>Ga0075317_1000095_pt1 | contig 10607 bp, 10 predicted proteins | sample MayberryNE_TuleB_FD_120068 | JGI IMG/M metagenome (GOLD analysis project Ga0075317, IMG submission 120068) | Natural and restored wetland microbial communities from the San Francisco Bay, California, USA, that impact long-term carbon... | ecosystem: Environmental > Terrestrial > Soil > Wetlands ... | reverse complement strand
TCAAGCGCTCCTCGACCTCGAGGATCTCGGGCTCCTTGGCCTTCTCGGGCTTCTTGGGCCCGTCGCCGCGGCGCGCGGGGGGAGCGTTCAGCTCGGAGGCGGCGGCCTCGGCCTCGCGAACGGATATTCCCTCGGCGACGACGCGGGCGAATAAGAGCTCGCGCCGCCCGGGGTCAATGACGGAAAGCACGGCGCGGGCGTGGCCGGCGGTCATGGCGCCGTCGCGAAGCGAGGCGAGCATCGGCTCGGGCAGCTTCAGGAGGCGCAGGGCATTGGCGACGGCGCTGCGGCTCTTGCCTACGACGTCGGCGACCTCTTCCTGGGACCGGCTTCCCAGGGCCATGAGGGATCGGTAGGCCTCGGCCTCCTCGACGGGATTGAGGTCCTCGCGCTGGACGTTCTCGATCAGGGCGATCTCGAGGCGCCGCTGGGGGTCGAAGGAGCGGACGATGACGGGAAGCTCGGCGAGGCCGGCGATCTTGGCAGCCCGGTAGCGCCGCTCGCCCGCGACGATGAGGTAGGAGCCGTCGCCCGCGTCCTCGGCCAGGATGGGCTGGATGACGCCGTGGTTCTTTAGGGAGTTGGCGAGCTCGGCCAGGGCCGCCTCGTCGAAGCTCCGGCGCGGCTGGTCGGGATTCGGCCTAAGCTTGCCGATGGGCAGCTTCCGAATGCCGTCGTTCGAGGCGCCGTCGGTCGCGACGCTCTCCATCTCGGACTCGGGAATCAGGGCGCCAAGCCCCTTGCCAAGGCCGAACTGCTTAGCCATTCGACTTCGCCGATCCGGCCGACGCGCCGCCCTTGGGGGCGCCTGCCTTGGCGCTTCCCGATACCGGCCTGCCGGCGCGCTCGGCCAATTCCTTGGCGAGGCTCTGGTAGCTCTTCGCTCCGATGCAGCTTCCGTCGTACAGGCAGATGGGCTTCCCGTGCGAGGGCGCCTCGGATAGGCGGACATTGCGCGGCACGATGGTCCTGAAGACCTTTTCCTTGAAGTACTCGGTCACCTGCTGGACGACGTCCTGGGCGAGCTTCGTGCGCGAGTCGTACATCGTAAAGATGATGCCGCAGATCTTAAGCGAGGGATTCATGCTCTTCTGCACGAGGCTTACCGTCTGGAGGATGAGCGAAAGGCCCTCGAGGGCGAAGTACTCGCACTGGAGGGGTATGACGACCTCGTCCGCGGCGACGAGGCCGTTCAAGGTAAGTATGCCGAGCGAGGGCGGGCAGTCGATGAGGATGAAGTCGTACTGGGGCTTGATCGCGGCCAGGGCGCGCTTCAAGTACTCGTTCCGGTCTGCCTTATCGACGAGCTCGACGGTGGCGCCGGAGAGGTCGATCGAGGAGGGCGCCAGATCGAGCCATTCGACCGCGGTCGGGACGACGACCTCGTCTATCTTGGCTTGGCCCGAGATGACGTGGTACACGTTCTTCCCGCCCGGCTTCTTGCCGAGGCCCGAGCTGAGGTTGGCCTGGGGGTCGAAGTCGACGAGGAGGGTCCGCTTGCCCGCGAGGGCAAGGTAGGCGCCGAGGTTGATGGCGCTCGTGGTCTTGCCCACGCCGCCCTTCTGGTTGACGAATACTATTGTCCGCGCCATGTGCCCTCTCTAGCTCGATTAGGCGGCATTGTAGCACGAGAAGGATGGGCCTCCAAGACGGAGGGCGCCTCGTCCTTGACCCGACCGGGGGCCCGCCGCTACATTCAACCAAGGAGCCGATAATGCTGGAAGATAAGGTCCGAAACGCGATACAGGAAGTACGCCCCTCCCTCCAGGCCGACGGGGGAGATATCGAGTTCGTGTCCCTGGGGGACGACGGGATCGTCAAGGTACGCCTTACCGGCGCCTGCGGCGGCTGCCCCATGGCGACCATGACGCTCAAGATGGGGGTAGAGGCCTACCTTAAGAAGAACATCCCCGAAGTAGCGGAAGTCGTCCAGGTCATGTAGCCCGCTACCTGTACTGCTTGGCAAGCTCGGATATCGTCCGGGACATCTCGGACAGGCTTACCTGTCTAGTAACGTGGCCCATCTCGAAAGCTACCTTAGGCATGCCGTAGACGACGCTTGAAGCCTCGTCCTGGCCCAGCGTGATGCCGCCTTCCCTGAAGATCGAACCCAGCTCCCGGGCCCCGTCCCGTCCCATCCCGGTCATGATCACGCCCATAGCCCGATTCCCGTATGTCTTGGCGACGCTCGCAAAGAGGACGTCGGCGCTGGGCCTGTGTCCGTTGACCAGGGGGGCGTCCGAGAGGGCCGCGACCGCGCCGAGCGAGCGGCGCTCCACCGCGAGGTGCTTGTCGCCGGGGGCGATGAGCACGCGGCCGGGCCGCAGGATGTCGCCTTCGGCCGCTTCCTTGACGTCCAGGGGGCAGACCTTGTCTAAGCTCTTCGCGAACTCCTCGGTGAAGCCCGCGGGCATGTGCTGGACGACCAGGATCGGCTGAGGCAAGTCGCCGTCGATCTTGGAGAGTATCTCGCGGAGGGCGTTCGGGCCGCCGGTCGAGATGCCGATCGCGATCAGTTCCAAGGGACCCGGCTGCCTTAGCGGGACGGGCTTCTCGCGAGGCGCGCGGGCCAGCTCCGCCCTGGCCTCGACGAGGGGCGCGGGCTCGAACATTCGCTCCGGCGCCTCGAACTCGTACTTAGGCGGCGACTTGCCCTTGCGCCGGCGGTACTCGGTTCCGTAGGCCAGGAGGAGCCGCGTCAGGTCCCCCGCGACCGCGTGGAGGTCGGCCGACTCCGAGCCCGAGGGCTTGGTGATGAAATCCGAGGCCCCGAGCCCCAGGGCCTCGATCGTGACGGCCGCGCCCTCCTTGGCCACGGACGAGAGGATGACCACGGGAATCTCGAGGCCGAGCCGCTTGCGCTCCTTCAGGAACTCGATGCCGTTCATCTCGGGCATCTCGATGTCGAGCACGATGACGTCGGGATCGCATCGGGGGATCTTCTGCAGGGCGAAGACCCCGTTCATAGCCTTGTCGGCGACGGCCAGCCCCGGGGCCGCCGAGATGATCCGCGAGATGATATTCCGCATGAGGGCGGAGTCGTCGACGATCAGCACCGTAATCGGATTAGGCACGGGCGGATTTCTCCCTCGGTCTAGGAGTTCTTGCGATAGAACGTGGCCCAGTCGGTCTTGACGAATTCGAAGCGGGTGTTCATCCCGAAAAGGGACTCGGAGTGGCCGATGAAGAGGAAGGACTTGGGCGCCATCGCTTCCCAGAAGCGCTCGATCGTCGCCTTCTGGGCGGCCTCGTCGAAATAGATCAGGACGTTGCGGCAGAATACAACGTCGAGGCCCCGGAGGCCCGAGTCGTTCTTGAGGTTATGGTAGTCGAAGCGGACGGTCTCGCGGATGGAATCCTTGATCTGGTAGCCGCCGGGCTTCTTGTCCATGTACTTCTGCAGATAGGCCTCGGGTATCCCCGATATCCTCGAATCGGCGTAGAAGCCTTCCTTACCGACCATGAGGCACTTTAGGGAGATGTCGCTGGCGACGACCTCGAAGCCCCAGCCCGGGGGAAGGATCTCCTTGAGAAGCATGGCGATCGTGTAGGGCTCTTCCCCGGTGGAGCAGCCGGCGCTCCATACCCTGATCTTACGCTCGGCCTGGCGGAGCTTGAGCAACTCGGGCGCGACGGCCTTCTCCATGGCGTCGAAGTGGGCTTGGTTCCGGAAGAAGCGCGTCAGGTTGGTCGTAACCGAGTCGAGGAGGGTCTTCATCTCCTCGCGGTCCTTGATGATGAGGTCGTGGTAGGTCCTTAGGCTGTCTATCTTCTTCTCGCGCAGCCGTTCCTTGAGGCGGCTCTCGAGTATCGACCGGTTAGTCGCCGAGAAGGTGATGCCGCTCTCGTCGTATATGGTCTTGCGATACAGCTCGAAGTCTGCGTCGCCTAGGAAATCGGACATCGGACGGCTAGCGCCTTTCCCCGCGATCTCGCGGGCGAAGTACGAAAAAAGCATAGGCGGCGGATAATTAGCTGTCAATAGACAAGGCTTCGCCGAATGAATGTCGCGGGATTTCCGGCGGCCCGCGGGATAGACTGTCTGCCATGAGCGTCGGATCGATCGAGCTGCGCATCCGCTCGGTGCGGATCGAGGGAGAGGAGCCGCGGGTGCTCCTGGAGGACGGGGCGACGGGACTCGGCCTGGAAATCCCCGTCGGGCCCTTCGAGGCGAGCGCGGTCATACTCCATCTCGAGGGCATCATTCCCCCGCGCCCGCTGACCCACGACCTCTTAGCCCAGCTCTTCGAGGAGTCCGGCTTCTCGCTCGAGGTCGTCGAGCTCTTCGGCGAGGGCGGCGAGCGGGCCCGGCTGACCTACAGCAAGGACGACTCCCGGCGCGAGAAGGAAGTCCGTCCCTCGGACGCCCTCGCCCTCGCGCTTAGGCTCGGCGCTCCCATCACGGCCGACGCGTCGCTCCTCGAGGGCCGCTCGGGCCGATCGCAGCTGTATTGGCGGAGGCGCGCCCGAGCCCTGGACCCGAAGCGGCGAGGGGATCGGCCGAAGCGCGCGGCGATCGCGCCGAGGGGCGGCCTAGGGCGTTACCGCTTGCCCTGAACGGGCCGGGCGCCTACAATCCCGCCATGGGTCTCCTCTCTCGAATAAGGGAATGGATATCTCGCCTTTTAATCCGAGATCCCGAGGAGGCCCGGCGGAGGGCCGAGCTCCGCAGGATCGCGTACCTCCTCTCGGAGATCCACCCGCCCATATACAGGCATAAGCAGAACGTGGTCCTGCCCGGATTCGCCTCGGCCGCGCTGCGCTTCTACGCTCAGCTAAGGCCGCTCGCCGAGCTGGCCCGCGCGACGGTCGCCGGCGCGGACGCCAGGACGTCGCAGCGCTATTTCGACTACCTTATCGACTGCCGCCTCGCGGAACCGGAGCAGGAGCGCAAGAGGTTCTTCTCCTACGACGGCCTGTCGGAGAGGATCGGCTCCTCGTTCGACCCGGACGAGGAGATGGAGGCCGTCTTCCGCGAGTTCCAGTCCTTCCTTCGGGCCCTTGACGGCCTGGGCTCCCGCGCGGTAAACGACGAGCTCTACGAGGTGGATCGCTTCATCGACCTGTGCAGGCACGACTACGAGCGGATAATAGGGCTTTTCGACCCGGCCGCGAGCATCGACGAGGGGCGCTACAAGCCCGACTTCTCGGCCGTCGCCGGCGAGCAGGCCCTTCCCGAGATCCTCGATCTCTACTACCTGATCGAGGGCTTCTTCTTCTCGCCCCAGCTGAAGGCCAATGTCCTCAGGCTCCTGGCCCGAAGGCAGGCCGCGCCGGTCGACGAGGAGAAAAGGAGCCGCATCGACAAGCTGTTCTCCCAGCTCGACTCGATCGTCTCCGAGAAGCTCGACGCGAACATCCTCCTGTGCCTGATCCGCGCGATCAAGGGCGATCCCTTCTACACGCCGCCGACGCCCCGGGAACGGAAGGACTTCCTCGAGGCCTATAAGAAAAGGCTCGTCACGCAGTTCGACAAGGATCGGGAGCGCATGACGCGCGAGCGCCACGAGAACGCCATCGCGGCCGACATACGGAGCCTCTTCGGCGACGCGGAGATACTGGAGATCGAGGGCTACGACGACGAGCGCGACGCGATGCTCAGGAAGGAAAGCCCGAACGGCTTCATCTGGATCAAGCCGCTTAGGCTTATCAAGACCTTCGTCGCGGCGGTCTTCGACCCCATGATCAAGGAATCCGTCAAGCGCGTGCTCGTCGAGGGATACTTCGACGACAAGAGCTTCCAGAACAATCTCGCGAACGTCCTCTATCAATGCGAGCGCGCGGGAGCGCGGATCGCGGAGCTCGAGGAGCAGCTGAACGGATCGGGCAGGAATTCCCTGGCTTCGATGCGCAGGTACCTCGAGGAAATGCGCAGGGGCAAGGACATCGCGTCCTTCCTCTCCCGCTTCGTGGACTCGATCAACGATCGGGCGCGAAGCATAGTCGAGGACGAGACGAGCCTCTTCGCCATGCTCGGCGAGTCGCTGAGCGAGCTCCTGGCCGACTACCGCAAGACCAGCCCCGACCTGATAACGAATCTCCACGCCCTGGGCGGCGGGCGGAACAAGGAGATACTCGGCCAGATCCAGGCCGGCCGGGACCGCATCATCATCCTGGTTAAGATCATGCGGAACTTCACCTTCGCGAAGACTCCGATCCAGGGAACGCTCGCGGCTAGCGCCGCGGCGATCGGCCCCTTCCCGCGGGACAAGCGGGCGCCCGAGGCGAAAAGCGCCCAACCTTGACCCTCCTCGCTCGGCCGTGCTAGAACCTGACATGCTGAAAGACGACGCGGAGGCCCGTGGCCCCTTCGATGCGGCGGCGCCGTGGCCCGCGTCGCTGGGCCATGAATGCGGCGTCGCCGGCGTCTTCTCTCCCGTACCCGCGGACATACCCAAGACGCTTTTCTACATGCTCTTCGCCCTCCAGCACCGAGGCCAGGAATCCTGCGGAATGGCCTGGGAAGAGGGAGGAATTTGGAACTCGCACCGCGACCTGGGCATGGTCGCGCCGGTCCTGGGGCGCTTCGTGGAGGAGCGGCACGAGTCCCGGATAGGCATCGGCCACGTCCGCTACTCGACGGCGGGAGGCGCGGGAGTGCGGAACGCCCAGCCGATCGTAGTGGACTGCAATAAGGGCCGCATCGCCCTGGCGCACAACGGCAACATCTCCAACGGCGGTGAGCTCCGCGGCCGGCTCACGGAAGACGGCTCGATCTTCCAGGGCACGGCCGACTCCGAGCTTATCCTGCACCTGATCTCCCGCTCCCGCTCGCGCGATCGCGAGTCCTTCCTTCGCGAGGCGCTATCCCCGCTCGAGGGCGCCTACAGCCTGGTCATGATGCACGAGGACGCGCTGATAGCCGCGCGCGATCCCTCCGGCTTCAGGCCGCTCTATATCGGCCGCTCCGGCCCGAAGACCTTCGCGACGTCAGAGACCTGCGCCCTCCACTCGACCGTCCCCATGGAGTACCGCGAGGTCGAGCCCGGGGAGGTCGTGATCGTCGACGCCTCGGGCGAGACCTCCTTCAGGCTCGCGGAAGCCCCGCGGCGCTCGCGCTGCGTATTCGAGCTGATCTACTTCGCGCGCCCGGATTCCGAGGTCTTCGGGATGTCGGTCCACGCCGCCCGCGTCCGGCTGGGAGAGGCCCTGGCCGACCTCGACTCGGGCGACCCGGCGGCCGACCTCGTCATCCCGGTGCCCGACTCGGGCAATATCTCGGCGATCGGCTACGCCCGCCGATCGGGCTTGCCCTTCGATTTCGGCCTCGCGCGCAACCACTACGCCGGCCGCAGCTTCATCATGCCCACCAAGGACACGCGCGAGCTGGCCGCGCGCCTCAAGCTCCACGCGGTGCCCGAGGTCGTCTCCGGCAAGCGCGTCGTCATGATCGACGATTCCCTGGTCAGGGGCACCACCAGCCGCATCATCGTCGGGCTGCTTAGGGAAGCGGGGGCGCGCGAGGTGCACCTGCGCCTGGCCTCTCCCGAGCTGAAATGGCCCTGCTACTACGGCATCGACATCCCCGACCGCGACCAGCTGATCTCGAACAGGCTTAGCCCGGCGGAGGTCGCGCGGGAGATCGGCGCGGACTCCGTGAAGTTCCTCCCGGTTGAAAAGCTCCTAGGGACGCTCGGCGACGGCTTCTGCAGCGCCTGCTTCGACGGCGATCATCCCTTCGTCCCGAAGAGCGCGAAAAAGGAATAGGAATGGGCGGCCTGGACTACGAGAAGGCGGGAGTGTCGATCCGCAAGGGCGACGAGTTCGCCGAGTACATAAAAAGCATCCCGTCGAAGGCCGTATCGAAGGGCTTGGGCGGATTCGCCGGCGGCGCCGCGCTGGACCTGCGCGGCTACCGCGACCCGGTCCTCCTGTCGACGACCGACGGCGTAGGCACGAAGCTCCTCGTCGCGAAGAAGCTCGGGCGCTACGACACGATAGGCATCGACCTGGTGGCGATGAGCGTCAACGACCTCGTCGCCTGCGGGGCGAAGCCCGTCCAGTTCCTGGACTACATCGCCTGCGGCAGGATCGACGGGGAAGTCCTCCGCGCTGTCATCGCCGGGGTCGTCGCCGGCTGCGAGGCCGCCGGCTGCGAGCTCGTGGGCGGAGAGACCGCCGAGATGCCCGACATGTACGCGCCCGGCGACATAGACCTCGCGGGCTTCGCCGTCGGCCTGGTAGAGCGCGGCCGAATGCTCCCACGCCTGGACCGCATGGAGGAAGGCGACGCGATCCTCGGCATGCCGAGCTCGGGCGTCCACTCGAACGGACTAAGCCTAGCGCGGAAGGCGATCGATCCCGAGGATCGCGCCGCATGGGAAGAGCTCCTCGTTCCGACCAAGATATACGTGCGCGAGCTCCTCGACCTCGTATCGACCGGCCGCGTGCTGGGAGCGGCCCATATCACGGGCTCGGGCCTTCCCGGCAACGTCGACCGCGTCCTGCCGCCGGCTCTCCGCTCCCGCTTTACCTGGGCCTGGCCGGCGCCGGCAATCTTCGGGAAGATACAGGCGGGCGGCGGCATAGCCGACGAGGAGATGCGCTCGGTATTCAACATGGGCGTCGGCATGGCGATAGTCGCGAAGAAGGAAGAGTCCGAGGGCCTTATCGAGATAGCGAAAACGAAAGGCATCGAGCTCTTCCGAGCCGGAGAGCTCGTCCGTGGCTAAGCTGGCCGTCCTCGCGAGCGGCTCGGGCTCGAACTTCGAGGCGCTCGCCCTAGCCCTTCGCGCCAGGCCCGAGTCCGAGGGGCCGCGCCACGGCTGCGCGATGCTGATCTACGACCGGAAGGCCGCCTTCGCCGCCCAGCGGGCCGCGCGCCTCGGTATCGGCTCGCGCTACGTGACGTATATGGGCCGAACGAGGGAAGAGGCCGAGGCCGAGATCGCGGCGATCCTCTCGGAAGAGAAGGCCGATCTCATCGCCCTCGCCGGATTCATGCGGATCTTCACTCCGGACTTCGTTCGCGGATGGAAGGGCCGAGTCGTCAACATCCACCCGGCCTTGCTGCCGAAATGGCCCGGCGCCCACGCCATCCGCGACGCCTTCGAGGCGGGAGAGCGTATATACGGCGCGACCGTCCATTACATCGACGAGGGCGTGGACACGGGCCCCCTCATCGCCCGGGAATCATTCGACTCGCGGGAAGGCGAATCGATCGAATCCATAGAGGAGAGGACCCACGAGATCGAGCATCGCCTCTACCCCCGAGTCGTCCTGGAATTGCTGGACAAGATAGAGAGCTCTAGGAGGCCGCGATGAAAGTAGCCGTCGTCGGAAGCGGGGCCCGCGAGCACGCCCTCTGCGCCGCGATCGCGAAGGCGGGGCACGATGCCCTCTGCCTCCCGGGCAACGCCGGGACCGCGTCGGTCGCGAGGAACGTCGCGGCCGAGGCCGAGGATCCAGCCTCCGTCGTCGCCGCCTGCCGCGCGGCGAAGCCCGAGCTCGTCGTCGTCGGCCCCGAGGTGCCCCTGGCCGCCGGCCTCGTCGATGCGCTCGACGCCGAGGGCTTTCAGTCCTTCGGTCCCAAAAAGGCCGCGGCGGCCCTCGAATCGAGCAAGTCCTTCTCGCGCGCCTTCTCGGAGCGATGGGGCGTTCCCTGCGCGGCGACCGCGCGCTTCGCCGAAGCTTCCGCCTTCCGCCGCTTCCTTAGCGAGCGGCGCGGCGAGACGCTCGTCCTTAAGAAGAGCGGCCTGGCGGCGGGTAAGGGAGTCCTCGTTTCCGACGACCGCTCGGAGCTCGAGTCCTTCGGCCTGTCGGTCCTCGAGAATGACGAGCTCCTGATCGAGGAGTTCCTGAAGGGCCGGGAAATTTCGGTATTCGGCGTTTCCGACGGGAAGGACTACATCCTCTTGCCGGCCTGCGCGGACCACAAGAAATCCGGTCAGGGCGATACGGGAAAGAACACGGGGGGCATGGGGGCGATCTGCCCCGTTCCCTACGCCGACGCGGCGGCGATGGCCCGTATCGAGCGGGAGATCGTCGAGCCCAGCTACCGCGGCATGGCCGCCGAGGGCATTGCCTATCGCGGCGTCCTCTTCTTCGGAGTCATGGCCACGGAGCGCGGCCCCCGCCTGCTCGAGTACAATGTCCGCTTCGGCGATCCCGAGACCCAGTCCCTCTTCCCCTTGATGACGTCCGACCCCGTAGAGCTCTTGGCCGCCGCCGCCCGCGGCGGGATTTCCGGATTCAAGCCGAGCTTCTCGAAGGACTACGCCTGCGGCGTCGTCATCGCGGCTCCGGGCTATCCGGATGCCTACCCGAAGGATATCCCCGTCGATCTGAAGGAAGCGGCCGCATTGGAGAATGCGGGCACGGCCCGCCTCTTCCACGCGTCCACGAGGACCGGCCCGGACGGCGCCGTCCTGACCGGGGGCGGCCGCTGCTTCACGGCGGTCGGCCTAGGCCCGACCTGGCCGGAAGCTCGCGATCGCGCCTACGCGATGGCCGCGGCGGTCCGCTTCGAGGGCGCCTGGTTCAGGCCCGACATCGGCGCGGCGGCCTTTAGCGGGCGATGAAAGCGGCCGCCTTGGACTCGAACCACTTGAACAGGGCCTCGGCCCGGTTCGAGAAGGAATCCTCCAGCTTGCCCTTGAAGACGCTCG
>Ga0075317_1000094_pt1 | contig 10722 bp, 11 predicted proteins | sample MayberryNE_TuleB_FD_120068 | JGI IMG/M metagenome (GOLD analysis project Ga0075317, IMG submission 120068) | Natural and restored wetland microbial communities from the San Francisco Bay, California, USA, that impact long-term carbon... | ecosystem: Environmental > Terrestrial > Soil > Wetlands ... | reverse complement strand
CCCGCATCGCGCATCGGCCCGGTAACTCAGGCGGAGCGCGCGGCATTGGTCGCGGCCTCTCCGATCGGGGGGCGCTACAACAAGCTAGTGGATTCCGAATCCGCCTATGAAATACTCAAGCTAAGGATGCGAGGCCCGGGCCGAGCGGAGGAAGGCGCGGGGAACGGCGGCGGAGGCGCGCGCGGATCGAAGGAGCCCACGATCGAAGAGATCGAGGCGGAGCTTCGAGGTTGGCCCGCCCCGGGCCGATCGGAATACGAAAGCGAGATCGATGCCGAGTTCGCACCTGAGCCGGCGAGCGCGCCGCATCGCCCGCCCAGGCGCGCGCCGAGGCAAGAGCCCGAGTATAGCGGCGGAAGCTCCTTCGCCTCGGAGCTCGCGCAGATCGCGCTGAGCTCGGCGGGTCGGGAGCTGGGACGCCAGGCGGTGCGCGGTCTCCTGGGCACGCGCAGGCGGCGATGGTAGGCGATCGGCCGGAAGCGCTCAGGATCAAGCGCCTGGATGATAAAGGGGGAAAAGTGGCAGAGAACAAGAAGAATCATGCGAGAGCGCCATGGCAGGATGAAATGGCTCCGGGTGATTTTGTTAGCTATGCGCCAACGTATCGTGTAGGTAAGTATTTTTCATTATACGGGAAAAAAGTCTTTCCCTGCGGAACGGTCGGGAATATTTCATACTATCTTCATGATCCGGTGAAGAATGGAAGGGATGCAGCGAAGCAATACCCGTTGCTGGTTTTTTTCCACGGAGGCACCAACGCCCTTAACGGGGATATTTGCATCAATTACAGCGGGGCCGAGTACTATGCTTCCGAAGCTTATCAGGAAAGCATGGGGGGAGGCGCCTACATTCTCATCCCCCTTGCAAATGAGAGGAGAATGCCGGACGGCAAAGTGGCAGGCGGATGGAGTGATGCTTATATTGCGCCATGCATGGAAATGATCGATAAACTGAAGGCAGAGATACAGAATATTTCAAAGACTATCCTTTTCGGAAACTCCTCGGGAGCGACCTTCATCTGGAAACTTCTTTTGAATGCGCCGAATGCCTTTGACGGATTCGTACCAATGGGAGCAAGCCATACGCTATGCAAAGAGGAAATCGATCTACTACGAACGACAAAAGTCAGCTTGCTTCTGGCTCACGGAAGAAGAGACGAACTTTGTCCCTTTGACGTGCACCTTGCATGCATGGAAGAGGAGCTTCTGAAGATGGAGAACTGCATATGCTATTTCCCCGAGTGGGTGAGGAATTCCGACGGAGGCGTCGCATCGATCAATTTCGGTTTCGAAATGGGACAGCACTGCATCGTGAATGCGATACATTCAAATCTGATATTCGATGACGGCCAGGCTTATGACGAGCGCCTGCCGGAAGGAGTGACCGGCTGGATCCGCGGCATCCTGTGAATCAAAGAAGAAAGCCGATGCCGATCGTCATGGCGCCTCCATCTCGATAATCCTACCGGAATCGGGGACGACTTCGTAGAAGCGGACGTCGTACCACTTCGACGCTTCAGCGGGAACGTCGATGGTCGCGAAGCTAGGGCGAGGACGGCCCCGCGGGCGGGAGATCGATCCGGGATTCAGGACGAGGACGCCTTTGTACTCTTCGTAGAAGGGACGGTGGGTATGGGCGAAGAGGGCTAGGTCGGCCCCGGCGGCCTGGGCGGCGGCGACGACGCGGCCGGGACCCGAGTAGACGTCCTCGTGATGGCCGTGGACGAGGAGGGCCTTCCTGCCTTCCAGCTCGACCAGGCGCCGATACGGCAGTCCGGGCTCGGCGTCGCCGTTGCCGCGGACGGCCTCGACCCTGGGAAGCGTTATACGGCCGCGAAAGGCGGCCTCGCGCAGGTCCTCGACTCCGTCGCCTAAGTGGAATATTTGGTCTGCCTTACCTGCCTGCTTCCTCAAGACCGGGACCAGGCAGGCGAAGTCATGGTGCGAGTCGGCCAGGACGAGGATTCGCATGGCCGGCATTATACAGTATCCGGCCTGCGATGCCCCGAGCCGCGTTATACTATAAGGAGGAGGCCGACCGTGAAAGAAATCTTCGCCACGATGTTCCAGGACGAGGCCCTGGTCGTGAAGAGCCTCCTCGATTCGGCCGGCATCGAGTCGCGCATCTGTGGCGAGCACATCCTCGACATCTACCCGATCTTCTTCCCCCAGCAGGGCGGCATCAAGATCGTGGCTGCGGACGAGGACGAGGCGGACGCGCTCGCGGTCGTCGCCGACTATGTCGCCTCGAAGTCCCGGGAACCGCCTGAAGCGCCGCCCGGGCATTAGGCGGGCGCTCTCGCGAAGCGTTTAATCCCGCCCGGGCATTAGGCGGGCGCTCTCGCGAAGCGTTTAGTCCCGCCCGGGCGCGGCGGAGAAATCGGCCCTCTTCCCTTTCGCTCATCAGCCTTTCCGCCCCGTACGCGCCGTCTTGGCCGGCGGGGCGGTCTTCAAGGCCGAACGATCGGCGTGGGCTTCCAGGGCCAGATCGACAAGCTCGTCGACGAGGCGCGGCAGGCTTAATCCGCTCGCCTCCCAGAGCAGGGGAAACATGCTGCGCGAGGTGAAGCCGGGGATGGTGTTAACCTCGTTCACGACCGGATGCCCGCCCGCCTCCAGGAACATATCCACCCGAGCCATCCCGGTAACGCACAAGGACTCGCAGGCTTCGAGGGCCAGCGACCTGCAGGCCTCGGACTCGGCCTCGGTCATCGTCGCGGGCGCGATGATCTCGGCGCCCTCCTCGTCGAGGTACTTCGAGTCGTAGTCGTAGAAATCGCGCTTGACCACGACCTCGCCGGGCAGGGAGGCGCGCAGCTCGCGATAGCCCATGACGGCGACCTCGATCTCCCGGCCGACCATGGTCCTCTCGACGACGATCTTCAGGTCGTAGCTGAAGGCCGAGTCCACCGCCTTCTCGTACTCGGCCCTGTTCCTGGCGCGGGACACGCCTACCGATGATCCTAAATTCGCGGGCTTGACGAAGACGTCGTCGCCTAACGCGGCCCGTATCTCGGGCCAGGCTTCGCGGGCCGCGGCGGGGCTGCGGAAGGTCCTGAAGGGCGCGATAGCTATGCCTGAATCGCGCAGTATGCGCTTGGCCGCGTTCTTGTCCATGCATAGGGCCGAGGCGAGGATGTCAGGCCCGACGCAAGGCAGGTTGGCGAGCCGAGCCAGTCCCTGGATCGAGCCGTCCTCGCCGCAGGGGCCGTGAAGCAGGGGGAAGAGCACGTCGACCCCTCGCAGGCAGGCGTTGGTGCCGCGCACGACGAGGGCGCTGTCGACTCCGTCGGGAGTGATGGCGACGCGCGATCCCGCCGCGATGCCGGAAGAGGATTCGGAGAGCTCGCGCCTGCCTTCCCAGGCCGAGGCCCCGAGCTCGCCGGAGAGCTCTTGGCAGCCGAGGCTCCACCTTCCCTCGGCGTCGATCCCTATCATAACGCGCTCGTATTTCCCCGGATTCAAGGCCGAGGCGACGGTCCTCGCCGACATGAGGGAGACGTCCCTCTCTGCCGATCTGCCGCCGAATATGACGGCTACCCTTAAGCGGCTCGAGTTCATAGGACGGCCCAATCGCTTCCGTCCGAGCCCTCGGGCTCGGCGCGGCCGGGAACGGCCTCGCCCGGCGCGGCCGCGCCGGAACCTCCGCCGCCGGGCGTCCCGGAAGGCGCGTTGCGCGGCGCGGGTCCGCGTCCGTACCAGTCGATCTTCCTGGTGACGTACATCGCGCCCGCGAGGAGGGCGAAGAGGCCCAGGGATCCGATAAGGAGGGCGTAGTCCTCTGACCTCAGGGCCGAGTAGAGGTAGCCGTACAGAAGGCCCAGGCCCGGGATCATGAGGTAGCCGAGCTTCGACTTAAGCGAGGCCGCCGAGTAGGCGCCCGCGAGGAGGGAGCAGGCGAGGGCCGCCAGAGCGTAGGCCCAGCCGAATCCGATGACTTCCGACAGCGAGAGGAGGAGGAGGTAGAAGAGGCAGTTCGCCAGTCCGATGAGGGCGTATTGTACGGGGTGGACGCGGGAGCGGCTCATGATCTCGAAGAGGAAGAGGGCCGCGAAGGGCGCGACGATGAAGAGTATGCCGTAGTCGACCGCGCGCTTCGCCGCGTCGTAGCCGTCGACCCCGTCCAGGAGATCGACTCCGAAGGACATCTGGGACAGGTCCCGCCTCTTCATGTCGCCCGAGTCGAAGACGGCGGGCAGTGCCTGCGAGCTTTCGGGGATGAACCATCGGGCCGAGAAGCCCGAGTCGGACAGCTCTCGCTCGGTAGGCGAGACGAAGCCTTGGAAGGAGGGGCCGGGCCAATCGCCCTGGACCGAGACGCGGACCTCCCCGGCCGGCTCGAGGAAGCGGATGGAGCGGCCGCCGCGCAGGGGAAGGCGCGCCGAGAAGAGGTGGCGGCTGCCCTCCGACACCGAGACCGCGGCCGAGATCGCTCGCGTATACGCCGAGCCGCCCTTCGCCTGCGACTTGAGCGAGGCCTCGGCGCCGTTCCAGGCGAGCTCGGGCGACTCGCGCAGGGAGCGGACGTCCTCGAGCTCGACGACGACCCTCGCCTCGTTCCAGAGTATGCGCGACAGGGAGGGAGCCGCGGCCTGGACTCCGGCGACGTGGATCTCGCCCTCGATCCTGAGATCGGCGGCGAAGACGGGCGCGGCGAAGAGGCCGCGCTTCCGTATCTCGGTCGCGAAGGAACTTTCGGCCGAGAGCTTGCGGGCCAGGACGAGGACCTCGCCGCGCAGGGTCTGGTTTCCGTCCTTGCGCTCGTAGGGTACGGCCAAGTAGGGCCCGAAGACGCTCAGGGCCCCGCCCGCGGGCTCGACGATCGAGGCTTCCGCCCTGTCGCGGGTTTGGACTCGGGCGCGGACGATCCCGTCGATGAGGGACAGGGGAATGAGGAATGCGAGGACCAGGACGGCGACGATGAGCGCTTTTGCTCCGGGCGAGGAAAGGAGGGATCTTGCCGGTGACGCGTTGGCTGTTTTCATGCCGAGCAGGCTAGCCGAGGATTGCGGCGAAAATGCGGCGGACGCGGGGTATTGCGGGGGCGGTTCGGCTCAGGCGGGCAGGCCCAAGATGAATCTCGCGCCGCCGCCCGGGCGATTCTCGGCGCGGACGAAGCCGCCGCCTGACTCGGCCAGGGCCTTCACGAGCGAGAGGCCGAGGCCCGTGTGCGCGCCTCGCCGCTCCTCGGGCCGCCAGGTGAAGAAGCGGTCGAAGACGCGTCCGAGGTGCTCGCTCGGGATGCCGGGACCGTCGTCCTCGACGGCGATAACGACGAAGGAGGCATCGGCCGAGACGGCGACGCTTACCTCGCTCCGGGCGAAGGACGCGGCGTTGTCCACGAGGTTGCCGAGCATGACGTCGAGGGCCGCGGGATCGACGCTCGCCTCGAGGACCTCGTCGCCCCGGACCGAGAAGGAGAGGCGGGAGGGAGCGCTGCCGACGGCGAGGCGCAGGCGCAAGCTTTCGCAGGCCAGGCGGGCCGCTTGCGCGGCGGCCACCTTCGCGCGCTCGGCGAGCTGGGCCCCTGCCTCGGCGAGCGACAGCCTGCGAAGGCCGTCGACGGTCGCGCGCAGGCGCTCGACGTCGTCGATGATGGCGCGGTGGAAGCGAGAGCGCGCGGCCTTGTCCTCGGCCCCCTCGGCGAGCTCGGCCGCGCTGCGGATCGAGGCGAGGGGGTTGCGGAACTCGTGGGCGGCGTCGGCCGCGAAGCGCTCGAGCTGGCGCATGCGCTCGTCGAGCCTTATGACGAGTCCCCGCAGGGACCTTTGGAGATCGCCTATCTCGTCGCCGCGCGAGGTCTCGGGGAAGACGGCGGCTACGCCGGCGCCCGGAGCCAATACCGCCGCCGCCGCCGCGCCGAGCTTGCGCAATGGCGTGACGATGGTAAAGGCGAGGAGGATCGAGAGCGCTCCAGCCGCGGCGAGGCTGCCGACGAAGATCCACGCGATATCGAGCCTGATCGCGTACAGGTCGCGCAATATCCGGTAGGTCGACTGAGATAGCAACACGGCCCCGACGATCGACCCGTCCGGAGCGTACACGGGAACGGCGCTGTACAGCGTCACCGAGACCTGGCCGCCGGAAGACATGCGCGATGCGGCGCCGTACCTTCCGGCCAGCGCGTCCTGGACCTCGCTCCCCATGAGCATCGAGCCCGAGGATGCGTAGTAGTCGGCCGAGGAGAGGACCGGCGACGGGGGCGCGAAGTACTTCCGCCAGGCCCGCGACGGAGCCGAGAAGACGCGATACAGGAAGGGCTCTCCCGACTCTGCCTTGCGCGCGAGCGGGGAATCGGCATCGTCGCCGGCCGCGGCTCCGGATACCTCCGCGCGCGATCGCGCGAGTTCGGCCGTCGCCAGCGAAGCCTCCCGGTCCGAGCTGTCGGCTAAAAGCCGCCCACTCGTGTCGACGATGCGGAAGCGCGCGGTGCGCCTGTCCCCGATGGCCGCGAGGACGGCCCGCGCGGCCGCGGGATCGAGGCGGGCGGCGCCCGACGGGGCAATCGCCGCGCTCGAACTCGCGGCGCTCGCGGTTACGGCCGTCTGCCCGAGCCACGCCGCCGTGACCCGCGCCTGCTGGACAAGGGCATGCTCGAGCGAATTGACGAGGCCGCGCTCGTAGGTGTCGAGGAGGAGGAAGGCCGCGACGGGAAGGAAGGCCAGGAGGGCGTTGAAGGCGAAGATGCGGAAGGCGATGCGGCCGAACACGCGCGGCCGCCGGCGCTTTCGAAGAGCCGGGCGCCGGGATGCGGCGGCGTCGCGCCGGGATGCGGCCTCTTCTGGAGCGTCGGGGCCGCCAGCGGCGGCCCCGGAGGGCGAAGCGCTCACTGCCCCGCCGCCCTGAGCCGGTAGCCCAGGCCGTAGACCGTCTCGACTGCGGCCGAGTCGCCGCCCGCCTCGGCGATCTTCCGCCGCAAGCGCTTCACGTGGCAATCGATCGCGCGGTCGCTCAGGTAGGTCTCTTCGGGGTAGGCGGCCGCGACCAGGGCGTCGCGGCTCTTCACGACGCCGGGCGCGGCGACCATGGCGGCCAGGACGCGGAACTCGGTCACCGTCAGGCGCATGGATGCCCCGCCGGCCCTGGCCTCGAAGCGCTCGGGATCGAGCTCGAAGCCCGAGGCGGAAAGAGGATAGTGGATCGACGCGTTGTGCGAAACCGCGAATGCGGCGCGGCGCGAGCGGCGCAGGAGGGCCTTGACCCGCGCGATAAGCTCGCGCATAGAGAAGGGCTTCGTCAGGTAGTCGTCCGCGCCCAGCTCGAGGCCGAGTACCTTGTCGAATTCCTCGTCCTTCGAGGTCAGGAACATGACCGGGACCTCGGCGTCGATAGACCTTATGCGCCTTAATACCTCGGTCCCGTCGGCCCTGGGCATCATGATGTCCAGGATGGCGAGGTCCTGCCGCCCAAGGCGAAAGGCGTTCCAGGCCGCCTCGCCGTCGGGCGCGGATTCGACTTCGTAGGCCTCGGCCTCGAGGGCGTATGCCAGGTGCTCGCGAAGGTTGGGCTCGTCGTCGGCGACTAGGATGCGCGCCCTCTTTTCCATGGCCGCGATTGTATACCCCGGGCCGCGCCCGGGTGAAGCGGGCGCGCGCGGGGCGACGGCGCTACAGCCTCGCGGTAATGCCGACCTGGCCGGCCACCCTCGGCATGCCCTTGAAATACTTATCCTCGAGCCAGGCTCCCGCCGTTATCGCGGCGTAGAGCGAAAGCTTCTCGGAAAGATCCCGCGTATAGACGCCGACGGCCTGAAGGCAGTGCGACATGTACTCCGAGCCGGGCACGTACAGGATGGAGTCGTTCAGGCCGACGAGGAGCCCGAACTCGAAGGTGTACATCGCGTAGGCGTCGTTGTAGAGCTCGATATCCTTCTTCTTCAGGACGGCCCCGCCCACGACGTCGTGGAAGTAGCCCTCGCCGTCATCGACCGCGAAATAGTTGACGTTCAGCGTGTCCATGAAGGCGAAGGGACCGAAGGCGATCTGGAAGGTCGGCGAGGCCTGGATCATCAGGCCTAGGGCGTTTCCGTCGGGTATGGCCTCCAGGGCCTCCTCGCCGAACTCGGCGCCGTAGCCCGACAGCTCGCGGAAGCCGAAGCCGAAGGCGTCGAAGAAGCCGATCGCCTGGACCGAGAGCGCGAGGTCGAAAACGGCTATGGGCAGGATGTCGACGTAGAGGCCGACCATGTCGAAGGCTGGCGAGAGCGAGTTCTTGATTCCGACGTCTATCCTCGTCGGCTCCCAGAGGACGCCCTCGCCGAGATTCAGGGGCGCGCGGTAAAAGAACTTCGTCCCGAGCTGGGCGCCGAGCGGGTTGTACGCGGCCTGAAGGTTCTGGTCGAGGTAGAGCCCCTGGACCGGAGCCTGGGCGAGGGCCGCTGACCCGATCGCCGCGAGCGCGATGGCCGAGGCCAGCCGCGCGAGGCGCGAGGCGCCGGATGAATAGCTTCTCATCATCATCCTCCTTCGCGGCCTAAGGCGGTCGCGATGTATCGTTCTATCAAGGGATCGGGAGAATCCCAGAAATCAGGATGTATCCGCTTATTCCTGTGCAGCGACACGATACCCCAGATGGCCGATTGCGCGAAGGAGACCTCGAGGAGGGCGTCGCGTCCCTCGATCTCGCCCTTCGCGATCGCGTCCTCGACCAAGTCGCGCGCGCGATAGATGACCGAGTAGTACTTTCGCATAGCCTCCTCGTCCAGGTCGAGGCTCGGCGGAAGCTCGTCCATTAAAAGCCGCGCGAGATTGTAGCGCTCGAGGCACCAGGCGGCGTAGGCGCGAATGAAGGCGGCGATCCGCTTCCTCGGGCTAGGCTCGCGAGAGGCGGCCTCGGCTACCCGGGAATCGAGCTCGGCCATGGCATCGAGCTTGATCCTCTCGAAGAGGGCCTCCTTCGAAGAGAAATAATAGTAGATAGCCGTCGCGCTTACCCCCGCCCGCTCGGCGATATGGCGCATATTGATCCTTTCCGGCGGGTTGCGCCCAAGCTCGTCCATGGCGATATCGAGGATTTTCTGGATAAGCTCGGGATTCGCGGGTTTGGACATTGACACTCCTGAGTGTTGTTATTATATCTGTGTTATGTTAACCTTGTCAAGCTTGGGAGGTTCCAAATGAACCGAAGTTCTTTCGCTATATGCATACTCGCCCTCCTCGCCCTAGGCATGCCGAGCGGCACGGCGGAAAGCTCTCTTAGGGTAAGTATCGAGCCGGGCTCGGCCTATACCCAGAAAACGAAAATGGGCCTGATGTCGATGACCGTCATTCCTCAGATGGCGATCTGGATCGAGGCCGAGGATGGCCGCTTCATCGATACGATCTATGTCACCAAGAAATCGGCTACGGGCAAATGGAGCGCCGCGGGCGGCTCGCGCAGGCCTGAGGCCCTGCCCGTCTGGTCCCACGCGAGGGGCATCAAGAATCCGGACGGCGGCTACATGCCCGATCCGAAGAAGGCCCTGCCCGACGCGGTATCGGGCGCGACGCCGAATAAGGCCTTCGAGAAGTCCTGGAAGCTTCCCGCCTCCCTCGTGCCGGGCCTATACAGGATCAAGGTCGAGCTTAACTCGAGCTTCGACTGGAACGAGGCTTACCCGGACAAGCTGCCGAAGTCCCATCCCCGATGGAGCGAGGTCAACGGCCAGCCCTCGCTGGTCTATGAAGCTTCGATACGCCTCGGCGGCGGCTCGGCGAGCGTACTGCTGAAGCCGGTCGGCTCAGGCGCTCTGCGCGGCGAGGACGGGAAGGTAGCGCCCGGGCTGGAAGGCCTGACGACGGCGTTGAAGCTAATCGAGTCGATCAAGGCCGAGCTGTAGGAAGGGGCGGCCGCTCGAGGCATCTACTTCGCGTCGCGCTCGAAGATCTCGATGAGCTTGTCCTTGGATTTCGTGCCGAGAGCGAGCTTCGCCTGCTCGACGTGGAACTTGACCGTGCGCTCGGAAATGAAGAGCTCCTGCCCGATCTCCTTGTAGCTGCGGCTCTGGGCCATCAGCCTTAGGACCTCGCGCTGGCGGCGCGTCAAGCTCGGGCCATCGCCCTCGGCATCGGTCGGGCCCGGGACGGCCCCGCCGCGCCGGATCTCGGCGAGGAGCCTGTCCTCCATTCCGGGCGAGAAGGGATTCCGGCCTTCCTTCAAGTCGGAGAGGCAGCGCACCAGCTCTTCGCCGCTCAGGGTCTTGATGAGGTAGCCCGAGGCGCCGGCCTTGATGGCCCTAAGGAGGCTTTCCTCCTCGCCCAGGCTGGTGAGCATGACGATCTTCGTCTCGGGGCTCGCCTTCTTGACCTCGGCCGTCGCCTCGATGCCGTCCATGCCGGGCAGGCCGATATCCATGAGGACGACGTCGGGGCGGATCTCCTGGGCCAGGGCGACCGCCTGGGGCCCGTCGCCGGCGATAGAGGCGTCCTCGTAGCCCCATGACGACAAGAGGTTCTTTAAGCCCTCGGCGTAGATCCGATGGTCGTCAACGATCAGAATTTTCATGCTTTGTCTCCGCGCTCGCGGGCAGATGCAGGCTGACGCGCGTGCCGCCGCCGGGCCGCGAGCCTATCTCGAGCTCTCCGCCGACGCTCGCCGCCCGCTCCCTCATTATGCCTACTCCCGATCCGGCCCTGAAGGCCGCGCCCGAAGCGTCGACGCCGCGGCCGTCGTCCTCGATCGACAGGAGATAGCCCTCGCCGGCCCGGGCGAAATCGATCGCGACGCGCGAGGCCTTGGCGTGCTT
>Ga0075317_1000093_pt1 | contig 10748 bp, 6 predicted proteins | sample MayberryNE_TuleB_FD_120068 | JGI IMG/M metagenome (GOLD analysis project Ga0075317, IMG submission 120068) | Natural and restored wetland microbial communities from the San Francisco Bay, California, USA, that impact long-term carbon... | ecosystem: Environmental > Terrestrial > Soil > Wetlands ... | reverse complement strand
GGTCGGCCCGTTGTCCTTCACCTGCTCGAAAACCAGCCGAACAGCCCGTTCCTTGACCTCAGGAGAAAACCTGCTTCCGTCGCCCATGACTGTATCCTCTCAAGGATTCCGGTCTCCGGCAATACCGGGGCGGTTCATGCGCGTGGATAGGAAATAATCCTTGACAATAGAGGATTATGATCTCAGAATGAATGCATTCAGTGAACTAATTCAGCCAATTAGTTCATATACTGATATGAAAAGCAACAACTTTACAGGGGGTAATGTGATGTCTATAAAAGAAATTCTGACGGAAATGCTGGGAAAAGAGAATGTTTCGGATGATTCAGCCTTGCTGGAGTCTTTTGCCGGCGATCAGAGTTTTGTCCGCCCGATTAAGCCCCAGCTTGTAGTGCGTGTGAAGAGCGCTGAAAAGGTCCAGGCTTTGGTCCGCTGGGCAAATGAAGCAAAAACGCCTCTTGTACCGGTAAGTTCCGGCGCTCCGCACTTTAAAGGGGATACGGTTCCCAGTGTGCCGGAAGCGATTATCGTTGATTTGAGCGGAATGAATAAAATCATCAATATCAACCGCCAGCAGAGAATGGTTGTTATTGAGCCCGGAGTAACTTACGGACAGCTGCAAGAAGCCTTGGCAAAAGAAGGAATGACTCTTTCTACATCGCTGCGGCCAAGAGCGAACAAATCGGCATTAACCAGCGTTCTCGAAGCGGAACCCAGGCTGAATTGCCTGCACCAGTTCAACTACACGGAACCATTGAGATGCACTGAAGTAACCTTTGGGGATGGCAACCAGATCTTTACCGGAGAAGCCGGCAATGGCGTCAAGGATTTGCAGAAGCAATGGGGACAGGACAAATGGCAGGTACACTCCAACGGCCCTCAGATGAGCGACATGACGAGAATGGTCTTGCAGGCGCAGGGCAGCATGGGAATCGTTACCTGGGCATCGCTGAAATGCGAGTTGCTTCCTACGATCAGGAAGGCCTATTTAGTGTCGGCCAAAAAATCGACTGATTTGGAAGGCTTCGCGTACAAGCTAATATGGTCCAGGTTCAGTGATAAATTATTTATAATGAACAAGGCCTATCTCGCCGCTTTGGTCGGCGAAACTTCGGAAAAAATCGTCGAGATGAAGTCTAAATTGCCGAACTGGGTGGCCGCAGTAGGGATTTCAGGGGACACCATGCTGCCTGAAATGAAAGTAAAGGCCCAGGAACTGGATATCGCGGACATCGCGAAGGAAAACGGCCTTGAGCTCGTTCCTGCCGTACCTGGGGTGAAGGGCGAAGAAGTGGCGGAAAAGGCGATAAGCTCTTCCGGAGATCAATACTGGAAGCAGACTTTGAAAGGCGCCTTCCAGGATATCTTCTTCGTTACGACCCTGGATAGAACGCCTGGCTTTATCGAGAAGATGTATGAATTGGCCATCGCCGCGGGATACCCTTCCGAAGACGTCGGCGTCTATATCCAGCCGCAGCATATGGGTTCGTCAGTTCATCTTGAATTCAGCTTGCCTTATAATCCCGGAGACGCAAAGGAAGTAAAAAAGGTTAAAGAATTATACGAGGAAGCCAGCAGGGCTATGTCGAAGCTTGGCGGATACTATGCTCGACCCTATGGTATCTGGGCTACGATCCAGCTGAACAAGGACGCGACATCATACGGAATTCTTAAGAAGATGAAGAATGCCTTTGATCCCAACAACATCATGAACACCGGAAAGCTTACCGTCAGGTAAAATCCGGTATAGGAGGAATTAAGATGGCGCTAATAGATTATCGACCCATGATGGAACGCTGCAGCAGCTGCGCTGGCTGCAAGTTTATTCCCTTTGAAAAGATAAAGGGAGTAAGATTCGCCGAAAACTGCCCCAGCATCGGGTATTATAACTTCATGACCTATTCTGCCCGGGGGCGCTTCCAGCTGTCTCAGAGCCTTCTGGATGGAAAGGCTAAGCTCGACGAGACCGTAACCGAGGCGATTCACTCGTGCACATCCTGCGGCTATTGCGATATAGGATGCAAAATAACCAGATACAATCTTGATGTATTGGATCACAATATCGAGCAAAAAGCCTACGCCGTCGAAAACGGGAAAACGCTCCCCGGCCAGAAACCGGTGATCGAGAACCTCAAGAATGAAAACAGCATGATTCCCGGTACCAAGAAAGCCGACCGAGCAGCCTGGGCCAAAGATCTGAAGATGAAAGATCTGAATAAAGAAAGCGGGACCGTGGCTTTCTTCCCCGGATGCAAATACAGCTATGACAAGAAGCTCCAGAAGGTGGCTCAGTCCGCCGTCAAGCTGCTTCAGGGTGCGGGCGTCGATCTCGGCTACCTTGGCGCCGCCGATAACTGCTGCGCCGGCCGCGCCCAGCAGATGGGTTTCTTCGGCGACTTCAAGCACCGGGCCGATTCCAACATCAAGGCTTTTGAGAAAGCCGGCGTGAAAACCATCGTGACTCCTTGTTCCGATTGCTACCATGCCTTTAAAAGGCAGTACGCCAAATTAGGATTCAAGGTCGAAGTACTCCACGTGGTTGAATACATCGATAAGCTGATCAAGGAAGGAAAGATCAAATTCACCAAATCGATTCCCATGACCGTGACGTACCATGATCCTTGCCATCTTGGAAGATTAGGTGAGCCTTTTATTCCCTGGGAAGGAAAAGAGAAGAAGATCTATAATCAGATCCATACCTGGGAACCCAAGAGGCCTAGGTATAATGGAATTTACGGAATATACGATGCCCCTAGAGATATCCTGAAAGCGATTCCCGGGATAAATCTAGTAGAGATGGAAAGAATCCGTGAATATTCGTGGTGCTGCGGCGCTGGCGGCGGATGCAATGAATCCAATCCCGATTTTTCCGCCTGGACTGCCGGCGAGAGGATAGCCGAAGCCAACGCCACCGGCGCGGACGCGATGGTAACCGCCTGTCCCTGGTGCAAGGACAACTTTACGAATGCCGCCGACGAAGATGGCAACAAGATCGAAGTTCTTGATGTCATCGAACTCGTACAGCGGGCCCTTTAAAGGAGGCAAGATAATGGCTTTATCGAGAGAAATATACCAGGCCCTTGAGGCTGTCGTCGGGAAGAGGAATATTTCCGAGAATATCGGAGTGTGCGAATCCTATAGAAGCATTCCGGCGCAGAGCTCGGCTCACTATGGTCCATCGGAAGATTGGACGCCCCGTCCCCAGGCCGTGGTCCTTCCGGGAAGCACGGAAGAGGTGCGGGGCGTCGTGGAGATCTGCAACAAGTATAAAATCGAGTTCAAGGCAGCCAGTACTTTCTGGGCAACCATGGGCTATATCGGCGGGGATTGCGCTATTCAGCTAGATATGAGGCGCATGAAGAAAATCGAAATCGATGCCAAGAATATGTGCGCCATCGTCGAGCCCTTCGCCATCGGAGCTACCGTTCAGGCGGAAGCCATGAAAGTCGGATTGAACTTGAATATTCCCGGCGTGGGATGCAGCAGTTCTACCTTGGCTAACTTCTCTTCCTGGATAGCCTTCGGGCCAAATTCAATCTCTATGGGACAGGGTTCGGAAAACATTCTCGCCATGGAATGGGTTCTCGCGAGCGGAGAAGTCCTGAGGACCGGTTCTCTCGGCAGCGGTGACGGGTGGTTCTGCGGAGAAGGCCCGGGACCGAGCCAGAGAGGCCTTCTTAGGGGTATTTTCGGAGCGGCCGGTTCCCTGGGAGTTTGTACGAGAATGGCCGTCAGGCTTCATCCTTGGCCGGGACCCAAGGATTACCCCACGTATGGACAGGCTCCCGCCTATAAAGCTGATTTCGGCGACAACTTCAAGTGCTACACCCTTTGCTACCCTACATGGGAGGCCTGGGCGCGAAGCATTCAATATTTTTATGAATGCGATGTCGCGTATTCGGGACACAGGCAGTTCAATATGTTCGGCCGGGATTTGAAGGGGGCCATGCTGAACATCATCACCAATCCGGATGGACAGCTCGCCGACCTGAATACTTTGGTGAATGACCCTTATATTATAGAACAAAACGCGAAGATGAAGCATGAATACCAGATCATCATCGCGGGCATGACGAAAAGGGATATGGAGTACAAGGAAGCCGCCGTCGACTATATACTCAAGCAAACCGGCGGCTGGAAGAGCGAAATGATGCTCAAGAAAGAGATGCATGATTATGCCCTTGCCTATTTAACGAGATTGGGACATAAAAACCTTAACTTCGTTATGTGCGGGGCCTATGAAGGCGTGCTCGGCTTATCCAGCAATATCTGGAAGGCGATCCAGGTGGCGGAAGAAGCCACCGATACCAAGAAATTCTGGGAGCAGAATCACGATCATATCGCCGCTACCGGCGGAGATTCCGCCATGGGTTCCTTGTCAGGAATCGGAGGCGGCGGCGCGACCGGTTGGGAATTCTTTACGAACTTCGATGCCTACGATAAAGAATCCGTCAGGGGAACATGCAAGTTCGTCGATACCACGCAGGCCCTCCATAACAAGTATGGCTTCGGCCCCGATTTCTGCAGATGGAATTCCGATGTGCGGCACATGAATGGATACTACTTCACTCAGGAAGAACATGACGAGATGTTCAGCAAAGCCGCCCAACCCTGGGTTTTCGGTTATCAGTACAAGATCAGGGAGATCGTCAATCCCAACAATTTGTGCGGCACCTATTTCAGGACCGCGAATCCCAGCAAGCTGGAGGCGGCGGGAAAAGGGAAGTAACTCATAGTTCTCCCGATATAATTACAGATTTAGCAAGCTGTTCCGAGGCCAGGCCCTTTCAGGAGCCTGGCCTCTTCATTTGGAACTCCTCGGGTTTGGGTAGCTTCAAGCATTTTCCGCGCAATTGTCGGGGCGTCCTCATCTGGTAAGCGCCTGCGCCTCGAGCGCTTCGTAGACGATTGCGCCTCCTAGCAAGAGATCTATGTTCATATAGCGCTTCGTACCCCATTCGCGCCCAGAAACATACCGGAGTCTAGCCGAGACCGGGGATAAGCCGCTGCGCCCAGTGAGCCGCAGGGAATTGATTGTAGTGCCCGCCTTCGGCGGGCGTCGGCATACCTCGCTGCGCTCGGTGAGCCGCAGGGAATTGATTGTAGTGCCCGCCTTCGGCGGGCGTCGGCTTCGCCCCCCTTCTCGTTCGATTCTCGCCTGTATACGAAGAAAGGACCCCGCCGGTCGGCGGGGTCCCTGCAAAAGCCGAGATCGGGAATCGAACTCGACACCTGCGCATTACGAGTGACTTGTGGATAGGTGTCCCTGGATGTCAGATGATGTCATCATAACGAGTTGACGGTTTTTGTCCAGTTAGGAGATATCATGAAGCGTCCAGAGATACCATGCTTTATCTTATAGTGATTCTCATAGTTCCATGATATTGCGATTCCTAAATCTTTAGGAATATGGTTTACATTGCGTTTACGATAATACCATTTAGATCAAACATGTCCTTGTTTAGTGAATGGAAATATTTGCCAAGGTAAGATGATCTGAGGTCTAGTTGATTTTAGCTCAGTATATAATTCGCCTCTGATGATTATTCTCTGTCTAGGAATTGACTTTCTGCTGGAAGCATGGGTGAGTTTATGGTATTATTCAGTAACTCGATAGCGTATATCATCATGGGGGGATGCATGCATCTTCGCGATAGCCGATATTTTGTATACCTGCTTTTATTGGCTTTATGTCTTGCAATTCTTGCGGGCTGCCCCACGGCGACCGAGCCTTCGGGACCTCAAGCTCCCGAGGCTCCCACTGGCGTATTCGCTTCTCCCGACGATGGGCAGGCGACGGTGAGCTGGAGCGGCGTGAGTGGGGCTGCGAGCTACAACCTGTACTGGTCAACGACGAGCGGGGTCACTCCGGCGAACGGGACGAAGATCGCTGGGGTAACGAGCCCACACATTCATACGGGGCGAACCAACGGTACGACGTACTACTACATCGTGACGGCGACGAACGCGGGCGGGGAGTCCGTGGCGTCGAGCCAAGTGAATGCGATGCCCCAGGTACCGGCGACTGGGGCGCCGAAAAATCTCAGCGCGACACCGGGTAATGGCCAGGTGGCCTTGACGTGGACTGCGGTGAGCGGAGCGACGGGGTACAGGGTCTACCGTTCGACGAGCTCAGGGTCGCAGGGGAGCTCGATCGCCACGCCGACGGGCGCAAGCTACACGGATACGAGCGTCACGAACGGGACGACGTACTACTACATCGTGACGGCGACGAATACGGGCGGGGAGTCCGCTGCGTCGAGCCAAGTGAATGCGAGACCCCAGGTACCGACGCCGAGTGCGCCGACGGGCGTGACGGCGGTCGTGAAGAATCTCAGTGTCACCGTCAGCTGGAATAGCGTCAGCGGGGCAACTTACAATCTATATTTCTCGACGACGAGCGGCGTGACTCCGGGTACGGGGTCCAAGCTCAGTGTTGGAAGCCAGACGCGCTTTACTTTCTCAGGCTTGAGCGCCGGAACGACCTACTATTACATCGTTACGGCGGAAAACGCCGGAGGCGAGTCCGCGGCCTCGGCCGAGGCCAGCGCCACTCCGTATTATCCGCTCCCGGACGCTCCGACCGGTGTCAGCGCGACGGCCGGGAACGCGCAGGCCACGATCACGTGGTCATCAGTCTCCGGCGCGACGAGCTACAACTTGTATTGGTCGACTACGAGCGGCGTGACTCCATCGAACGGGACGAAGATCGCCATGACAACGAGGGAGTATGTCCATACCGGTCTGACGAACGGCACGAAGTACTACTACGTGGTGACGGCGGTTGGCACGTATGGCGAGGGATCCCCGAGCGCGCAGGTCAGTACGGCGCCCTTCCTCCTCGCGCCGACGACCCCGACGGGCATGACCGTGACTCCGGGGCCGCATCGGAACGTCGTCAGCTGGACAGCAATCGACAATGCCGAAAGCTACAATGTCTATTGGTCGACGACGAGCGGCGTGACGACGGCCAGCGTAAACAGGATAGTTGTAACGAGCGGTACGAGCTGTACGCACGGCGGCCTGCCGTGGGGAAGTACGTACTACTACATCGTGACGGCGGTCAACGCGGTCGCCGAAAGCCCGGCGACCGGCGAGCTTACCGGGACGCCTCTGATCGCCTGGACAAACTACGCCAGCGCCCAAGGCCTGCCTGTGAATCCGACTCTGAGCGTGTATGCCACGGGCTCTTCAATCTACGTCGGTACCGGTGGCGGTGGAATGGCAGTCTCGACCGACGGCGGAGCCTCGTGGACTACATACTCGACATCGAACGGGCTGAACGGCAACTTCGTATATGGTGTATACGCTTCGGGCTCGACACTCTATGCAGCTTGTTCGGATAGCGGATTGTCGGTATCGAGGGATAATGGAGCGACCTGGACGACCTATTCAGATGGGGCCTTGAAATCCGGACTGCCTGGTGTCTGCGTATCCGGGTCCTTAATCTGCTGTCCCTGCATCCTTGGTCTGGCAGTATCGAGCAATGGTGGAGCATCGTGGACCAGTTATACCACGGGCGCTTTCGCTTCTGGCGCAACTAGTGCATACATCTTCGGATCGACGATCTATGCGGGCACCGGCGGATATGGCCTGGCGGTTTCGGCCAACGTAGGGTCGACATGGACGACGTACACCACGACGGATGGGTTGGGGGATGGCCACGTCCTCGGCGTGTACGTGGACTCTGCGTCGAGAATCTTCGCGGCTACTGATGGCGGACTGTCCATATCGTCGAACGGGGGGACGAGCTGGACGAATTACACCACCGCGCAGGGACTAATCGATAATCGCGTACGAAGCGTTTGGGCCTCGGGATCGACGATCATCGCTGCAATGGATGGAGTGAACGCAGGAGGTCTTTCTGTAACGACCGACGGCGGCGCTTCGTGGACAAATTATTCGAAGGCCCAGGGATTGGCAGGCAACGATGCAAGGACGGTTTATATCGATGGCTCGACGATCTACGTCGCCACGAGTGGAGGCTTGTCTGTAGGCAACTGATCGAGGTATGGGAAGATGCAATCGCAAATAGCTGAAGCGACGAGGGGTTGCCTGATCCGGCAGCCCCTCGTTTATTCGCGCATAGTCTGTGCGATCGGGATGAGCGCCGCGATATGGATTGTCGTGCCCGCTTTCGGCAGGCGCCGGTATACCTCGCTTCGCTCGGTGAGCTGTAGGGAATAGATTATCGTGCCCGCCTTCGGCGGGCGGCGGCTATCGAACCACGTTCGATTCTCGCCTGTATACAAAGAAAGGACCCCGCCGGTCGGCGGGGTCCCTGCAAAGCCGAGATCGAGAATCGCCCTTCAACCTCGAGCATCGTGCTCTCGGCTTCAGGGCCGGGGAAATCGCTCTCGGCGCCATCGCGCGCTCGCTAGCTTGCGCGCTTCCTTGGCGCCTCGACCGCCGAACTCGCTCATCGAATCGCGAGTTCGGCGGGCTCCGGTCGGCCCTCATCGAATCGGGTCGACCTTCGATTCCCGATCTCGGCTTATTGAATCGAAAAGCCCCTCCAAGAAGGAAGGGCTTTTCGATTTTTAGCCGAGATCGGGAATCGAACCCGACACCTGCGCATTACGAGTGCGCCGCTCTGCCAAATGAGCTATCTCGGCGTGCGGACTGAATATAGCAGGAGTCGGGGAGCTTGTTCAAGGAGAACGGCCCGCTCCCGCGGCGGCCCGGCAGTTAGGGGCGGCGCTCGGCCACGGCGGCTTCGACCGTATCGGACATACGATCCAGGCCTTCGGACAGGACGGATCGGGGACAGGCCAGGTTAATCCTGAAGTGGCCGGTCCCGCCTTGTCCGAATGCGCCGCCGGCAGAGACCTTGACGCGTCCCTCTTCCTCGAGCCGCTCGGCCAGAGCGCTCTCGTCGGCCATGCCCAGCCTTTCCAGCAGGGGGCGCGCGTCGAGCCAGGCCAGGTACGTGCCCTCGAGTGTCGCGGCCGAGGCGCCGGCCAGGCGCTCGGCCATGAAGGAGCGGAGCAATGCGTCGTTGCCGCGCAGGTAGCATAGGAGCTCGTCGAGCCAGCTCGAGCCTTCCATATAGGCGGCGCGCGCAGCGACGATGGAGAAGGCGTTAGGAGAATCAGAGCCGAGGGCCGCGAGGGCGCGCTTCATGACGGCGCACTCCTTTTTACGGGGCGCGACGACGTGGCTTATGTGCAGGCCGGCGATGTTGAAGGTCTTGTTCGGCCCGCCGAAGACGACGATCGCGCCCTCGCTCGCAGCCAGGCTGGTAAAGGGGCGGCCGCCGGGGATGATATCCGCGTGGATCTCGTCGCAAAGGAGGACGAGCCCGCGCCTCTCGCAGAACTCCAGCATCGTCCCGGTCTCTTCCTTCGACCAGACGCGGCCGACCGGATTATGAGGGCTCGATACGAGGAGGGCGGCGGGGCGATGGCCGGCGGCGGCCGAATCCTCCGCCGCCGCGTCGAGCGCGGCGGCCTCTAGGCCCCAAGATCCGTCGGCGGACCGCGTCAGGGGAGCCTGGGCGATATGGCGGCCGTTGTTCCGGACGATGCTGAAAAAGGGGTAGTAGACGGGCGGCATGACGATGACCGCCTCGCCCGGCTCGCAGAAGGCGCGCACGGCCGCGCCGATAGCGATCATTACCGAAGGCGTCGTCAGTATCTCGCCCGGGTCTACCTTCGCTCCCTGGCGCGACGCGTACCAAAGCGCGACCGCCTCGAGGTAATCCTCGGGCGTCCTCGAGTAGCCGTAGATCGGATGGGAAGCCCTCCGGGCGATGGCCTCGATGACCGCGGGCGGCGGCGGGAAGTCCATGTCGGCCACCCAGAGCGGGATGATGTCTTTCTTGCCCGGCTCGTTGCCGGGATTGTCCCACTTGAGCGAAAGGGTCCCCCTGCGGTCGACGACGCGATCGAAATCCATGGGTGGGGAGCTTACTTCTTCCGCCGCGAGTTGACCAGACGTATGAAGTCCGAGATGTTCTTCACGACGATCTTGTCGGGATAGAGCTCGAGCTTGCTTTGCCTGGAGAAGTGGCCGATGAGGTCCTGGGCCTCGTTCGGCGACATGCCCGCCCAATGCGCGACGTCGTCGATCGTGACCTTGAACTCGCGCTTCTCTCCTTCGACTTCGCCCCCGCGGACCGCGGCGTTCGTCTCGTCCAGCATGAGGAATACGTCGGCGATCTTCGCCTGCGGATCGTCCAGGGTCAGGATCATGAAGCGCCGCTTCTGGTCCCATATCCGCTTCGTGAACATCTTTAGGAGGCGCAGGGCGATCTGCGGGTTTCCCATCATAAGGATCTCGAAGTTGGCGCGGTTGAATTCGAGGACCTTGACGGTCTCGATGGCTTGAGCGGTCGCCGAGCGGGGGACGCCCTCGAGTATCGCCATCTCGCCGAAGATCTCGGGAGGCTGGAGGATGTCGAGGGTCTTCTCGATGTCGCCCACGATCTTGGAGATCTTCACCTTGCCGGCCTGGATCAGGTAGAAGCTGTCGCCCGGCTCGTACTCGGCGAAGATGATCTCGCCGGGGTGGTAGGTGCGCGCGAAGCGGGTAAAAGCCGAGAGGTCAGCCACGGGCGGCCTCCTCGATCTTGCGCAGCGCCTTGGTCGCCTTCAGGCGCGTCGAGGCGTCCTCGTCGCTTTCCATAGAGAGGATCTTCTTGTAGAAGCCCTTCGCCCGCTCCGGGTCGCTCTTCTTCTCGTAGGACTGGCCCAGGAAGAAGAGGGTGTCGATGAGGTCGGGATGCCTGGGATGGGACTGCACCATCT
>Ga0075317_1000092_pt1 | contig 10821 bp, 11 predicted proteins | sample MayberryNE_TuleB_FD_120068 | JGI IMG/M metagenome (GOLD analysis project Ga0075317, IMG submission 120068) | Natural and restored wetland microbial communities from the San Francisco Bay, California, USA, that impact long-term carbon... | ecosystem: Environmental > Terrestrial > Soil > Wetlands ... | reverse complement strand
TCCATAGGTATACGCAAAACCATGGGTTGTTCATCGGCAGGAATAATATCGGTGCGGTATTGCGGATTCATATCGCGGAGCAGTTCAATTGGGATCCCCAGAACTTCAGAAACCTGAGCCAGATGAAGATTTTTAGTGGCCATAATGGTATCGCTGGATGCAGGGAAATTAATAGGCAAGGGATAAAGATTATGTTCTTTATAATAATTCATCACGTAGGTGGCTGCAATAAATGCCGGAACATGTCCGCGGGTTTCACGGGGAAGGTAATAGTAAATATCCCAGAAGTTTCTTTTTCCCCCTGACCTGCGGATGGCTTTGTTAACATTACCCGGTCCACAGTTGTAGGCGGCGATAACCAGTATCCAGTCGTTATAAATTTTATAAAGATCTTTACAAAACCTTGCTGCTGCATGAGTTGCTTTAATGGGATCACGTCTGTCGTCCACGAGAGAGTTCACATTAAGACCATACATCCTGCCGGTTCCATACATAAATTGCCACAAACCCACGGCCCTGGTGCGTGAATAAGCCCTGGGATTGAGTGCCGATTCAATGATCGACATGTATTTCATTTCATTGGGGATGTCATAATAGTCAAAAATGTCATCAAAAAGCGGAAAATAATATTGTGATAGTCCCAGCATTACGCCAACATTCGGGCGTTTCTGTTTGGTGTAAACCTCAATATACCGGCGTACGACTGAGTTATAGGTAAGTTCAACAGTTGTAGGGATTCTTTTCAGGCGTTCAATGTAGACAGAATCAGAAAACTCTGGTACAAGGCTTGAGTCCATGCTATTCCAATTTTCAGGATCTTTGGCCAGTGATTGTTCTACATAATAAAGATTTAATAAGCTGTCCAGATTTTCATCAAAATTCAGATCTGGTATTTCGATATCATACAAAATTGGAATTGTGTCCTGAGGCGAGAAAAAAGCATAGGCAGAATGGGTAGTAAGGCCTGTAATAATCAGGAAGCCAAATATTAAGATTTTCTTCATTTTCTTCATTTTTGCAAAAATAATCAAAAGCCTATATTTATACGCAAACCAACTGATGCGGTTGGACCGGCCAAACCCATGTTTTGAATCACCGATGGTTGTACCTTAAGTGAAAGATCATCAGAAATATCATAATAAAAAAATTGCGCATCAACCATTGCATCCAGGATGTTCAGCAAATATATTGCTGCCAGACCGGCAACACTAAGGTCCCGCCATCTCCTGAAATATTCGGAGCCGCGCGCCAGATTATCATATTCATATTTGGCACCATCTATAATCACAGCTTGCTGGGTGACCTCCTGATCAAAAAGGGCATCTCTGAATTTCTTATATTTCATTTGATTGAATGCGATATAGTACATGAAGGTTCCACCAGCACCATATATAAACGGAACTTTCCAGGATTTCTTATTATAGATCTGACCTAAACCTGGACAAACCAAAGAATAAATTACAGCTTTTCGTACAGAATGATCGTGAACTACAGTGTCACGTACAAGAGTATCCTGCACCTGTGCAGTGGAATTGACGGTACAAAACAGGCATAACAACCCCGCGATGATTATACAGGCAAGGTTGTTCTTTTTAGAAAGTCCTTTAATGATCTTACTCGAATACAAAATTACCGGTTTATTTCAGCCGGTCAAATATACCGATTATTCTTTCGAGTTCATCGTCGGATCGAAAAGGGATTACAATTTTTCCCGACCCGTTATTATTATGTTGAAATGATACTTTTGCACTGAAGAAATCAGAAAGCTGATCCTTTAATTCTTCATAAGGCTTTTGATGATTTTTTTCCTCAGGATGCTTTCTTGATTTTTTAATAAGATCCTGTTCAATTTTTCTGGCAAGCTCTTCGGCTTTCCGAACCGACAGTTCTTCTTCAATAATTCTGTAGAATAATTTCAGCTGGTCATGGGGATCTTCAATGGCTACAAGGGCTCTGGCATGACCCATGGAAATTTTAGTCTCACGGATACCAATCTGTATTTCAGCCGGCAATTTTAGCAACCGAAGGTAATTGGCCACCGTTGCTCTTTTCTTTCCCACCCGGAGGCTGAGGTCTTCCTGGGTAAGTTGACATTCTTCAACAAGACGTTGATAACTAATGGCAATATCAACGGCATTAAGATCCTCACGCTGAATGTTTTCAACCAGGGCCATTTCAAGCATTCCCTGATCATTGGCAGTACGTACATAGGCAGGGATGCTTTTTAGTCCGGCCAGCATGGACGCTCTGAAGCGCCTTTCTCCAGTGATAAGCTGATAATGGCCGCCCTCCATTTCTCTTACAGTAATGGGCTGGATAACACCTATTTCTCTTATGGATGATGCCAATTCTTCGAGAGCTTCCTTGTCGAAAATTGTTCTTGGCTGAAAAGGATTTGCCTCAACCATGCTGATATCTATTTCAATACCGGCAGCAAGTGATTTATCCACAACTTCGTTAGGTTCTGCTTCTTCGATAAGCGCCCCCAGACCTCTTCCTAAAACATTTTTCTTTCCCATATTGCTTACTCGATGATTTTTTTGTTTTCCGGTATCTTTGTATCACCGTTTCTTTGTAATACTTCACGCCCCAGATTGAGGTAGTTCAATGAACCTTTTGAGTCGGCGTCATACATAATAACAGGTTTCCCAAAGCTGGGAGCTTCGCTGATTTTGATGTTACGCTGAATGATGGTATCAAACACCATTTGCTGGAAATGTCGTCTGACTTCCTCTACAACCTGGTTCGAAAGGCGCAGCCGTGAATCATACATAGTGAGCACGAACCCTTCAATTTCAAGGTCGGGATTAAGCCTGCTTTGGATTATTTTAATGGTATTGAGGAGTTTTCCAAGTCCTTCAAGGGCAAAATACTCACATTGCACGGGAATCATAACCGAATTAGCAGCAGTAAGTGAATTTACCGTTATCAAACCCAATGAAGGAGAACAATCGAGCAATATATAGTCATATTTCTTTTCGATTTTATCAATAACAGCTTTCAGCATTCTCTCCCGGTTGGGCATATTGAGCATTTCAATCTCAGCACCAACGAGGTCAATGCTCGAAGGAAGCAGGTCAAGGCCCTCGATTTCACTGCTCAGGATAACATCATTGGGATTAACATCATCAATGAGGCATTCGTAAATGCCGGTCTTGATATTTTTTACATCAAAACCCGACCCTGAGGTTGCATTAGCCTGAGGATCAGCATCAATCATGAGTACCCTTTTTTCCAATACCGCCAGGCTTGCGGCCAGGTTAATAGTGGTGGTGGTTTTACCTACTCCACCCTTCTGATTCGCAATGGCTATAATTTTTCCCATGTATCCTTTCTTTGCTTTTCAAATTATCCGGCATATTCCGACGGCCTCAAAAATACAATTTAATAAGGCGCATCATTTTTATTTAAACGTTTCTTTTGTAAACAATAATTTTTCATTTATGAACAAGATATTAACAATTTGAACTATGATTCTGACTGTTAATAGCCTAAGATAATACACATATAATCAGTATTTTATAAATAAATATAATCATGCTCAAAACTGGTTTATAAGTCAGCTAATATGGTGAATTTGAGATAGCTTTAGATTCCCGGCACGAGTTCAATTTCATATAAAACCGGCCAGTTTTTGCCGGTAATGAAGATATGTCCGTTACCCGGATTATATGCAATGCCATTCAAGACCTTTCCAAAGTCATTCAGGGTACCTTCGGGCATCAGTTCGCGAAAATCTGCTTTACCAAGAACCTTTCCTGTGGCAGGATCTATGATCACAATATAAGTTTGACCATAAACATTGGCGAGGATTTTACCCCTGATAAATTCTATTTCGTTCAGGGAGTCGATCATTCCTTTATCGTCAAATACATGGATCTGGTTAACCTGAGTGAAATACTCGGGTTCAATAAAAAACAGTCGTGATGATCCGTCGCTCATGACAAGATGATTACCGTCAGTCGTCAATCCCCATCCTTCCCTGATCTGATAATCAAAACTCCTGATTTGCGCCAGGGTATTCTTGTCGTAGACAAAGCCCACCTGTGTTTTATATGTAATCTGATAAATCTGATCTTTGAACAATGCAATTCCCTCGCCAAAAAACCGGGGAGAAAGGGATACCATCTTTTCAGGTTTCCCAGTGCTGATGTCCACAATTCTCAGCGATGATTTACCTTCCAGCCCGGTACTTTCATATAACCTGCCATTATCGTATACAAGTCCCTGTGTATAGGCCTGATTATCGTGAGGAAATGTGGCGATCACCTTATAGGTATATTTTTTGGGGGTTATGTTAGAAAGGACAACCAGATTAATGTTGTGGGATTCCTGCAATGAATCCTGATAGTAAAACATCACTCTGATTGTGGTATGTCCGACTTTACTGTCCGTTGAATTCCAATAAAGTCTACCGGGATTGCCTGCAATAGATAATTTATAGTCCCTTCCTTCGAATATAGCTACAGAATCAACCGGAACAGAGGGATTGTTCAAGGAATAGGAAATATTTACGGAGTCACCGCATCGGATTACCTCATCGGGCCGGGGAGACAATAGCCGGAAAACTGTGGGCCTTGCTTCAACCACAGTTTCTTTTTGTGGAGAATGCTTACGACAACAACTCAGTAATGGAATAAGGATGATGAACAGAAAGATATAACCGGCTATGCGTGAAAAAGTCTTCATGCGGTTTCGCAGTTACTGAAAAAGTTTCTTTAACCGGCTTCCCACTCTTGTATTGCCTTTGGCGAGACTGCTCAATTCATTGTATTCCGAATCAGCATAATCGGGATTTAACATCTGCCATATTTCACTCCATCCCGGGAAACCACCTACATTACGATCATCGATAAAAATATCGGCGTCAATTTTTCGGCTGCTGTTCTCCGGTTCAAATACTTCTTCAGGATAACTCTTGTTCACGGCATAAAACTCAATGCCTTTTTTACGGCAGTATTCCACGGCCTCATTCAACTCTTTCCCATGCCTGAAGGTCCAAAGGATCAGGTGATTTCCAAGTTTCTGAAGTTGTTTCAGCGTTTCGAAAGCAAACAACTTTTCTTCTCCTATTTGTGGATAACGGTGTTCCACAATAGTTCCGTCAAAATCCACAGCAATTTTCATAGAGGTATTTTAAGTATATTGTGCAATACACAAAATTATACATTTAAATCAAATTCAGATTACATTTGCATAGCGGATGTATAAATCAAGTAAAGAAAGCTGATCAAGAGTGATTATTTAATTTCATATGCAAACCATGAAAAAAGGATTACCTAGTTTTTTTACCAGCCTGGGGCTGCTTTCGGGCTGTATTTCAATCATTTTTGCAGTTTCACTTAAAGATCTCACCTGGGCAGGTTATTTCATCATTATTGCTGCTTTTTTCGATTTTATCGATGGGCTTGTTGCCCGTGTTCTCAATCAGATATCAGAATTCGGCAAGCAGTTAGATTCATTATCGGATGTCATTAGCTTTGGTGTTGCACCATCCATGATACTTTATCAACTGATCATACTTTCCTATGTAAAAAGTTCACCCGGTGCAGATTTTGATTTCATGAATCCTGCACCATTGCCGACCATTATGTTACTCAGTGCCTTCCTGATTGCCATATTTTCCGCCTTGCGGCTGGCAAAATTTAATCTTGATCCGGGTCAGAAAAAAAATTTTAAAGGACTTGCGGTACCTGCCAATGCTTTATTTATAGCGGCACTCGGATTTGCTGCCGAAACAAGCATCGCAATTCCTGCTTCAGGCATTATTCTTTCTAAAGGTTTCCTGCTTACGGTTATTATAATTTCCTGTTTCCTGCTCGTTTCCAATATTAATATGTTCTCATTGAAGTTCTCCACTTATAGTTTCAGGGAAAACAGTTTGCGCTATCTTTATCTGATCCTCTCGGCTTTGCTGCTGATCATTTTTAGAATGCCGGGTTTTGCCCCCATCATCATTCTTTATATTCTCCTTTCTCTGATCAATAACAGATTTGTAAAAATGGAATAGTGTTATTGATCAGCCGGAGTATCGGACTTTTTTTCTATATTTTCATAAATGATGACGGCAGTCCTTACAGCAAGCCAGCATAAAATAATTAACAGGGGCCACGAAAGCAACATGAACACAGAGGTAGTATGCATATCTTAATGAAATTAATAAACATGTGAATTGGTTTTTAGTTCTTCTGCCGAAACTTTTTCACGGTTCAGCGCCCTCCAGGCATACACGATATAAGCAATTACAAAAGGTACAAATAAAGAAACATAGCTCATAGCCACCAGCGTATATTGGCTCGATGAACTGTTGCTGATGGTAAGGGAACTTTGCAGATCAAATGAGGACGGATAATAAGCTGTGTTGTTGTAACCTGCAAGGAGAAACAAGCTGAATACAAAAAGTGTTGTTCCTGCGCCTGTAAACCAAAATCCCTTGAAATAGTTCGTCGTTCGCAGTGTTTTTATGATTCCAAAGAGAACCAGAATAATCCCTGAGACAAACAGCAATGCTAATGGGGGCATAGCCAAAAGATTGTGCAGGTATTTAAAACTTTCATAAAATACCATTCCTGAATCCGGATTAACGGCAAAACCTTCCGAGATCAGCAGCAACACAACGAATGGAAGAAAAACGAGGAGAAACGGTATTGTATTTCTCAACAATGATTTTTTTGCCCTTGCCAGGATAATGTCATTATCTACATTATTTATGAGATACAGTATTCCCAAGATACGGGTCAGCAAGAATACCGACAGGCCAAGCAGAACATTCTGAACATTGAATGCAGCCTCAAGACCCCTGTATTGACTCTGCCACCGGGAGATAACAGGATCATTTACATTGGTAATGTTATTGAAATCCACAGAGAATGCGGATCCGGTGAAAAAGGTACCAACGGCAACTCCAATCAGAATTGTCCCCAGGGCCCCATTTATGAACAGAAATATCTCAAAGGTAAGCGGTCCGAATGTATTGGCAGGTTTTGAACGGTATTCATAAGACACTGCCTGCAGTATAAAACAGAAAAGGATACTCATCCATACCCAGTAAGCACCGCCAAAACTGGTTGAATAAAACAAAGGAAAAGAAGCAAAAAATGCTCCTCCGAAAGTTACCAGGGTCGTGAAGGTGAGTTCCCATTTGCGACCCAGTGCATTCACGATGATTCCACGCTCGGATTCATTACGGCCTAAAGTGTAGATAAGGGTTTGACCTCCCTGAACAAACATGAGAAAAACCAGCAACGCACCAAGCAGTGAAACAATAGCCCACCAATAATGCTGTAATGTGATATAAGAGAAAGTTTCAAACATATTTTTCCTCCTTATTTAGGTCCGATTTTAATTTGTCTGAACATGATACGCAATTCCGCAATCAGCAGAACAGTAAAAAGAACTGCAAACAAAAAGAAGGTGATCTGCACGGAAGAGGAATTAATATGTGATACAGCAGCCATGGTTGGCAGCATATCCTGAATTACCCATGGCTGGCGACCCATTTCTGTTAGTACCCAGCCCGATTGCGATGCAATATAGGTAAGCGGAATTGTCCAGATTGCCATTCTTAACAGGAATCTGTTCTTTTCTATGCCATTTCTGTATAATGCCACCAGGATCAGCATGAGCAGTAGCACAAAATAGAAACCCAGCAGCACCATAATATGAAAACTGTAAAAAGCCACAGGCACGTTGGGAACTGCACTTTCAGGTGAACTGAGGAAGCCGTATCCGAAATATTTGAAATAGCTGTCGGTAAATTCCGGATCAGAAAATTTTTCTTTGATACGATTGTATGTTGTCATATCCTGTTGATCACGGGCATCTTTTAACTGTGCCAGTGATTCTCTGGCAATCTTTCCCCGACTGATTTTTTCTTCTACCGATAAAATATTCCTTTCCGGATTGCCATAAGTGAGATCATTGATTCCGGGAACAAAGGCATCAAATTTTCCAAAAGCCATATAAGAAAGAAAATTGGGTATTTCGATCTTCAGGGCAAAATCTTTGACATTTTGGGCTTCCGTTTCCCCGGGTGCTGCAGATAATACGCCAATGGTTATAAGAGGCGCTCCTTCTTCGCCCTCATACAGGCCTTCGAAAGCGGCAAATTTCATAGGCTGCACCCTGGCAATTTGTTTGGCTGATCCATCACCTGAAAAGATGAGCATAACCGACGATATCAATCCAAATACCGCAGCCACCAGCATACTGCGCTTTGCCAGAGAATGTTCCCTGTTTTTCAGCAGATACCATGCACTGATTCCGATTACAAAAATTGAAGCCAGTACATATCCTGAAGTAATGGTATGAAGGAACTTATTCACTGCAAAGGGGGACAAGAGAACATCCCAGAAATTTACCATTTCATTACGGGCTGTGTCGGGATTAAAGCGCATACCTACCGGATTTTGCATCCATGCATTGGCAACCAGAATCCACAAAGCTGAAAGGTTTGATCCGAATGCAACAAGCCATGTTGAAATAAGATGAGCTCTTTTGCTCACCTTTCCCCAACCAAAAAACATGATGGCAATAAAAGTAGATTCGAGGAAAAATGCCAAAATTCCTTCAATAGCCAGAGGTGCCCCGAAAATATCACCAACAAACCAGGAATAGTTGGACCAGTTTGTTCCAAATTCAAATTCAAGGATAATGCCTGTAGCTACTCCAATAGCGAAATTAATACCGAACAGAATCATCCAGAATTTCGTAATTCTCTTCCATTCCTCACGGCCTGTGCGAACATAAAGGCTTTCCATAATGGCAATGATGAATGATAAGCCCAGGGTAAGCGGAACAAAAATCCAATGATACATAGCCGTAAGCGCAAATTGGGCACGTGACCAGTTAACAAGGGAAAGATCAATATTTTCAAGCATATTATCGGGGTTTTGACAATTGTTCAATTACATAGTCGCCTCTCTCCTTATCAGTGTCGAACCGATCTTTCAGTATATCGGGGAAAAAGAATAGTTTTAACAGGAAAAACATGATGAAAAGCTTGATCAGAATAATGACCCATAATTGTTTGCCAACAGTCATGCTTTTAAAACCTTCATAGTAAAAGCGAAATATCCTATGTATGATATGGTTTTTCAATATGGCAAATCAAGCTTTGTAAAGATATAAATTTTGAAATAACAGCTGCAGTTAGTATATTTTATTTATATTAGTCCCAAATTAAGAAATCGAATATGAGGAAATATGTGACATTTTTAACCACGGTACTCTTTTCAGGCGTTCTGGCATTTTCAGCCCTGGCTTTTACCGATGGTGATCCTAAAAAGAACAAGACTGCTTGTGATTCAATTACCTCAGCAACAACCGCATGCTCCAAACATGACTCAACTGCTCATTGTGCAAAAATGAGTGAAGAGGCTAAAAATGTGCCTTGCGCAAAACATAAAGAGACAGCTGATGTAGAAGCTAAAGAAACTTGTCCCGAAAAAACAGCTGCCGGCGAATGCCCCAAAGCAGCCACATGCAAGAAACATAAAGAAACTGCAGAAAAAAATTAATACAATCCGCATCGTTTATAATGAGGTGCCCCGGTAGGGCACCTTTTTTTATTGTATTAAAGATTGGATTCAAGGTGATCGAGTTTTGTGGTGATTAAGAGGAATAGCATTTTTATGTTAATTTTGAGAAAATAAAAAAAGTATTTGAACCATGACTGATAATAAGGTTTTAAATGTGACGGGAGATGTTCACTGGATTGGCGTGCTGGACAAGGACATTGCTACGTTTGATATTGTAATGGAAACCAGAGAAGGCACAACTTATAATTCTTATTTTATCGATGCTGATAAAAAAGTGGTGGTGGATACTGTTAAAGAAGGATTCCGTGATACTTATCTGGAGAAATTAAAATCTCTTACTGATCCGGCTAAAATTGACTATATTATTGTAACCCACACAGAACCTGATCATTCGGGCTGCCTTAAATATTTACTTGACCTTGCTCCAAAAGCCATCGTGTATGGCAGCCGGCAAGCGGTAAATTACCTTCAGGATATGGTAAACCGTCCTTTTGAATATGTATATGTAAAGGACGGGGATTCCCTTGATCTGGGCAATAAAAAGCTGACATTTATTTCAGCTCCCAACCTTCATTGGCCTGATAGCATTTATGCCTATTTGTCAGAGGACAAATTGCTTTTCACCTGTGATTCATTTGGTGCGCATTTCTGCCGCGAAGCAATGTTTGATGACCTGGTCGAAAAATATGACGATTCATTCAAGTATTATTTTGATGTGATATTGAAGCCATTTAGTCATTTTATGGTGAAGGCAATTGAGAAAATAAAGCCTCTTGATATTCATATGATTTGTCCGGGACATGGTCCGATTTTGCGCAGCACATGGAAGGAGAAACTGAAAACCACCGAGCATTATGCTGAACAATATATTGCTGATTCTTTGTGTGAGGACAACAGCATTCTCATTACCTATGTAACGGCTTACGGATATACAAAACAAATGGCTGAGGGTATTGCAGAAGGTATCAGGGAGGTTGTGGATTATAAAATTCATTTGGTAGATATTGAAAATATTTTGTTGGGGGAGCTGGAAGAGCTTATTGTTAAGAGCAAATCAATGCTGATCGGATCGCCGACAATCAATCAGAATACCTTGTTGCCGATCTACAAAATGTTTGCTTTGATTAATCCGCTTCGCGATAAGGGAAAAAAAGCCGCAGCTTTTGGATCGTTCGGATGGAGCGGGGAAGCTGTGAAGCTTATTGAAAATCAATTAAGGGCGTTGAAGCTGAATGTAGTTATGGATGGAATCAGCAATAAATTCTCAACCAATGACGAAAAG
>Ga0075317_1000091_pt1 | contig 10858 bp, 16 predicted proteins | sample MayberryNE_TuleB_FD_120068 | JGI IMG/M metagenome (GOLD analysis project Ga0075317, IMG submission 120068) | Natural and restored wetland microbial communities from the San Francisco Bay, California, USA, that impact long-term carbon... | ecosystem: Environmental > Terrestrial > Soil > Wetlands ... | reverse complement strand
TCCATTGGTCGCGACCTTCTTCGCCACTTCGCAGCCCTCCTACTTTCCGACCGCGACCGCAACCGTCGCGTCACCATTGCCGCCCGAGACCGTAACCGCCGTGCGCCACCATGTATCAGTAACCGCGCCAGTGGCGCTGTCCCTCTCGCTCGTCTCGCCCGTCGCCGTGTCGAACGTGATGCGATCCGCCGGGAGCGTGAAAGCCTCGTCGCTCGCGCTCTGGATCTTCACCACGACACTTGTGCAGTCGTGATAGATCACGTGCAGGTGCCCGTAGTACGTGATGCTTGCGCCTACTGCGCCCCACTGCACCGGCGTCCCGTACGTGGTCCCTGCTGTCGTGATCGTGTGTTCGCCGAGGACGCGGCCAAGGATCCACTTCTCCTGCACCTTGAACTGCGCCGAGAACGGCACGACCTCACCGACTACCACACCGCTCTTGTAGGCGAGTTGGTGCGCCCTCATCAGGTACGCCATGTCCCCGGCGGTCCCGCCGTACAAGCCTAGCGTCACGACCTTGTCGCGCACGCCGAGCAATCCGGCTTCGATCGCATCCTCGGGGTCGACGTTCGTGTCGAACTCAAGGAGCCCGGAGATACCAAGCTCGCCTGATGGAATGCCGGGCAGCTCGGTCTCGTAGCCCGTCGCGCCGAAGCAGGTATCCGGCTTGCTCGGCGCGGTCATCGACGGCTCGATGCTCTGTAGCTGCGCGCTGAAGGCGTACTCCGCGACCCACAGCTTGGAGTTGGTTGCTACACGCTTCGCCATCTACCACTCCTCCTTGGGCAGCCCGCACGACCGGCAGTAGACCTCTTCGCCGCTCATCGACTTGGCCGTCACCGGCACGTGCTTGCACGCGGGCGGGTCCGTCACTTCTCCGACGGGCTCCGGCGCTTGATCCTCGACCTCGGCAGCAGCGAGGAGCGCCTGTGCCTGCGCCTCGAGCCTGTCGGCCGTTGCGGTGAGTTCAAACGCATACGCCCGCGTTTCGCGCGCCTGCGCGAGAAGCGACATTAGTTCTGCGCTGCGGTCTTCCACGTACTACGCCTCCTCGTACCAGACTCGATACTCAAGCTCGACTTCGAACGTGCGCGTCTCGGCGTCAAGTCCGTTGTCGCGGCGACCGGTGCGCCATATGCGTTGCACAACGATTCCGCCGCTCGTCCCCGCGTACCCTTCAAGCGCCGCGTTCACCTGGTCTGCCACCGCCAGCGCGCTGGCGCTTGTCGCGCCGACTGCCGCCACAGAGATCGCCGCGACGTTGAGGGGATCGGTTCCCGACATGGTTTCCAGGGGCGAGCCGTCGACCTGCTCGAAGACCACGTATGGCAGCGTCTCGCCCTGTGGCGCGTCGATTGCATGGCTGCGCGTGCTGACCAGGGCCGACAGCCCCGTGTGCGCCCGCAGGCGTGCCTTGATCGCAACGTGCAGGTCGCTCATGCCTCACCGTCCTTGAACCCGAGCTTGCGACACTCGAGCTTCATCTTGGAGATGATCGCCTCGACCGCATGCGGCCTCGCGCTGTCTGACGCCCTGGTTGCCCACTTGTTTGGGCGCGTGATCCGCCGTGTGCCCTGGTGGACGAACATCGCGTAGAACGCATCGTGCGTCGCGCGGCGGCCGCGAGTCACACGGACCAGCATTGCCGGGCCTTCGAAGTCCTGGTGGCTGGTCGTCTTTATCGCCTTCTTGGTGGTCCCGATCGCCTTCGACGAACGGCCGCGGTACTTGTACTTGTAGGGCCTCACGTACTTGATGCCGCCGGACCTGCGCATGTACCCGTACGACGTGTGCCCGACCGGGGCCAGCGGAACCATGCGCTGCTCGTACTGGATCGCGCCCTGCTTGAGCGCACGCGCCACTGCGCGCTTCGATATCTCGTACTTTACGGCCCGTAGCGAGCGCAGGAACGGCTCCAGCTCTGCGAACTCCGCGCCAAGTACGATCAGCTCGCTCATTACTCCACCGCCACAAGATCAAGACGGAGCCACTGGCGCAGCATCCTGTAGTCTTCCATCCCGTCGATTCGCCACGTTCTGCCGGCAGAGTCGACAACTCGCATCTTCGACGTGATTGTCGACAGGTAGCGCATCCACCCGTCGGCCTCTGATCTGCCGTAGATCGCGTCACCTGGCGACTTCGCCTCGATCCCAGACCGCGAGCCTGGTCGCGGGCGGATCTGCATATACACCGTCGCGTGCGTCGCCCACGTCTCGGTTGCGCCGCCGGAGCCCGAATCCTCGGATCGCGTCGGCGTCTGGATCGTCACCGTCTCGCGCAGTCCGCCTGTCGTCGGTGGCAGGGACATTCACAGCTCCGGATCTGACTGCGGCCACTCGTCGAGCTTGAGCACGCGCGTCTGCGTTATGAGCGCCCGGCCCGTTGCGTTCTCGACAGTGATTCGCGCGGCCTTGATGATTCGCGTGATCTCAGCGTCGCGGTCCGTGAACCCGCTCGGGATCCCGAGGTAGCTTCGCGCGTCGGCGAGCAGGATCGGCTCCGCTGACGGCTCGGCGCTCACCGTGTCGCTGGCGATTGCGTCGTCGTCCTCGTCGATGATCCTGTACGGCGCACAGAGCGCCTCGAAGGCCACCGGCGATACCACCTTCATCAGCGCGCCACCCGCGAGAACCGCGGTCTGCTTGAACTCGTAGGCGTCGCCGATCAGCAGGTACATAGCGTCGACGAGCGGGGCTGGCACAGTGGAGCCCGTAAGCCCGTAGCCCGCCACGTACGTGATGGTCACGGCGTTGCGCTGGTTTCGCAGGTCCGGCCAGTCCGTGCCATAGACCGGATAGATCCGCGCTGGCTCGTGTGCCTTGTCCAGCGTGTAGTCCGTATTCTCCACAAGCGACTGCGCGGTGCCGCTCTCGTCGATGTACGCCACCGACGTGATCGAGGCCACGGGCCCGCACGGGAACAGCACCGGATAGTCCACTAGCGCCTACCCCTCCCGTGCTGGTGGCGTCCAGGGGCGGGAGGCGGGACCGGCGCTGGCATGCCCTTGGGCTGAGCGGATTCGTCCGCCTCGTTGCCGCCGGTCCCGCTGTCCTCCGTCGCCGCTTCCTGTGACTCGGCCTTGCGCTCGGCCCTGGGTGCCGTCGCCAGCTTCGCCTTCTTCTCCGCCGCCCGCTCGACAGAGTTGGTCAGCGGAACGTCGTCGCCGACGGGCTCGGCCGCCTTCGCCGCGACCATTGCCGCCGCGAGATCGTCGGGTAGGTGGCACACCGCGCCCTTCGTCCACGTGCAACCGCTCGGGTGAGCGCCGGGCTCGAAACACCGCACCTTCATCTGCGCCCCCTACTTCCCGCTGATCGCGTCGATAGCCTTCTGTGCAGCGTCTCGGCCGCCCCAGACCGTAACGGCGGCTCCGATCACTGCCATTGCTTCGGGCAGCGTCATGAGAAGATCCGCCTCTCCGTTCACGACCTTCAGTGCCAGCGTCGCGAGCCAGCCGAGCGCGCCTATCACGGCACCGGTCTTCGTCTTCCAGTTCGCCGGAGGATTCATCGAGGCCTCCTTCATCCGTTCGATTCCATGCGACCACGCGCGCCATGCGCGCCACGCCAGCGAGAGGCGGCCGAGCATTAGTCCGCCCCGCCGACAACCCAGACGTAGGCCGTGCCGGTGGCGGGGTTGCCGCCCTGTGCAATCACGAGCTTGATTCGCTCGCGGTGCACGGCGATGGGTGCTCCGTCGTGATCTGTGCCCACGCCCTGCATGTGCAGCAGCTCGGTTCCGTCTGCCTCATCGTGCGTCGGCTGCCTGGGGCACCACGTGGCGCTCCCGTTCTGGTCGGCCTTCGTCAGCACCGCCACGCCGGTCGTTTCGAGAGTGAATGCAAGGTCCGTGGTCGATGCGAGTCCGCCGCTGCCCGGGACAACGAGCCGGATCTGATGAATCAGGCCGGTCACAAAGTCCGAGTAGCCCGTGAACGAGCCGTCGGCCGCCGTGGTGATGGCGATGGACGTACGCTTGATGTTCACTTGATACCCCCATACCGATCAGGCGAAATGTCAGGCTTGTCCTCGGGCTCGGGCTGCTTCTCCATCCACTCGATCCACGCCTCGTCCTCGGCGATCTTGCCTTGCACGGCGTGCCACTGATTGGCGAGCCGTTCCGCCTCCTGCCGCAAGACCGCGATGCGCTGCCGGATCACTTCCGCCGATACTTCCACACGTCCCTCCTACGAGCAGGTCGTGCCGGCGGCGATGTAGTACACCGTGCCGTCGACGAGAATGCGGATGCCCTTGGTCGTGCCGCCGATGCTGCCGGTCTTGAAGTTGACGGCGTTCGACCCGACCACTTCCATCCACGTCGTATGCGTCGCCTTGCCCGTGGCGTTGCCGTCGTTCACCAGCCGCAGATTCGAGTGCGTCGCGCTGGCGAGCGTGGAAGCCGCGCCGTCGTGATAGATCTCTGCCTGGAGCGCCGCGACCGTGCCGCCGAAAGTGGCGTTGTCCGGGACGTGCAGCGTGCCGCGCATGCCGACGCCGAGACCCGTCACCGTGCCGCTCGACTGGAAACCGAGGCTGATGTGTGCGCCGTGTGCCGTTCCGGCCGCCACGTCGTTCACGCTCGTGAAGCTGCGCAGGCTCTCGCCGCCGCCTCCCGCGCCGGACAGGTACAGCCGGTTGTAAATGCCGCGGTTGTCACCGCTCGTCGCGGTGTTAGAGAACCGCAGGTCGATGAAGTTCGTGTCGGCCGTCGCCGATTTCACCGGTGCGGCCGACGTTCCGCCGCTGATGCACAGGCCGTTGCCGGCCGCCGAAGCGAGGGCTCCGGTCGATTGCAGCACGATCCGGCCCGTGTGCTGCTCGTTGTATGTGCGCATGGTCAGGCTCATCTAGCGAGTCCTCCTGATTGTCCCGGAGGTGCCGGGCCAGCCGCGCATAGCGACCGGCCCGGCGCACTCCACCCCACCACCCCTAGGGGATCCGGTTACGCGGTGCCCTCGGCGGGCGAGTGATGGATCTCGCTCGTCACGGTGTCGTCGACGTTGTTGTCGGTCGGGAGCTCCTTGGCCCCGTACAGGATCGCCACCGCCGACTCAGCGCAGGCGTGCGACGTGTCCTTGTCCACGTACAGCCGCAGGTAGCGCTCCAGCGGCTTCACGATCTCGATCGCGAAAATCTGATTGTCGTCGTCGTCGGCAATCGAGATCGACGTTCCTTCGAGGTCGGCCATCCCGCTCGTGCTGTTCGCGGTGTTCTGCTGGACCTTGATGGAGTTGGTACCGCTCGCCTCGACCGCAGCGACCTTCACCAGGAAGACGACACCCTCGTATCCTGCGGTGTCGATGATGTCTCCTGTGCGGTCAGCCGTTCCAGACGCGTAGTCAAGGCAGTCCTTGATCTGATGGCTGGTAAGGAAGTTCATAATGTATCAGTCCTCCGTGTTCAACGGGCGCGCGTGCCCTGGTTAGCTGCCGAGCTTCACGCGAACGAACGCTTCCTCGAGGACGGGCATTCCGTCGGACTCGGCGCGGGTGATGTAGCCGACCTGGTTCGTCTCGGCGTACAGCTCGAAGAGCGCTTGGATCGACATGCCGAGCGAGTCGGCGATCCAGTAGTACTTGAAGTTGCCCAGGATCCCGACGTACAGGCCCGAGGTCCACGTGTTGGGCGCGTACTCGCTGGCGTAGACAGGGAAGCCCTCCAGCGTCGCTGGGTCGCCGGCCACGATGGACGGCTGCCACATGTATTGGCCGTTGCCGTCCTTCAGCTTAGCGATGCGCTTCACGCCCTCGCGGTGGAAGATCCACCCGGCACCGGGCCAGTACTGCGACTTGAGCGTGTACTTGGCCTCCTTGATCCCGTCGGCCGTGACGCCCGTGGACGTGTTGTCCGTCGAGACGTCGCGGCTCGTCGAGACGCCCATGTCGGACGCGGTGAACACGCCGAGCGGCTGCTGCGCACCGGATCCGTTGAGGTAGCCGTTCTCCATCGGTACGGCCAGCTTGTGCAGCATGCGCTCGCGCACGATGCCATCCACGTCCATGACCGCCTGACGGAGCAGGGTCTTCGAGACCTTGATGCGCCGAGCCAGCGGGTGCGGGGTCAGTTCGCGGCCGCCGAAGGACATGGTCGAGTCCTCGGAGCCGGTGCCCAGCTCGGAGGTCCAGGTGGCGTCGGCCGGGTCGTTGTCGAGACTCGGGCAGCCGAGGGACTGGCCGCTCGTGACGGTGAGCTTCGTGCAGAGGTTGCGGATGAACAGCGCGTCGTCGAGCGCCTGGATCAGCGAAGCCGAGAACTCGCGCGGGGCGAGGTACCCGCCCTGCGTGTCGATGCCCATGGCGAGCGCACGCTTGCTCCCGCCCTGGAGGATCGCGAGCTCCTCCGTCGGAGTCTCGGCGCGACCGCAGGACAGGTACGACCGGAACGCGGCGTTGTAGCCGTCCGTGTCGAAATCGTCGCACGGGACCGGGACCTTCTGCTTCGGACCGGCCATGCGCCTCTCGCCGTTGTACGGCTTCCCGCCCTTCTCGCCAAGATCAGCCATGCGCGGCTGGCCCGGGGCGGGCGTGTTGCCCGCTCGCTGGGCGGCCTTGATCCGCTCGTCGCGCTCGGCGAGCTTGCCGATCTCTTCGACGCGCGTCCACGACTTCTCGTAGGTCGCCGTCTCGTCGGCGTTCATGTCGCGCTTCTCCGACAGCGCCTTGTCGTGGAGTGCACGGCACTCGGCCACGAGCTTCGCGCGCTCGATCAGCAGTTCTTGCAGCATCACTTCAACCCTCCCAGAATGGACTCCATTGCTCGCAGCCGCTCCTCTCTCCGCTGTGCAGCTTCCGCCGAGAACGGCGGAACGTCGGGCGGGAGGTCCTTCAGCCTGAGCGCCTTCGCGGCCTCTGCGAGGGCCGCAGCTCTTTCACACAAGGCCCGATTGACAGCCTCGGGCATTGCTTTCGATTCGCGGGCGATCAGCTCAGTCAGCAGCGCAAGCGTGTCGTCCACCTCGTCTGCGTCTGAATACGCGCTGCGGAGCTTGGCCTTCGTCTGCGGGAATGCTGGGTACGTCACGATGGACGTGTCCACGAGACGCCCCTTTGCGACGCGGCGCAGCGGCTTGCTGTTCTGTGTGTCCCACTGCGCATCGTCTGTGAAGTAGGCGAACGAGCATTGATTGATGTCGCCGCGATCCATGCTCACCGCGAGGTCCTGCGCGTACGTTGTCGCCGGAAGTGCGTTGTCGAAGTGCACACCGGACGCATCGCTCGTGAGCAGCAGCGTCTTGGACTTCGTGCGGCCGAGCAGCAGGTTGCCGTCGTGGTTCTTCAGGTGGCGAATGTCGTCGCGCTCAATCGACTTGTCGAACGCGCCGACAACGATCTCCTCGTGCCACCCGCCCATGTCAACCGACCGCGCGCCGTACACGACGCACGTTCCAACCGACCGCGTGTACGCTCCGCCTTCAGCGCGTTCAACCTTCATGTCCTGGATCGGGGCATAGAGAAACATCACTGCCTCCGTGAAAAGTCGGGACCCTCGCCGTAGCCAAGCCCCGGACGGCGGTTTCCGTTGCCTCGCGTCGCGGTCCGGGTCCCGTCATCGTCTTCTTCGTCGTCGTCGTCGCCAGACTCATCGAGCGCCTGCTGCGCCATGAGCTCAACGAGATGCTCGGCCGCGCTGCGCTGTCTGCCGCCCTCGCCGCCAACCGTCGCTTGTACTTCTCCGACCTTGTCGAGCGTGGTCATGTTTGCCGGCACAATGTGAATGTTGCCCTTGCCATCGGGCGCAGGCGGGCGGTTGCGCATGGCGCGCCACTCGTCTGGCGTCAGCGCTCCGTTGCGCAGCTCCGTCTCAAGCGCCACGTTCTGGCTAACGGTGTCGCCGCGCATAAGCTCTTCTACGAGGAACTCACAGTAGTACTTGCCGCCAGCGTCCTGGCCGAAGAAGTAGGAGTTGAGCGCGGCCTCGATGGTCTTGAACCATGGCAGCATGCAGTAGCGAACAAAGTCGATGCTCTGCTGTTCGATGTTCGCCTTGATCGCTCGGTCCATGATCCCGAGCATGTGCGGCGGGATGCGGAAGGCGCGTGCAATGTCGAGCACGGAAAACTCGCGCGTGGCGAGGAGCTGGAGATTCTCGGGCGTTAGCTGGAGCTGCTTGAACTTCAGCCCCGGCTCGAGGATCAGCGGCTCGCCCTTGCGGTCCGCAGACGCCCACTTCTTCAGCTTGCGCCGAAACGCCTTCATCTGCCGGCCGCGCGTGCCGACCTCGGACTCGAAGATGCCGATTGGAACTACCGCGTTCTTTAGCACTTCCGCGCCATGCCGCGCCGTGGAGAGGCCGAAGCCTACAACCTCGCGCATGTCTGCCAGCGGGTCGCGGCCCATCCAGCCGTCCAGCGAGAACGCCATGACGTGGCAGACGTGCTCTTCGGTGAGCGTCTGCTTAGGCCCGCCGCCCTGCGGGGTGATTTCGAAGAGCGGGCGGCCGGTGCCATCTTCGGCGTACTTGCGCACGCGGTCTGGATGTACAAGGCCCATCTTGAGCGGGACACCCATCCCGTTGCGCACGGTCAGGATGTACCCGTTGCCGCGCGTTGCCAGGTGCGCCGCGAGCGTCTGGAAGCCGGTATGCGCCGTCCCGCTGGAGCCCTTGACGTCCGGGTTCCACACGTCGTGCAGCAGCGGGTACATCCAGTGCTCGTACGCGCGGCGGCGGCTCTGGTCGCTCTCGCGGGCGTAGGCGATGCACGTGCACTGCGCAATGGTCTGGGAGATGATGAGGATGGCCGAGCGGTAGACGCTGACCTTGAGGGCGGTTTCGGTGGTGACGGGCTCGGAAGTCCAGGTGTCGGCCAGGGCGTAGCCGTAGCGGCGCATTTCTTCTGTGGTTAGCGACACCTCGCGCTTGAACAAGCCGCGAGCTGCGTCGCCAATGCGGCGCGCGATCGACATGCTGGGCAACCCTTCCGCCACCGCCGGCGCCCCGCGCCGGACTTACGCGACTTTCGGCCCCCCAGCCACGGCCGCGATGCGTGACTGTTAGCAGTGCCGCGTAGCAGTTGGACAGGGAATTATTGCCCAGGCCCCCATTCGCTATTCATGGCTCCAATTGCATTGATGAGTGCAACGGCTCCGTCGATGCGTTCTGTCGACTTTGACTTGTCCGGCTTGATGTTTCCGGCCGGGTCCTGCCTGCACACTAGGTTGCGGATGTTCCACGATAGGATCGGGTGCCCGCCATGGGCGATCCGCCGGTCCAGCACCAGCCGTTCAAGCTCGCGCATGGGACCGTTTTGTGAGGCGAACCCCTGGCCCCAGCTCACCATGTTCAGCCCCTCTTCCGCGAGGAGTTGCACGACCAGCTTCGTCCCCCATCTGTCGTACGCGATGGAGCAGAGAGAGAACTCGTCTGCCAGTAGGCCGATCTCCTGGATCACCTGCATGTAGTCGATGGTGCGGCCGGGGCACACGCGCAGCCATCCCTCGCGGACCCACCTATCGTACGGCACGCGGTCCTGCTTGCTGCGCTTCTCGATCCGGTCCTCGGGGACCCAGAAGTAGGACGTACAACTGAAGAGCCTGTCCTTGCCCTCTGGCGGCCAGATGAGCGAGAACGCCGTTAGGTCCTTGGACTCCGACAGGTCGAGCCCTCCCCAGCACGGACGAGCGCGGAGCTTCTTGAAGTCGATGGATCCGGCGCATGCGTTCCACTCATCCATCGGCATCCAGCGGAACTCTTGCTCGGTCCACTGATTCAAGTAGAAGCGGCGGAAGGTGTTCTCGTAGCTGGGCATGGCAACCGCCCGCTTGAACTCGGTCTCGAGGAACGTCTCGGTCGGCGTGTGTGGATAGCTCGGGTTGACGCGCGCCCAGACGCGGCGGTCTTTCCAGTCCTCCTCCTCTCCGGCCCCGATGATGACGCCGAGGAAGGTGTCGTCGCTGGTCGGGTCGTCTGGGTCGGCGACCTTCAGCGCGTACTCGTGCTGCTTCCAGCAGATGCTTTCCTTGTCGAACCCGGCGGTCGTGATGGCGGACACGAGCGGCTGCTTGCGGGAGCGGACGCGGGAGAGGAGCGTGTTCCACATCTCATCGTTCGGCTGGGCGTGGAGCTCGTCGAAGATGATCCCGTGGGCATCTGCCCCGTGCTTCGACTTCACGTCGGCGGACAGCACGCGGAAGATGCCCATGTTCGCCGGGCACTCGATCAACCCGCGCTTGAACACGCGGAAGCGCTTCTTGAGCGCTCGGCGGTTGTCCACCATTGCGCACGCGATATCGTGCACGCGGGCGGCCTGCTCGCGGTTGCACGCTGCGCAGTAGACCTCGGGCCCGCCCTCTCCATCGCTGCCAGTCAGATACAGCCCGATGCCTGCGGCCAGCGTTGTCTTGCCGGACCCGGCCGTGACCTCGACGTAGGCCATTCGGTAGCGGCGCAGACCGTCGGCCTTCTTCTTCCAGCCGAACAATCGGCGGACGAGGTTCTCTTCCCATGGCAGGAGATCGAACGGCTGGCCCCTGAGCGCGCCCTTTACGTGGGTCATGTAGCGGGAGAAGTAGTTGACGATGCGATCAGCGGCCTGCTGGTCGTAGTAGTACAGGTCCGGCTCGTCTGCGTCGTTGAGATCCGGAGGGACGCTAAGTGTCAAAATACTCTGCTTCTTCGACGTCTTCAAGGTCTCGGCTGTTGCCGCCACCACTCACACCCCCTGCCAGCCTCGCGCGTGCACACGGCGTCAGCCCGAACTCGCGGGCGAAATCGAGACACTGTTTCGCGGCGTCGCGCGCCATTCGCACCAGGGGATTCGGCACCAGCACCCCGCCCTGCCCGGCGGACAGGACAGACGTGCTGTTGAGCTGCTCCTGCACGCGGCACCAGAGGTCATACGATGCGCAGTAGTGCGCGAGAGC
>Ga0075317_1000090_pt1 | contig 10871 bp, 9 predicted proteins | sample MayberryNE_TuleB_FD_120068 | JGI IMG/M metagenome (GOLD analysis project Ga0075317, IMG submission 120068) | Natural and restored wetland microbial communities from the San Francisco Bay, California, USA, that impact long-term carbon... | ecosystem: Environmental > Terrestrial > Soil > Wetlands ... | reverse complement strand
TGGGGCCGTCCCTCGCATAGGACTCGGCGGCGAGGGCCAAGATCATCCGGGCCGTCGGCGACCCCGCTCGGCGGTCGATAGAGAGGCCGCTTCGCTCCGACGCGAGGCCCTCGGCCATATCGGCGTCCGGCCCGGTAAAAAGAACGCCTGTATAAGTATCCAGCAGCGAGGCCAGCTTCGCAAGTGGAATATCGAGCCAATCAGTCATCCTGGCCCCTCGAAGGTAGATCGCCGAGAAGAATCTGCCTTTCTTCCCGTCGATCAGGGGGATGACGGCTCCCGGGAAGCACTCGTAGCCCCAAGCCAGGGCGTCGAGGGTGGGAACGGCGACCCAGGGTATGCCCAGGGCCGAGGCTATGCCCTTCGAGGCCGCCATGCCGATCCTGAGGCCGGTGAAGGAGCCGGGCCCCTTCGCGCAGGCGACGAGCTCGAGCTCTCCCCGCGCGATTCCCGAGCGCTCGAGGCAGAAATCGACCAGGTCCATGACTCGCTCGGCATGGCGCAGTCCCAGGTCGAGGGAGGCCTCGGCCCGGCCCTTATCGGTCGAGACGGCCACGGAAAGAAGGTCGGTAGAGGCGTCGATCGCGAGCGCGTTCATGCGAGGAGCCCTTCCAGGAGGGGCGCGTCCAGCCTGAGGCGACGCGAGCCGTCCTCGCCGACCTCGATGTCGATTAGGGCGGCGTCGTCTGGAAGGGCTCCGGCGACGCGCTCGGCCCACTCGATGACGCACAGAGCTTCCGGCTCCCCGAGGAGCTCGGCGCCGCCCGAGCCGGCGAAGTCCTCGCTGCCCGATAGGCGATAGGCGTCCATATGGTACAGCTTGAGCCTGCCCGAATACTCGGAGATTATGCCGTAGGTGGGGCTCGTTACCTCGTCCTTGACGCCGAGGCCGCGGGCGATACCCTTGGCGAGGGTCGTCTTGCCCGCTCCGAGCGGCCCGCGCAGCGCGATGACCGTCCCTCCCGGCGCGGCCTCGCCGATGCGTTCCCCGAGCCGAGCGGTCTGTCCCGAGTCTCGCAGGAGGAACTCGGTCAGGGCAGCCTCCCCGAGCGCTCGAGCTCCGCCACGTAGTCGCGAATGGCATGAATGACGGGCAGGGCGGGCCATTCAACGGCGTCCAGGAGGTGGACGGTGACGTCGGGAGGGCCTATGGGCTTATGCTCCAGCGTGATCGCGACATCGCTCTCGCTGCGCCTCTGGTTGTACTCGAGGACGGCGACGCCCGTGAGCTCCTTGATGTAGTGAATAGAAGAATCCCTGCGGCTGAGGTCACGGAGCTCGACCACTTTCATAGGCTAATTGTAGGTAGCGCCGGGCCGCCGCGTCAAGGCGCGGCCGCTTACTCCCCGTAGCCGTAGACGAAGGAAAGGATGGCGTTCAGGCTGCGCCGCGAGATCTTCACGAACTGGACGTGCATGATCCCTCCCAATGTCTTCGCGCGGTTCATCCTGATGACTTTCCCGTAAGCCGCCTGGACGCCCCCGCCGGGATTAAAGGCGATTTTAATGTACTCCCCCGAGTCGAGGGCGTTGGCGCTCTGTATGCCCAGGCCCCCGGCCGAGATGTCCACGATCGTGCCGGGGAAGGGGATGTTCTCGACTTTCGCCGAGCTCTGGGTCCTTCCCCTGACGCTCGAGGCGGTGACGGCGACGCGGTAGAAGGTGCAGGGGGCGCGCATCTCGCGCCTCGCCTGCTTTCGCGCGGGCAGGGCGGCGACAGATTCGCTGTGGGCGAGGACCATGACTTCCTTGCCGCCCAATCGCTCCCAGCCGGTAACGCGCGTAGCGAATTGGTAGCCCTTGTGGCCCCTCGCGTAGAAGAAGCAGGTCAGCTTGGTGCCGCGCTTGAAGCGCATGCTCTGGCCGTAGGAGTCCGCGACCGGCTCGACCGCCATGCCGCCGGGCTCGACCGCGACGATGATCGAGGGGTAGGACTCCTCGCCCGGGGCGATGAAGGTCAGCGGCGTTCCCCGGCCCAGCTGGCGCGTGCTGCGTATGGGCGAGCCCTGGGCCCTGACGTGCGTCAATTTCTCCCGCGCGTCGAAGAGCCGCGCCTTGCGCTCCTCGGCGTCGGTCTCGGATTCGGCGAGGCGGTCGATCTGGCGGTAGGACTCCTTGAAGAAGGCCTCGAGCTTCTGCGCGTTGCGGAAGACGAAGTCCGGATTGGCCATGCGGAAGATGCGGGCGTACTCCTCGAGCGTCCTGACTTCGTCGTCGGCGAGCCCGGATTCCCGCGCCGCCCTCCTGAAGGAAGCCTTGCTGAAGCCCGAGGATTTGCCCGAGAGGCTGCCCGAGCTCGCGGCCTTCGCGACGGCGAAGATGACGACGCCGACGACGACGCCGACGAGGATTACGGTGCCGATGGTCGAGGCGGTTTCCTGGCCCCGGGCCGACTGGCTGCCCGAGCTGGACCAGAAGACCTGGGCCAGGGCCGCGAATTCGCTCAGCATGCCGGCAGCGCCCCCTCCATCGACGCGAAGAAGCTCCTCATCCTCGGAAGCACTTCGTACTCGGCGAGATCGCCGATCAGCACCGCGTCCTTATGCTCGAGGCCGTCGATGAGCTCCCTGAGCACTTCGTTGAACGAGTCGTAGAACTCCGGCAGGGGGCGTCCCTCGATCCGTATCGAGGAGGTATCGATGCCCGTCCTGCGAAGCTCGGGCAGGATGCGGATGACCTTGTTGAATATCTCGATGAAGTAGAGGACGGCCTTCATGGCCTCGCCCTCCTTGCCGGTCTGCAGGAGGACCGGCAGGTCGCCGAGCTGCGACGAGGTCTCGCCGAAGAGGGCCGCGGCCGCGCGCATTTCCTGGGCGGGGCTCCGCAGCTCCGCGAGCCTTTCCGAGAAAAGGGAGCTGAGGCGGTCGGACTGGGCCGATAGCTCGATCCGCGAGGCGCGGTCGGGATCGTCGCCCGCTTTTTCAAGGAGCTCCGAGAATAGCTTGACGAAGGAAAGCTCGTCCGAGGAGAAGAGCCCCGCGAAGGCCTCGCAGATGTCCGCCGCTCCGCCCCTAAGGCCCGGCCAGTCGCGTTGAAGCTCGGGCGAATCGTCGGAGGCCGAGCCGCGCGCGATCGAGAGCAGCTCCAGGAGGGTCTCGAGGGCGCGGATGCGGACATTGGCGGAATCCTCGGCGCCGATCTCGACTTCGCCGACCGATGAGCAGGGAGTCGCCGCGATCTCGGCGTAGCGATCGGCATCGACCTCCTTGCCGTCGACCTTCAGCGAGACGATGACCGAGCCGGATTTCTCGATGAGGTCGTCGGCGCCGGCGAGCAGCTCGCCGAGGCTCGAGCCTTCCTTCTCTTCCATGGCGAGCGGCCTGCCGTTTACGGTTATGCGCATCAATTATTTCCTTCCGAGCCGGGCTAGTCGCCCGAGTTCTGCTTGGAGAAGCTGTCGATCGAGCTCGCCGCGCTCTCCATGCGGTTAAGGCTCGATTCCATCGAGCCGTACTTCGTCTTTAGCTCCTGTTCCTTGCGCTCGAGCTGGACGTCCATGTCGGCGAGCTTGGCGCGCAGCGTGCCGGGCTGCGAGGTGGAGCCGAGACGGCGGTCGATAGTCCCGGTCTTGAGCGAGATTATGCCGCCGGTTTCGACGTATGGCTTTAAAAGCATATCGATCGAGAAGGCGAGTCCGGAATCGACGATGAGGTCTCCGTTCGTATCGCTGCCGAAGAGCTGCTGCACGGCCTCGAAGCGCTCGTTCAGGGCCTTGGCCAGGGTCTCGTCCTCGATCTCGAGGTAGCCTCGCATGCGCGAGGCGTCGTAGCCGCCCCCGGTACCGGGCCTCGAAGCGTTGCTCGCTACGCCCAGCTGGGCGAGGAGGGCCATGTCGCGGCCGGCCTTGGTCGCGTAGGTATTCTGCGCGGATCTTTGGAGGGCCGAGGAGATGAGGCTCAGGGTCGAGTCGCCCTGGAGGATTCCGAGCCTCTCCTTCGCGGTCTTCCGCTCGTCCTCGGTGAAGTAGGCGATCTCGGAGATGATCTTCTCGTCTTTGCGGCTCAGGATATTGATCTGGGCCATGAGCTTGTTGTAGTTGCCTACGAAGGTGACGATGGCTTCCTGCGCCTTCTCTCGGTCCGGCTCGATCTTGAGCCGGACGCTCTTGTCCGAGGCCGACTTGACGTTCAGCGTCACGCCGGGAACGACGTCGGAGATCGCGTTGGTCGACCGGACGATCTCGATGCCGTCGACGGCCACGACCGCGTCCTGGGCGGTCGACACGGGCTTCAGGGGGCGGAAGCCCCCGGTCTCGGAGGGGTCGAAGACCCGCGCGGCGAGCACTTCGAGCTTGCGCGTCGTATCGCGGACGCGAAGCCCGATGCCGGCCGCCTGGCCGCCGTACGAGTCGAGCGGGACGCGCAAGGTCTGCTTCTCGTCCGATTCCACGAGGTCGGGAAGGGGCCTGCGAGTCCCGTCGGCGCCGATTACCGAGGCCATTGAGAGGTCGCGCACGAGGGGAGGCGAGGGGGGCGGCGTCCAATCCGGCAGGGCTGTCGCGGGCGGGGCCCCGGTTACGGTCACGCCCTCGAAGGTAGCCGAGCCGACGTCCGAGAGGCTCGGTCCCGGGGGCGGGACGGGCGTCGCTCCCTCCGGCAGCCTCTGGACTCGGTACTCGAGCTCGAGGACCATGCCGGCCGTATTTACGCTGGGACTTAAGGGGAGGCGGGCCTCTTCTCCCGGTCCGAGGCTCAGCTTTCCCGTGCCCAGCGCGTCGCGGGACAGCGGCCGTTCCCAGGCCGCCGCCTTCCCGGGATCGAGCTCCTGCTTCTTCGAGGAAACCCGCTCGACGATCTTCATATCGAGCGCGAGCTTGACCGAATCGCCTTCGAATCCGAGGCGATTCGCGGCTCCTGTCTTAAGCGACTCGATCACGAGCGAGCGCGTATTGGTCGTCACCGATACGACCTGGGCGCGAAGAAGCTCCCCGCCCTTGCGCGTCAGGACCTCGGCGAAGTCCTGGAGGCTGCCGCCCGAATAGCGCAGCTCGACGCGTTTGTCTCCGACGGTGAATGCGTAGGTTCCCGCGGCGACCTTGTAGTCTTTCGGGAGCTCCGCCGAAAGGAAGCGGTCCGCGGCGGCGGCCTGCTTGACCAGGACGACCCTCGTCTGCTCGAGGGCCTCGCGCGTCGCGGTGGCTGTCAGGACTTCCTCGTCGCCTGACCTCGCGATTCTTTCGCTGAAAGGGTTTTTGAAGGAATACAGGCCCTGAGCGTCTTGGCGAAGGGTAGATAGGCTGCGGTTGAAGTCGGTCCAGACGCTCCGCTGATTCTCGAGGGACTTGATCTCCTCGGCGGCCTTGTCGCGGGGAATCCGCTCGGCCTTCATGAGCCCTTCTATGAGTTTCTGGGTCCCGTACTTATCCGTCCCGGTCCCGGGAATGGAGATGTCGGACATCAGCGCCTCGAGGGGCTGCCGCCGAGGCGGCGCCAGTCTTCGCGGCCGGGTGCCGCGCCGATCCGCATCGTCAGCGCGGATCTAGTTCCGCGTCCCCGCGCGGAGCGGGATTACGCCGACTCGTCGAAGAGCATGCCTATGACTTCGCGGATGCGCTCATAGACGTGCTGCAGCTCAGTCGGCGGGATCTCCCTTACGATTTTATCGGTACCGTTCTCGATTACCTTGACGACGACCTGATCGAGCTTCTCGTTGAGGCTGAAGGAGAGCCTGGTATTGAAGGTCTCGCTGACCTGCTGGAGGTCGCGGACCGCCTTCGCCAGGCTGACCTTGGGCTTCGGCTCCTTCTGATCGGGTAAGGCCGCGGTCGCCAGGCCATGCTTGGCCCCTTCTTTGCGGGGCGGGTGAGATGTCTGTATAGCCGATACGTCGAGAGCCATGTGAGCCTCCGACACGATTCGAAAAAGAAGCGGGGGAAGGGCGCGATCCCCCCCCGCTGTTTTTTTATCCCGCCCGGGACTTCAGGCGGCGCTTTGCGCCGCCTTTAGGTCCGCGGACGGAATCCCGGGGAATTCGAGAGAAGACGTCCAGAAGTCTCTCGCTACCCCTTCGGTATGAACGGTTGTCCGTCAGCCGAGAAGCGTCATTACGTTCTGAGAGCGCGTGTTGGCCTGGGCGAGCATCGCGCTGCCGGCGCGGTCGAGTATCTGGTTCTTTACGTAGTTGACCATCTCGCTCGCCATGTCGGTGTCGCGGATCCGGCTCTCGGCGGCCTGCAGGTTCTCGGAAGCTATAGCCACGCCCTTGGCGGCCATCTCGAAGCGGTTCTGGTACGCGCCGAGGTCTGCGCGCTGCTTGGAGACGATCTTCAGGGCATTGTCTACGGTGCCGATCGCGCTGTTGGCGACCTCCGGGTCCTGGATCGAGATCTGCTCTTCGGCGGCGCCCTGCGCGCCCTGAAGGCCTAGGGCCTGGGCGGTCATGGTGCCGATGAAAACGCGCTCGTTCTGATCCATGTTCGCGCCCACCTGGAACTGCATGACCTGGTTGCCGTCCTTGGCGAAGCGTCCGGTCAGGATGTTCATGCCGTTGAACTGGGCGTGGCTCGCGATGCGGTTGATCTCGTCTACCAGCTGGGAAACCTCGACCTGGATCTGCATGCGGTCCTCGGCGCTATAGATGCCGTTGGCGGACTGCACGGCCAGCTCTCGGATCCGGTGGAGGATGTCCTGCGATTCCTGCAGGTAGCCCTCCGAGGTCTGGATGAACGAGACGCCGTTCTCGATGTTGCGGGTGGCCTGATTGAGGCCGCGGACCTGGCTGCGAAGCTTTTCCGATACCGCGAGGCCGGAAGCGTCGTCGCCTGCCCTGTTGATGCGCATGCCGGAGCTGAGCTTCTCGATGTCCTTGGCGATATCGACGCCGGTGTTCCCTAGCGTACGATTCGCGTACATCGCGCTCATGTTGTGATTAATGACCATGTGACCCTCCTTGAGGTTGTCCTAGGCGGCCTTCCATAGCCGCCGGGGTTCCTTGCGCGCACGTCGACGGGGAGGGGGCTAGATCGCGCCGCCCCCATCCGTTCGTCCCCGCGCGGCAAGGAGCGCGCCCCTTCTTGAGGGCGCCCTCTGTGCCTGTGCGCGCGGGAGGGTATTTTTCAAAGACCGACGGGAAGGCGATTCCCTCCTGGAATCGCCTTCCCCTTAATAATACTACGCTACTGGAGCAACTGCAAGACTGATTGCGTCCTCTGGTTGGCCTGGGCCAGCATAGCCGCGCCGGCCTGGACGAGGATACGGTTCTTGGTGTAGTCGACCATCTGGTTGGCCATATCGGTGTCGCGGATACGGCTCTCGGCGGCCTGGAGGTTCTCCGCCCCGACGTCGATCCCGCGGATGGCGTGCTCGAGCCGGTTCTGGTACGCGCCGAGGTCGGCCCGCTGCTTGTTGATCCGCTTCAGGGCGGCGTCGACGACTCCGATCGTCCTATTGGCGCCGTCGGCGTCCTCGAGGGTCACGATGCCCTCGTCGCCGGAATTACGCATGCCGAGGGCCCGCGCGGTCATGGTGCCGATATAGACCCGCTTGCGCTGGTCCATGTTGGCTCCGATCTGGAACCACATCGAGCCCGTGACCATGTTCTCTCCGTTATCGCGGGCGAACCTGCCGGTAAGGAGGTTCATGCCGTTGAACTGGGCGTGGCTGGCGATCCGGTCGATCTCGTCGACGAGCTGGCTGACCTCGACCTGGATCTGCATGCGGTCCTCGTTGCTGTAGATGCCGTTGGCGGCCTGCACGGAAAGCTCGCGCAGGCGCTGGATGATGTCCTGGGACTCCTGGAGATAGCCTTCGGTGGTCTGGATGAAGGAAATGCCGTTGGCCGCGTTCTTCGAAGCCTGGTTAAGGCCGCGGATCTGGCTGCGCATCTTCTCGGACACCGCGAGGCCGGACGCGTCGTCGCCGGCGCGGTTGATGGCCATGCCCGAGGAGAGCTTTTCCATGTTCTTTTCGGTGTTGAGGTTGGTGACGCGAAGCGAGCGGTCTGCGAACATCGCGCTCAGGTTGTGATTGATGATCATGTCTATCCTCCTTGGATGTCTGCGCGGGGCATCCTTGCCCCTGCGTTTCCGGTCGCGGCGCCCCCCGCCCTTCCTGGGCGACTAGGCGCGGACGCGGGAAAAGGCTAGGTACCTATTCCCCGATCTCCTCCTTCCGTCACGTCCTTCGGAATCGGCTAAAGTCGATCCCTCCGCGGCCGACAGTATAGATAGGGGTACGAGTCGGCCGCCAAAGGCCCCACCGATACCCCTCAATCCTCTATCGACTCCAAAGGCCTGAAACTTTAGGCGAAAAGCTCGGCTTGTGCCCTCCGGCGCGCTCGGCCTACAATGGCCTGATCGGCATCGTGCCGCATCGCGGGCGTTCCCGCATACCGAAGGGAGGAGGCGCGCATGGTAGAGGCGGAATTCGTCCATATCGCTTCGGACGGGCATCCCGTCTTCGTCAGGAAGTGGTCTCCAGCCGGAACGCCGAAAGCCGCGCTCATCGTAATCCACGGCATGGCCGAGCATTCCGCCCGCTACCGGGGCCTTGCCGAGGCGATGACCCAGGCTGGTTGGGCGGTGTACGTCCCGGACCTGCGAGGGCACGGGAAGACCGCGGTCGAAGGCCGCCTAGGCTGGATAGCTGAGCGCGACGGGTTCGGCCGCATCCGCGCCGACCTTAAGGAGCTGGCCGCCTCGGCCTCCGCCCAGGAGGGGGGTGCGCCCCTTTTCCTTTTCGGTCATTCCATGGGATCGCTGATCGCCGAGACTCTATTGGCCGAGGGCGCTTCGAGCTTCGCGGGCTGCGCCCTCTCCGGGGTCATCGCCCCTCCGCCCCCGGCCCTGCTCGCCGTCGGGCGGCTCCTGGCGGCGATCGGAGCCTTGATAAAGGGCGGGACGACTCGCTCCCCGCTTTTGCACGCCATGTCCTTCGGCGCGAACAACAAGTACTTCGAGCCCAGCAGGACGGCTTGCGATTGGCTGACCCGGGACGCCGCGGCCGTCGACGCCTATATCGGCGACGGCCAATGCGGATTCGCGTGCAGCTTCGACCTTTACCGCGATCTTTTCTCGGGCTTGTCCATGTACCTCTCGGCATCGCCCTTCGCCCGGCTGGGCAAGGACCTGCCCGTCTACGTCTTCGCCGGGGCCGAGGATCCGATCGGCGGCGCGAAGGGCTTCGTCGCCGAGCTCGCCGGGATGCTCCGCAAGGCCGGGCTAAGGGACATCGAGACGAGGCTCTATCCGGGCGCCCGCCACGAGACCCTGAACGAGACGAACCGGGACGAGGTCGCCCGAGACCTGCGGGACTGGCTCGAGGCGCGCTTAAGCGCGCTCCTGGCGCGACCTTCCTCTCCTTGACCCGGCGCCTCGATTTCGCTGTATAATAGGTAGTCAGCATCAGCACCGAACGCGAGGCTTCGCATTGCTCATTCGCTATCGCAGGGCAGAAAACGGAAAGCCGGTCGCCAAGGCCGTCGTCTATACGGCGGTGGAGCACGGCATCGATCGTTCCGGCATCGACCCGGACGCCATCCGCGTCATCGAGCGTCTCAGGGAGAACGGCCACGAGGCGTATATCGTCGGAGGCGCCGTCCGCGACCTAATCCTCGGCCGGAGGCCTAAGGATTTCGATATCGCGACGGACGCCCAGCCCTCGCGGATTAAGAGGATATTCCGCTCGGCCCGCGTGATAGGCCGCCGCTTCAGGCTCGTCCACGTCTACGCAGGGCCGAAGATATTCGAGGTCTCGACCTTCCGCTCGACCGCGAACGGCACCGTGGGGAACGAATTCGGGACCGTCGACGAGGACGCGCACCGCCGCGACTTCACGATGAACGCGCTTTACTTCGACCCCCACGACTCGACCCTGGTCGACTACGTCGGCGGCTTCAAGGATATGGCGGCGAAGAGGATCGAGCCCGTCATTCCCCTCGGCAACATCTTCAAGGAAGATCCGGTGCGGATGATCCGCTGCGTCAAGTACGCCGCGGTGGCCGGATTCCGCATCCCATTCGGCGTACGGCGGGCCTTGCGCCGCGACTCGGGCCTGTTGGGAGAGGCGAGCTCCTCGCGCCTGACCGAGGAGTTCATCAAGATCCTCGGATCGGGCTGCTCGGCGCCGATAATCGAGAGCCTCAGGCGCTTCGACCTCCTGCGGCACATCCTTCCCGAGGCCGCGCGGCGCATGGACGACCGGCCGGCCCTCAAGCTCGCCGTCGTCGAGGAGCTGTCGAGGCTCGATAGCCTCTCTCTCGACCCGCGCCAGGAGCGGGGGCTCGCGGTCCTGCTGTCGCATTTCCTTAAGCCTTTCATGGAAGCGGCGATCGAGCGCTTCGTCGACGCGCCGGAGGCGTTCCACGAAGCCGTTGTCCTGTCAAGGCTCGTATTGGCGCCGCTGAATCCGCCGCGGGTCGAGCTCGAGGCCGCCGTTCTCGTCGTGTTCAAGAAGCGGGGAGTGTCTCCGCTCTTAAGGCCGCGCAGGGAAGCCCAGGACCGGCGCCGCTCCGCGCCCAGGGCCGGCGCGCAGAAGGCGGCGGGACAAAAGCCGAGGCCGCGGGCGCCGGGCGGCGAGATCGGGGAGGCCGAGCCTCGCCAAGAGGCGCAGCCCGGGACCGCCGGCGCGAAGAAGAAGCGGCGCAGGCGGCGCCGGTCGAAAGGCGGTCCGGATTCGGGAGCCGCGAACGCTCCCGGAGGCGGCGCGCCTTCCGCATAGATCGCGCGTATGCGGCATCGCGCGCGACGAAGCATGCCTTGACAAGTCTTCTTCTTCTTTTCCAGAATGATCGCGTGAAGACCGATAGGCTCGAGTCCTACTCAATCGAGGAGCTGTACGCGCTCGCGGACAGGATCGGGCTCGATCTTCCGCCGGACCTCGAGCGCCTCTTCGTCATCGAGGAGCTCATCGAGGCGCTGGCCGAGGATACCGAGGA
>Ga0075317_1000089_pt1 | contig 10915 bp, 11 predicted proteins | sample MayberryNE_TuleB_FD_120068 | JGI IMG/M metagenome (GOLD analysis project Ga0075317, IMG submission 120068) | Natural and restored wetland microbial communities from the San Francisco Bay, California, USA, that impact long-term carbon... | ecosystem: Environmental > Terrestrial > Soil > Wetlands ... | reverse complement strand
GGGAACGTGGATGAGGACGGCGGCAGACGGCAGGCCGTCGCGGCCGGCCCTTCCCGCCTCCTGCAAGTATGCTTCCACGGAGGGCGGGGGATCGAGGTGGATCACCGACCTGATGTCCTTTTTATCGACGCCCATTCCGTAGGCGCAGGTCGAGGCGAGCAGGCCGTCTTTCGATGCGAAAAACCATTCCTCGACTCTTTTCTTCTCCGAGCGCTCGAGCCCCGCGTGGTAGAAGCGGATCTCGCTCTCGCGGAGCCTATCGGCCAGGAGGCGGGCGGCCATGCGCGAGCCGTCGCGGGAGGAGCAGAAGACTATGGCCGGCCTAGGCATGGCGCGGGCCAGCCGCTCGAGGCTGCGCTCCCTATTCAAGGTCAAGGCGACCGCGTAGGAGATGTTCGGCCGGTCCGGATCGCCCTCGATAAGGCGATAGGGGGATCCTCCGAAAAGGATTCGAGCCGCGGCCTCGAGCACCGGCGGGCTCGCTGTGGCGGTGAAGGCGCTGATCGCCGCGGGGTCGAGCCTTTCGGCGACCCTGCCGAGCTCGAGATAGGAGGGCCTGAAGCTCTCTCCCCACTCCGAAACGCAGTGAGCCTCGTCGATGGCGAGGTGGCTCGGTCCGGCCTCGGATAGGAAGTCGAGGACGCGCTCGGATCGGAGGGATTCGGGGTTCGTGATGACGATCTTCGCCTCGCCGCGCTCGACCGAAGCCTCCGCGGCCTTTCGCTCCTCGGTCGTTTGCCCGCCCCGAAGGAGGGCGCAGGCTATGCCCGAGGACTCTAGGCGCCGCTTTTGATCGTCCATAAGGGCGAGCAGTGGATACACGACCACGGTAGGCCCGCTTAGGAGGAGGGCGGGCAGCTGGAAGCAGAGCGACTTCCCGAAGCCCGTCGGAAGGAGGACGATCTGCCTTAGCGGCTCGGCGCCCCGCGCGTCGGAGTCCAGGACGTTGGCGACGACGAGCCGCTGGTAGGGGAAGAGGTAGCCGATGCCGAGGCGCGAGCGCGCGAAGGCCGCGACGGGATCCTCGATCTCCTCCACGGCCAAGCTACGCCGGCGCCGTCGCGCGGCGATTCAAGGGACGCGTCGAATTAAGGAACGCGATCGGTTAGTATCCCTTAACCTTCTTGCCGCAGAGCATGTTTTGATAGCAGCGTACGCATCCGGGGAAGACGCCCATGGGGCTGGAGGCGAGGGCCTTCCTGAATCGGATCGCCCGCTCCCCGTTGAAGATATCGAAGAATGGCTCGTCCTTGATATTCCCCAGCACGTAGTCCGGATAGTCGGCGCAGAAATGCACGTTGCCGTTATAGTCGATGTTCGCCTGGCTCCAGGGTACGGAGCAATGCGTCCTGACCGGCGTCTCGAGGTCCGCGTAGTAGGTGTGGATGCGCTCGGGATTGAGGGCGGGAACCGTAACGATCGGATGGCCCGCCTTCATGGCGTGGATCTTCTCGAGTATCGAGTGAAGCTCGCGGCCGTCGATGCCCTGGTTGTAGCCCGTATCGTAGGCCTGGAGGCAGGCGATCTCGGTATCGAGCTCGCGGCGCATGAACTCGCTCTGCCGCTCGACGATGGCCGCGTTCGAGTAGGTGCCTAGGTTGAAGATATGCCAGGAGAGCCCGAAGCCCCTAGCCGCCTCGGCCAGGCGGTAGAGGTCGCGGTAGTTGAGGTTGTTGACCGTGCTTACTATCCCCATGTGGGGAAGCTTCGATCCGCGGCGCTCCTTCTCCCTGGCTATCGCCGCGAAGCCCTCGACGACCCTGCGGTAGGAGCCCTGGCCCCTGATGCGGTCGTTGGTCTCCTCGAAGCCGTCGAGCGATACGAAGACGGCGTGCCACTGGGCCTCGACGATCTCGGCGGCCTTGTCGGCGAGGAAGGTGCCGTTCGTGTTGACGCTGACCAGGAGCCCCGACTTCTTCATATAGTCGACCAGGGGGAAGAGGTCCGGATAGAGGAAGGGCTCGCCGCCCCAGAGATAGATGGTCGGCCTCTGCCGCTTTATCTCGTCGACCAGGCGCTTGTAGGTCTCCAGCGGCACGATCTTCTTGGCCTCGGCCGCCGCGAAGGCGCCCTTCAGGACGCCCTTGTCCCCCCTCTGGCCGCACATGACGCACCTTAGGTTGCACAGGGGGGTGAGCCGGAAGTACATAAGGCCGAGCTCATGCGTCTTCCCGCCGTACAGGCGGCGGTCCAGCAGCATGGACTTCTTCTGCTTCATGAAGGACCTCGCGAACCTGAGCGCGAGGCCGGGATTCTCGCCCAGCAGCTTGGAGACGAGGGAGAAATTCGTCTTCATGCGCGGCTCCCGGGAGCGGCCGGCGCGGCGGCCATGCGATCGAGCAATTTCTTGGCGAGCACGGGCATGGCCGATCGCGGCACGAGGCGGCCGAAGAAGGCCGCGGCCTTATTAGCCGCGCCGGCGACGGCGAGGGGCCGGTCCGACTCGAGGGCCCTGAGCCCCGCGGCCGCCACCCGCTCGGCGCTCATGCCCGCGGAGCTGGAGAAGGAGAGGTAGGCCTCGCTCTTGATGCCGGCGGCCTCGTCGAAATTGGTGCGGACGTAGCCCGGGAGGACGCAGGTGACTCCGACTCCCGAGCCCCGAAGCTCGGCGCGGAGGGCGAGGGAGTAGGACAGCACGTAGCTCTTCGAAGCGGCGTAGGCGGCGAAATAGGGCAGGGCGTAGTCCCCGGCCATCGATCCGACGTTCAATATCCGGCCGCCGCCCGCCGCGCGCATGTCGCGGCCGAACAGGGAGCATAGGCTCGTGAGCGCGAGGACGTTGAGGCCCAGCATCGACTCGACCTTGGATGGATCCTGCTGCTCGCTCGGACCGAAGAGCCCCGCCCCCGCGTTGTTGACCAGGAGCTCGACCGCGAGGCCGCGGCGGAGGCATTCGCCGCGCAGGGCCTCGGCCGCTCCAGGGGCGGAGAGGTCGGCGGCTATCGCCGTCGATTTTCCCGCCAGCCTTCCCGTTAGGGAGCCGCGAGCCGCCTCCAGGCGCGAGGCGTTCCTGCCTACGAGTATCAGTCCCCATCCCGCCCGGTCGAGGAGGCGGGCGAACTCGGCCCCGATCCCCCCCGATGCGCCCGTCACCAGGGCCATGCCGTATCTAGGTTCAAGCATGGGCGCTACCCTATACCGAAAGCCCCCGCCTCGGACAGAGGTGCCGGAGCGGGCAGCTCTCCCTCCCGGGATCGATGCAGGCGGGCTTCCGGGCCTCGCATACATGCTTGCCGTGCCGGTTCACCGCGTGCGAGAAGGCCGTCCAGCGTTCCTCCGGCAAGAGGGCCGCGATGCGCGCCTCCAGGACCTCGGGATCGGGGCCTGAGGGCGGGGGCTCTTCCGGGTACAGGCCCAGCCTCAGGCAGGCTCGCAGCACGTGGGTGTCCACGATGATCCCGGGCTTGCCGAAGCAGGATGAGAGGATGAGGTTGGCGGATTTCCTCCCGATGCCGGGAAGCTCCAGGAGCTCCTCCATGACGGAGGGGACGCGTCCGCCGAAGCGTTCCTCGATGAGCCGGGCCGCTTCGACGAGGCGTCGCGCCTTCGTCCTCCAGAATCCCAGGCTGCGTATCGCCGCCTCGACCTCCTCTTCCCGCGCCCGCGACATCGAGGCGGCGTCCGGCCAGCGCGCGAAGAGCCCGGGAGTCGCCTTGTTGACCTGCTCGTCCGTGCATTGGGCCGAGAGCGCGACGGCGCAGCAGAGCTGGAAGCAGTCCTCATGCTTAAGCAGGGGCGCCGTATCGGGCCATAAGGGAATCAATATGCCGTATATCGCGGAGGCTCGCTTTCGCGCGCGGGGAAGGGATTCCACGAACGGGACTATATCCCCGCGCGGGCCTTTCGGGCAACGCGCCGCACGTACTTGCATTACCGAGGGCTTAGGATATAATTTCCCCTACGGAGGGTCGCATGAAACGGACCGCCATCGCGCTCGCTATCATTATCGCCGCCGCGGCCGGCCTAGTCGCCGCGACCTCGGATTTCTATCCGGTGCGGGTCGATGTAGTAAAGGTGTATACCCACGGCGACGGGGTGCTCGTCATCCATCGCAAGGGCTCGACGGATATCGGGCAGTGCTTTATCCCCGCCAGGTGGTTTATTTCCGGCGGCAAGGCGGAGATGGTCAGGGGTAACGATCCGAGCTTCCCCTACATGAGCGTCTTCTATAAGGACGGGAAATTCAGCCACTTGAGGCTCTACGTCAGGGCGGACAGCCGCGACAGCATGTGGGGCGTCCTGAATCCCGAAGACGGCAAAGGCAGGTTCGACTCGGAGGATTTCACGATAGAATACTAGGCCGCCGCGCTCGGGCCTCCAGCCCGGCGAAAGGCCGAATTACGAAGGCCGCCCGCTCCGGAGCGCGGCGGCCGGAAAGGTTTTCAGCATGCGTCCCGTCCCCCCGGAACTTCTCGATTTCATCGACAGGCATAGTCCATTCTACGTCATAGGACATAAGGAGCCGGACGGGGATTCGGTCGGTTCCCAGCTGGCCTTGGCTTCCTTCCTCGAGCGTTCGGGGAAGAAATGCCACCTATGCTCGGCAGGCCCCTTTACCCGGACCGAGATCATGGGCTTCGAAAGCCGCTTCCTAGCCGTCGCGCCTCCGGAAAAGCACTCCGAGCGCGCCGCGGCCCTCGTGCTCGACTGCTCGAGCCTCCAGAGGATCGGCTCGGTAGCCGACAGCCTGCCTAAGGTTCCGATCGCCTTCATCGACCACCACGCCGCCGGCTCGGCCATGGGCGAGGCTCAGTATATCGACGACAAGGCGCCCTCGGTTACGGTCATGGTCCTCAAGCTGATCGAGGCGATGGGCGGGCGCCCCACGAAGGAAGAGGCCGAGCTCCTCCTCTTCGGGCTCGGTACCGACACGGGCTTCTTCCGGCATCTCGATGAGGGCTCTTCCGAGATATTCGCGGCGGCATCCGCCTTGGTCGAGGCGGGAGCCTCGCCGAAGAAGGTCTACAACATGATGTACGGGGGAAAGAGCCTCTTCTCCCGAAAGCTCATGGGCGAGATCCTGGCCAGGACCGAGCCTCACTACGACGGCAGGCTCCTCGTCTCTACCGTAACCCTCGACGATCAGCAGCGCTACGGGCTGGCGAGCAGGGATTCCGACACCCTCTATCAGCTCCTCCCCGGCGTGGCCGGTTCCGAAGCGGCTATGATAATCCGGCAGGAGGGCGAGACCGAATGCACCGTCGGCCTGCGCGCCCGCGAGAAGGTCGATGTCGGCTCGATCGCCGCTTCCTTCGGGGGCGGAGGCCACAGGCTCGCCGCGGGACTGTCGATCAAGGGCGGCCTCGAGACCGTGGCCAAAAAGCTGATCGCCGCCTTCGAGCCCTGGTTCCCCGAGTCGTAAGGGCTTCCTAGCCCTGCGCTCGCCCGTGGAGAGCGGCGCTTTTTCGTGGAGGGTGGAAGCTCCGCGAAGCTCCATCAGCCCCTCATCGACTCCTCGCTCGACATGAGTCGCCCAGACAGTACTCATCATTAAGCAAAAACTAAATCTTTCCTCCTTATTTATTTACACAGGTCTTCCGTTTCATTGTCCTGAAAACAGAGATAAAAGGCACGCTTGATGCACGACCTCCACTCGGGAGGAAACAATGGCTGAGAGGAGCTTGCATGATCTCGTAGTGGCGTACAAATCGGGCGTAACGGAAAGGGAGGCGTGCCGAGAAGCTATCATGGAGCGAGTCGCCTCGATGATCTACAGGTCGCATGCCGCCTACGGTTTCGATGACGAGGATGCGGCCGCTGATGCCCTCTTAAAGTACCGAGACAGGCTATCGAAGCTTGTCGACCGCTTTCAGGACAGGGGATTGCCCTTCGACGCTTACCTCGCGACAAGCCTTCGTTTCCTCGCTAGGACAGTTCGAAGGGACAAAAGGCGCGATGCAGAACGAGAGCTTATATGCGAGCGCGCCGCTTCGGACGATTCGCCCGCGTCGTGGCAGGGCGCGGGAGAGGAGCTCATGGGCGAAGACTTCGACGCGAGTCCGCCGGCCTTCGAGCCTGGGACCTGCCCGCCGCTGCGCGCGGTTTCTTCCCCGGCGCTTGCGCGAGGATCTTCCCCTTCCGCCTCGAAGCGCAGGCCCCGAGCCAAGGGCGGCTGCCTGCCTCGGGCGGCTAGCGTGGCCGCCCGCTCGAGCCGCCTCGTCTTCCTGGCGGTAAAGTGCGCCTGGGAGCTCGATGACGAGAGCGTGGCCCGCATCGCCGATTCGGCGGGCGTCAGCCCCGACTGGCTCGCCCAGGCGGTGGGGCAGGCCAGGCGCTCCCTCGAGCCCGAGCGTTCCAGGCGCGAGCGGCTTGTCGAGCGCCGCAACTCGGCCTGGTGCCGCCGGAGGCTCCTGGAATCCCGGCTGGAGAAGGAGACCGATCCCGAGCGCCGCGAAAGGATGGCCTTCTCCCTCGAGCGCGAGAGCCGCAGGTTCCGCAAGGCGGTGGACGAGCTGGCGGCTATGAGGCCGATCGTGCCGAACTCGGTCGTTGCCCGCATCCTCGGGGTGCCGAAGGGCACGGTCGATTCAGGCCTCTACTACCTAAGGAGGAGGCAGCAGGGAGGGCCGGCGCGATAGGAATCGGGGGACGATTGCCCGAGGCGGCCGGCCGAGGCTAAGGTATCCGACATGGAATTGATCGTCGCGACCGGCAACGCCCACAAGCTCCTCGAGCTCGCTCCCGCGCTTCCCGGGCATAGGCTCCTTTCTCCCGCCGATATCGGGCTGGAGAGCTTCGAGGTCGAGGAGGACGGCGAGGACTACGTCGACAACGCCCTCAAGAAGGCGAGGGCGCTCTATAGCCTCTGCGGCCGTCCCTCGCTGGCCGACGACTCGGGCCTCTCCGTCCATGCGCTGGGCGGCGCGCCCGGCGTCAGGTCGGCCCGCTACGGCTCCGAGGAAGGCGGCTCCCGGCTTTCTTCCGAGGAGCGGAATGCCCTGCTCCTGAAAAGGATGGAAGGCGCCGCGGACCGCGACTGCGCTTTCGTCTGCTGCCTCGTCCTCGTCCTCTCGGCCGACCGATTCTTCGTCGTCCAGGAAAGCTGCCCGGGCCTCCTTCTCGAGGCTCCCCGGGGCTCGGGCGGCTTCGGCTACGACCCCATCGTCTACCTTCCGCGCCTGGGCAAGTCCGTAGCGGAACTGACGCTCGAGGAGAAGAATCGCCTATCGCATCGCGGGCGCGCCTGCGCTAGGATGGCGGCCCTTCTATCGGCCATCGAAGCGGCCCCTTGATTGCCGGCGCGGAGCGGGCCTCGCGATCCCGGTTCCGCTTCTCTCCGTAGAATAATCCGCTTGCTTCGATTGACGATATGGGACAATATTGTCCGCCAATCGAGGTGAGGAGGAAGGCATGGGCGATACGAAGAAGATCGGGATGCGGCTCGAAGCGCTTAGGAACGAGCGCAAGCTTTCGCTGGCTGAGCTGGCGTCGCGGAGCGGGGTGTCGGAAAGCGAGCTCGGAGCTATCGAGTCCGGTCGGCACAGCCCTTCGATCGCTCCTTTAGTAAAGGTTTCCAGGGCCCTCGGCGTCAGGCTGGGGACTTTCCTGGACGATGCCGAGGTCTCCGGCCCCTTGGTAGTCAGGGTCGGCGAGGCATCCGAGGTCATGCGGGTGACCGAGTCGGATTCCCAAAAGATCGGGACCCTATCCTTCTTCTCGCTCGCGAAAGGGAAGTCGGGCCGCTCGATGGAGCCCTTCATCGTCGATATCCGGCCCGGCGCCAAGGAAGCCACCCTTTCCACCCACGAGGGCGAGGAATTCATCTACGTGCTCGAGGGCGAGGTAGAGCTGCGCTACGGCTCCGACTCGATCAAGCTGGCCGCGGGCGACTCGGTCTACTACGACTCGATCGTGCCCCACCGGGTCGGCTCCTCGGCTCCCGCGAAGGTGATCGCCGTCGTCTACTCGCCGTTCTAGGAGGATCGGACATGGCATTCCTGAACGAGACCGTCGGCGGCATGCTCGCCTCCATCGCGAGGAAGTACCCCGACCGCGAATTCGTCGTCTACTCGGACCGGGACCTGCGCTTCACCTATCGCGAGTTCGACAAGCGAGTCGACCGGCTCGCGAAGGGCCTCCTCGCCATCGGGCTCCAGAAGGGAGACCACCTGGGGATCTGGGCGAACAACGTTCCCGATTGGCTCACCCTCCTCTTCGCCGCGGCCAGGATCGGCGTGGTCGTCGTGACCGTCAATACGGGCTACAAGCTCCACGAGCTCGAGTACGTCCTGAAGCAGTCCGACATGAAGGCTCTGTGCATCGTCGACGGATTCAAGGATTCCGACTACGTAGCCATGGTCCGCGAGCTCGTGCCCGAGCTCGCCGTCCAGGAGCGCGGCCAGCTGGAGAGCGGGCGCTTCCCCATGCTGAAGCGCGTCATCTACATGGGCCCGCGCAAGCACCGCGGCATGTACAATATCCCCGAGCTCCTCGCCCTGGGCGAGAGCTGCGCCGACGATTGGCTTCGCGAGGCCGCGGCGTCGACGAGCTGCCACGAGATCGTCAACATGCAGTACACCTCGGGAACCACGGGCTTTCCCAAGGGCGTCATGCTAAGCCATCACAACATCCTCAACAACGGCTTCAACATCGGCGAGTGCCAGAAGTTCAGCGAGAACGACCGGGTCTGCCTGCCCGTGCCCCTCTTCCACTGCTTCGGCCTCGTGCTGGGGATCATGGCCGCCTATACGCACGGAGCGGCGGCCGTGATGTGCGAGAACTTCGATCCGCTGCTCGTGCTGGCCTCGGTTCAGAAGGAGAGATGCACGGCCCTTTACGGCGTGCCCACGATGTTCATAGCCGAGCTCAACCATCCTATGTTCAAGATGTTCGATACGAGCTCGCTGCGCACGGGCATCATGGCCGGCTCGCCCTGCCCGATGGAGATCATGAAGCGGGTCATCAGCGAGATGCACGCTTCCGAGATCACCATCGCCTACGGCCTGACCGAGGCCTCGCCGGTCATGACTCAGACGAGGACCGACGATCCCATCGAGGTCAAGGTGGGCACGGTAGGCCGGATGCTCCCCGGCATCGAAGTCAAGGTCTGGAATCCCGAGACCGGAAAGGACTGCTCGATAGGCGAGCAGGGAGAGCTCTGCTGCCGCGGCTACAACGTCATGAAGGGCTACTACAAGATGCCCGAGGAGACCGCCCGCGTCATCGACCCCGAGCTCTGGCTGCACTCGGGCGACCTAGGGGACTGCGACGAGCGCGGCAATTTCCGCGTCACCGGCCGCATCAAGGACATGATCATCCGCGGCGGCGAGAACGTCTATCCGCGCGAGATCGAGGAGTACCTCCTGTCGATGGAGGGCGTCAAGGACGTGCAGGTCGCCGGCGTCGCCAGCGAGAAGTACGGCGAGGAGGTCGCCGCATTCGTCATCCTCAAGGACGGCGCCGAGCTGGCCGAGGAGGACGTACGCGACTTCTGCCAGGGCCAGATCTCGCGGTACAAGATCCCCAAATACGTCTTCTTCGTAGACTCCTACCCGATGACCGGCTCTGGCAAGATCCAGAAATACAGGCTCCGCGAGCTGGGCAACCAGCTGGTCAAGGACCGCGCCGCCGCGGAAACAGGGAAGTAGCTGAGAGAGACAATTGAGGGATTCACCGCGGAGTACGCGGAGAGCGCGGAGAATGTAATAGAGTGAAAGAGGGAAAATGAGGGGAGGATGATCCCTTCGCTGAAAGAGCTCTTTTTCTCTTCCATCCCCCAATCTCCTAACGCTCGCTTCACTCGCTAGGCTTCGCTCCGCGGCTCTCCGCGTACTCCGCGGTGAACACTCGCTACACGTAAAAAAGCGGCCGCCCCGGTTCGGGAGCGGCCGCTTCGTACAGGCGCGGGAAGATTACTTCTTCTCGGAGCCCTTGATGCCGTACTTCTTGTTGAAGCGCTCGATGCGCCCCGCGGTGTCGACGAGCTTCTGCTTGCCGGTAAAGAAGGGATGGCAGGCGGAGCAGATTTCCACCTGGATGTTCTTTGCCGTCGAACGGGTCTCGATGACATTGCCGCAGGCGCAGGTGATGCTGGTCATCTCGTAGACGGGATGAATCCCTTTCCTCATCTCCTACCTCCGCGAAAGCTAATGCCTGAAAACCGGCCTTATGGACGGTGTGCCCTTCCTTAGTCCCCGCCGCCGTTATAGGGCGTGTTCATGGACTTCAGGAAGGCCTCATTATTCTTGGATTTGTTCATCCTGTCAATTAGGAGCTCTATTATCTCCACGTCATCCATGGGGTTGATGACCTTGCGGAGGACCCATATCTTCTGGAGCTCTTCCTCGGTCAGGAGGAGCTCCTCCTTGCGCGTGCCCGACTTCTTGATGTTGATGGCGGGGAAGGTGCGGCGGTCGGAGAGCCTGCGGTCGAGGTTGATCTCCATATTGCCCGTGCCCTTGAACTCCTCGAAGATCACCTCGTCCATGCGCGAGCCGGTGTCGATAAGGGCCGTGGCGATGATGGTCAGGGAGCCGCCCTGCTCGATGTTGCGTGCCGCCCCGAAGAAGCGCTTGGGCTTGTGCAGGGCGTTGGAGTCGACGCCGCCCGACAGTATCTTGCCCGAGGTGGGCACCGTCTGGTTGTAGGCGCGCGCTAGTCGGGTGATCGAGTCCAGGAGGATGACGACGTCCTTGCCGTGCTCGACCAGCCTCTTGGCCTTGTCCAGGACCATCTCGGCGACCTGGACGTGGCGCGTGGCCTGCTCGTCGAAGGTCGAGGAGATGACCTCGGCCTTGACCGTCCGCTCCATGTCCGTGACTTCCTCGGGACGCTCGTCGATGAGGAGGACGATGAGGTATACCTCGGGATGGTTCGTCGTGATCGCGTTCGCGATCTTCTGGAGGAGTATGGTCTTTCCCGTCTTGGGCGGGGACACGACCAGGGCGCGCTGTCCCTTGCCGATGGGGCAGAAGAG
>Ga0075317_1000088_pt1 | contig 11045 bp, 8 predicted proteins | sample MayberryNE_TuleB_FD_120068 | JGI IMG/M metagenome (GOLD analysis project Ga0075317, IMG submission 120068) | Natural and restored wetland microbial communities from the San Francisco Bay, California, USA, that impact long-term carbon... | ecosystem: Environmental > Terrestrial > Soil > Wetlands ... | reverse complement strand
TTGTAGGTCGAGTAATAATATGAGGCGCCCTCGACGCCCGACACCGGGACGGCGTGCCAGAGCTCGACGATGCCGAGCTCCTTGCGCCTATCGCGGATCGCTTTTTCCTCGACCCCGAGGATCTTAGCCAGGTACTTGTCCGCGAAGCCGTCCTTCTTGGCTTGCCGCAAGAGCTCGTCAGGCGGCAGGGCGCCCGAGAACGCGAGGAGCTTCTCCTCGAGCTCGACGAGCTCCTTCATCTGGACGATGAACCACTCCTTGATAAAGGTTAGGCGATTTAGCTCGGCGACGCTCGCGCCCTTCCGCAGGGCCTCGTACATGACGAACTGCCTCTCGCTGGAGGGCTCGCGCAGGAGGTCGAGGAGCTCGGCCAGGCTCTTCTGATTGAAGTCCTTGGCGAAGCCCAGGCCGTAGCGCCCGTTCTCCAGCGAGCGGATGGCCTTCTGGAAGGCTTCCTTGTAGGTCTTGCCGATGCTCATGACCTCGCCGACCGCCCGCATCTGCGTACCCAGCCTGTCGACGGCGCCCTTGAACTTCTCGAAGGCCCAGCGCGCGAACTTCACGACGACGTAGTCTCCGGAAGGCTCGTACTTGTCCAAGCTTCCCGCCCGCCAGTAGGGGATATCGCGAAGCTCGAGACCGCCGGCGAGATAAGCCGACACCAGGGCGATCGGGAAGCCGGTAGCCTTCGAGGCCAGGGCCGACGAACGGGACGTGCGAGGGTTGATTTCGATAATGACGATGCGGTCGGTCTTGGGGTCGTGGGCGAACTGGACGTTGGTCCCTCCGATGACCTGGATAGCCTCGACGATGCGGTAGGCCCAGTCCTGCAAGCGATTTTGGAGGGCCGCGTCGATGGTCAGCATGGGGGCGGCGCAGAAGGAGTCGCCGGTGTGCACGCCCATCGGATCGATGTTCTCGATGAAGCAGACCGTGATCATCTTCCCGGTCTCGTCGCGCACGACCTCGAGCTCGAGCTCCTCCCAGCCGAGGACGGACTCCTCGACCAGTATCTGCCCGATAAGGCTGGCCGCGATGCCTCGCGCAGCGATCACGCGAAGCTCCTCGACATTGAACACGAGGCCGCCGCCGGTGCCGCCCATGGTGAAGGCGGGCCTTATGACCACCGGATAGCCGAGGCCCTCGGCGATCTTCTCGGCCTCCTCGACGGTGTAGGCCAGCTCGCTCTTGGGCATGTCGATGCCCAGGCGTTTCATCTCTTCCTTGAAGGCCATGCGGTCTTCGCCGCGCTCTATGGCATCCGCCTGAACGCCGATGATGCGTACGCCGTACTTTTTCAGTACCCCGGCCTTCTCAAGCTCGGAGGAAAGGTTGAGTCCCGTCTGGCCGCCGAGGTTGGGTAATAGAGCGTCGGGACGCTCCTTTTCGATGATTTCGGTGACGCGCTTAACGTTCAAGGGCTCAATATAGGTCGCATCGGCCATGCCGGGATCGGTCATGATTGTGGCGGGATTGGAGTTTACAAGAACGATTTTATACCCGAGGGCGCGCAAGGCCTTGCAGGCCTGGGTGCCCGAATAGTCGAACTCGCAGGCTTGCCCGATTACTATGGGGCCTGATCCGATAATCAAAACTTTCTTGATGTCGTCTCGTCTGGGCATGAGAAAACTCCTCTTGATTGGGAAGCTAGAGTAGCAGGGAACAAGAAGCTTGGAAACTACGCGCGCGTAAGTAATGAGAAGCACTTTTCAGACACAGCAGAGCCCTTTGTCATGTAGGAAATGATACATTTATTTGACAATATCTGCTTAATTATGCAATATTCATGCACGCCAAGGAGTGCGACATGGAACTGCTCAAGGGTGAAAATCGGCATTTCTCTCTAAAAGAACAAAAACACCCCGAACTTTACCGAGATCAGTTCCCCTTCGATTCGGTTCCTCGGATTCGCTTCGATATGGTCGACATCCTGCCGACTATCCCCGAAAGCATATGGATTACCGACACAACCTTCCGCGACGGACAGCAGTCTCGCCCTCCATACACTCCGAAGCAGATCGCGCACATCTATTCGCTGCTCGCCAAGCTCGGGGGCGATAAAGGGCTTATCCGGCAAACAGAGTTCTTCATCTACAGCGACAAAGACCGCGAAGCCCTGTCCCTCTGCCAGGAGCAGGGCCGCCCCTTCCCCGAGATCACCTCCTGGATCAGGGCGGACAAAGGTGACTTCCAGCTCGTCAAATCTCTCGGCCTCAAGGAAACGGGCATACTGACTTCGGTCTCGGACTATCACATCTTCCTGAAGCTCAAGTCCGACCGCGCGAAAGTCATGGATTCCTATCTCGGCATCGTCAAAGACTGCCTTTCGGAGGGCATCATCCCCCGCTGCCACTTCGAGGACATAACCCGCGCCGACATCTACGGATTCTGCCTGCCCTTCGCCGAGGCCCTTCTCGAGCTCTCCGCCGAGGCGAAGATGCCGGTCAAGGTAAGGCTTTGCGACACGATGGGCTACGGAGTGACCTATTCGGGCGCGGTGCTGCCGCGCTCCGTCCCCCGCCTGGTCCACGCCTTCCACAGCGAGCTCGGCTATCCCTCGGAGCGGCTCGAGTGGCACGGCCACAACGATTTCCACAAGGTCCACGTCAACGCGGCCACGGCCTGGATCTACGGCTGCTCGGCCAACAACACGAGCCTCCTCGGCTACGGCGAGCGGACCGGCAACCCGCCCCTCGAAGCCGCGGTCATCGAATACATGTCGCTGACGGGCGACGACTCGATCGACACGACCGTGATAACCGAGATCGCCGAGTACTTCAGGACGGAGATCGAGGCGGACATCCCGCGCAACTATCCCTTCGTCGGCGAGGATTTCAATACTACCCGCGCGGGCATTCACGCGGACGGAATCCTGAAGAATCCGGAGATCTACAACATCTTCGATACGGAGAAGATCCTGAATAGGCCGATACGCACTATGGTCACCGACAAGTCGGGCTACGCGGGCATCGCGCGCTGGCTCAACGAGAACGTCCCGAATATCAAGCAGGGAAGGGCCGAGCCGGTCACCAAGCGGCATCCCGGCATCAGGCACATCGCTATCTGGGTCGAGGACCAATACGAGCACGGCAGGACCACGGCCATCTCCTCGGACGAGCTCATGGTGCATGCGAGGCGCTACCTGCCGGGCCTCTTCGAGTCCGAGCTCGACAAGGTCAAGGACGAGGTTAGGAATATCGCTATGGCCATCTCCGAGGACGTGGCGAGCGCCAAGGAGCTGGCGAATCTCGATCCGGACGAGATGGACGGCTACTTCGAGGAGATCGTGCGGCGCGAGGGGACGATCCAGCTTCTCGCGGTGACCAACACCGACGGCAAGCGCATAAGCCAGATCTACGCCCACCACGGCGAGAAGGCGCTGTTCCGCAACCTCCTAACCAAGGACTTCAAGGAAAAGGACTGGTTCCAGGAAGTGCTGAGGACCCGCCAGCCCTATTATTCCCACCTCTTCTTCTCGATCTATACGAACCGCCTCATCCTGACGGCCGCGATGCCGATCAAGGACAAGGAAGGCAAGGTCCGCGCCGTCCTCGATATCGACTTCCAGTTCGACGAGCTCATGAAGCTCATGAACAAGCTGCCGGAGGGCGTGGCCGGGGAGCGGGACTAGTCCGAGCGTCGCGGTAATCCCAGGGCCCGGCCCGCCTCCTCGAACTCCAGCATGAGGCGGCGGCGCAGGGCGAGGTCGGCAAGCCCGAAGCGCAGGCCGTTGAGGTTCGCCTGCCAAAGCTCGGCCATGCTTAAGCCCGCCTTCTCGCGCGCGACGAGATACTCGGCCTTGAGGTCGGTGCCGAAGAAGGGCGGGTCGTCGGTGGAAATCGTGACCGGCACGCCTGCGTCGATCATTCGCCTGATCGGATGCGAGGCAAAGTCGGTGTAGGGGGTCAGGCAAGCGTTGCTGGTCAAAGCCACATCGCAGCAGACCTCGCGCTCGGCCAGGAGCTTCAAGACCGCAGCGTCCTCGACGGCCGCGACGCCATGCTGGATGCGCCGTGCCTTCAGGTCCTGGACTGCCTGGCGCACGTGATCCGCGCCTCCGGTCTCGCCCGCGTGGGCGACTGCCGGGTAGCCAGCCCGCCTGGCGCGCTCGAAGTGCGGCGCGAAGTCCGAGCGGGGATAACCCTTCTCGGGGCCGCCCAGGCCGATCGCGACCACCAGGGGATTCGAAAGCGACTCGAGGAACGCGGCCGTGAAGTCGGCGCCGGCCTGCCCGTGCTCGCTGGGGATATCGAGGATGAGGCGCACCACGGGGCCGCCCGAGGACTCGGATTCAAGAAGGCGCTTGGTCACGATGCCGAGCGATTTAGCCGCGCCGATGCCGAGCTTCTCGTGATTGTAGGGCGTGAAGTGAGCCTCGACGTAGCGGATATTCTGGCGGGCGCAATAGCCCAAGAAGCCCTCGACCATGCCGACGTAGTCCTCCTCGGCCTTGAGACAGGAGCACATGAGCATCCACAGCTCGATGAACTTGCCGAAATCCTCGAAGGCGTAGCGCTTTTTCAGGTCATCCAGGCTCGAGGCGCGCAGATCGACCTGATTGCGCCGCGCCAAATCCCAAAGCGTCTCGGGCGAGATGGTGCCCTCGAGATGGAGGTGCACCTCGGTCTTGGGCATGGCTTCGATGATCGCTTGGTCCGTCATATCTTCCTCCCCTGTCCCTTCAGCGCGTAGAGGGCCCGTGCGGTGATCCATTTCGAGGCCTCGCCCTTCTTTTCTATGTCGATCAAGGTCTTGCCGTTGTAGCTGTTGGCCAGCTTCCATCGGCCGTCGGCTCCGCGGGCGGCCTCGATCGCGTCCGCGGCCTCGGAGGCGCGCTCGTCCCGAATCCCGAGCTCGGCGAGGATGCAGAGGATCTCGAGGGCGTCAGTCTGGTACATGAGGGGGAAGCCGAACTTCAGCCAACCGGGCTTCGACACCTTCGAAAGGTCATGGCTCCTTTTGTGCACGCGGTGGACGAGCATGAACTCCGCCAGCTCGGCGATCTTGGCCTTGACGGCCTTGCTCCGCTTGCGCGGCCCAATCGCGGCCAGCGCTTTCAGCGACTTGACGACGCCCATGAAGCAGCTGTGGCGGCCGAAGCAGGAGGCCTCAAGCGCGGTGCCGCGCGCCGAGCCCGAGGGCACTACCTCGACGCCGTCGCGCGCCTGCTGATGCGCGCAGATCCAGTTCACGGCGGCCGCGACTCGCGGATCATCGCCGTATCCGAGCCGAGTTATAGCCCAAGCCATGTTGCCCGTCAGGCAGGGGATCACGTAGCTCGGGCGGCCTCCGCCCTTCGCGCTCGGCTCGACCGAGAAGCCGCCGGACTCGCGGTCCTGCGAACTGGCGAGGAGGAACTCGACCGCGGCGGCGATCCGCGGATCGGCGCCCTCCGCGCCCAGCTCGGCGAGGATGAGGAGCTGCCAGACGGCGCCGCCGTATTTGTCCGTGTAGAAGGCGCCTGCCTCGCCCCACCAGCCGCCCGCCTCCTGGAGCCTCAGGATCGCGGCCGCGGGCCCCGACTTCATCAGCACCGCGCGCGCGGCGGCGGCGGCGGGCGAGTCCTCGGCCTCGCCGCAGAGGCGCGTCAGCGCGTAGAGGCGTAGCGCGGGATCGTCCTCCTCGAGGAGCCAGTCGAGGATGGAAACTACGGAGGATCCGCCGGCGGGGCGGCTCGCGGCGCCCGAGGGCCTGCGTCCAGCCGGAGCGCTCTTCTTGGTCGCCATGCCGCGATGATATAGCCGAGCCGCGCTCGGCGGAAGCCGCTATCGACCGATCCGCGGCATTCAGCGGCGATCCTCGGCCAGCATCGCGTAGGCTCGGCAGTCGTGCCAGAGCGGCGCTCCGTCCGGGCCGCGACGAAAGAAGGCCCTTTGCCTGAATAGTCCCTCGAGGCGCATGCCCAGCTTCTCGAGGACGCGCCATGACGCGAGGTTGCGAGGATCGCAGTACGCGACGACGCGATGCGCCCCAAGCTCGCCGAAGGCGCGATCCAGGACGAGGGCCGAGGACTCGGTGCAATAGCCCTTGCGGCAATAGGCGGGATTGAAGATGTAGCCCAGCTCGTAGGTCGCGTACTCGGGCGGCCCCTCGGGGCCGAGGTAGACGTGGCCGATCATCTTGCCCCCGTCCTTGAGCCGGACCGCGTAGAAGGTCTCTCCCCTCGTCCGCTCGGATGCGAGGGACCTCGCCTCGTCCTCGCCGACGGGCGCTCCGGGCTCGAACTCGTAGGTCTCGGGCAGGGACAGGTACTCGTAGAGGTCCCGCCAATCGTCCTCGGCGAAACGCCGAACGATCAGCCGATCGGATTCGATCATGGGCTGGAGTATACGCGCGGCGCGCGGCCGGCGCGAGCGATGGAACGGGTATAAGGGTTCGAAGCCGCGAGGAGGGCGAGGCCGCGAGGCACGCGAAGGAATTCCTGTAGCTGTCGAACGGGGCTCCTCGCTCGTTTCGGGCGGCCCCGGATCGAGCTACTCGTTCCTTGGTCACAGAATGCTATATGGAGCTTTACCTTAATCTTCGGGGAATGCGTCCTTAAAAGCGGAAAGATAGGAATCGACTGTGGTGCGGCATGGCTCTCCGAAGGCGCTTGTATTACCAAGAGTGGATACCATGGCAAGCACCTTCCACGCAGAACCGTAACGGACAAGCGTGAATCCCGAGTACCACTGGGCATCGCGAAAGGAGAATAGCGCAACTCTTTCGGTGTATTCTTCAGCGCCATAGAACGTAGCATTCCGACGCCAGTTTTTCAGATTGCGCTCGTTGTCCGCTAGAGAATCATGGGGAAAGTCAATACTAAGAAGCTTAATATCCCTAAGGCCTGAAGCATCAAAACCTTGCTTCAAAGAATCCATAATAACCGGATCGGTAATATGAGGATTGCTTAAGTCAAGCTCTCCATCAAAAAGAAGAGTCCAGGAGAAAATCTTAACTTGTTCCGCGATTTTCGACTCAAGAATGCTTCGATTAATCGACCGGTAAAAATCGCTATTCGGTTCGGCATTAAAAAGATGAGGAATAAAAACACCCATGTAGTCGGTATACGCCGGGAGCTTGAAACCATCGGCCGCCTCTTTGCATGCGCAAGCGGAAAAAACCGTTTCCAAGGAAGCCTCTCGCAACCCTTTAATATATAGCTCAACGGCAGCTTCCGGAGAATCCGGAGCGCTTTGCGCATATAAGGCGATTGAAGCGAATATAAGGCAAATGACGATAAAGGATTTTCTGCTCATTCCTGCATACTAGTAAATAAGCGATTGGTCCAGCAAGCATGAAGCACAGCGCCTTGCATGGAAGTCGCAACGCGACATATCCGATTTCTTCGTGACCAGGATTCGATTCTCGACCGCGAGGAGAACACACTTACGCGGGCGGAGCTCCCGCCAATACTCATCGGCGAAGCGCCGCGCGCGCCGCTAGGCCATCTTCTTCGCGATCTCGGCCGCGAAGGCCTTGACCTCGTCCCAGTTCCGGCTATCGCGCGGCGAGCCCTTCTTGATGCCGAAGGCCAGGCGCAGGGCGAGGGGCGGGTCCTTCAGCATGACGCCGCCGAAGCAGGCGGTCGCGACGGGATCGACGGCCGACTTGAAGGGCTCGAGCAGCCCGGACACGAACTTCCTCAAGGAGGCGCGGCCGACCCCGTAGGCGACGGAGAGGAGGAAGAAGGCCGCGGGCTTGGCCGCGAGGGCCTCGGCGTTGCCATAGACGAATTTCTGCGCGGCGGGGTGCCAGGCCATCCCGTTCACGGGGCCGCCTACTACGACCCCGTCGTACCGCGCGAGGTCGCCCGCCTCGGCGAGGCTCAGCGCCTCGGCCTCGAAGCCATGCGCCTCGAGCTCCTTGGCGAGGACCTCCGCCGTCTCCTTGGTCGATCCGGTATTCGTCGCGTAGCCGACCAGTATTCTCTTTGCCATGATTCCTCTCTAGCGCCCGGCCGGATCGGCCGGATTTCGCCCCAGCACCGTCCGCTCGATCGTGCGAAGCTGCGAGCGGTACAGGCCGGTGACGTTCGTTCCGTAATCCGCGATCAGCTGGAGCATGTCGCGAGGCTCCGAATCCTCGTCGCGGCCGTTCAGGCGGTCGCCCGCGTCGCCTAAGCCCGGCATGATATATGCCCGGTCGTTGAGCGCGGGATCCATCCAGAGCGTGTACACGGTCGCGTTCTCGATCGCCCGCGTTATGCGAAGCGCGCCCTTCAGGGCCGAGATGACGTTCAGGAAGCGTATGGACCTGGGCTTGATGCCGAGGTCGAGGAGGTACTTCACGACAGTAACCAGGCTGCCGCCAGTCGCGTTCATCGGATCGGCGAAGACGAGGTCCTTGCCGTCCAGGTCCTCGGGCCGGAAGTAGGAGCGGTCGAGGTCGAGGATGTACTCCATGTCGATCTCGCTCTTCGCGTCGTCGCGCTTGATCTTGAAGAGGGCGAAGGGCGTGACGTAGCCGGTCGAGGAGTACTCCTGTATCTCCTTGGACATGATGATGGAGGGAAGGAGGGCGCCGCGCAGCATGACGCACATGACGGTGTCCCGTATCGCGGCGTCGACGTCCGGTATCTTGTGCACGGCGAAGTTCTGCACGGGCACGCCGACCGGCGTCTTGATGATCAGGTGGTTCTTGCTCGGCCTCGAAGAGTGATTGCCCGCGCCGGCGAAGGCCAGGTTGAACAGGAGCTCGTAGGCGCGCTGGGTGTAGTAGACGAATTCCTGCCGTCCCGTGCGCACGTCGCGGAGCTTGGCGATAAGCCGCGAGGCCTCGCCATGGCTCTCCGAAGGCGTGACGAAGGAGTAGACCTGTATGCGCTCCTCGGCCTTGCAGATTTCCTGCATGAGCGAGCCCATATCGTTGTAGAGGTCGATGAGGACCTTCTCTTCCCTTTTCCGCTCGGAATCGGAAGCCGTCGAGCTAAGGATATTGAAGGAGACCATGGCTTGGCGGTAGAGCGCGTCCATGCGCCCGATAGAAGCCTTGTCGGAATCGTTCAGGAAGCCGTCGAGGTCTTGGGCCTTAAGTACGACCTTGCTCATCGCTTCTCGATCTCGCCGAAGCTTCCATTACCGATGCCGACCGCGTTGCCCTCGTCGAAGTCGAGGTGGCACTCGAGGGCGTAGCTCGCCTTGACCCTGCAGACTACGTTATGGAAGGTAGCGCCGCGCTCGCCGTCGACCCGCAGGGAGACGAGCTCCTTATCCTTGACGCCGAAGCGCTCGGCGCTCTGGAGGTCGAAGTGGATGTGGCGCTTGGCGATGATCAGGCCCTTCGTCTTCTTGACGCTTCCGGCCGGCCCGACGATCTCGAAGGGCATTGAGCCCTCGAGGAGACCGGATTCCTTAACGGGACAGCCGGAGACGCCGAGCTTGAAGACATCACTCGCGAGTATCTCGCATTGAGTCTCGGCGCGGGCGGGCCCGAGGACGCGGACGCCCTCTATCTTGCTCTTGGGTCCGACGATGCTTACCGACTCCTCGGTGGCGAACTCCCCGGGCTGCATAAGGTCTTTGGTCTTGGTTAATCCGTGACCCTTGCCGAAGAGGATGTCTATATCCTCGGCGCATAAGTGTATATGGCGATTCGACAGATTGATAAGGACGCGGGTCTCGGGCATGACAGAACCTCCTAAAGTGTCACAGGACAGCGAATTGGCGCATTCATTCGGAATACAGCAGAGAATAGGCGCCCTAGGAGCCTCGGGTCAAGCGTGGGGATAGAGCTCGCCTTGGGGGCAGCGCTTCCTTAGCGATAGACTCGCTCGACGCTTCTATATCGAGTAACATCATCGATTATGAGGAGGGCGCGATGATACCGATCAAGCATGCCGCGTATCGAGCCTACCAGGCCCTTATGAGGGTCGCCACCTGCTTCCTCGACTTCACGCCTCCCAAGCTGATAAACGGTCCGGGCAGCCTCGGAAAGCTGCCCGCGCTGATAAAGTCGAAGGGTATCGGCAAGGTCTTGATCGTGACGGACGCCGGAATAGCGAAGCTCGGCCTTCTGGGGACCTTGATCGAGGGACTCCAGCGCGAAAGCGTCGCCTATGCGATCTTCGACCGGGTTCAAGTCAATCCGACCATCGCGAATATCGAGGATGCCTGCTCGGTCTACATGCGGGAAAAATGCCGAGCCTTTATCGCCTTCGGAGGCGGCTCGCCCATGGACTGCGCGAAGGCGGCGGGAGCCCGCGTCTCGAACCCGCGCAAGACGATTAAGAAAATGCGCGGCCTCCAAAAAGTGACGCGGCGCCCTCCCCTCCTCTTCGCGGTGCCGACGACGGCGGGCACGGGATCGGAGACAACGGTCGCCGCGATCGTCAGCGACCCCGAGTCGCGCGAGAAGTTCGCCATCACCGATCCGCGCCTTATACCGCGTTATGCGATCCTGGACCCCCTCTTAACCGCGAGGCTGCCTCCGATCATCACCGCGACGACGGGCATGGACGCCCTGACCCATGCCGTCGAGGCCTATATCGGCCGCAGCAATACGAAGGGAACGCGGGAAGCCGCGGAGAAGACGGTGCGGCTCGTCTTCGGATACCTCGAAAAGGCCTTCAGCCGAGGGGAGGACATCGAGGCGCGGTCGCGCATGCTCGAGGCGGCGCATTTCGGCGGTATCGCCTTTACCCGCGCCTATGTCGGCTATGTCCACGCCATCGCGCACAACCTGGGCGGGTTGTACGGCGTGCCCCACGGGCTGGCCAACGCGGTTATCCTCCCCTACGTCCTGGAGTGGTTCGGCGATGCTGCGGCCGCGCCGCTCGCGCGCCTCGCCGAGATAGCCGGCGTCGGCGGGACGGGCGGCGCGGCCGGGGCCGCCAAGGCCGGCGCGGGCGAGACTGCGAAGGGCGGCGCGGCCGCGAAGGCCGCAACCTTCATCGAAGCCGTACGCGGGCTGAACAGCCGGCTCGGGATATCCGACAAGATCCCCGAGATCAGGGCCGAGGACATCCCCCTGATCGTCGAGCGCGCCTTCAAGGAGGCCCATCCCCTCTATCCGGTTCCGAGGTTCATGCGCGAGGAGGACTGCATCGGGGTAATCCGAAACCTAAT
>Ga0075317_1000087_pt1 | contig 11111 bp, 10 predicted proteins | sample MayberryNE_TuleB_FD_120068 | JGI IMG/M metagenome (GOLD analysis project Ga0075317, IMG submission 120068) | Natural and restored wetland microbial communities from the San Francisco Bay, California, USA, that impact long-term carbon... | ecosystem: Environmental > Terrestrial > Soil > Wetlands ... | reverse complement strand
GGCCCGTTGTCCTTCACCTGCTCGAAAACCAGCCGAACAGCCCGTTCCTTGACCTCAGGAGAAAACCTGCTTCCGTCGCCCATGACTGTATCCTCTCAAGGATTCCGGTCTCCGGCAATCCCGGGGCGGTTCGGTAGTTAAGGCGCGTCCGCTGGAAGTTTATTCCGAGGGCTTCAAGGGAATCGTCGGCATATCGCGCATGCTGAAATTGATGACGTTCTTCGTGAAGGTGAATGGGATCTTTTGATCCCAATTCGTTATTTCTTTCATCTCTTCAAACGTGAACCACAGAGAGTTGTCGAGGCATACATCGCTGATCTCGAAGAAGCCAGACTTCCCGGAGGATGCCTTGATGGTTCCCTTGACCTGATGTTCCCCGTTTTCCTTCAGCTCGAACTTGGTATCATCTAGGATCGTTATTTCCATCGTGTAGCCGTCGAGGGAATAGATGTATGTTCCCTTCGCGGGCCCCGAGGCGCTTGAATCGCAGGCGGCGAAGAGAAGCGAAAAGCAAAAGAGCGTGGCGGCCAGGTTTTTCATCAGTACTCTCCAAGAAGTATCGCTGTGCGTCGCTAGGCGAAGGCGGCAATGTAGCATGATGTGATATGCTAGTCAATTGTAGGCGATTTCCCCGCCGCGATACCGGCGCGTGGCGCGGAGGAATCTTTCCTCGGAGGCGCTCGATGAAGAAGACGCTCTTTATTGTCATCGTTTCCATATCGTGCGCCTTGCTTCTTTCGGCCGAGGACGGCAAGGCCAGGGCCTCGATCCTCATCGACGCCGGCAAGATTACGGGCGAGGTCAATGATCTGGTATTCGGCCAGAACATCGAGGCGTCGGACGGCAAGGATATCCACTCGGCATACCATGGCTATGAACCGGGGCGGACCGGCGACGGGCTCTGGGATCCCCGCTCGCGCTCTCCCGTGCCCGAGGCCGCCGCCTTCGCGAAGGAAGCGGGCATCGCAAGCCTTCGCTATCCGGGCGGATGCCTCGTGCACGGATTCGATTGGCATAAGGCAGTCGGGCCATTAAGCGGCAGGCCCGATTTCACCTTCGGGATCGACGAGTACATTGAGCTATGCCGGAGCATAGGCGCCGAGCCGCTCATGACCTGCGCCGACTATGTCGGGAAGCCGCAGGATCTGGCGGATCTCGCGGAGTACTGCAACGCCACGGCAACGAAGGATCCTCCCTGGGCCCTGAAAAGGAAGGAATGGGGCCATGCCGAGCCGTATAACGTTAAGTATTGGGAGATGGGAAACGAGTCTGACCACGGCAATCACGACCTGAAGCCTTCGATGAAATTCTCCGCCGAGTCCTACTCGGCATGGTTCAACGAAAGCGTCAGGCTGATGAAGGCTGTCGATCCGGATATTGACGTCGGGATGATCGCCGGCACCGGCACGGGGCCTAATGATCCTTGGAATAGGATAGTCCTGGAGAAGTGCGGCGGCTTAAGCGATTTCGTCGTTGTTCATACCTACTCGGTAATGATGTGGCTTTACGAGCCGAAAGCCGAGGAGGAACCGCTAGCCCTGCAGGCGGCTATCGCTTCTGTAGATCAGTTCGAGGCGATGCTGGGAGAATATCGCGGCCTGATACGGGAAATGACAGGACGAGATATCCCCCTCGCCATTACCGAATACAATGCCATGTACGTTCAGGAGAAGCCCAAGCCTTTCCGATTTTCTGTCGCGGCGGCGTTGTTTTCAGGAGATTACATTCGGGCGCTGCTCGATCCTGGAAGCAATGTACTGATGGCCCATTACTGGCAATTCATCAATGGCTATTGGGGAATGATTCGCGGCGGAGGAGGATCGCCTTATAGGAAAATGGCCGCGTTCGACGTTTTCCGCTTATGGAAGGCGCATGCGGGGAAGAGAGTCGTGAAGACCGAGACGTCTTCGCCTTCCGTGGAGTTCGATGGCTGGCGGTCGATAAGGCCGGCTAGGCTCGGCAATAGCCGCGAGCTCCTGCCCCTGAAGCTCAGGAATTCCAAGGGACGCGGCTACGGCATCGCCGCCTCGGGGGATCGATCGCTCATCGCGGAATTGAAGTCCTATAGGGGTGAGTCCTATCCGAACCTCAGCGTCGTTCCCGTCGAGGGCGGCCGCGTCGTCGCGCTCAGCTTCGAGAGCAGGACGACGGGCGAGCTTCCGCCGGACGCGAGGCTCGGCATAGATTTGGTGGACAGCCGAGGATGGGACAAGACGAAGTCGGGCTTCACTATCGACAGCTTGTCGGGCGACCGGGATTGGACCCGGCATAAGGGCGGCATGACCTTCCTGCCCGACTGCGGAGGGGTTGTCGTGAACCTCAGGCTTATCAGCAAGGAGCCGATCGACGCCAAAGTCGAAATACGCGACTTGAAGGTAACGCTGGAAGAGGACGCGCCGCCCTATCCCGCGCTCAGCTCCTTCGCCAGCCTGTCCGATGACGGCAAGAAGCTCTACCTGGTCGTGTTCAATAGGAGCCACGAGTCCGCGATAACCGCGGATGTCGAGCTGGCCGGCAGGAAGATGAAGCTGGTCAGCGTCGAGGGCCTTAATGCCCAGGCCATGGATTCCTTCTCCTGGAACAAGACCGCGCAGATCCCCGTCGCCCTTCGGAGCGCGAGCGCCTTCGCTTATAGCTTCCCCAAGCTGTCCATGACAGCATTCGAGATAGCTCTGGAATAGCGGCCGCTCAGCCTTCGATCCTTATAGCCCTCGCGCGGCGCCGGCTCGCTCAAGGGCGCGTGGACCTCGCTTCTCCAGATCGAGCCTTCCTCCGGCTTCGCGTAGAAATACTGAAGGAAGAGCGGGCGTATGTAGTCCCGCATGGCCGCGTTGTCGGCGCTAAGGATACTCGTTGTCGAATCGGCGAGTACCTGACCCAGGATCGATGTGCGGTTGTCGTCGCGTACGATGATCGGCGGCGATTCGAAGCCGAGGAGCCCCGAGGCGAATCGGTCGAGGGTCGAGTCCCTGGGATCCTGGCGCGCGAGGGACTTAAGGCCCAAGACAGGATAGCCCCTCGGCGCGTCGAGCTTGAAGCCGGGCGCCTGGCCGAAGTTCCGCGCGACTTCGGGTATCCTGAGCAGCGGGACTTTCGATGTTAGTTTCATGCCAAGGGGCAGGGCGCAGACGAGCTCGCGCTCGACCGAGGCGGGAGCCGCGCCCGATCCTCCCTCGACGGGAAGGTAGGCGCCGAGCCTATGGGCGAAGCGGCCGTCGCGGATGAAGGCAATGGAATCGGCCAATGAGGATTCGATGTCCTCATCGCCGAGGAGGTCGGGCTTTCGCGCGAGGGAGGCTCGCGGGCGGGGCCGAGACGCGCATGAGCTTAGCTTCCTTAATCGTGCGCGTCCCGGCCATCGTTGGCCTTAGTCCTCGTTCCGGCGGAAACGGGCGAGGATCTCGGTCAGGTACGGCTCGGCCTTCTCCATCAACTCCCTTTCCGCGGGATTCCATTTGTCGCGTTTCTTGTCGACTTCCAAATATGCGCCTTCATGCTCCGAGTTCCCATGCGTCAGTTTATCTACCATGGCCATCCAGTCCTCAGCGAGCTTTCGCGAGGCCGGCGAGAGCGCGTCGATGCCCGCTTCGGAGAATGCCGCCGCTTTTATTGAAAGCCGCCGCCAGGCATTGTAGAAGGCCAAGGCATCATCCAGGGTCTGGAGATCCTGTCGGAAGACTTCAATCTGCTCTTCGGTGAACTCGGCGTCTTTCCACAGGGACAGGTCGACTTTGCCGAGGGAATGCATGAAGGCGGCGAGCGTCATCCAGGGCGGAGTCTTTCCCGCGGCGGCTATCTCCTGGCTCGCCTCGATCGCGGAAATGGCGTTCTGCAATTTGGACACTTGGGCGTAAAGGATCAGCTGCTGCTCTGCCAGCGGCTCGTCGTCGCCTTGTTCGCCGTATCCGCCATCGAGCTTCGTCTTTGTCTGCTGAAGGGAGAATCCCAAGGCTCGATAGAACAGTACCTTTTCCAGCTTGGCCAGATCGTCATGCTGATAATTGCGACGGCCCCTCTCGGTCCGCCCCCTCGCGCGAAGAACTTCGATATTGTCGTAATTCGGAGGCGACGAGGCACTTCTCCCTGGTCCTGCCCCTTCCCGAGAAGATCGATCCCGCTCGATTTAGCATGCCCGTCTATGCGGCATTGGCGGAGAAGAGCGCGATTCACGACGCTCGTTCGGCATTCGAGGCGGCGGTATCCTGCGGCGGTCGGCTGAAGGCGAAGCTATGGGAGGATGCTTCGCACTCGCTGCCCATGGAGTATCCGCGGGAACTCGATCGAGAGATCCTCGACTTCATGAGAAGCGCCGAGTAAGGCTTTGCTTAAGGCTCCGAAGAGCTGAGACGCATCGCGGCTCAGCTCCGCGAAGCCTCTATCGCCTCGGCCGACTTGTCGAAGTCGGGGCCCAGGCGGCGGGCGCCGTCGGCGGTCGCGACCCAGTCCTCCTCGTCGCGGATGCCGCCGATGCCCAGCCAGGATTTCGCCTCGTCGTAATCGATGAAGCCGAGGAACCTGTCCTCGTCCCTCCATGCCGCGTGGAGCTCGGGGATGAAATAGACGCCGGGCTCGACCGTGAAGGCCATGCCCTCGCGCAGGGCCTTCGCCAGCCTGAGCGAGCGCAGCCCGAAGAGGGGGCTGCGCTTGGCCTCGCTTCCGTAGCCGACCAGGTCCTCGCCGTAGGATTCCATGTCGTGGACGTCCAAGCCCAGCATGTGCCCCAGGCCGTGGGGGAAGAAGAGGGCGTAGGCTCCCGAGGCGACGGCCTCGTCGGGGTCGCCGCGCATAAGGTCCAGCTCGGTAAGGCCGAGTACCATCTCGCGCGCGGCCGCGAGGTGGGCGTCGCGGAAGGGAAGGCCGGGCGCGAGGAGTGGGATGGCCGCGGCCTTCATCCTCTGGACGATGTCGTATAACGCGCGCTGCCTGGTGTCGAAGCGGCGCGAGATCGGGAAGGTCGTGGTAAGGTCGCCTGAGTAGCCCTTGGCGGTCTCGGCGCCGGCGTCCAGGAGGAAGAGGCCGCCTTCCTCGAGAGCGCGGACGTAGCTATGGTCGTGGAGAACGGCTCCCCGCGTCGTGGCGATGATAGGGAAGGAGGTCCCGGCCGAGTCGGCGCTCGCCGCGTGCAGGGCGATGGCCATGACGTCGCGCTCGGACATGCCGGCGCGGGCCGACACCAGGGCGGCCCTGTGCATCCGTACCGAGCCCGCGACCGCCTCCTCGATTTCGGAAAGCTCGGCGTCCGACTTAACCTCGCGCAGCTCTATCGCGGCCTCGATAAGCTCGCGGGAGGAGCCGGCGGCTATGGTCGCGTGGGGCCGCGAGACTATCTCCGCGAGCTCGGAGCGCGCCTCCTCGCGGTATGGGGGGAAGTAGAGGACTCGGCGCCCGGCCGCGTCGGCCGCGAGCTCGCGCCTCGGCTTGGAGGAGGAAATGCCGGAGAGGGCGGCCAGCTCGGATAACGAGGCCTGGGGACCGGTCCATACCCGCTCGTCCAAGCTCGCGTCGTCGCCGTAGAGCGTCGTCTTGCCGGTCGCGACGTCGATCGAGGCCGCGAGGCCGGGCCTGCGCGGCCCTGCGAAATAGAGGAAGCTCGAGTCTTGCCTGAAGGGGTAGGGGTTGTCGAGGTAGTTTATTGGGCTCTCGCGGGAGCCGAGGATGACGACGATTCCCTCGTCCACGCCCCGCGCCCCGAGTCCCCTAAGGAGGGAAACGCGCCGTTCCTGATACGTCGATGATGAAAACATTACGGTATCGTATCCTCCGGACCCGGCCCAGGTCAACGCGGGCGGCCTTCCGCGCCGCGCGTCGAACGGGCCTGACTCGGGCTTGATGCTTTCCGAGGGCCACCGGTATCTTCGGTAAGCATGAAGGATACCGCCTACAAAGATGCCTCCCTTTCCCCGGAATCGAGGGCTCAGGACCTCTTGTCCCGAATGACGGAGGCCGAAAAGATCGGCCAGCTCATGCAGCTGGACGGTACGAAGGGCTACCTGTCCCAGATCGAGGCCTGGAATCCCGGCTCTCTCTTCCATATCAACGGTTCCGACGCCGAGGCCGCTATCGACGCCTCGCTGCGGACCCGCTTGGGCATTCCCGTCCTCCTGGCGGACGACGGCATCCACGGCCATTCTTTCTGGGCGGGCGCGACCATCTTCCCGACCCAGCTCGCGATGTCCTGCAGCTGGGATCCCTCCCTCCTCGAGGAAGCCGCCCGGGTCACCGCGGCCGAGATGCGCGCCACCGGCGTCGCCTGGACCTTCTCGCCCGTGCTCTGCCTGGCGCGCGACCTCAGGTGGGGCAGGGTGGGCGAGACCTTCGGCGAGGATCCCTACCTGGACGGCGAGCTGGGCGCGGCGATGATCAGGGGATATCAGGGCCGAGGCTTAGGCGATCCGGAAGCCGTCCTCGCGACCGCCAAGCACTACGCGGGCTACTCCGAGACCCTGGGCGGCCGCGACGCCTCGGAAGCCGACCTTTCGCGGCGCAAGCTGCGCTCCTATTTCCTCCCGCCCTTCGAGGCCGCCGCGAGGGCGGGCGCCATGGCCTTCATGACAGGCTACCAGTCGATGGAAGGCCTGCCCTCGACCATGAACAAGTGGCTCCTGCGGGAGGTGCTTCGGGACGAGTGGGGCTTCGAGGGCATCCTGGTCACGGACTACGACAATGTCGGCCGCCTCGTGGACGACCAGCGCGTCTGCGCGGACTACGCCGAGGCCTCGGCCGTCGCCTTGAACAGCGGCAACGACATGATCATGCAGACGCCCGGGTTCTTCGAGGGATGCGCCGAGGCCCTGCGCCGCGGCCTCCTGTCCGAGGCCGTCCTCGACGAGGCCGTCCGCCGCGTCCTCCTCCTGAAGATGCGTATGGGCCTCTTCGAGAATCCCCGGCGCGGCGACCCTAAGCGCGTCGCCGAGATCGTCGGCTGCGCCGCTCATCGCGAAGTAAACCTCCGCGCCGCCCGCGAGTCCCTCGTGCTCTTGCGGAACGAGGACGCCTCGGGATCGCCCCTCCTTCCCCTCGATCCTTCGAAGAAGAGGAAGATCGCCGTGGTCGGGCGCAACGCCGACGACCCCATCGCGCAGCTGGGCGACTGGAGCCTGGGCTCGGGGCAGATGACCGGCCCCAGCGGCTCGAACCATCCACGCTCCTCGATAGTCACGATCCTGGACGGGATACGAGAGCTCCTGCCCGCCGGATGGAGCCTAGTGAAGCCCGAGGAGGCGGACATCGTCGTCCTGGCCTTGGGCGATACCATCAAATACATCGGAGAAGTGAAGAGCACCGCCACCCTCGAGCTCCAGGACGGGCAGGCCGAGCTCGCCGAGCGCGTATTGGCCTTGGGCAAGCCGACCATCGTCGCCCTCGTCTCGTCGAAGCCCATGGTCCTTCCTTCCCGCGTCCTTAAGGCCGAGGCGATCATCGAGGCCTTCAACCCCGGCATGCAGGGCGGCCGCGCGATCGCCGAGGCGATCTTCGGCCTCCTTAACCCGAGCGGGAAGCTGTCGATCTCCATCCCCCTCCACGTGGGGCAGCAGCCCGTCTACTACAACCAGGTCAGGGGCCAGCACGGGACGCGTTATGCGGACTTGACCCAGGAGCCCGCCTTCAGTTTCGGCTTCGGCCTCGGGTACTCGCGCTTCGAGTACGGGAAGCCTAAGCTCGCCGAGGATCGCCTTGGGCGCGAGGGGACGCTGCGGCTCTCGGTCAGCCTGAGGAACGCGGGCAAGGTCCGCGGGACCGAGGTAGTCCAGCTCTATGTCGAGGACGAGGTGACCAGTCTGACCTGGGCCCGGCGCGAGCTCGTGGCCTTCGCCAGAGTCGAGCTCGATCCCGGCGAGGAGGCGACGGTCGAGCTCTCGGTCCCGGCCTCGGAGCTGTGGATCGTCGACGCGGAGGCCCGCAAGCTGGTCGAGGCGGGAAGCTTCACGGCCCTTGTCGGCTCATCGTCGCGCGACGAGGACCTTCGATCGCTGCGCTTCTTCGTCGAGTAGGCCGCGCGTTCAGGCGGCCGAGCCGCGCGGCCGGCTCGGCCCGCGACGCCGCCCCTCAGAGCGGAAGGCCCCGTTCCAGGTAGGCGCGGGCCAGCTTCTTCCCGTCGGCGCTCCGGTATGGGTTGCGCGAGTTCTTCAGCCAAGCCTTATAGGCCGCGCAGGCCTCGTAGTAGCCGTCCGGCCCTCGGAAGGTCGAAAGCTCGTCGCACTTGTACAATTCGAGGAGGACGGGAAAGCGCGGGTCGTCGATGATCCCCGCCAGCCGGTTGGCGGGCATGCGCGGCAAGGCGGCGGGCATCATGTGGTATCGGATCAGGAAGGACGCGGCCTCGATCAGCTCCCGCGGAAAGCCGAGCCTGGACAGGAAACGCTCGGCTACTGACCTACCGATCTCGGCATGGCGATCGAACTGCCTGCCCTCGGTCTTCTCCGAGACGGGCTTGCCCGAGTCGTGCAGAAGCAGGGCGAGCGAGAGCCCGAGCGAGGGAATCTTGCGGTGGCGGAAGGTTTCCATCGTGTGGACCCAGACGTCGCCCTCGGGATGGAATTCCTTCGAGTGGCCGGTGCCCGCGAGCCGGGCCAGCTCTGGCCAGTAGGCCTCTACGAAGCCCGAGCTCCTCAAGTACTCGAGGCCGCGCCAGGGACTTGGACCCGTCAGGATGAGCGAGAGCATGGCGCGCTGAGCCTCGGGCTCGAATCGAGCGGGCGGAAGAGGAGGCTCTTCGGCCTCGTCAAGCTCGTAGTCCTGCCGCGACAGGAGGACCGCGGTCTCGAAGAGCTCGGTTTCCGCGCCGTCGCCGGCGGCGCCGATCCTTATAATAACGGGCCGCTCGAGCTTCTTCCCGCGCAGCGAGGGATAGACGCCCCGCGGATCGAGGAAGACGTCGCGCTTAGGGTCGCGCAGAAGCTCGAGCTGGGCGTAGGCGGCGCGCTCGGCCTCGGCTATAGATTCGACGCATCGGAAGTAGCAGGTCGAGACCGAGTTGCGGTCCTGGCCCAGGGAGCTCTTGGCGTCGAGGTCGAGGGCGGCGTCGGCGAAGGGAAGTCCCGGGTAGCGCAGGCCGTCGAGGGCGGCCGCCAGGTCCTGGAGTCCGCAGGCGGCCAGGACGAAGCGTATGGGCCCCTTCTCGGCGCCGCGATAGGCGTCGAGGGCCGTAAAGGAAGCCTCGTAGGCTCCTATGCCCGCCGCCGCGAGCGCCGAGAATACCCGATCCATTACTACCAAGATATCGCCGAAGAGAGCCCGGGGTATAGGGCGCGCGAGGCGTCGACCGGCCGATTAAATATCTTCCGGGAGTCGTGTATTATTCGGGAATGCGCTTAATGCCTTCGCGACGCCAGCTCCTCATCGGCCTTTCCCTCCTCGCCGCGACCGCGGTCCTCGTAGCCCTCGACCTGTGGACCAAGGCGCTCGCCGAAGCGCGGCTCGTCGGGCGAGGTACGATACCGGTGCTCGGGGACTTCGCGGTCCTCGTCTACGCCGACAATCCGGGCGGCTTCCTCTCGCTTGGAGCGGGCCTGCCCGAATCCCTGCGAAAGCTGATCCTGATCGTCCTGCCCCTCGTCGCGATTCCCCTCGTGCTGTGGGCGCTCTTGAGCCGAGGCATCGGAGGATCGAAGGCCGAGGGGGCGGCGGAGCGGATCGGTCCGGCGGAGTATATCGCCGCGGTTCTCGTAGCCGCGGGCGGAGCGGGCAATTTAGCGGACCGGATTTTCAGGGGCGAGGTCCGCGATTTCCTGAACTTCGGCATTGGCAAGCTGCGGACCGGCATCATGAACGTCGCCGATCTGTATATCCTCTTCGCCATTATCGCCATCGCCTCGGCCCTGATCTATCGAAGCTCTCGGGCGAAGCGCGGGACCGGAGCGGGCCGGATCGATCCCGACGGGGAGGGCTCGGCATGATAGAGAAGCTCGACGTCCCGAAGGCGAAGATCGCCTGCATCAGGAATCTCTGGGAAAAGCTCAACCGCATGCACTACGAGGATTCGGTCTATTTCGAGGATCACTTCGAGTCCTTCACCTTCGAGAAGCGGATCGAGAGCCTGATGAAAATTCCCGAAGGCGACCTGAAGATCACTGTCGTAAAAGAGGGGCCGCGCTTCCTCGGCTACTGCGTCTCGACGATCAAGGGCGACGTGGGCGAGATCGAGTCCCTCTACCTCGAGGAGGAGCTGCGCGGGCGCGGAATCGGAAAGGAACTGGTCGAGTCCCACAAAGCCTGGCTGAAGGGGCGGGGCTGCGCCCGCATTCGCGTCGGCGTATCCTTCGGCCACGATTCCGCGAACGCCTTCTACCACGCGGCTGGCTTCTTCGAGCGCCTAACCTATCTCGAGCTGAAGGAATAGGCGGCAGGCGCGGGGCCGCGCGGCCCTGTCAGCGGCGGCGCTTTACGCCGCTCCGGCTCGGGGCGGCGGCGGCGGGATCTTCCGGCCATTCATGTTTCGGATAACGTCCTCTCAGGTCTTTCCGCGCCTCTTTCCACGCTCCCTTCCAGAAGCCCGGGAGGTCCGAGGTGACCTGCAGGGGCTTCCCGCCGGGATCGAGGAGCTTTAGGACGAGCCTTAGGCCGCCGGAAGCGGACGGACCGACGCGCGGATGCTCCCGCAGCCCGAAGAACTCCTGGACCCGAGCCTCGACCGAGGGGCCGCCCGGAGAGGCGTAGTCGATCGGCCTGGACGATCCCGAGGGAAGGATCAGGGCCGAGGGCGCGTCGCGCTCGAAGGCCTTCTTCAGCGCGGCCGGCAGGAGACCTTCCGCTGCGGCGCGCAAGTCCCGGCCGTCGATCGCGGCCTCGCCGCCCGGGCGGACGAAGGGGGATAGCCATTCTTCGGCCGAGGCGGCGAGCGCGGCGTCGCTTAAATCGCGCAACGCGCCGTGGGCTCCCGGGCGGCCTGCTCCCGCGGCGGCATCCGAGCCCGCGGCTGCCGCCCCGAACCAGCGCAGGCGGGAAAGGAAGGCGCCCGAGCCGGCCTCGTCCCAGGGAAGCATGCCGATTCCCTCGGCGGCCGCGCGCGAGCACAGGGCCGCCGCGATCTCGTCGCGGCTCAAGGCTACGGACTCGGGCCGGCTAAGCTCGATCGCTCCGGCGCGGCGCTGCCGCAGGGCCTTGCAGGAAAG
>Ga0075317_1000086_pt1 | contig 11169 bp, 9 predicted proteins | sample MayberryNE_TuleB_FD_120068 | JGI IMG/M metagenome (GOLD analysis project Ga0075317, IMG submission 120068) | Natural and restored wetland microbial communities from the San Francisco Bay, California, USA, that impact long-term carbon... | ecosystem: Environmental > Terrestrial > Soil > Wetlands ... | reverse complement strand
GAGGCTCTATCACCCTAAGGCCGATCAGATCGGCAAGGTCATCGGCGACGACGTTCCCGCGATCCAGCCGGCCCTGCTCGAGGCGATAAAGTCGGGAAAGGACTTCGAGATGACGAAGCGCAACAAGGAAACGGGCGCCGTCTCCCTATTCAGCTTCGCCCCGATGCGCATAGGGCTGGACGAGCATCCTTGGTCGCTATCCGTGGTCCTTCCCCTGAATACCTTGCTGGAGCCTCTTCGCGCCCTGCTCTCCGGCTTCATCCTCGTTTCCGCTCTCGGGCTCCTCTTCGGCGTCGCGATCCTCGTCGCGCTCGGTCGGACCATCTCGAAGCCCGTGATGCTGGTCAACGATATCGTCGCGCGCTTCTCCGACGGCGACTTCACCATGAAGGACATCGACCTGGCGGCGGCCAAGAGGCTGCGATCGAGGAGCGACGAGCTCGGCGAGACGGGACGCGCCTTCGACGGCCTCGTAGGCGAGATAAAGACGAGGATATCGGAGATCCAGTCCTCGGCGTCGCAGGTCGCCGGCGGCTCGCAGCAGGTCAGCGCCTCGGCCCAGGTGCTATCCCAGGGGGCGACCGAGCAGGCCGCGGCGGCCGAGGAGGTCTCCTCCTCGATCGAGGAGATGGGCGCGAATATCAGGCAGAACGCGGACAACGCCCTCGTGACGCAGAGCCTGGCCCAGAAGGCGGCCAAGGACGCGGAGGAGGGCGGGAAATCGGTGCTCGAGGCGGTCGAGGCGATGAAGAAGATCGCTTCGAAGATCGGCATCATCGAAGAGATCGCGCGGCAGACGAACCTGCTCGCGCTGAACGCGGCCATCGAGGCCGCGCGGGCCGGCGAGGTGGGAAAGGGCTTCGCGGTCGTCGCCTCGGAAGTCCGCAAGCTCGCCGAGCGCTCGCAGGCGGCGGCGGGAGAAATTACCGATCTTTCCGGCACGAGCGTCGCGGTCGCCGAGAAGGCGGGCGAGGTGATCCGCAGGATAGTGCCCGATATCGCGAAGACGGCCGATCTCGTGCAGGAGATCGCCGTCAGCTCGCGCGAGCAGTCCGAGGGCGTGAGCCAGATAAACGGCGCGCTTTCCCAGCTCGACCAGGTCGTCCAGCAGAACGCGGCTTCGGCCGAGGAGCTGGCGTCCATGTCGGAGGAGCTGTCGGCCCAGGTAGAGTCCATGAAAACGGCGCTCGAGTTCTTCCGCGTGGGCGGGGCGGACGCGCCGCCCATGCCGATGCTCGAGGCGCCGGACTAGTCCTTGCCGCCGAAGATGCTCTCGACCATGGCGTCGACGTCGGCCTGGGCCATGTCGGACTTGCGCTCGTAGGCGAGCTCCTGGTTCGACACGCTGAGCTTGCGCAAGAGGTTGTAGATGAAGACGAGGAGTATCTTGTTGCCCGAGGCCGGATGACGGTCGAGGAATCCGGATAGGGCGCCTCGGCTTATCCTGAGGACGACGGAATGGCCCTGGGCCGTGACGGTCGCGGTCCGGGGCACGCTCATGAAGAGGCCCGCCTCGCCGAAGACGTCCCCGGCGCCCAGGGTGCCGACGTAGACGGGCCGGCCCTCGCCTATGGACACGGCCAGGCTGCCCTCGGCTATGCCGTAGAAGCAGGCGCCGGTCTCGCCTTCCTTGACCACGATCTCGCCCTCGTCGTACTCGATCGCGTCGGAGCGTTCGAGCAGGTCGAGGATCTCCTCGTCGCTCAGGAAGCGGAAGGTGATCATGCCGCGTACCGCGTCGACGAGCCCGGTTTTGATTATCAGTGACTTCATCCGTCCCTCCTGGGTCGGCGTATTGTAGCATGGCCTTTCCCCGGGCTAGGCCGTCGCTAGACCCTCCGGCGGCGATCGTCGTATCATCCGGGGCATGAAAGACGGCGCCAATCCCCTAGTCGGCATCCTCATGGGCTCCGACTCGGACCTCCCCGTGATGGCCGAGGCCGCGAAGATCCTCGGCGAGCTCGGCATTCCCTGCGAGACGACGATCGCCTCGGCCCACCGCACGCCCGAGCGCGCTGCCGAGTACGCCCGGAGCGCGGCCTCCCGCGGCCTCAAGGTCATCATCGCGGGCGCAGGCGGGGCGGCCCACCTCGCGGGCGTCATCGCCAGCCTTACGGTCTTGCCCGTCATCGGCCTGCCCGTCCGCTCGAAGACCCTCGACGGCCTAGACAGCCTCCTCTCGACGGTGCAGATGCCCTCCGGCATCCCCGTCGCGACCGTCGCCATCGACGGCGGCCGCAACGCGGGCCTCTTGGCCGCGCGCATCCTGGCGACCTCGCGGCCCGATCTGGCTGGCCGGCTCGAGTCTTATGCGAAGAAGCTCGAAGCCGAGGTCCTGGCCAAGGCGAAGCGGCTGGAGGAATCGGGCGTCGAGGGTTATAAGGCCGGCGCCTAACCGGACCAGGCCGTGGAAATCCTAAAGCCGGACGAGAGAGGCTTGCGGCGAGCGGCCGAGTGCATCGCCCGCGGCGGCCTCGTCGCCTTCCCTACCGAGACGGTCTACGGCCTCGGCGCGAACGCCTTCGACGCCCGGGCGGTCGCGCGGGTCTTCGAGGCCAAGGCCAGGCCTAGCTTCGATCCCCTTATCGTGCATGTCGCCTCGCTCTCCCAGGCCGAGTCGGTCGCGCGCGAGATCTGCCCGAAGGCGCGCGCATTGGCCGAGGCTCTCTGGCCGGGGCCGCTCACCTTAGTCCTCCCCAAGCGCGACGAGCTTCCCGAAATCGTAAACTCGGGCCTGAGCACGGTCGCGATCAGGCTTCCCGCCCATCCGGTAGCGCGCGCCATCATCGAGCTCTCGCGCACCGCGGTCGCCGCCCCGAGCGCCAATCCCTTCGGCTATCTGTCGCCCACCAAGGCCGAGCACGTCGAGCGCATGCTGGGCGACAAGGTGGACTTCATCGTGGACGGGGGAGCCTGCGCCGTGGGCCTCGAATCGACCGTGCTCGATATGACCCGCGATCCGCCGCGGATGCTGCGTCCCGGCGGCATGAGCGCGGAGGCGATCGAGGCCGTGATCGGCCCGATCCTCCGCGGGGCCGCCCCGAGCGCGGCCGCTGCCCCGACCGCGGCGGCCGCCTCGCCCGGCATGCTCGACAGCCACTACGCGCCGACCACTCCGCTTAGGCTGGTCGGCGAGGGCGAGCTTAGCTCGGCTCGGCCCGAGGGCAGGGCCGCCGCCCTCGTCCTCGATGCCGGGCGCCTAAAATCGCTGGGCGACGCCGCCGGGCGCTTCGCCCGCATCCGCGTTCTCTCGAAGTCCGGCGACCTCGTCGAGGCCGCGGCCTCGCTCTTCGCCGCCCTGCACGAGCTGGACCAGGCCGGCTTCGACGAGATCTGGGCCGAGCGCGTCGGCGAGCGCGGGCTCGGGCCGGCCATCAACGACCGCCTCTACAAGGCCTCGAAGAAGATCTGAGCCCGGGCCGGCTCGGCCGCCGCGCGTTATTTGAAACAGCCGTGTAATTTCCGCGCAGGCGCCTTCCGATACTCTTATCGGAGGAGGCGAAGCCATGGTCGCGCTTCAGAGCGAGTACCTGCCGATCTCGTACCTGTACTCGTCCCGCTACGGCGAGGGCCGGGCGACCGTGCCCGTGGACCGGAGCCAGGCGATCTACGCGAACTTCCGCAACGTGTCGGGCGTTCCCGCCCCCGAAGGCGTTCCCGGCTACAGCGTCGACAAGCTTCACATCCTCGATAGCCTGATCCAAGGGCTGCGGAGCGCGAAGGCGGAGAGCTCCGTCACCGAAGCGCGCGACTCTCTGGGCCGAGGCGACGTGGACCAGCTTATCCAGGAATACGGCGCGCGCCTTCACGAGGCCGCCTCCGCCCCTGTCCTGCCTTACGCGAGCTCGGCTTCCCTAGTCCAGCCGGGCATGCTCTTTTCCTTCGCCGCCTAAACCATCCCGCGAAGAGAATTATCCGGAGTCGTTATGGAAAGCGCTTTATCCTCCTCCCCCGAATCCATCGGCAGGCTCCTAGCCGAGGAGCTCCTTTCGAGGAGTGAGTTCATGTACTACCGAGTGGACGAGGTACGCGCCCTCCACTACGCCGAGGCCTGCGCCGGACTCGGCGCGCTCAGGCTGGCCGGAGCCATCGGCGACAAAAGCCTCGTAGGCAGGTTGCGCGACAGATACGACCTCGTCCTCTCGCCGGTCGAGGCGCCCGGAACGATGATCAATACCGCGAACCACGTCGACGCGAACGTATACGGAATACTTCCCCTGGAGATCTACCGAGCGACCGGCGAGGAGCTCTTCCTGGCTCAGGGCCTTAAGCTCGCCGAGGGGCAGTGGGATAATCCGCTGCCGAACGGCATGACCAGACAGACGCGCTATTGGATCGACGACGTATACATGATCGCCAGCCTCCAGGTCCAGGCGTATCGGGCCACGGGCAAGGAAATCTATCTCGAGCGGGCCGCCCTCGAGGTCGCCGACTATCTTCGCGAGCTCCAGCGTCCCGAAGGGCTCTTCCATCACGGCCCCGAGGCTCCCTTCTTCTGGGGCAGGGGCAATGGCTGGGTCGCCGCCGGCCTCGCGGAGCTCCTGTCCTCGCTCCCCTCCTCGAACTCGCTATATGCCGAGATCGCCGCCGGCTACCGTCGCATGATGAGGGCCCTCCTGGAATGCCAGCGCGAGGGCGGAATGTGGGGCCAGCTCGTCGACCGCGGCGAAGCTTGGGAAGAGAGCTCGGCGACCGCGATGTTCGCCTACGCGATGCATGTAGGGGCCGCGCGCGGAATCCTGGACGGGGCCGAGTACGATTTCGCCTGGAAGAATGCCTGGGCGGCCCTGCTCGGCTTTATCGAGCCGGACGGCAGGCTGCGCGAGATCTGCGCGGGCACCGGACAAAGCCGCGACGCGGCGTACTATCTCGAACGCCCCCGCGTGACCGGCGACCTGCACGGCCAGGCGGCCATGCTCTGGCTCTGCGCGGCGCAAGTCCGCGCCGCCTAGCCCGCGCCGCCTGCGGATATCCTTCCCGTCCCCGCCGAGCCTCGCGGGCCCAGCGCGAGCATGTCGCTGATGTCGGTATTCATGATGGGAATCCAGCAGGCCCAGGCCCAGCCGAAAGCTATTATGACGAATAGGATACGCGGATGCGACCTGACGATCCTCGCGGCGCTTTTCATGACTCCTCTCCTTCAGCCTCCCTACGGGTGGCCCAGGCTTATCTCCCGGATTCTTCTACGGAATCTCTAGCTTGCGCTACTACGCATGAATTATATCATTCCTCCATTACCCCAGGAGGCGCGGTGAGGAATAAGATATTAAGCGAGATTGCGGCCCATCGCCTGCCCGACTTGGCCGCCCTGTATTCGATAGACGAGGGAAGCCTGCGTCTTCTCGACGGCCATGAAGGCTGCCAGAATCTCGTTTATTCCTATACCTCTTTCGGAGAGGAGCGCGTCCTGCGGATATCCTTCCGCGACGATCGGGATAGGAGCCAGATCGAGGGCGAGCTCGAGTTCATCCTTCATCTCCGCGAGGGCGGCGTATCCGTCGCGTACCCAATAGCCTCGAGCGGCGGACGATTCGTCGAAACCCTCGATCTCGATACCCGCCCGGTCCACTGCGTTTCCTTTATCAGGGCGAGGGGCTCGCGCCTTTCCGATATGGGCTATAAGTATCGCGAGGGCGTCCCTTTGACCCGCTATTTCGAGGACTTCGGCGCCGCGCTGGGCAAGATGCACCGGCTCTCCCATTCCTTTATGCCGAGCGAGAGCTCGCGGCGGAGACCGGACTGGATCGATAGTATCGAGGCGAGGATTCGCGAGTATATGCCGCCTAACCTTGGGAATACGCGGAAGGCTTTCGAGTCGCTTCTCGAAGAGACGAAGCGCTTGGCGAAAGACGAGTCGCGCTACGGACTCACGCATGGCGACTTCGGCGACGGCAATTTCATGATCGACTACGAGACCGGAGAGATCACGCCCTTCGATTTCGATGACTGCCGATACAACTGGTATATCTACGACCTCGCCGACGCCTGGACCAAGGGCTTCGGCTGGGCTCAATTCGAGAGCTCGGTCGAAAAGAGAAAAGATGTCATGGCGAATTGGTTCGACCATGTACTGAAGGGCTACTCGAGCGAGCGCGAGCCGGATAGCTCCGCCCTCGATCGCCTGCCTTTCTTCCTCAAGCTCGTGGAGATGGATAATTTCCTTGACGAGCTGCGGTACAGGACCCTAAGCGGCGAAGGCCTCGAGCCGGACGAAGAGCTGGGCTATACGATCCGATGCATCGACGAGGGAATCCCCTATTTCGGCTTCTTCGAACAGATTTACTCGACTGAACATCCCTTCGTGCTGGACGAGGGTGATTGCCGAAGTTAGGCGAAAACGTACGGATTTATAAATTGGGACGCTTTTTCGGCCCGGGATCGGCAGAATATACGATCATTTCCAGTTTCTTAGGGGGAAAGGTCGTGAAAAAACTCGGGTTATTGTCGTTTGCGCTGGTACTTCTATTGAGCAATTGCGCGGATGGGCCATCGGATAATCCGCCTGGACTCGTCGATTTGGCCGTCACTAATGTAGATGCTTCAGTCGATGGAGCGGGCCAGATCACTCTGACGTGGCAAGAACAGGGAACATTAGGTCATTTGGAGATCAGTTGGACGCCCGGCGGGGAAACCGTTCAAACCGTCGAGCCTGGCGTAAGGACGTACGCCATTTCCGGCTTGGCCTATGAAACGGCGTATGACGTAACGATAAACGCAATAGACGGAGATGGGGCAATAAGCTCGACGGCGGTTTTTTGGTTGGTAACGGCGCCTGAGGGGGCGGTATTCGTATCAGACGTCGCCGGCTTACAGGCGGTCAATAGCGGGCTGGATGGCTATTACGTGCTGACAAGGGACCTTGATTTGACCGGCCAGAGCTTCAGCCCTATCGGTTCTATGGGAGCGTCTTTTGAAGGTACATTCGATGGTTATGGCCACGCGATTAGCCATCTTTATCTCTCGTTGACGGGCACTGGCGTGGGCTTATTCGCCAGCAACACCGGTTTGATTAGAAACTTGAGAGTACTCGACGCGAATATTAACGGAGAAAACAGCGTCGGAGCTCTTGCGGGCCTGAATTACGGGACTATCGCGTATTGCTCGTCATCGGGGAGCGTAAACGCCACGGACAATTACGTGGGCGGCTTGGTGGGCGGCTGCATGGGCCTGGTCGAGAATTCATTTTCCACCTGTAGCGTTCACACCAGCAGCCAGGAAGCAGGGGGCTTGGCGGGAACCGCCACCACGGCGGATTTCGTGAATTGCTACGCGACGGGAGCCGTATCCGCAGACGTCGCAATCGCCGGAGGGCTCGTGGGGAGATACTGGTCGGGAACGATCCAGAATTGCTACGCCTTGGGCATTACGAGCGCCGGAGAGTACCCGGGCGGGCTGATCGGATGGCTTATGGGCGGGACGATTGCCGGGAGCTACTACAATGAGGCGAACTCCGTCGTCGGTCCCGGAACGCCGAAAGCCCTTTCCGATTTGAGGACGGCAAGCACCTTTGTCGATTGGGATTTTGCCGGCACATGGGCGATTTCCGCCGGCATCAATGGCGGATATCCGTATTTACTGGGACCTGAGTACTGACACGAAATTCCATGTAAGCGTAATGGGTACTTAATAAAGCAACGGCGGCCTAAACAGCCGCCGTTGCTTTTATTGTATCGTACTCTCGGCTAATGGACCCTGAAGTGTCGTATATTCTTGCTTACTTCCCCTCGGCGATCACCGCTTTCTCGCCCCTAGCCATAACCTCAATCCCGAAAGCAGGGAATCCATTCCCAGCACGAGCACGCACATCCTGAGCGTTTGAAGCGGAGCGATCACGACGCCCGAGCCTTCGCTATAGACCGTCTTCTCCGCTATTACGGTATCGGTGCTCCAGGCCGCTCCGACGACTGTCGTGGTGTCGAACAGGTTGTCGCCCTTGGGATATACCGCGTAGATCCAGTTAATCCCGAACGATGCCGCGATCGCCGCGGCGCCGATCGCCATGAGGGACCAAGGCGAACTAATGTTCAATGCGCTTCCGAAGAGAAGTACGAGGATAGCCACGAGAATTGGGAGCCCTCGCGATCCGATGCCCCATTCGATATTCATCTGCATGTTCACGTAATAATAGGTAAAGGCCACCAGCTCGATCATGACGAGGACGTTCATCCATTTGACGTTTGCCAGCGACAAAGCCAATTCGCCTGCAGCCTTGCGCGACGTCAGGTACTGAGCCAGGAGAAGCTCGACGAACAGGAGGGCGAGGGAGGCCCAGAACAAGAGAGCGCTCGTGTCCTTGGCTTCCGCTATCATTTCCCCTTTTATGTCGATCGTCCAGACACGGTTCCCGGATAAATCGGAGACGAAGACATCGTATTTCGATGGCGTGCCGGGATTGTACCCATTGCCGGAATTGATGGATATCAGCGTTCCGCTCGGATTCAGGCCGAGATCGAAGATGATATCGTCCTGAGTGGCGGCTAAAGTGACGCACTCCCACTCGGGCGCTTGGTATACATACAGGGAATTGCCCGAGTGCAAGTGGTATACGACGATCGTGTCTCCGTCCTTGGACGCGTGTATCTCGAAGCCCTCATCGATCATCTCTCGGGGTTCGCTATAATGGTAATACTTCGAGGGATAGGGCTTGCCGGTATGCAGCGTGTTTACGATCGCGCCTGATAGCGGGTTCACGATATCGAGAGATAATGGCCATTTACGGTCGCTAGGCGAGACGACCAAGGGGCGATGAAGGGCCACCGCCTTGCCCGTGTCGCCGAGAGGAGCCATGGCGAGGACTCGGTACGCGAGCGCGGGGAGTTCCTTGGCGGCGCCGGTCTCCGGATTCACGAGCCATCTTCGGTCGCTCTTGACCACGAGGAGGGAATCGCCGGTTTCAAGGAGAAAGACGGGGTAGAAATCCGCGGGCAAGGCGAGATCCATGGCGCGCGCTTCTTTGCCCTCGGCCTTGACCCACACTTTCCCGTCCCCGTCGGTGTAGGCGAGGGTCGAGGAGGCCTGAAGATACACGCCATTCTCCTTGGGTTCGTACTCATCCTCGAATCCCGTAATCTTCCAGGTCTCTAAGGTTTTCCCCGTATCGAGGTCCTTTATGGACCATGCCCTGCCGGAACCGTAGGTTCTATTGCTGCCCAAGGCAATCCGATGCGTTCCGGGAATCGCGACCGCCCAGGTAGTGTAGCCGTAGTCGAATTCGATGTCGCGGCGTCCGGTAGACTGACCTGATTGGAATGATATGATCCTCGCCACGCCGTCTGTCCAAAAACTCGCGAGCTCTCCCGAGTCCAGCCAGCGCGCGGTGCGCAGCATGGTGACGTCATCGTCGCGGATCGAAACCTCGTCGGCGATGATGCAAAAGGATGCGAAAAAAACCAGCATGGTCGCGATCGCCGTTTTCATGTCGTGTTCCTTCCTGGCCGGTTAAAGCCCTTCGACTATTTTCCCCGCGGTGGCGCCGGGCGGCACGCCCTCGTAGAGCTCGCCGTAGACCGCGGCCGCCTGCAGGATGTTGCGGCAGTACTGCCGCGTCTCGGCGATCGTGATCGACTCTACTAGGAGGTCGTCGGGCAGGCCGGCTCCCTCGCTCGCCCAGGTCCTGAGCCGCGATAGCCCAGCGTTATACGCCATGATCGAGCGCAGGAGGGAGTCGGTCCGATCGAGGAGCCAAGTCATGTGCGCGAAGCCCAGGCGCAGGTTGTCGCTCGGCGATTTGAGGTCGTAGTCCTTCATCTTGAGCGAGGCCGCGCGCTCGGCCGCCGTCGCGCTCATGAGCTGGGCAAGGCCGATCGCCCCCGCCGAGGATGCGACGTCGGCGCGGAAGGCGCTTTCCGAGCGGACCAGTCCCAGGAGGAAGCGCTCGCTCATCCTAGGATCGTCCGAAGCCTCGCGGAGTTGCCTAAGATAAGGCCGCGGATACAGGAGGAGCCAGTCCTCGCGGGTCGCCTCGTAGTCCTCCTTTTCCAGGAGGAGGCCTGCAACCCTGATCGCGTAGTCGTGCTGGCCCTTTTCGGAAAGGCGGAGGGCGACGCGCCGCAGGGCTTCGGGCTCAAGATCGCCTAACGCGCGCCGGGCTTCCGACGCGGCTAGGCTTCCCAGCCCGAATTCCGCGAAAAGGGAGACGAAGGTCTCAAGCTCGCCCGGCTTCGCCGCCTTGATCTCGTCCCGCGGGGCGGAGTCCGCGGGTATGAAAGAAAGCGCCTCGCCCGATCGCCAGGAGGCGAGGGCCCGGTAGTAGAGCGGCGCCGAGCTGTCGGAGGCGATCGCCAGGAAGTTTTCGCGCGGGGCCGTCGCGCCCGCGGAAGCCTTGTAGAGGCCGAGCTCGGCCGCTCTGGCGGCGACGTAGCGCGCTCGGGAGCGAAGCGTAGGCGTCAGCCTGGGCGCCAGTTCGGAGGCCATGCGCTCGACAAGGCCGAAGTCCCTGGCGCGCAGGGCCTTCCGCAAAAGATCGTCGGCGAGGTCCGTGAAATCGCCCGGTCCGCCCCAGGACAGCGACGCTCCGATAAGGGCGTCGAGGGACGCGGAACGGGCCCGGGCCTCGGCCCGCAGGACGGTCGCGCTGCCGTTCTTAGCCTTAGCCTTCGCGATGGCCGCGGAAGCTTCGGCGTCAGCGGCCTTTCCCGAGCACTCGGCCGCGTACCATATAGCCGCGTCGGCGTCGGCCGTCGACGCGCCGGCAGCCCGCGCCGCCCCCGCCGCGTCGGCGAAGAGCTTGGACGCCTCGGCCCAGCGCTCGAGATCGCGCGCGAAGCGGCCCCGGTAGAAGAGGGCGGTCCAGGCTGCGTACTTTTCCCCGGCCGCGTACGCCGTCTCCTCGACGGCCGCGAAGCGCGCCGCGCCTTCAACGGATTTTTTCGCGTACAGATACGCCTTACCCGCGTCGGCGGCCATGGCGGCCGAGATCGCGAGAGTCCGGTCGGAGGCGGCGGAGGCTTCCGCGTAGGCCCGCGCGTAGTCTTTCTTGAAGGCGAAAACGCGCATCGTGGCCGCGCGGGCCTCGTCCTCGCCGAGGATCGTGGGCGCGCTCGACGTGGTAGCTGCGGCCGACGTGGCAGCTGCAGCCGACGTGGCAGCCGCGCCAGGCGAGTCCGTCGCGGCTGTCTCGGGTATGGCCGTCGCGAGCGACAGCGCGCGGGCGGTCCAGGCGGAGGCCGG
>Ga0075317_1000085_pt1 | contig 11178 bp, 11 predicted proteins | sample MayberryNE_TuleB_FD_120068 | JGI IMG/M metagenome (GOLD analysis project Ga0075317, IMG submission 120068) | Natural and restored wetland microbial communities from the San Francisco Bay, California, USA, that impact long-term carbon... | ecosystem: Environmental > Terrestrial > Soil > Wetlands ... | reverse complement strand
CGTCCGCGATTCGCGAAAGCGTCGGATCAAGGCCGAGGGCCTCGGCCGAGGGAGCTCAGCATCGCCCGGTCGACGAACTCGGGATTGTCGTAATGCCCGAGGTGCCCCGCGCCGGGCACGTTCAGGAACTCGCAATCGGGAATCGTCCGCATCGCCCTGGCGCCCAGCTCGGCCGGATCGGCGTAGATCGTCTCCGCGTCGCCGATCAGCAGAAGGACGGGCGCCGAGATCTGGGACAGCTCGGCGTCCTTGAGGTTCGAAGGCATGCCGAGCTTGCCGGATTTCGAATCGGTCGCCGCGAGCAGGAAGTAATCAAGCCAGTCCTGCCCGGCCCTGCCCGCTCCCAAGAGCCTCGAGCCGAATTTCCTCAGGTTCCTCTCGCTCGGATTCAGGATGATCGAGACGAGCATCGGTCCCCAGGTCGTCTTGCCCGGTATGCCCGCGGCCGGCGAGACGAGTACGAGCTTATCGACCGACCGGGGCCTATGGAACGCGGCGCAGACGGCGATCCAGCCCCCCATGGAGCAGCCCGCGACGCAGGCCTTTTCCGCGCCGAGCGACGCGACGATATCGGCGACCCAGTCGGCGTACTCCTTTCCGTTCTCGGGGTAATCCCGCCGCGCGATGCTCCTTCCCTGGTCTCCGATAGTATCGACCGCCGCGATCCGGTAGTCGCGCGAGAGCTCGGCCGCGTTCGGCGCCCAGGTCAGCGCGTTGGTTCCCATGGCATGGAGGAGGATGAGGAGGGGCGCTTCCTCGGGCCCGCTAAAGATTACGTGCGTCGGGCCGAACCTGGTCGAGACGAATTTCGCCTCATAGGGCACCGGCCAGGCGGCGAGCCTTCTTTCATAGTCGGCGTCCATCCTCGCCCGGGTATCGAGGCGCTCCGCCTTCTTCGGGCCCGAGGCGCAGGAAACCGCCAGGATCCCCAGCGCGGCCAGCGACGCCGCGAGCAGAATGCAGCTTGACCATCTCATTCGTTTCTCCTACTCTTAGTTGTTGAACAGTGCTTTGAACATTGTTCAGTATACTGGCAATTGAGAGAGAGTCAATATCTCCGAAGGCGGGGTATCCGTGGGCGAGATCAAGCCGCGCGATCGAATACTGGAAGCGACTATCAGCCTTCTTCTCGAGAACAAGGACTTCGAAGCCTTGACGGTGCGGGCGATCGCCGAGAGGGCCGATGTGGGCGTCGGCTTGATCAACTACCACTTCGCGGACAAAGAGAGCCTCGTCCGCCTCGCGGTCAGGACCTTCGTCGGCAGGGAGATAGTGAAGGGCTATGGGAGCCGGAATTTTCCGGCGGATTCGGCGCGGGAGCGCGCGATACTGGCTCTTCGGGGGCCTATGGATTTCCTCGCGGCATTTCCCGGCCTGTCCCGCGTATCCGTACTCTACGACTTGACGGCGCCCTCGGCCGGGGATAATAGCGACGGGACCTTAGTGGAGCTCCTCGGAGCCCTCGAGGCGATAGCTCCGGAATTATCCCGAGATCCGTCCTTCCGCCCCAGGCTCTGGGCCGCGCTCGGGGCGATTCACGAGGCCTTCCTTCGGCCCGCCGCTTTTGCCGATAGGACTGGCCTCGATTTCGCGAAGTCCGAGGATAGGGAAGCCTACGCCGAGATCCTCGTCGACTTCATCTTGGCGGCCGGCCGCCCGACGGCCTGACGCTTAACGATCCGTGATCGCTGCGCTATAGTTCGGACATGCAATACCGTCGCTTCCCCCTAATCGAGGATCTCGAAATCTCCACCCTCGGCCTGGGCTGCATGCGCCTGCCGACGATAGGCGGCGACGAGGCGGCCATCGACCCGGCGGCCTTCGACGCCATCCTGGCGGCCGCGGCGGACGCGGGGATCAATTACCTCGACACCGCCTATCCCTACCATCGCGGCGCCAGCGAACTTGCCCTCGGAGCGGCCCTCGAGCGCGCGGGGACTAGGGACAAGTTCCTCATCGCGACCAAGTGCCCGACCTGGCTCCTTAGGGAAAGCTCGGACTTCGATCGCTTCATCGACGAGCAGCTTGAGCGCCTCAGGACGGATCGCATCGACTTCTATTTATTGCACGCCCTTAATCGCGAGCGCTGGGCGAAGGTCAAGGAGCTCGGCGGGATCGCGGCGCTTGAGCGGGCCCGAGCCTCGGGCAGGATCAGGCACATCGGCTTTTCTTTCCACGACTCGACCGAGGCGTTCAAGGAAATCGTGGACGGCTACGGCGGATGGGAATTCTGCCAGGTCCAGTACAACTACATCGATTCGGCCGCCCATCCAGGCGACGAGGGACTCGAGTACGCGGCCGAGCGCGAGATCGGCGTCATCGTGATGGAGCCGCTGCGAGGCGGGGCCCTCGCGGCGCCGCCCCCGGACGTCAGGGCGGCCTTCTCCGCCTACCATACGCCCCGCCTGCCCTACGAATGGGCCCTACGCTCCGTCCTCGATAGGCAGGAGGTCGTCACCGCCCTGTCGGGCATGGGCTCGGTCAACCAGATATGGGAGAACGCGGCGGCCTCTTCGTCCGCGCGCGCGAACGCCCTGACGCTGGACGAGAAGGCCGTCATCGACGAGGCGCGCCGCCTGTACAAGGCCCGCGAGAAGGTGGGCTGCACCGGCTGCGGCTACTGCCTGCCCTGTCCGCAGGGCGTGGAGATGCCGGGGGTCTTCAGCTGCTACAACTCGGCCGTCATGTTCGATTCACGCGTTTCGGTGGGCTCGTGGTACAAAGCAGGGATCATGGGCGCGAAGCGCGGAGCCGACCTCTGCGTCCGCTGCGGGGAATGCGTCCCTAAGTGCCCGCAGAAGATCGACATACCGGAGAAGCTCGCCGAGGCGCACGAGTACCTGACCGGCGGCTGATCCGCGGGCGCGCCGGCTTTCGGCCGCGACGTCGGATCGCCGTCCCTAAACTCGCTGCCGCGCGGCGTGGTAGACTCCTCCGCATGGACTATGTCGATCAGCATGTCGTCGAATACGATGTCCGCGGCTACGATTGCGGCTACGGCGGGCCCCTTCGGCCCTTCGCGATAGCGAACTTCCTCCAAGAGGCCGCGGGCGCCCACGCGACGGCCCTCGGCGTCGGCATTCCCGATCTCCTCGAGCGGCGCATGACCTGGATGCTCTCCCGCGTCGACATCCGCGTCGACGGAAGCCCGCTCGAGGGCGAGCGCGTATCGGTCGCCACCTGGCCCGCGGGAATAGAGCGGCTCTTCGCGCTGCGCGACTTTCGCATGACGGGCTCGGACGGCCGCGTCCTGGCGCGGGCGGTCTACGCCTACCTCGTGGTCGACGCGGACGCCCGGAAGCTCGTGAGGCCGCAGGCGCTCTTCGGCGACCGCGATCTCCGGGGCCGCGACGGGCATCCGATCGAGGGCCACCGCTTCGACATCCCCGAGGCCGGCGGCCTGAAGACCTCGTTCGCGCAACGCGCCTGGGGCAGGCACATCGACCTGAACGGCCACGTGAACAACGCCCACATCCTCGACTGGCTCGCGGACTCGAGCGCGCCCGAGTCCAGGAAGGGCATGCGGCTTTCGGCGATGCGCGCCGAGTTCAAGGCCGAGGTCGTCTCGGGCGACGAGCTCGAGGCCTCCTGGGCGGAGGCCGACGCCGCTCAGGCGGGCATCGAGGGGAGCGATAGGGCCTTCGTGTCGGTGTTGTCGCGGGACGGGACGCCGGCGGCGCGAGCGCTCTGCGCCTGGGCCTAGGCCCCGCTGGCTTCCCCGGCGGGCCGCGCTCGCGGCGCGGGCCGCTAGTCTATTTCCCTGTCGTCGTTGATCAGGTACTTGGCGGCGACGGCCTGGACGGTGATCGGAGAGCCCTTGCCGTCCATGATCGCGTGCAGGGCCTCGAGGTCGCTCTTCCAGACGATGTCGCCCGGCGCCACGAGGTAGATGCTTCCCTCCACGAAGGAGGGGAAGAGCTTGCCGTCCTTGAAGTAGAAGTGGGTGTCGCACTGGACCGACTCGAAGGTCCGCATGCGGGGCGGGATGTCGACGGGCTTGAACCAGAGCTTGATCTCGCGCTCGGCGTCGGCCGCGTTGGCCGAGGCGTGTATCAGGTTGTCCATGCGGTCGCCCAGGGCCTTCCCGTCGTCGCCGTTCAGGTGGACGATGGTGCCCAAGGCGCGGATGGTGCCCGGCTTCTCGTCGCGGGCCTTGTGCGGGTTGGTCGGGCCGACGATGTCGCGGATCTTCTGGATCGCGCCGGGACCCGAATAGACGAAGGCGACGACGCGGCGCTTCTCGGGATTGTCGGGATAGTGGATCTTGCCCTGGATATAGTCCAGGAGGGATTCGAAGAAGCCCTTGCCTTGATGCTCGGCGTAATGCTCCTCGGCGAGCATCCTGCTGACGTGGACGATCTTGGTGCCGGCGAAGCGAAGGCCGGTATTGATCTCCGACAGGAGGGAAAGGACATAGCCCGTCAAGGAATTCTTGAGGGCATCCGGCTTGATCAGTACGAGGGTCTGCTCGATGTCGTCTTGTTTCATATCCTTCTCGTAATTCCAATCATATTGGGAAGATGGCGATATTAGCAAGGATAGAAGAATTACCTATGCCTACCCGGTCAGAGTTCGCATCCTCGCCTGCCTGAATGATGACATTTAGCCGGGAAATGTCTGGCGATCGGGGCTATCACTTCCGGGTCCGGTACCTTGCCCGACCGGCTTCCTCGGCCCTCGCGACCTGATACGCTTGCATCGAGGCGAAGGCGGCGAGGAGCCTTCCCTTATCCGGATAGGATTCGAGGCCAGCCTTCTCCAGCGCGCCGAGAAGTTCGTGGATCGCCTCGATCGTCGACAGGCATTCGGGCCTCGGCTGCCGCTTGATCACCCAGCGGCTCCTTTCCAGGGGCGTGATGCCCAGTCTTGGCAGGGCGGCGATCCTGGGGCTGCCGCGGAGCACGGCCTTCGAGCAGGACCAGGTCGCGTCGACCAGGAAGACCGCGAGCCGCCTGCCGCCGGTTTCGTCGGCCAGCCGCGAGCCGCCCTCCGGAGAGCTTAGGTCGATCGAGCTTGGGCCGGGGTAGAGGAGGAAGGGATAGATCGAGGAATCCTCCAGCAGGGCGCGGACGCGCGGATGATCGTCGAACTCGATGCCGCTCAGGATCTCGGCCTCCGCCAGGTGGAGGCAGGCCATGCGTCCCGTGCCGCTGCGCTCCCTCCTGTGCTCCTTCGGATGCATGAGTATCTCGATGCGCGTCCTCGTGGGCATCGGCGGATCGGAGGGACAGAGGCAGGCCGGCTTCGGGCGCATGCATCGAAGGCATATCTCTCGGCTCATGTACGGCGAATATACACTATTGCAATCTCCCGGGCGGTCCATATCCTTTTAAGCCGGGGGGTGCTCGATGGGCAGGGGAAAAAAGATTGTCGACACCGATCTCGTCGTCGATGAGGCCGTCGCCCTCATCGAGGAGGGCGGCGTCGAGGAATTCTCGACCCGGCGCCTCGCGAGCCGGCTGGGCATCTCGGCCATGACCCTCTACAACTACTACACGAACCGAGACGCTATCCTCGCGGCCGCTTTGGCGAAGGGTCTGCGCATGCTGTGGGACGGCCTTCCTCGGGAGATCGAGGCGCTGAGGTCCGGGGGCGCAAATCCCCTGGGCGCCTTCCGCGTCTTCGCCGACCGCCTCCTCAATTTCGCGCTCGAGCGTCCTAGGCTATGCCGCTTCGTCCTCTCGGGAGGCTCCGAGGGCTCGGTCAACGTGGGCGCGGGGAAGGTGGTCGAGAGCCTTCTGGCCTTCGCGGAAAGCTCGGCGAGCGCCGACCGCGGCTGGCTCGAGCACTTGAAGCGCCACATCTTCCTCTTCGAGATGCTCGCCGATTCCCTGGCCATGAAGGTCGTCGCCGGGTCGGTCAGCGCCGAGGAATACCGGGAGCTCGCCGATGAGGGCTACCAGGTCCTTCTTGGCACGCACGAGGACGGGATGGCGCAGGCCGCTCAGTCCTCCACGTAGACGCGGGGCACCCGCTCGGAGACCATGCAGGTCAGCTCGTAGGGGATCGTTCCCATCAGCTCGCAGAGCTCCTCGCCGGGCAGCGACAGTCCGCCCTTCTCTCCGAACAAGAGGACTTCCTCGCCTACCTCCTCGCGGCCCTCGGGCCCTAGGTCGACCATGAACTGGTCCATGCAGATCCTTCCGACGATCGGGACGCGGCGTCCCGCGATCAGGGCCTCGCCGCGGTTCGAGAGCGAACGGCTGTAGCCGTCGCCGTATCCGGCCGGGATCGTCGCGACGCGCGTGTCCCGAGGGGCCGTCCATATTCCTCCGTAGCTGACCCGCGCTCCGGCGCGGACGGTCTTCGCGAAGGCTATCCTCGAGACGAGGCGCATCACCGGCTCGAGCCCGACGCGCGCGTCCTGGGAGACCTCGTAGCCGTAGAGGAAGATGCCGGGCCTGACCATGTCGAAGCGGGCCTCCGGCATAGAGGCCAGGGCCCCCGAATTGGCTATGTGGGCGATCTCGGGCTTCCTTCCCTTCGCCGAGAGGAAGCCGATGACCTCGCTGAAGCGCCTAAGCTGCTCGCGCGCGAAATCGAGGTCGCAGTCCGAGGTGGCGAAGTGCGAGTAGGCCCCGACGATATCCAGGTCGTCCTGGGCGTAGGCCGAGTCGAGGAAGGCCTCGGCCGAGTACCAGTGCTCGCCCTGCCTTTCCATTCCCGTATCGATTTTCAGGTGGACCCGGGCGCGCTTGCCGCTTCCCGCCGCCGCCCGCGATGCCGCGCGAGCCTTCTCGGCCGAGGGGACCGTAAACTCGATGTCCGACTCGATAAGCTCGCCCATGACGGCGTCCGGAGGGGATCCCAGGACGAGGATGGGCGCGCCGATCCCGGCCTCGCGCAGGGCCAGTCCCTCCTCGGCGATCGCGACGCCGAGGTAGTCTACCCCGCGCTCCAGCATCTCGAAGGCGACGCGCGGCGATCCGTGACCGTAGGCGTTCGCCTTGACCACGCCCATGAGCTTGACGCCCGCGCCCGCGAGCTTCCGCGCCCGCTCTATATTGCGCCCCAACGCGCCGAGACGTATCTCCGCCCTGGTAGGCCTGATGGAATCGGAGCTCATTTCTTGCGCGCCAGCTCTTTCGACCGATTCGCCGCCCGCTCGACCGCATGTATCAGGGCCGGGCGCAGGCCGTCCTCCTCGAGGGCGCACAGTCCTTCGACGGTCGTACCCGCGGGGGTCGTTACCATATCCTTGAGCTTGGCCGGATGCTCGCCGCTTAGTAAGACGCTTCGCGCGGCGCCCAGGACGGTCTGCGCCGCCAGCTCGAAAGCGACGTTACGGGGCAGGCCCAGCTTCAAGCCCCCGTCGGCCAGGGCCTCGATTACTACGTAGATGTAGGCCGGTCCCGAGCCCGAGAGGCCGGTGACCGCGTCCATGTGCTTCTCCTCGAGGACAAGGGCCCTGCCCACCGAGCGGAAGAGCTCGGCGGCCCATTCGAGGTCGGCCTCGCCGACGGACGCTCCGGGCGAGAGGACGGTCATGCTCTCGCCGATCGCCGCGGCCATGTTGGGCATGGTCCTGATGATCGGAGTCCCCTTAGGCGCGAGCGCCTCGAGGATGTCGAGGCCGATGCCGGCGACGGTCGTAATTAAGAGCTTTTTCGGGCCGAGCTCGGCCTTGATTCCTTCCATCGCGGCGTCGACGTCCTTCGGCTTCACCGAGAGGATGACGGCGTCCGACGCGCGGACGGCCTCGGCGTTGTCGGCCGTCGCGCGGTAGCCCTTCGCGGCGAGCTCGGACCGGCGCGGCGCGGCGCCGTCCGCGAGAAGCATGTCGGCCTTCTCGATAAATCCTTTCGCGGCCACGCCCGCGGCTATCGCCTCGCCGAGCTTCCCAGAGCCGATTATCCCGAGCTTCCTGCCCATTGCCGCCTCCGGCGCGAGTATACCGCGGCGCGTCGAGGCTATACTATGCCTATGAAGCAGTTCACGGGCGGCAAGGAAGAGATCGCGCGCGTCCGCGCCGAAGCCGAGGCGATTTTCCGCGCGGGCCTCGAGGCGGCCGATCCCGAAGAGCTCGTCAAGCGCTCCCTTGTGCTCGAGCCTCCCCGGCCGGCCTCGTCGCGCGGGGACCTCGTCGTCGGCGTCGGACAGGGCGCCACGGCCTGCGTCGCGCGCTACCGCCTGGACGACTTCGACCGGGTCGTCGTGGCCGGCTTCGGCAAGGCATCGGCCGCCATGGCGCGCGGCCTCGTCTCCGTATTGGGCGAGAAGCGCATAACTCGGGGCGTCCTGGTCGCTAAGGATCGGGCCGAGGCGTCGCCGAAGCCCTTCAGCATCCTTTACGCATCGCATCCGACTCCCGACGAGAGCTCGGCACGGGCCGCGCGGGAGCTCCTGGCCCTCGGCGAGCTCATGGACGAGAGGACCTTGGCGATCGTCCTCGCGTCCGGCGGCGGCTCGTCCCTGCTCTGTGCCCCGATCGAGGGAATCTCGCTCGAGGACAAGGCTAGGACGACCCGGCTCCTCCTCGGCTGCGGCGCTCCTATCCAGGAGATGAACTGCGTCAGGAAGCATCTGTCCGCGGTCAAGGGAGGCCGCCTCGCCGAGGCCTTCGCTCCCGCGACCCTGCTTACCCTGGTGCTGTCCGACGTCGTCGGCGACGAGCTCGACGCGATAGCCTCGGGACCGACCGTGCCCGATCCCACGACCTGGGCCGAAGCCCTCGCCATCGTCCGCCGGCGGGGCATCGAGGGCAAGCTTCCCTCCTCGGTCGCCGACGCCCTGTCTCAAGGCGCCGCTGGCCTCTTGCCCGAAACGCCGAAGCCGGGAGACGCCGCCTTCGAGCGTACGGCCGCCTTCGTCCTGGGATCGAACGCCCTTTCTTTAGCCGCAGCGGGACATAAAGCCAGGGAACTCGGCTACGAAGCGCTCGAGCTTACTTCGCGCTTGACCGGCGAGGCTCGAGAGGCCGCTCAGTTCCTACTCGGTATAGCCAAGGATATCCGCGCGAGATCCGTCCCGATCGCGCCTCCCGCCTGCCTGCTTTGCGGCGGAGAGACCACCGTTACGCTCCGGGGCCAGGGCAAGGGTGGACGCAACCAGGAACTAGCCTTGGCCTTCCTCGTCGCCGCGGCCCGCAGCCCATCCGACGCCGAATGCTTGTACCTGCTTTCGGCCTCCACCGACGGGGGCGACGGACCGACCGACGCGGCCGGCGCTTTCGCGGATTCCGAGGCCTATCGCGCCGCGAAGCGGAAAGGAATCGATGCCGAAGCCATGCTCGAGAGGAACGATTCATATCGCTATTTTGAAACGGCATATGCACTTTTTAAAACAGGACATACAGGAACCAACGTGTGCGACCTTCAAATCCTACTCATCCCGCGGCTTCATGCTTAGGATCTTGCATCTATGTAGGTTTTCTGTCAGTATTGAGTATGCGCGACGATAGACAAGCCCTACTAATCCCCGATCCTTCGGACCTCCCCGTGTTCTTCGAGGCTTCTCGCCTTTTGGGCAGGCATGCCAATTTGACCGAAGCAATGGCGCCCTTGCTCGCCCTCCTGGAGGACCAAGGCGGCCTAAAAGGCGGCATCGCGGCCCTTGCCAATCTCGAGGATGGCTACGGCGATGTACGCATCGTCGCCGTGGCTGATCCCGTCGACGCCGCCCAGAACGGGAAGCGGGTGGCTCTCGGGGAGGGGCTCTTGGGCAAGGCCTTGGCCGCGGAATCGTCCGTCTTCGAGGGCGAGGCTTTCTCCGTGCCGGTCGTTTCGGGCGGATCGGCGGCCGGCGCCCTGTCCTTCGCCCGCTCCGTACGCGAGAGGGACGCGTCCCTGGCCCTCGCGGCCGGCGTCGCCGCCCTCGTGGCCGAAGCCCTCGGACTGCGGCGCAGGCTGATCCGCGAGTCTCAGGTCGACGAGAGCTCGGTCATGGGGAGGGCCCTGCCCCTCGCCGCCGAGAACTCATGCCCGCCCGACGAGGGATGGGCGCCCGCGACCATCGTCGGGCGCTCGGCCCCGATGCGCGAGCTCTTCGCCATGATGGACCGCGTCGCCTCGACCGAGACGACCGTCCTCATCACCGGCGAGAGCGGCACCGGCAAGGAGCTCGTCGCGCGCGCCCTGCACGAGAGATCGCGGCGGGTCCGGAAGTCCTTCGTCGCCGTCAACTGCGCCGCCCTCCCGGAGTCGGTCATCGAGAGCGAGCTCTTCGGCCACGAGAAGGGCAGCTTTACCGGGGCTCAGGAGATGCGGCGGGGCCGCTTCGAGCTGGCCGACGGCGGCACGCTCTTCCTCGACGAGATAGGAGAGCTTTCCCTCCCGGTCCAGGCCAAGCTCCTCAGGGTCATCCAGGAAGGAGAGTTCCAGCGCGTCGGCGGCTCGGCCACCCTGAGCGCCGACGTCCGCGTGATCGCCGCGACGAACCGCGATCTCGAGAAGGAAGTAGCCGAGGGACGATTCCGCTCGGATCTCTTCTGGAGGCTTAATGTCTTTCCGCTTAAGGTTCCCGCCCTCCGCGAGCGCCGCTCGGACATCGTCCTCTTGGCCGACCACTTCGCCGAGAAGCACGGCCGCCGGGCGGGCAAGCCGATCCTGCGCATCTCGAGCCCGGCCATCGACCTATTCATGACCTACCATTGGCCGGGCAACGTGCGCGAGCTGGAGAACTGCATCGAGCGGGCCATCATCCTCTCGACCGATTCGGTCATCCATTCCTACCACCTGCCGCCGAGCCTTCAGTCCGCGGATTCCACGGGCACCGCGCCGGGCTCGACGCTCGACGCGGCCATAGCTCGGCTGGAGAGGGAGCTCCTGGTCGAATCCCTGAAAATGTGCCGAGGGAATTCCGCCGCCGCTGCGCGCCGTCTCGGAATTACCGAAAGGCGAATGGGCCTCGCTTTGCATAGGTACGGCATAGATTGGCGTAGATTTCGTACGTCAACGTAGATAGTTATTTTGATAATACTGAAACGTAGGAAATGTACTTCTCATATCTTGTTCAATCTCTTTTACTCATATGAACTTACCGAAATACTCGTTTTGGCATGGTGTTTGCTATATCTACGGCAACGTTACCTCATGCAGAGGAGAGGATCATGTCCAACGCTTATGAGCTGAAGCCTTCCAGTCTGTCCGATCTTTACGGAGCGAATTGCTTCTCGAACGCGGTCATGCGCGAGCGCCTGCCGAAGAGCATCTACGCCGAGATGCTCAAGGTCCAGTCGGG
>Ga0075317_1000084_pt1 | contig 11236 bp, 10 predicted proteins | sample MayberryNE_TuleB_FD_120068 | JGI IMG/M metagenome (GOLD analysis project Ga0075317, IMG submission 120068) | Natural and restored wetland microbial communities from the San Francisco Bay, California, USA, that impact long-term carbon... | ecosystem: Environmental > Terrestrial > Soil > Wetlands ... | reverse complement strand
TATTCAAGGGACGCGGCATCGAGTTCGACTCGCTCAGGGACTACGTCCTCGACGACGACGCGCGGCTCGTGGACTGGAACGCGACGGCCCGCTCGGGCAAGCCCTTCGTCCGGACCTACCGCGAGGACCGCTCCTTGGCCCTCTTCCTCATCGTCGACGCGTCCTCGTCGATGGATCAGGGTTCAGGCGAATGCTCGAAGCTCGACGCGGCCGCGCTGACCGCCTCCTTGGCCGCCTACGCGGCCCAGCTGCGCGAGATGAGCGTCGGCTGCCTCGTCTTCTCGGACGCTTCCATTCGCGCGCTTCCCCCGAAGCGGGGCAAGGCCCACGCCCTCGCGGTGGGCGCGGCCGCGCTCGAGTCGGGCTCGGTCGGCATCAAGCCGCCTCGGGACCGGGGGAGCGCGGACGAGGATCAGGGACAGAGCCTCGCCTCGGCGCTCGAGGCCGCCCAGGCGATCCTCAAGCGCCGCAGCCTCGTCCTGATCATCTCGGATTTCCGCGACCCCGGATGGGCTCGGCCCCTCGGAGAGCTCAGGCACGGACACGACGTCGTTTCGCTGCGCATGACCGACGCCTCCGACCTCGAGCTGCCGGCCTCAGGCTCCTTCCGCGCGATCGATCCCGAGAGCGGCTCGGTATCCTGGCTGCCCCTTGGAAGCCGCGCCTTCCGAGAGAGGTGGCGGCGCGCGGGAGCGGAGCGCCGGGAAGCCTGCCTCGACGCCTGCGGCGGCGCGGGCGTCCCGGTTCTCGAGATCGATACCGCCGACGATCCGGTCCGCGCCCTCCTTTCCTTTTTCGAGCGAAGGAGGAAGTCTTGAGGCCCGCGGCCGGGCTTCGCCGCGCCTCCCGAGCGCGCCGCTTCAGCCTACAGCGCCGCGCCCTCTTCGCGGCCGCGCTCGCCGTCCTGGCCGGAGCTCCGCTCGCGGCGGCTACCGTCGAGGGAAGGCCGACCTACTACCCCTCGAGCTACGGACCCGGCGAGACGGTTACTGTCCTCGTCGCGATCGCCCCCGAGCCGGGCGAGGATCTCGCCGAGCTCTCGCTCGCCCCTGGCTCCGGCCTCCCGCCGGGCGACGGCCTTTCCGATCCGGAGCTGCTCGGCGTCGATATCGCGAAGAATAATGGCCGCTGGACCATGCGGGCGCGCTTCGTCGCCTGGTCTCCCGTCGAGGGAATCATCGAAGGATTCAAATCGGGCGGCATCGGGCTGCCCGCGATTCCCTACCGGGCGACTCCTCATCTGGGCCCGAATGACATCGATCCAAGCTCGCCCCGTCCCCAAGTCCTCCCGCCGGGAGCCGCCCTCGCGCTCTATGGCCTCTTGGGCGCCCTCGCGGCGGTCGGCCTGGGCCTTTTCGGATCGGCGGCCTATCTAGTTCCGGCAACGCGGCGCCTCATCGCCGGGTGGAAGGCAGGCCAGGCTTTCAGGCGGCTATCGAAGAGCCTGGAATACCTCGCCGCCCAGGCCGGCTCGGCCGATCCCGCCGCCTACTCGGCCGCCCTCGGCCGCGCCCTGCGCAATTACCTATCGTGCCGCTTCCTCCCCGAAGCTCCCGCCCTGACCCCGGGCGAGCTTTCCTCGCTGCCCGAGGCCGCCTTCCCGGCGCCCTCGACGAGGGACAGAGCCGCCGATCTCCTGTCATGGGCCGACGAAGTGCGCTTCGGCGGCTCCCCGGCCTCGGCCGCCGAGCTGGAGGGCGCGGCGGACAAGGCCCGGCAAGTCGCGGCCGAGAACGAGGAGGCCATCCTTGCTCGTCCTTGACCGGCCCTGGGCCCTACTCGGCCTGGCCCTGCCCCTCGTCCTCCTCGCCCTCTCCCGCGCCCTCGGAGCTCGCGGCGCCGTCGCTTTCCCCCTGTCGGGCGGGAAAGCCCCCAAGGTCCCCGTGCCTTTCTCGGCGCTGCGGGCCGCGCGCGCCGCCGCCCTCTGGCTCGGCTACTCCTGCGCCGTCCTCGCCGCCTCGGGGCCGGCGATCGCCTCGCGCCGGGTCGTCTACCTCGAGCGGGGAGCCGAGGCCATGCTCGTCCTCGACGTCTCGCCGAGCATGGCCGCCTCGGACTTCGAGCCTACGAGGCTCGACGCCGCCAAGTCGATAATCGGCGACTTCCTGGCCGCGCGCCGAAATGAAACCGTCGGCCTCGTCGCCTTCGGGGCCGAAGCCGCCCTCGTCTGCCCTCCGACCGCCGACTACGGCTCGGTGGCCTCGCGCCTCGAGTCGCTGTCCCCCGGCGCCTTCGGCGAGGGCACGGCGATCGGCTCGGGCATCGCGACCGCGGTCGCGCACATCGCGCGATCGGACTCGAGCGGGAAATTCATCATCCTCCTGACCGACGGCGAGAGCAACGCGGGGGCAATAGATCCGAAGACCGCCGCCCGCGCGGCAAGGCGATTCGGCGCCGAGCTCTCCGTGGTCGGGATCGGCAGCTCCGGCGACGTTCCCGTCGAGTACGCCGACCCGCGGACCGGCGAGAAGCGCTCGGGCATCTATCGCTCGGGTTTCGATATCCGCCCGATGGAGGAATTAGCCGAGGCCGGAGGCGGCTCCTACTTCCCGGCGGCGAGCCGCGACGAGCTCGCCAAGGCTTTCTCTTCCTTGTCGGACAGGAGCCTCGCGCCGGCGCGCTCGAGGACCGAGGGAACGGAGCGAAGCGTGGCGGCCCTCTTCCTGGCGGCCGCGCTGGTCCTCCTGGGCGCCTCGCGATTGGCGGGCCTGGCGGGCGGGGGAGGGCGGCCGTGAGCTTCGCGAGGCCCGAGCTCCTTTTCCTCTGCCTCCTCGCCGTCCCGGAGCTGACGCTCGCCGCCGCGCGCTCGCCGCGCCTTCGCCTGTCCCTCTCCGCCCTCGCCGGTCCCCGCAAGCGCAAGGCCGCGGTTTCGCTCTTCGCCGCCCTGTCTTCGGTCGGGACTGCCGCGGGCGCCCTATTCATCCTCTCGGCGGCTCTGTCCCTCGCCGGGCCCTCCTGGGGAAGGCGGGGATCGGTGACCGAGCGCTCCGGACTCGAGGCAGCTATCGTTATGGACGTTTCGAGGAGCATGGAGACCGCCGAGTCCGGCGGAACCCGCCTCGAGTCCGCGAAGGAGCTCGTTAGGTCCGTCCTGAGCCTCGAGGCCTCTTCCCCTCGCCGAGCCTCATTCTCGATCGTCGCGGCCAAGGGCGAGGCCGTACTCCTTTCGCCCATGACCGAGGATCTCGCGGCCCTCGAGTCCGCCCTCGACTATCTCGGGCCCGATGCGGTCACGACCGCGGGCACCGACCTCGAGCGCGGCCTGGCTGCCGGCATCGCGTCCTTCACGAGCTCGCATCCGGGTGACAGGCTTATCCTCCTCCTATCCGATGGAGGAGAGCTTTCCGGCTCCCTGCGCCGCGCCGCCGGGGAAGCCGCGCGATCGCGCTGCCGCCTTCTAGTCGTCGGCGTCGGGGCCTCCGAGCCCCGGCCCGTGCCGGGAGCGGACGGAAGCCCCCAGCTCGACTCGAGCGGCGCGAGGATATACAGCTCGCTCGAGCGCGGAAGCCTTTCGGCCGCGGCGGAGGCCGGCGGGGGCAGGTACCTAGAGCTTTCCGATCCCGGGACGCGCAAGGCGATCATCGACGAGATAGCCTCGGCCGCGGCGGGCGGCACGCGCATAGAATACGCGTCGGCCGACCGCTCCGGAGATTTCGCCCTCGCCGCCCTGGTTTTCCTGGCCATCGCTATACTCGCCGACGCGATCATCTCGGCCGCCGCCCGGAGGAACGCATGAAGTCTCCGCCGCTCGCCTCCATCCTCCTCGCCTCGGCCTTCGCCCTTTCGGGCTGCTCCGAGCTCGCGGACTTCGCCGCCCTCGCCTCGGCCAATCGCCTCCACGATCGCGGAGACTACCAAGGCGCCGCGGCGGCCTATCTCTCGGTCGACAGCTCGGCCTTCCCGGCGACGGCGGCCTACGACCTCGCCAACGCCTACGCCCGGCTGGGCGAGCACCGCGCCGCCGAGGCCCTCTACGCCGCCGCGAGGAAGGGCGAGGCGCCCGACTTCTCGCCCAAGCTCGCCGCCGCCTCTTGGGTCAACGAGGGACTGTCCCTGTACGAGCGCGGCAGCTTCGAGGAAGCCTGGCGGGCTTTCCGCGCCGCCCTGTCGGCCGGATCAGGCGATAGGGACCTCGAGCGCGAGGCCCGCTACGACCTCGAGCTGGCTTGGCGCGCGTGGAAGCTCAGGGCGGCCGCCGCCCCGAGGGGAGCCGCGCCGACCTCGATCTCCTCGGGCGATTCGCGCGAGGCCGAGCTTAAGATACTCGAGCGCGTGGAGACCGGTACTTGGCGGCCCGGAGCGGCGGGCTCTTCGGCCGGGGGGCCGGACTACTGATGGCCGCGTCATCGAAGCTCCGAGGCGCGGCCGCCGCTCTCGCCCTCGTCCTGATCCTTGGGCCCGCTTTCGCTCAGGGCGCCGGAACCTCGGGAGGCCTGAGCTACGAGTTCGAAGTCTCGCCCCCCGAGCTCGTCAGGGGCGGAAGCGCCCTGCTTATCGTCCAGGTCGAGGGCATGTCCGCGGCCTCGACGAAGATGGAGTCGATCCGCCTCGGCGAGGGTCTGGTCCTCGAGTCGCAGGCGACGCGTCCCTACGTCATCCGCGGCGGCGCGAGCGGAGTCGAAGTGAGGCTCGGCTTCGCCCTCCGCGATTCGGGAGCGCTCAGGATAGAGAAGCTGGTCATCGCCTCCGCCGAGGGACGGATCTCTCTCGGACCCATCGTCCTCATCGTCGAGGAGCCGAGCGCGGCCGATTCCGCGCTTCACTCGCGCCCCGTCCTCTGGGAATGGCGATGTCCCGCCAAGGCCAAGCTCTATGAAGAGGTCGAGATTCGGCTCGTCCGCGCCGACGGCCGCGAGGCCGAGAGCGGACTTAGGGCCTCGTTCGAAGCCCCCGAGGGCGCGACGATCGAGAGCTCGGGCTACCTGAGCTGGCGCCTTACGCCTCTTGCCGAGGGGAAGCTCATACTTCCCGACGCCGATCTCTCTCCCGCGCCCGGATCCCGCGCCCGCAGGGGCGAGGCCTTCGCGGCCTCGATCCAGGTGGCCGGCGCCGCGCCAGGGGCCGCGCGGACGCCTAAGGCCGCGAGCGCGCAAGGGGCCGCTCCCGCGCAAGGGGCCGCTCCCTCGCCAAAAGCCGCGTCCGCGCAAGGAGCCGCGACGGCCGAGCCCGGAGCCGAGCTCGCGGCTTACTACAAAACCATGCGTCGAACGCTGGCCTTCGAGAGCGCGCATCGCGAGGCTTCCGCCTCGGCCTCGGCCCTCCTCTCCGGCTTCGGGATCGAGGGCGGCGCGGGGGGGCCCCTCCTGGACGTCCTGCCTCCTCCCAAGGCCTTCCTGATTCCGGCCGCGGCCCTGGCCCTGGCAGCCGCCCTCGCGGCCCTAGTCCGGCGCGCGCGCGGCCGAGTCTCGCGGCGGCTTCCCCCGGCGGCCGAGGGGCATATGTATCGCGCAACGCGTCCCGTAGCGGCCATCGCCCTCGCCGCCTTCGCGGCCCTTTTCCTGGCCCTCGCCGGAGCTGCGGCCCTGGAGCGGCGAAGGACCTACGCGGTCGCATGGACCGAGGAGCTTAGCGCGATACCCTCGTCCCAGGCCGAGCTCAGGATCGAGGTACGGCGCGGATCGACGGCCGAGCTGCGGCTTATCTCGGGCGATTACGCGGCCCTGTCCTTCGCCGACGGCGTCGTCGCCTGGGCGCCCTCGGCCCAAGTCTTCGAGTATTGAGGGAAACATGGACTTCGGAGAGATACTGAACGAATGGGACAGGATCAAGCGCGATCGCGGGGACGAGCGCGAGCTCTCGGGAGGCGACGATCGGAGGGATCAGGCCAGGCTCCGCGAGGAAGAGGCGCGACGCCTTGCACGGCTCCGGCCGCAAGCGACGCTAGACCTGCACGGCAGGCTCGCGGCCGAGGCCGAGGAGGCGATCGAAGCCTTCCTGCGCGACGCGGCGCGCAATGGCCTCGAGAAAGTGCTGATAATACACGGAAAGGGGAATCACTCGAGCGGAGCGCCGGTCCTGAAGGCGGCGACGAGGCGGGTCCTCGAGTCGAGCCCCCTGGCCGGCCGCTTCGGACCCGCCGACAAGGACCAAGGCGGCTCGGGCGCTACCTGGGTGCTCTTGCGCAGGATGACAAGGTAGGAACAGGTTAAGACCCGGACTTCTCAAAAGGAGCATGAGCATTGTATGTGGATAATTTGATTTGCGCCTGTTGAGAAGTCCGGGATAGGTCTATTTTTCGCGGTAGATTATGCGTCCGCGATTGAGGTCGTAGGGGGAGAGGGCGACCTTGACCTTGTCGCCCGGGACGATGCGGATATAGTGCTTGCGCATCTTGCCGGAGAGATGGGCCAGGATGACGTGGCCGCTCGGAATTTCCACGCGGAACATGGTATTGGGCAGGGATTCGCGTACGACGCCCTCAACCTCTATCGCTTCTTCCTTGGCCACGTTTCCTCCTCGGGGGAATTAGGCGGGGAGCCGGATAACCGGATTCCCGCGCGCCCGCTCGGCTTGCATAATCCTCGCGGGCGCATAGAATTGTATGTGCTATCGAGGCGAATGTCAATCGAGCGGCCTCGCCCGCGGCAGGAGGGCCCTGAATAAGGGCCGACGGCGAGACGCTTTCTCGCCTTGACTTTTTGATCGATTTACTTCATCGTGCCGGCCCTGGCGCGGTATCGCGCCGCAAAGGGACTCGCGCGTACGCCAAGCGTTCGATACAATGCGGTCTTTCGAGGAGGTGGCGGATGGACAAGGGCACGATCGAGAAGATGAAGGAACTGCTCCTCGCCCAGAAGCGGGAGATATTGGAGACTCTCATCGCCACCAACGCCGATTTCCGCGCCATCGTCGAAGAGATGGACCCCAAGGATTTCGCCGACGTCGCTTCGGACGATATCGACCGGAAGATGATCGAGGCCCTGGGCACCCAGGAAATCAAGCGCCTGCGCGCCATCGACGCGGCCCTGGGCCGCATCAACCTCGGACGCTACGGCCTATGCATGAAGTGCAACAAGAAGATCCCGCCCGAGCGGCTCCAGGCCATTCCCTACGCCGTCCTGTGCATCGACTGCCAGAAGGGCGAGGAGCGCCGGAACCGCTAGGCCGCGTCCCTCACCCAGCGCGCCCTAAAAACCCTATTTAGAGAACTTTATGGGATGTGCGCGCTGGCCACACAAATTGGGCCGATATCTGCGTCGCTCCTAGCCTCGGTGCTCACATGCAGAAAGCATGCTCCGCTCCTCAGCTTCGATCGCTCCTTGATCTCGGCCCAATTTGCGTTGTGAGGAACGCGTCCTTTGGAGTAGTATCAGGTCTCGTCGATCCCCGTCTCGGTCCAGGAGCCGCGCGTCAGTATCGCGACCGAATCGTAGCCGGCGGCCCGGGCCAGCTCGCGCGCGTCCTCGAGGTGGGCTCCCAGGTGGCCAGGCGCGTGGGCGTCAGCCGAGAAGGTTATGCGAACTCCGAGCGAGCGCAGCTCCTTAAGGATGGGCAGGATGGGGTAGGGCGAGGATACCTTGCCCCGGGCCATGCCGCCCACGTTGATCTCGGCCACGATATCGGTTCCTTTCAGCAGGCGGGCGGCCGCGAAGGCCGCGTCCAGGTAGCCGGCAGACGACTCGTCGAAGTACCTTCCCCTCCCGTCCGGCCTCGCGCCGTTGTTCTTCCGCACTAAATCGAAGTGTCCCAGTATATCGAAGCCGCCCGGCTCGATGAGCCGCGCGAGGTTTTCGTAGTAGGCTTCGTAGAAGGCGCGGCCCGCGTCCTTGCCGCCCGAATAGAGCGAGAGCCATCGGGCTACTTCCTCGCCGTCATAGTCGACCGCGAAGCGGCCCGAGCCCGGCAGGTCGATGTAGTGAACCGATCCGATCGAGAAGTCCAGGCCCGCCTCGGCGAAGACCGCGTCACGCGGCGAGCACTGTACCTCGATATAATCGATTTCGAGGCCGTACAGGACTTCCAAGCCTCGTTCCGCCCAATCTCGGCCTAGGGCGCGGATCTCGTCGCGGTACTCGCCCAGGCGCGAGAGCTCCATGTTCCCGTCGGCGGGGAAGGGCAGGGGGCAGTGCGAGCTGAATCCGAGTATCGAGTAGCCGGCGGCGGCGGCCGCCGCCGCCATCTCGGCCGCGCTCGCGCGGCCGTCGCAGTAGTCGCAGTGGGTATGGTAGTTGGCGCGCATGGGGAAATAGTACACGTAGCGATCTTTTATGGTAACGGGGTCGTGTCGGGACGGCGGGCGTAGGGGGCGGCGGCCCTTTCGAACTCCTCGAAAGCCGCCCGAATCTCGCCTAGGGCCCATGCGGCCGACTCGGTATCGCCCTGCTTCCCCGCGGTCTCGCCCGCTAGGGCGGCATCCCCCAGGCGGCGCGCGCTCAGGTTCCAGGAAGCGCCCTTCAGCGAGTGGGAAATCTCGCGGAAGCGCGTCAGGTCCCCGGCCTCGAGCGCCTCCTCGAGCTCGCCCAGCTGGGAATCGGCCTTCTCGATGAAGCGGCCCAGGAGGCTGGAGACGGTTTCCTTCTGCCCGAGGAAGGTATCGAGGGCGCCTTCCCAGTCGAAGATCTCGGCCGCCTCCGCCGGCTGCCTAGCGGCCCTGCCCCGCGCGCCGCGGCGCATCCGCCGTTCCGTCCCCGCCCCCTCCGCCGCTCCGCCTCCCGCGCCCCTTCCCAGGCTGGCGGCGATCGCCTCGGCGAGGTCCTTCTTCTTGAAGGGCTTCACCAGGATGCCGTCCATCCCGGCCTCCTCGCACTTCTCCCTCTCGTCCCGGAGGGCGCCCGCGGTGACGGCGACGATGGGACCGCCGTATCCCGCCTTGCGGATCGCGCGCGAGGCCTCGTAGCCCGACATCCTCGGCATGAAGATGTCCATGAGCACGAGGTCGTAGCGCCCCTGCGAGGCGAGCTCGACCGCCTCGAGGCCGTCGCGCGCCGCGGTGACCCTGCAGCCCAGGCGCTCCAAGAGGAGGGTGAAGAGCTCGCGGTTGACGTCATGGTCCTCGGCCAGGAGGACCTCGGCGTCGAATCTCTCGGCGGTCTCCCCGGAGTCCCCCTCCTTGCCGGTCTCGGCGGCCTCGAGGTCGACCTCGGAGGATATGGCTCGCTCCAGGGCCTCGAGCATCTCATCGGGGCGGACGGGCTTCGAGATGTAGCCGTCGAACCATCCCAGGAGCTTCATTTTCGCGTCAGCCCCTATCGTTCCCGCGCCGGCCATCAATATGAGGCGGGCGGCGTTGATCGAGGTGTCGCCGGTGATCTCGCTCGCCAGCCGCCAGCCGTCCATGCGCGGCATCGCCTGGTCGATCAGGCAGAGCGAGAAGGGGGATCCCTCGGCGGCGGCCGCCTTGAGCGCGGCCAGGGCCTCCTCGCCGGAGGCCGCGGAGCTCGTATCGTAGCCGGCCCTCGCGGCGGCCCCGGCGGCGAAGGCGCGCGCCTCCTCGCTGTCGTCGACCACGAGGAGGCGGGCGCCCGGCTCCGGCGCGCGCTTCCGCCGCGGGACAGCGCCGTCGGGAGAGGACAGGGGCAGCTCGAACCAGAAGGTCGAGCCCTCGCCGCCGGGGCCCCGCGATCGCTTGACCGGCGCGGCCAAGCCGATCGCGCCGCCCATCGTCTCCACGAGGTGGCGCGATATCGCCAGCCCCAGCCCCGTGCCGCCGCTCTTGCGCGCCGACGGCTCATCGGCCTGGTAAAAAGGCGTGAAGAGCTTCTCCCGCGCCGAGCTCGGGATGCCCGCCCCGGTGTCGGCGACCTCGAAGCGAAGCCGCTCCTCGGACTTCGCCTCGAAGCGGGAGGCCTTGAGGACGACGCATCCCTCGGCCGTGAACTTGACCGCGTTCTTAAGGAGGTTGACCATTACCTGCCTGAGCCTCTGGGGATCTCCCCTGGCCAGGACGGGCAGTGACTCGTCTATGTCGACGACCAGCTCGAGCCCCTTGCGGTCGGCCTCCATGGCCAGGAGGTCGACGGACTGGTAGACGCAAGCTCGCAGGTCGAAGGTGGCGGCCTCGAGCTCGATCCTCCCCGCCTCGATCTTCGACAGGTCCAGGATGTCGTTGATCAGTCCCAGCAGGACATCCGCGGAAAAGCCGACGCGCCCGACGTAGTCGGCCTGCTCGCTGTCGAGCCTCGTCTCCCGCAAGAGCTCCACGACGCCGAGTATGGTCTGGATGGGCGTGCGGATCTCGTGGCTCATGTTGGCCAGGAAGAGGCTCTTCGTGTTGGTCGCGCGCTCGGCCTCGTCCTTCGCCACGCGCAGATCTTCCTCGCGCCTCGCGCGCTCGGTGATGTCCTCGAGCGAGCAGAGGATGAAGCGCTCTTCCTGCTCCTTATCCTGGGGCGCGGCGCCCGGGCGCAGCCGCGAGAGGACCAGCCGGAGCCAGCGGCGCGAGCCGTCCGCGGCCTTGGCCGGGCTGTCGACGCTCGCGGAGTCCCTGCTTCCCAGGAGGACCTCGGCCGCGTAGTACTCGAGGCGCGTTCCCTCGCGCGATTCGAGGAAATCGAAGAAGGAGCCGGAGAGGCGCTCGGGATCGATGCCGGAAAGCTCCGCGAAGAGGGAGGCGAAGGCCGGGTTCCACAGCGCCAGGACGCCGCGCAGGTCCAGGAGGGCGGCGGGCAGGGGAGACTGATCGAAGGAGGCCCTGCGCAGCTCGTCCGGGAAGGCCATGGCTGTCCTAGAAGTTCGCCTTGAGGATCTCGAGGGTCTTCTTGAGTATCTGGTCGGGCTTGAGCGGCTTGATGAGGTAGCTCTTGACCCCGGCCTGGAACGCGCGCATGACGGCCTCCTTCTGGCTTACCGCCGATAGGACGATGATCGGCAGCTCGATGTCCCCCGCCCTGAGGCGCTGAAGGACCTGGAAGCCGTCGATCCCCGGCATGATGATGTCGAGGAAGGCCAGGTCGAAGTTCTTCGACTTGACCGCCTCGAGGAAGGGGGCCCCTTCCTGGTAGGCCAATACCGACGCGTTGATCGCGCCGAAGGTGGTCTTCACCAGCTCCTGGATGACGAAGTCGTCGTCGACGACCGCGATCGTCAGGCCCTTGCCGATCTCCCGCAGCTCCTCGAGCGTGACGCTCTTGCGGTCCTCGGCCTCGAAGCGCATCTCGATGGCCTCGCGCGAGCCTTCCTTGCTCTGCGCCGAGAGGACGCGCTCGGCCAGCATCTCGGCCTTGCCCTCGCCCATCTCGACCTCGGGGTCGTAGTCGGTCAGGAGGCCGTCCATGGCGTACTGCAGGCTCGAGAGCAC
>Ga0075317_1000083_pt1 | contig 11244 bp, 7 predicted proteins | sample MayberryNE_TuleB_FD_120068 | JGI IMG/M metagenome (GOLD analysis project Ga0075317, IMG submission 120068) | Natural and restored wetland microbial communities from the San Francisco Bay, California, USA, that impact long-term carbon... | ecosystem: Environmental > Terrestrial > Soil > Wetlands ... | reverse complement strand
CCGCGGCTTCAACGAGATGATCCAGCGCATCCAGAGCTTGATCGACCAGGTCTACGCCGAGCAGATGTCCAAGCGAGAGGCCGAGCTGCGGATACTGCAGGAGCAGATCAAGCCGCATTTCCTGTACAACACCCTGGATACGATACAGTGGATGGCCCAGGAGCACCGCGTCGACGAGGTCGTGAGCATGGTAGGGGCCCTGACAAGCCTGTTCCGCATCGGGCTCAGCAAGGGCAAGGAGATGATCAGCCTTCCGGAGGAGCTTGAGCACATCCGCAGCTACCTTTTCATCCAGAAGGCCCGCTACGAGGATAAATTCGATTACGAGATCTCGGTACAGGAGGGGCTCGGGGACTGCCGCGTCTTGCGCCTGATACTCCAGCCCCTCGTCGAGAACGCGATCTACCATGGGATCAAGGAGAGGCGCGGCCGGGGCGAGCTGCGGGTCGAGGCGCGGATTGGGGAGCGCGAAGGGATGAAGGACCTGATGCTTTCCGTGCGCGACGACGGGGTGGGCATGAGCGAGGACGAGCTTTCCCGCCTTGCCGCCTCGCTCCGGGACGGGTCCGGTCCCTACTTGGGCGGGTACGGGATCCGCAACGTGCACGAGCGGATCAGGCTGACTTTCGGCAAACCCTACGGGCTTTCCTTCTCGTCGGTCCGCGGCGAGGGGACCGAAGTCGTCGCGCGTCATCCGCTCATGGACTCGGAGGACTGACATGTGGAAGGTGCTGATAGCCGACGACGAGCCCAAGATCAGGCGCGGCCTGCGGTCCCTGCTTTCCCGCTGCGGCGACGACCTGGAAGTCGCCGGCGAGGCGGAGGACGGCGAGATCGCCTACTCGATGGCCCTCGAGCTTAGGCCCGATATCCTCCTTATCGACGTCTGCATGCCCTTCCGCTCGGGGCTCGATCTGATCGAGGGGCTAAGCTCGGCCTTGCCCGGCAGCATCGTGATCATCGTCTCGGGCCACGACGAATTCGACTACGCGCAGGCGGCCGTCAAGCTGCGGGTCTTCGACTACGTGCTGAAGCCCGTCGACGCCTCGATCTTCGCCTCGGCGATCGGGAAGGCGAAGGCCGAGCTCGAGTCTCGCCGGAAGACCGGAAAGTACGCCGCCTGGACGCGGGAGCAGCTTAAGCGGAATCTTCCCGTGCTGCGCGAGCGCTTCTTCAAGGATTGGGCGACGGGCTCGCTGTCCGGCACCGAGATAGAAGAAAACCTCTCTTTCCTGGGAATCGAGCCGGCGACCCCCGCGACGTTGATCGCCGCCCGTTTCTCCGAGCGCCCGGCCCAGGGCGTCGCGGCCGCGGAGAAGGGCCGCGGCATGGCCCTCGTGGCCATGCGGGCGGTCATGGAGGAGGAGCTGCCCGAGCACTCGTCCTACGTCTTCGAGGACGACACCGAGACCGTGCTGGGCCTCGCTCCAGGCCTCGGAAACGAGGAGCTGGCCTTCCTGATCGACCGCATCGAGCGGCGGGCGGCCGAGAAGGCGCTCCAAGCGCCGTCGATCGCGACGCGGCCCGTGCCCGAGCCGATCGCCGGCCTGGCCGACGCATACGAGGAGGTCCGCGCCGAGCTCTCCGACGGCGGGAACTGCGAGGCCTTCGTCGTGCTGGCGAGGAATTTCGTGGACAAGCATTACTGGAACCCGGAGCTCCGCCTCGAGGACGCGGCCACCGAGCTCCAGATCAGCCCGGGCTACCTGTCCCGCCTTATGAAGCGGGAGACGGGCTTTTCCTTCGTCGAGTACCTCAACCGCATCAGGGTAAAGAAGGCTACGGTCCTCATGAGCGATCCCTCGGCCAAGGCCTTCGAGGTGGCGGAGCGCGTCGGCTATCGGAGCCAGCACTACTTCAGCCGCGCCTTCAAGAAGGTCACCGGCACCTCGCCGACGGATCATCGCAAGGGAGGCCTCGTATGAGTGGTGCGGCAGGAATATCGCCGCGGTCCCTCCCCCGCGCCGTGCCGGCCGCCGGGCTCTTGGCCCTGCTTGCCGCCCTGAGCCTCGGCGGCCTGGCGGCCTGCTCGCCCGTGCCCCGCCAGACGCCGATCCGTTACCTGGTCGGATTCTCCCAGGCCAACCTCTCGGAGCCTTGGCGGATCGCGATGACCGAGGACGTGAAGGCCGAGGCGGCGCGGTACCCGGAAATGCGCTTCATCTATACCGACGCCGCGGACTCTACGGGACGCCAGATCGAGGATGTCCAGCGCCTGCTCGAATACGGCATCGACCTCCTTATCATCTCGCCGACGGATTCGCGCGCGCTGACGCCTTCCGTCCGATGGGCCTACGCCAGGATCCCGGTAATAGTGCTCGACCGCGACGTGGAAGGCTACGATTACAGCCTTTTTATCGGTCCGGACAACGAACGGCTCGGCCGCGAGGCGGGGAAGGTCGCCTCGGAGCTGCTCGGCAGCCAAGGCGGAAGCATCCTCGAGATCGGGGGCCGCTCGGGCTCGCCGCCGTCCGTCGATCGAAGCGAGGGCTTCCGCAGGGGAATCGCGGATCGGAAGAACGCGCTGATATCCGGCACGATCGTCGCCGACTGGCTGCGCGATCGGGCGGAAGACGAGCTCTCGGCGCGTATTAGGACCTTGCCCGGCTTCGACGTCATTTTCGCTCAGAACGACGCGATGGCCTACGGAGCCTGGCGAGCCTGCCAGGTCGCGGGCAGGACAGGCATAAAGCTTATCGGGATCGATGGGCTCGCGGGGCCGATGGGCGGCATCGAGCTTGTCCGCAAGGGCATCCTTTCGGCGACCTTCACTTGCCCCACGGGGGGCAAGGAGGCGGTGATATACGGCATGGACCTCCTGCAAAAGAAGGAAGGAATCCCGAAGAAGATCTACCTCCGGCCGAATAAAGTGACGCTCGAGACCCTCGTCGCGAGCGATAGCGGGCCGGCATCGCCCCGAGACCGCGCGCTCGGCCGAAGGATCGTCCTCGGCTTCGCGCAGGTCGGCGCCGAGAGCGAATGGCGCGCGGCCAACACCAAGTCCATCAAGTCCGCCGCGGCCAAGGCGGGCATCGATCTCATTTTCGTAGACGGCGAGCAGCGGCAGGAGAAGCAGATCGACGCGATCCGCTCCTTCATCAAGCGCCGCGTCGATGTCATCGCCTTCTCGCCATTCGTCGAATCGGGCTGGGACGAGGTCCTGAACGAGGCGATGGCCGCGGGAATACCCGTCATCCTTACGGACAGGACGGTCGGGATCAAGGACAACTCGCTTTGGCTGAGCTTCATGGGCTCCGATTTCGTCGAGGAGGGCAGGCGGGCCGCGCGCTGGGTGGTCGAGGAGCTAGGGAGCTCGAATCCGGTCAATATCGTCGAGCTCCAGGGGAATATCGGCGCGGCTCCCACGATCGGAAGGAAGGCTGGATTCGAGGAAGTGATCAGGGATTTCCCGAACTACAGCATCATCGCCTCGGAATCGGGCGGCTTCTTCCGCGAGCAGGGATATTCGGTGATGAAAGGCATACTCGCCTCCGAGAGCCGGGAGATCGACCTCGTCTTCTCCCATAACGACGATATGGCGATCGGCGCGATCCAGGCAATCAAGGAAAAAGGGCTTAGGCCCGGCAGGGATATCGTCATCGTCGGTGTCGACGCGATCAAGGACGCTTTCAAGGCCATGGCCGCCGGCGAGATGAACTGTTCCGTGGAATGCAACCCGATCCTTGGGCCTCAGCTTATGAAGGTCGTGCAGGACTACATGGCGGGGAAGGACTTGCCTATCCGGATGATCACTTCGGAAGGCATTTTCCCGGCCGCCACGGCTCGTAGGGACATGGTCGGCCGGGAATATTGAAGAGATTGAAGGCCCTCGCTCGAAAAGTGCCATAAAAAGCCGTTTCGTCTAAAGCGCGTTTGGGAAAACGGGTTTCAAATGTACGCTCGCTAGTGAAGGCGGATTGCCTCATCCAGGCCGGGCAAGGACCCGGATGGGGCGGTCCGGCTCGTAGGCGGCGTCGCCGCCGAGAAGCGCGGTCGTTTCGAATCAATGGAGGAAGAGAATGGCATTTCAAGCTTTGTCAGGTAAGAAGGGAAGCGGCTGGATGCGCCTTTTGACGCAAGTGGGCTTGGTTCTCGTGGTTCTTATGGCCATTACCGGCTTGGTAAACTGCACGCCCAAGGCGAAGAGCAACTTGATCAAGGTCGGCATCGTGAATCTGCCGCCCGAGGAATCCGGCTACAGGCAGGCCAACGTCGAGGACATGAACAACGTATTCTCGACCGCGAACGGCTATGAGGCGAAGCAGACCAACACCGGCGACAACAGCGAGCAGATCGCGGCCGCCCAGGGCTACATCCGCGACGGCGTGGACTATCTCCTGATATCGGCCGCGAACGCTTCCGGCTGGGATAACGTTCTCAAGGCAGCGAAGAAGGCCAAGGTGACGGTCTTCCTCTTCGACCGCCTCATCGATACGGACGCAGCGAATTATAAGGCCGCCCTCGTTTCCGACATGGCCGCCGAGGGCGAGAACGCCGTGAATTGGCTCTTGGCGCAGAACCTGCCCAAGTACAACGTCATCCTCATCCGCGGCCAGCTGGGTTCCGCGGCCGAGCTCGGCCGCTCGGGCGCCCTGCTTAGCGCCCGCGACTCTGGCAAGCTCAACATCGTGGCCGACGGGACCGGCGGAGACAGCTGGAGCCTCGAGGAGGCCCGCAAGGTCGTCGAGGCCGCTATTACCTCGAAAAAGGATTTCAACGTCATCTACGCCGAGAACGACGGCATGGCCCAGGGCGCCGTCCAGGCCCTCGACGCGGCCGGCATCACCCACGGCAAGAACGGCAAGGTCAAGGTCATCGGCTTCGACTTCAACCGCTTCGCGCTGCGCAACGTCCAGGCCGGCTACTGGGACTGCGATGTCCAGTGCAGCCCCCGCCAGGCGGCCGAGATCGCCAGCTGGATCAAGCTCGGCAAGAATGCGCCGACCGGGAAGGTCTTCCAGAAGGAGATCATCGCCGATACCGCCACGATCACCGACCAGCTCATCACCGAGAAGGGCATCAATGCCGATCCCGGCAAGGGCGTGATCACGAAGTAGTTTTCCAGATCCGAGATTCTTCGAGTCTCGCTTGCGGTGCGGCGCCCGGAGGGATCCGGCGCGCCGCGCCGCGATTGTTGTGTATAATGCGCCGGGAGAGTGTCAATTGCAAACGCAGAACGTGCTGGAAATGCGGGGCATATGCAAATCGTTCCCAGGGGTCAAGGCGCTGAGCGATGTAAGCTTCACGCTCCGAAAGGGCGAGGTCCATGCCCTTATGGGCGAGAACGGAGCGGGCAAGTCCACCTTGATTAAGGTAATGACCGGAGTCTACGAAAAAGACGCCGGCCAGATCGCCGTCGACGGGAAGCCCATCCATTTCCGCTCGCCCCAGGACGCGCAGGAATTCGGAGTCGGAACCGTCTATCAGGAAATTACGCTCTGCCCGAATCTATCGGTCGCGGAAAACATGTTCATCGGCCGGGGCCGTTACGCATTCGTCAATTGGAAATCGATGAAGGACAAGGCGGCGCGGCTATTGGCCTCGCTCGGCATTCCGGCCAGGCCGACGCAGCAGCTTTCAAGCTGCTCCCTCGCCATCCAGCAGATGATCGCGATCGCTCGGGCGATCGATATGGACTGCAAGATCCTCATCCTGGACGAGCCGACGTCCAGCCTGGACGAGGACGAGGTGCAGAAGCTTTTCTCGCTTATGCGCCAATTGAAGGAGCAGGGCGTGGGGATCGTTTTCGTAACCCACTTCCTCGACCAGGTCTACGAGATCAGCGACAGGATAACGGTCCTGCGCAACGGGGAATACATCGGAGAATACGACGCGTCTACCCTGCCCCAGTTCGAGCTCGTCTCGAAAATGATGGGAAAGGCCCTGGACGACGTTTCGCAGATAAAGAAGCACGAGATCGCCGCGCGCGACAGCCGCGTGCCCGTATTCGAGGCGACGGGACTTTCAAGCGCCGCGGGCGTAAAGCCCTTCGACTTCGCGATACGGAAAGGCGAAGTAAACGGCTTCACCGGGCTGCTCGGCTCCGGGCGCTCAGAGAGCGCCCGGGCGATTTACGCCGCGGATAAAGTGACCGGCGGCGAAGTCAAAATGAACGGGAAGAAGGTAAGGATCGGGGAGCCGATGCACGCGATGAAACTGGGAATCGGCTATCTTCCCGAGGATCGCAAGGGCGACGGCATCATCGCCGATCTCTCCGTTCGCGATAACATCATCCTGGCATTGCAGGTCCTAAAGGGCTTTTTCAAGCCCTTCTCCCGGAAACAGGCGGAGACCTTCGCCGACGAGTACATAAAGGCCTTGAATATAAAGACCGCGTCCACGAGCACGCCTATCAAGTCGCTTTCCGGCGGCAACCAGCAGAAGGTTATCCTAGCCCGCTGGCTGCTGACGAACCCCGAGTACCTGATCCTCGATGAGCCCACACGGGGGATCGATGTCGGAACCAAGGTGGAAATCCAGAAATTAGTGCTTAAGCTCGCGGAAGACGGAGTCAGCGTCACCTTCATCTCCTCTGAAATCGAGGAAATGCTTCGCACCTGCTCCCGCCTGATCGTCATGAAAGACCGAGCGATCGTGGGCGAGCTCTCCGGAGAGAACTTAACGGAAAGGGATGTCATGCACGTAATTGCCGGCGGGGGCGAATAGATATGGCAAAAGCTAAAGCCCACGGATTCCAGTTATTCCTCCCCTTATCGGTCCTGGCGATCCTGATCCTTATCAACCTTATCAAGGGCGCGGATTACTTCAGCCTTTCGATCATCAACGGGGCGCTGTACGGGAATATTCCGAACATCCTTTTCGGCGCTTCCGAGCTGGTAATCCTGTCGATCGGAATGACCCTGGTCACGTCCTCTTCGGGCGGCCAGGATATAAGCGTCGGCGTGGCGGCGGCGATAACCTCCAGCGTATTCGTCAAGGTCCTTTTGAGCGCCGGCGGGATTACCTGGATGACTATACTGGCCGCGTTCCTGGCTAGCTGCTTGATCGGTCTCGTAATCGGGGCCTTCAACGGCGCCCTCGTCGCGATATTCAACGTTCAGCCGATGGTCGCGACGCTAATCCTGTTCACCGCGGGGCGATCCGTGGCCTTCCTGATCGACGGCAGGCTCTCTCCCATTCTGGCGAACGACCTTACCGGCCAGCTCGGCAGCGTAATACCGGGAGTACCGATACAAACGCCGATAATATTGACCGTCATCTTTATCGCATTGTTCGCCGTCCTCTTGAAGACGACGAATCTCAAGCTCTATTCCGAGTCCGTGGGAACGAACCAGAAAGCCGCGCGCCTGAACGGTATCGACCCGATTAGGATAAAGTTCCTGACCTACATGATCCTCGGGGTCTGCACGGCCGTCGCGGGCTTCATCGCCGTTACCAAGGCCGGACGCCATGACTCGGTCAATCTGCTTAAATTCGTCGAGATGGACGCGATCCTCGCGGTGGCTATCGGCGGGAACGCGCTCGGCGGAGGCAAGTTCAGCATAACCGGCTCAATTATCGGCGCGTACACCATAGAAGTGCTGAACCGAACCCTGTTGAGGCTCGAAGTAGACACCGAGACGATAAAAGCCTTTAAGGCCGTATTCATAATAATCCTCATGGTGATCGCCTCGCCGGTTGTCAGGGCATATGCCTCGAAAGGCATGAAATGGCTGCGAGCCAGGCTCGGCGTCGCGGTTCCGATACAGGCCTCGGCCGGAGCGGGCGCCGAGTCGGGCATTTCCGCTAAGAAAGAAGAGTAGAGCGAGATCTATGAATACGATTAAGCGGAAAGAAGCGATATCGAACTCGAATCTCCTGTTTATTATCGCGGCGGCGATATTCGTGCTGATGTACGGTTTCGCCGTACTTCGTTACCCGAACAGCTTCCTGCAGTATCAAACCTTCTTCGATCTTTTCAGCCTGAACGCCCCGCTGATCATCATTACTCTCGGCTTAAGCATCGTCATGATCGGTGGCGGCATCGACATTTCGGTAGGCGCGGTGACCGGCCTCGTGACCATGTGCTGCGCGGTACTCCTGGAAACGGGGACGAAGAGCGTAGCGGACTCGATGCTCCTGGCGCTGGGCATAGGCATCGCCTTCGGCCTTTTGCAGGGATTCCTCATCGCGTTCCTGGAAATTCAGCCCTTCATTATCACTCTCGCGGGAATGTTCCTGGCCAACGGGCTCCTTACGACCATCCACAAGAACCCGCTCAACGTGACCATGCCGGATTTCCTCCTCCTTAGGGATTATGAAATAGTTATCCCGTGGCTCGGCATCACGAATCGCCTGGGGAATTTCATACCGCTGACTATAAAGCCCGGAGCGGTCGTCGTAGTGGCGCTTATCGTCATTCTCGTCGTCCTTATGCGCTGGTCGCGCTTCGGGCGCAACCTATACGCCGTCGGCGGGAATAGCCAGAGCGCGCTGATGCTCGGAATCAACGTCAAGCGGACGAAATTCCTCTCGTACGTGCTGTGCGGATTCCTATCCGGCATCGCGGGATTCGTTTTCCTGATGACGACGGGAGCCGGCAACGTCGGAAACGCGGCGGGATTCGAGATGAAGGCGATCGCCGGGTCCATTATCGGCGGGACGATGCTCACCGGAGGCGTGGGAAATTTGATCGGCTCGCCCGTCGGCGCCTTGACGCTGCTGACGATCAACGAATTGATACGCGCGGCCGGCGTCAACTCCAACTTCCAGGCTATAGCGAGCGGCGCCCTGCTGTGCATCTTCATCGTGCTGCAGAGCGTCGTATTGTGGCTGCGCGGAACGGGCGGCTTCAGGCTCGCCTTGCCATCTTGGCTTTCGCCGCGCATAAAGGGTAAATAGCAGCCCCGTTGCCCGCCCAGCAAGGACCGCGCCTGACTCGCCGATCGGCGAATCAGGCGCAGGCCCTGCTTTATCGAAACATCAGCGCTTTCCCCCCAAGCCCGCCTCGACTCGACTGCTTTCCCTCCAGTTGAACCACAGCAGGAAAGCGACTACCGGGATGACGGCGAACGCGATCCAGTCGCCAGCCGACAGTTTCAGGAACCAGTAGCGGACGGGGTTTCCGCCGTCGGTGAAGGCGTTGAAGTCGGCGCCGCCCGAGCCGAAGTCCATGCCGGTCGCGGCGGCCAGCCGGGTTATCAGCGGCGCCAGGTCGCTGGCGATGAGCATGAAGCCGGCCACGACCGGAAGCGAGGCGAGGACCGACCTGAATACGTTCCCGCCGAACGCGAGAGTGAGGAGCGAGAAGATCGAGATAAGGTTGGGCAGGTCCCCGAGGGGAATCATCTTGTTGCCCGGCAGGACGAAGGCGATGAGGACCGAAAGCGGCATGAGGACGAGTCCGTTGGCTATGACCGATGAATTGGTCATGAGGATGCCCGTGTCCATGGCGATCGAAAGCGTCCGCCCCGGGAAGCGCTTCTGCACCGTTTCCCTTAGGGCGGTCGAGACCGCTCCCATGCCATCGCCTATGACCTTGCCGCAGGCGGGCAGGATGAACATGACCGCGGCCACCTCGACGCCTAGCTCGAGTATGTCTTTGACCGGGTAGCCCGCGGCGAGGCCCAGGAGGCAGCCTACCAGGAGGCCGATAGCCATGGGCTCGGCAAGGAGGGAATTGCCCTGCGATCCGCCGCGCGAGGGATTGACGCCTATCTTCCTGAGTCCCGGGATAGCGTCGAAAAGGCGGTCGACCGCGACGGCGTAGGGCAGGAGGCCGGCGACGGACAGCGGGCTGATGCCGATGGCCTTGATGCCGCACTCGCGCTGGACGTAGGGCACGCTCCATTCGGCGGTCTTGATGGTCAGCGCGGCGATGGCGAGCGCCGCGGCCAGGGCGACGGGGAGGCTGGCGCCGACGGCCATTAGCAGCGAGCCGATGAAGGCGAAGTGCCAGTAGTTCCACACGTCGATATAGACCATGTCTGTCGCTTTCAGGGCCAGCATGGCGAGATTCAGGGCGATAACCAAGAGTATGCACAGGGGCGCGAGGCTCCATGACCAGGTAATCGCGGCAAGGGGCGGCCATCCTACGTCGAGGACCGGGTAATCGAGGCCGCGGGCGGCGGTGAATGCCTTTACCGCCGGGCCGATCTTCGATACGAAGAAGTTGAAGGCCACGAAAACGCCGGCGAAGCCCGCGGCCAGCTTAAGCGAGGAAAGGATGGCATCCTTTATCCGCATCCTGGCGGCGAGACCCAGGATGAGCACGATGACGGGAAGCATGACGTATGCCTTGAACTCGAAGAAGGCCGAGACGGCCGATGCGATTGCGTCCATGCATCTATTGTCATCGGCGGGACTCGTTTATTCAATGCCGAGAAAGAAGCGACCCGCCATATGGCGGGCCGCGACCTTATTAGCGGAAACGGATAATTATTTCTTTGGCCACTCGACTAGGAGCTTGTCGGCCGCGCCGCCGGTTCCGACCTTCTCGATCTTGATCCAGTTGATCGTATAGGCGTTGCCGCCGCCGCCGCCGCGGATGGCGATATTGCCGATGAGGCCGTCGGCCGACTGGGAGCCGTCCAGCTTGATCTCGGTGACCAGGGTATAGCTTCCCGCGTTGACCATGCCGCTATTGAAGTACGCGGGTATCGTGACGGCTACCTTGTCGGGCGCGTACAGGTACTTGTTGACGTCGACCCCGTCCGCCTTCGTATAGCCGCCGTTCGTGTTGTCCTTGACCCATCGCACGCGAATGGCGGTAGTTCCCATCGCGGTGTAGTTGAGGCTGAGCCGGTAGGCCGCGTCCTTCTCGGGAATGAAGGCGACCTTCCCGTTTTCGCCGGCCGTCGACCAGGGCCACTTGGACGCGTCGCTGCCCAGGATGATGTTCGCTCCCGACCAGACGTCTCCCCTGCCCGTGTCCCAGACGAAGATGCCGTCGACGGGCTTCAGCGCCGCGGCTTTCGCCGCATCGAAGAATTTATGCGAGGCGAGATAGTCGTCGGGATCGAGGACGGCGACTAGGGCCTCTTTAGCCAGGCCCTCCGAGTTGAAGAGGAGCGCGTACTCGCCGGCCCTCCATCCGGTGATCGCGTCCCGCACCCCGCAGATGCTGACGCGCTCGATGACCTTCGGGCCGCCCGCGGCGTATTTCTTGAAGATTTGGAAGAGCTCGGCGTACTTGATCGCCTGGTTGGTCTCTATCTCCTTGGCGAGCGCGGCGCCTGCCGGGCAGCCGATATCCATCTCGGTAATGTGCAGCTTGACGCCCGGGAGGGTCGAGAAGAGCTTGAT
>Ga0075317_1000082_pt1 | contig 11396 bp, 8 predicted proteins | sample MayberryNE_TuleB_FD_120068 | JGI IMG/M metagenome (GOLD analysis project Ga0075317, IMG submission 120068) | Natural and restored wetland microbial communities from the San Francisco Bay, California, USA, that impact long-term carbon... | ecosystem: Environmental > Terrestrial > Soil > Wetlands ... | reverse complement strand
TGGCAACGGAATGCGGACGAGCTATGAATACGACCCGAACCGCCGCTGGCTTGCGCGCATCCTGACGACGGACAAGCGTGGTGAAGCCTCTCAGGATATCGCCTATCGCTTCGACAAGGTGGGCAATGTCGAAGGCTACACGAACAGCGCTGGCAGCTACGAGACTGCGCAGGATTACGAGTACGACGACTTATACCAGCTTATCGGCGCCGAGGGGACGAGCCGCTACCATCCCTACGGCATCAACGAGTATACGAGCAGTTACAGCCAGGACTTCGCCTACGACGCCCTGGGGAACATGACGAGCAAGATAAGCGCAGTCTCGACGAGCCCGAGGCGTCAGGTCGGTGACAACCTGAACTACTCGTACGAATACTCCTACTACCCGGGCAAGGCCCATCAAGCAGAGCGGATCGGGAGCCTGTACTACCGCTATGACGGCAACGGCAACGTGATCGAGGAGCGCGAGGGAGGCCACGGAAGCGGTACGGTGCTCGCGGGCGAAGTTTTCGCCCGGGACGAGCTTCGCATGACCGACACTGGCTTCGGTATCTCGCGCGGCGGGAGCGGTGGCGGGGGCGAAGGCAGTTCGGGCGCGGTCTACAGCCGGAGCTACGTATGGGACGAGGAGAATCGCCTCGTTCGGAGCGTGGATGCGAACATCGCGGCGGACTATCGCTATGGCGCCGACGGCCAGAGGGCGGCCAAGTATTCAAGGGAGGGCGAGAGCCTGTACTTCGACACGATGTGGTCCTGCCAGACCGACTCAGGCAGCCTTAGGCAGATGAAGAACGTCTACGTCGGCGAAACTAGGATCGCGACGCGCCTTAACGTGAAGGGCGACACGAGCACCGGTTATGAGAAGCTTAACACCTATTACTACCACGCGGACCACCTAGGCTCGGCGCAATTCGTGTCGGATTCCGAGGGGAAGGAGTACGAGCGGATCGAGTACACGCCCTATGGGGAGACCTGGATAGAAAAATCATCGGAAGTGTTAATTAAAATTCCCTATAGGTTTACCGGAAAGGAGCTGGATCGCGAAACCGGACTATATTATTATGGTGCCCGGTATATGAACCCGAAGACATCTGGCTGGCTTTCAGCCGATCCCGCCTTGGTGGAGTACTTGCCGGTCGCCCCGGTCGACGACGAAGCCCGCGAGCGAAACGGCAGCTTACCCGGCATGGGCGGAGTTTTCAACCCCGTCAACCTCGCGCTATATCACTACGCGGGGAATAATCCGGTTAAGTATACGGATCCGACAGGAACCCAAGTTATTGAGGACGGGCAATCGGTGAATACTTATGTGGATTACAAGGTGATGAATCAAAAGTTGATTGAATCTGGAATGAAGCGTTTGGGACAACAAAATTATGTATGGGGCGGGAGAGATCCTGTAGCTGATGGTGGGACGGATTGTTCGGGAACTGTGGAATTCGCTATTGAAGATAGTTCTGGAATATCTGTTCGTGATAGAACGGCTCACGATATTGCGACAGATGCACGGCTTGTTGTTCCCGGCGATGGGACTCCAGGAACTTTGAATGTATACAACTGGGATGGCAAGGGTACGTATGATCATATAACAATAAACCTCGGGAACGGTAAAGAAATTAATCCGTTCGGAGGAACGGCGAATACAAAGAATAATCCGGCTCCTATAGTAATTAAGGATATTCCTAAAAAGAAGGAAAATGAAGTAAGGATAAATATCCAAGTAAATTGGCATTATATCTTTTTTGAATAGGGGGGGGCTATTGTGAAATCCAATCTGCTTTTCATTTTTTTATTACTAACTTGCTTTCTGGGTTGTGTGAAAACTGGAAGTAGCAGTAACGAGAAAAAAGGTGAGATCTCATTGGATAATACTAAAATGATTGAGATCTTTGGCGATCAGAAATATGTTGTACTGGATGAACCACTAAAAACAGGTAGTAGAGATATCTATTTTGCGATGCACTTTGTGCAAGATGATATTTTTAATACCGCAGTTGCTTATGAATTAGTTGGTAATGAACCCAAGATAGTATTAGCAGTTAAGAATTTCATCTTTAAAAATGGTGATAACACAATTCTGTGGGATTTTGCAAAAGGGAATGATGATATTTTTGGCTTTAAGCTATCATATGCATACCCAATTGATAAAAGTGTCAAGAACTACGTTGTTGGGTTTGATCTCATTACTTATTTCAACAAAGGAAAGAGATTTGCTGACAATGTGATTTTCGATTGGATAGAAAGCAAGGGAAAATTTATTATCTATGACCCCTATGAGTAAGTAGCATGATGTTTATTTTCGTTGAATGTTAGGAGTATATTGTGCACTTGGGTGGAAAGCAGAAGATCAAGTTAGTAATTAGCTTTTCGGGAATAATGGTTGTACTCCTCGCCATCCCCGTTCCCTACATCCTTGGCCTCTTCAAAGAAACCTATAACCCAATCCATCACACGATAAGCGAATTAGGAGAAACCGCAGCGCCGACCGCGCTCGCAGCGACGATCATCTTCGCCGCGATAGGAGTCTTCGAGATCCTATTCGCGGCGGCGCTCGCGTTCAGGTTTCAATTCAAGGCAGCGGCGCTTTTCGGCTCAATTTTCATGGCGATCAACGGCCTCTTTGACTATATAGGCTCGGCCTTATTCCCGATCGATGCCGGCGGGCTTTTCGAGTCCCCCTCGGGACAAATGCATTACTTGGTCAGCGTCATCGGCATGTCGGTCATGGTCTTTCCGGCCTTCTTCTACGCGTGGGCCCTGAAGAAGGAGGCGATTGCGAAGGAGTCAAGGCCGAGCTTCGCTTTCGCTTGCGCGATCGTCGGCGCGGCTGCGCTATTCAACCTATCTTTCTTTACGGAGACCCTGGTGGGACTGGCGCAGAGAGTCCTTGACCTGGCCTATTTCGGATGGATCCTCTATGCCTCGGTTGCCTTGATCCCTCCTCGGAGAACTGTGACCTGAGTTACCGACGAATGAGGCGAATTGCCTATACTTTATCTTCAGATGCCTGAAGATAGAGGAGCGTAGGTATGGCCGTAAAAGTAGACAACTATAGCTGTCCTCAAAACCATCCTTGCCCGGCCGTGCGGGTATGCCCAGTGGGCGCTCTTCGGCAAGCGGGCTACGGCGCTCCGACCGTCGATGCCTCATCGTGCATCGATTGCGGGAAATGCGTCGGCTATTGTCCGATGCGGGCGATACGCGCTTAGCGATGCAAGGAGGAGAATATGAACCTTGGCTATTTTAGGAAAAGCTCTTTTTCTCTCGACGAAACGATAATAAGGCTGAAGGCCCAAGCCGAGGCGGGCGGCTTTTCGGTTCTAGGCGAGACGAGCCTCGCGGGAGCGACGGCTAAGCTCGTCTATGTCTGCAAGCCTAGCTGGGCCGAGTCCCTCGTCGCCGCTTCCCCCGACCTCTTCGGGCTGCTGCCCTGCGCGGTCGTAACCTACGAGAAGGAGGGCAAGCTGATGGTCGGGGCGGGCAATCCTTCCCTCTTAGGCGGGGTCAGCGATTCCGAGGCAGTGCGGAAGATCGCAGCAGAGGCCGAGGCCGGGATCAGGAAGCTGATAGACGAGGCGGCCGGGGCGGGCGAGCTGAAGCCGGCTGGAGTAAAGCTGTACTCGACCAAGAGCTGTCCCTATTGCCGCCTGGAAAAATCTTGGCTCGACACAAAGAAGGTGAAGTACGACCTCGTCTACGTGGACGAGGACCAAGCCGAGGCCGAGCGGCTGGTCGCCAGGACCGGCCAAATGGGAGTACCCGTTACCGAGATTCTCTACGAGGATCAGGATAGCGACTTCGTCGTCGGGTTTGACCAGGCTAAACTTACGAAGATGCTGACGGTTTAGTAAACTGACTCAAATTAGTTGTTTTATATACCAACTCGTGTTAATATTGTAATCGCGATTACAATAATGTAATCGAATTTAAAAATGCCCGGGAATCATGAGTAGGTATAAGCAATACAACGATCCTTTCCGGCCGGTACGGGCACCGGTAATCCTGTCCTTTCCATCAAGGACGGATGTCAGCTCGTACCTACGGAAGGCGGCTATGAGTCGTTCCCTACCTGCCCTCGTTCTGGTATTAGCGGCTTTTCCCCTGCTCGCTTCAGGCTGCTCTTCAGGAAAGGCCGATGCTCCACGAGCGAGCGGCGGCCTTCTCGATCTTCGCGCCTGGGATTTCGGAAGCGGCGAGCTTCCCTTGTCGGGGGAGTGGGATTTCTTCCCGGGCGAGCTTTTAAGCGGGCCCGAGGCCGTCTCGAGGATAGCCGCGTCGGAGCGAGAGCTGCCTGATAGATGGCAGGGAGAGGTCGCCGGCGCGAGCGGCGGCAGGGGCGCGGGAACCTATCGCCTCAAGATTCTCCTTCCCGAGGGAATCGAGGATCTCGGAGTGCGCTATACGACGGTATCCACCGCCTTCGAGCTGGAGACGCTTTCCGCCGAGAGCGGCGCGATAGTTGCCTCGGCCGGGAAGCCCTCGGCCGATCCCGAAGCCTCTGAGCCGGCTTTCCGGCCCGGCGTCGCGGTCCTCGGCTCGGTCTCCGGGGAGCTATGCCTCCTCCTACGCGTTTCCAACTACGAGTATCGCGCGGGCGGTCCCTGGCGCGCCTTTTTCCTGGGCCGCATCGAGGCCGTCCAGAGAGGGCATTGGGCGAGGCTCGTCGTCTCGATCGCCCTCGCCGCTGCCTTGGCCGCGATCTCGATCCTCTTCGCTTTCTTTATCCGCGCCGGGGCGGCGGGCAAGTGCTTCGCGGCCTTCTCGCTCTTCGCCCTGATATCGGCTCTCCGCAGCGTCGTCACGGGACAGTACGGCATCGTCGATATCTTCCCCTCGATATCCTTCGAGCTCGTGATCAGGCTGGAATACCTGACCGCCTTCTCGATCTACGCTCTCGGCCTGGTATTCTTCTCGGTCCTTTTCCCCGAGGAGTCGCATTCCCGCGCGACGAAGATCCTCGTCGCGGCCTGCGGGGCCTTCGTTCTCCTGATCCCGGTCGCGCCGCTGCGGCTGCTGACGTCCAGCATAACGCCCTTCTATGCCTTGGCCGCGGCGATTATCGTCGCGATCGGGACGATCGTCGTCAGGGCCGCGATAAAGCGCAAGCCCGGCGTCCTTCCTCTCGCGGCGGGCAGCGCCGTCCTGGGAATCGCGGCGGTCAACGATATCCTTTTCGCGAGCGTCGGGCTGGGCATGGTCAACCTTTTCCCGGCGGGCATGATGATCTTCGTCGCGGCCCAGGCCTATGTCCTCGCCGGGCGCTATATGATCGTCCAGCGAAGGCTCCGCGAGGCATTGAATGAAAAGGAGATCCTCTTCCGCGAGGTCCATCATCGCGTGAAGAACGGGCTTCAGGTCGTCTCGAGCATCGCGGGACTGGAAGCGCACCGGGCCGCCCTGCCTGAAACGGTAGCGATACTGGAGAATATGCGCTCGAGGATTCGGGCGATAAGCCTCGTGCACGAGCGGCTCTACTCCATCGAGGGCGGCAGCCTCGTGGACGCGGGCGCCTACATCCGCGGCCTCGCCGGCGAGCTCTCCGCGAGCCTGGGGCCGGAGGGCGGCGTCATCGTCGAGGCAAAGCCGATCATGATGAGCGTCGAGGTCTGCATCGATATCGGGCTCATGTTCTCCGAGCTGGTATCCAACGCGGTCAAGCACGCGTCGCCGTCGGGTTCGGCCGCGCCGATACGGGCGATCCTGCGCTCGGAGGGCGCTTCGGTCTCGCTCCGCGTGGAGGACGGCGGGCCGGGCCTTCCCGAGACCTTCGATCCGGAGTCCTCCTCCACGCTGGGTATGCGGATAATATCGGCCCTCGCGAAGAAGCGGGACGCCGAGATCGCCTTCGGCCGGGCGCCGGGAGCCTTCATCGATGTCCGATTCCCGATGCCGCAAGGGGCGAAGGGCGCCGCAGGAGATAAAAATGCCGAAAGATGAGATCCTCGTCGTCGAAGACGAGCCCCTGGTCGCGCTCGGGCTCAAGGAAAAGCTCGAGCGGCTCGGCTACTCGGTTCCCGCGATCGTAGAGTACGGCGAGGACGTGGTAGCCGCCGTCGCCAAGCACCGGCCGGCCATCATACTCATGGACATACGCCTCGGCGGCGGCGTCGACGGGATCGAGGCGGCCTTCCAGGCCAAGGCCGAGTTCGAGGTGCCGATCATATACCTGACCGCCTTCTCGGACGCCGAGACGCTGAAGCGGGCCGCGCGGACCGCTCCCGACGCCTTCCTCCTCAAGCCCTTCGACGACCGGGAGCTGGCGGCCAACATCGAGATAGCCCTGGCCCGGGCGAAGGGCGGCGAATGCCTTCGCCGGGAACTGCGTGGAGCCGCGTCCCTGGCCGACGCCCTCGATGCGCCGGTTCTCATCGCCGACAACGAGGGTCGGGTAATCCACGCGAACGCCGAGGCGGCGCGGATGCTCGGCGTCTCGGACTCCTTCCATCTCGGGAGGACAGAGCTCTCCGGCCTCCTGAAAACGCCGAAGGCCGGCGCGGGCCGAAGCGTCGCCTCGATCGAGCCTCTCTTCAGGCCCGACGGGGGCCGCTACGGCAGCCTGGTCATGCTGGCGTCCAAGGACATCATGGAGAAGCGCCTCCTCGAATCCTCGGCCGCCGAGGCCAACGCGATGCTCGCGAGCCTCCTGCCGGGCCCGGACGCGGCCGGGCCCGGCTATACCGTCGGAGGATTCCTCGAGCCCTGCCTCTCGGGATCGGGGGACTTCTACGACGTCTTTCCCCTCGGTCCCGATAGGACGGCCTTCTACGCCATCGACGTGATGGGACATGGGGTCATCGCCGCGCTGATGGCGTTTAAGCTGAGGGAGTCCCTGCCGTCGCATTCCGGATCCGGAGGAGCCGACGCGCCGCGTCCCGCGGCTGTCCTCCGCTTCCTCTACGAGACCTACTCGCGAAAGAGCGATATCAAGTCGGCGTTCTTCACGATCGCCCTAGGCAGCATCGATACCGCGACCGGAGGCTACGCCGTCGCGCGGGGAGGGCACACCCCCGCGCTGCGCCTGGCGGCATCGGGCGGCTGGGAAATCCATAATACGAAGGGCGCGGCCGTCGGCGTCATGGCGGAGGCCGAGGCTGAAGAGGCCGAAGGCAGGCTGGAAAAAGGCGATCGGCTGATAATCGCGTCCGACGGGCTCCTCGAGTCCTTCGGCGACGAGTCTCCCGACAGCGCGATCCGGGACTTGGCCGAGTTCTGCGACGAGCGCCGCGGCAAGCCGCTCGGGGAGCTGATCGAGTCCCTTCGGACGAGGGCGCTGTCCCGCCGAGGCGAATCCTGCGCTCCCGACGACATAAGCGTTCTCGTGATCGAGCGGAAGAAGGACTAGGCCCTATTTGACGCCGCTCCCCTCCGTCTGAATCGCCGCGAGCGTCTTGCTTTTTGGATCATCGCCCGGCGAAACTGATATGGGGGTACCGCATGCGCGTCCTTTTTATCGGGGGCACGGGCATCATCAGCTCGGCCTGCTCGGAGCTTGCCTTGAAGCGGGGCCACGAACTCACGCTGCTTAATCGGGGGAAGTCGAAGCGTCCGGCGCCGGCGGGAGCCGAAATCCTCGTCGCGGATATCCGCGACGGCGAGGCGGCGCGATCGGCCCTCGGCGGCCGGAAGTGGGACGCCGTCGTGGATTTCATCTCCTTCACGCCGGAGCATGTCGAGAACGCCCTGGCCGCATTCGAGGGCAGGACCGCTCAGTACGTGTTCATCAGCTCGGCCTCGGCCTACCGGAAGCCTCCGGCGGCCTTGCCCGCGGTGGAGTCGAATCTCCTGGACAATCCCTACTGGGAATACTCGCGGAACAAGATCGCCTGCGAGAAGCTCCTCGAGGAGAAGTACCGAGGGGGATGGCCCGTCACCATCGTCCGCCCCTCGCATACCTACGACAAGACCCTCCTGCCGATGGACGGCGGATGGTACGTCGTCGAGCGGATGCTGAAAGCTCAGGATGTCATCGTGCACGGCGACGGCTCCTCGCTGTGGACACTGACACACCATCGCGACTTCGCCGTCGGCCTCGTCGGCCTCCTGGGGCAAAGCTTCGCCCTCGGTGAGGCATTTCATATCACTTCCGACGAATGGCTCTCCTGGGACGAGATCTTCCGGATAGTCGGCAGGGCCTTCGGCGCCGAGCCGAGGATCGTCCACGCGCCCTCGGACGTCATAGCGCGATTCAATCCCGAGTGGGGAGCGGGCCTCCTCGGCGACAAGGCCCACTCGATGATCTTCGACAATTCGAAAATCCGCCGCATCGTGCCCGACTTCCGTCCCTCCATTCCCTTCAGCCTGGGAGCGAGGGAGATCGCCGAATGGTACATGGCCGATCCCGATCGAAGGACCTGTGATCCCGACTTCGCGGAAAAATACGAGAGGATACTGGACTGGGCCCGCCGATGACCGATACGGAGCCCGCGATCGCGAGCGTCGAGCAGCTCAAGGATTTATGGACCGATATCTATACCCAGGACGGCAAGCCGGATTGGAGCCACATCCTGCCCTACTACGACGATGGCATCCTGTTCCGGGACTCGGTCCAGGAAATCCGCGGCAAGGCGGAATTCGCGGCCATGACGGAAAGGCTGATAAAGCGATCCGGCAGCCTCGCGATGGAGGTGAAGAATACGGCCCGGGACGGGAAGGTGATCTTCCTCGAGTGGGTGATGACGCTGAGCTTCAAGAAGTATCCGAGCTCTTCCATCTACGGCGCAACCCGCATCACCCTGAACGAGGAGCTCAAGATCGCCGAGCAGCGGGATTACTACGACCTCTGGGGAGACATCTTCGACAATATCCCTCGCTTCGGGAAGGCGTACCGGAAATTCATGCGCCGGAAATTCGGCTAGGCGAGAGGATCTATGGCGAACAAGTACCTGAAGGAATACGAATGGTCGAACATCGCGGCCATGCTCAGGAACAACCAGGCCGATCCCAGGGAGACCGAGAAGCGCTGCGACGGCAAGCTCGCGGTCATCACCGGCGCCACCTCCGGCATCGGCTATGAGACCGCCCGCCTCTTCGCCTCACGGGGCGCCGCCCTTATCTGCGTGAACAGGAGCCGGGAGAAGTCCGAGCGCCTCAAGTACGAGATCGAGCGGGGATACGGCGTACCCTGCCGCATCATCATCGCCGATTTCGCCCGTCTCGCCGAAGTCCGCGCGGCGGCCCAGGAGCTGGCGGGCATCCCGGAGGCGATCGATATCCTCGTCCACAACGCGGGCGTCTACAATACGAAAAGAAAAGCGACAGCGGACGGCCTCGAGGAGGTCTTCCAGGTCGATTACCTCGCCTCGTTTATCATCAACCGCATCCTGATGGAGAAGCTGCGGCGCGAGGGCCGCGCACGCATCATCCTGGTCAACTCGGAAGGCCATCGCTTCGCGATCGAGGGACTTAAGTTCGACGACCTGGACTGGAAGAAGCGCCATTATACGGGACTGCGGAGCTACGGTTCCGCGAAGACCGCCCAGCTCTTGTCGATGCCGCGCTTCGACGCGCTCTTGTCGGGGAGCGGCGTCGCCATCAACGCGATGCACCCCGGCGACGTCAGGACCGCCATGGGAGAGAACAACGGCCGGATCTACCGCTTCTTCAAGCATAGGCTGATCAATCCCGGCGCCCGGGATCCCGAGCTCTCGGCCAAGGCCATCTATTTCCTGGCCGTGGCGCCCGAGCTGTCGGGCGTCTCCTGCAGGTTCTTCAACTTCACGACCGAGGAGATCCCGGCGCCCCACGCGCTCGATACCGACGCGGCCGCGGGGCTATGGGAAGCGAGCCTGCGCCTTGCAGGCTTGCCAGGAGCGTTTGAATGAAGAAGTTCGAGTTCATCGTCGTGGGCGGCGGCATCGCCGGCTTGACCGCCGCGGTCTATCTCGCCAAGGCGAAGAAAGACGTGCTCCTTATTGAGAAGAACGAGAAATGCGGCGGCCTTATGAACTCCTTCGTCCGGGAGGGTTTTCAGTTCGAGGGCGGAGCGAGGGCATTGGTCAACTCCGGGATGGTCTCTCCGATGGCGAAAGACCTAGGCATCCAAGTTCGATTCCTTCCCAATCCGGTCTCGGTGGGAATCGAGGATGAGGTATTCGAGGTACGAGGCGAGGAGAGCCTGGCCGACTACTCGGCCCTCCTTAAGAAGCTGTATCCCGGCAGGGCCTCCGAGGTCGATGCCCTGATGCGGGAGATCAGGAAGGTCATCCGCGATATCAAGGTGCTCTACGGGGCCGACAACCCCTTGTTCTCGAAAACCGCGATGAGCATTCGCGCCATTCCCGGGCTCCTCGTCTGGCTTGGCAAGCTTATCCGCACGATCTACCGGATCGGTAAGCTCAATGTCCCGATGGAGGAATACCTGGGGCGCTTCGTCGCGCGCGGCCCATTAATGGACGTTTTCACTCAGCATTTCTTCAAGGGAACGCCGGCTTTCTTCACGCTCAGCTATTTCGCCCTATATAGCGATTACATCTATCCCCAGGGCGGCGTCGGCGCGTTCACGCAGGGGATCCGGGAGAAGATCGAGGAATCGGGCGGAGAGGTCCTGACGGGAACCGAGATAGCGAAGGTATTCCCGGGCCGCAAGCTCGTGGAAGACCGCGAGGGAAAGCAATACGGCTACGAGAAGATGATATGGGCGGCCGACCTGAAGGCGCTCTACTCGATCGCCGATATCGCCGGCCTTCCCGGCAGGGCACGGAAGAGGATAGGGGACGAGAAGAAGAGGATCCTCTCGGCCAAGGGGGCCGAATCGGTGTTCACGGTCTTCCTTGCCGTGGATGAAAGCCTGGAGAGTTATTCTAAGATAACGACAGCGCATCTTTTCTACACTCCGTCTCGAAACGGCCTCGGCGAGGCATTCAAGGCCTCCTTGAAAAGCGTCCTTGACGATTGGGGCGCCGCCTCGAAGGAAAGGGTCCTTAAGTGGCTGGACGCATTTTGCGAGCTGAATACCTACGAGATATCGATCCCCGGCCTGCGGGATGCCGCTCTCGCGCCTTCCGGGAAGACCGGACTCATCGTCAGCTGCCTTATGGATTACGAGCTGTTCGCGAGGATCGAAAGGGATGGCTGGTACGAGGAAGCTAAGGCCGCGATGGAAGACAGGATCGTCGAGGCGCTGTCCCGGTCGATCTTCCCGTCCTTGAAGGACAAGATCCTATTCAAATTCTCCTCTTCGCCGTTGACTCTGCGCAGGATGGCGGGAAGCTCCGAGGGATCGATCGTCGGCTGGTCCTTCGAAGCCCCGCCGCCTGTCGGCGGCAGCATGCTCAAGATGGGCTCCTCGATCAAGACCGCTATCCCGGATGTCCTCAAGGCGGGCAAGTGGGCTTTTAGCCCGGCCGGCGGGCCGACGGCCATAATGACGGGCCGCTTGGCCGCGAAGTCCGCGGGCA
>Ga0075317_1000081_pt1 | contig 11461 bp, 10 predicted proteins | sample MayberryNE_TuleB_FD_120068 | JGI IMG/M metagenome (GOLD analysis project Ga0075317, IMG submission 120068) | Natural and restored wetland microbial communities from the San Francisco Bay, California, USA, that impact long-term carbon... | ecosystem: Environmental > Terrestrial > Soil > Wetlands ... | reverse complement strand
GGCCGCGGCGATCCTCATCGAAAGGCGAATGCTGGGATTAATCCTGGCTCGCACCTATCTCAGCTTGATGAAGATCCGCGCGACGCCGAGGTAGAGCGGTCCCTTGGACCCGCCGGAGGAGTAGGCGCTGCAGACCACGTAGTTGGTACGCTCGAAGGCGCTGCTGCCTAGTTCCTCGAGAACGCCGGCGACGGCTCCCGCTCCCTTCTCGAGGGCGCGCACGACGCCCGTGCTGTCCTTCGAGACCGCCGCGTCCTGGGCCCGGGCGGAGCGCCAGGCCTTGAAGTCGTCCATGGTCGGATTCAGCGCGGCGAGAAGCGCGGCGAGAAGAGCGAGAATGACGAGCCAACCTATCGAGCGCTTGGATTCGGCCAATTGAAGTCCTCCGTCGCCGTGAATTGTACTCGGGCGGCCGATTCCGGCGCAAGGAGCGGGGGGGGCCTCGGGCGGAGGGGCGCCTTGCGCCGCGGAGCTCCTTGCGCGGCGGGCGAGGGCCGATTATCCTTTGCGCCCATGAGCGAGACGAAGATCGAGAAGGGCGCCGGGCTCGGCGCCATGGCGAGCTACGGCGTCGGCAAATTCCTCGCGGAATTCCTTACGGGCGGCATCACGTCGCTGGTCTTCAAATTCTACGAGACCGAGGTGAAGCTGTCGGGCGGCCTCGTCGCCCTGGTCGTCGTCCTCTACTCGATATGGAACGCGGTCAACGATCCCCTGATAGGCTTTTTCACTTCCAGGCCCATGCGGCTATCCGCCGTCCTCGGCAGGCGCTTCCCTTGGATCATCCTCGGCTCGGTCACCTGCGGCTTCTTCTTCCTCCTCGTCTTCGCCCCTCCCGCGGGCCTGCCGGAGCTCGGCCTCTTCGCCTGGTTCCTGGTCATGTACTGCGTGTACGACGCCTTGTACTCGACCTGGGAGCTGAACTATCAATCCATATTCCCCGACCGCTTCCGCTCTACGGCCGAGCGCTCGAAGGCCGCGGGCGTCTCCACCCTGATCGGCGTGGTCGGCGTCGCGGCTGGGGCCGTCGTCCCGACCTTCGTGATCGAGTACGGGGTCCCCTCGACCTACCTGACGACGGCCGTCATCTTCGCCGTCGCCGCCTTCCTCCTGGCCCTACTCCTCATTCCCGGCGTCCGCGAGACGCCCGCGATGATCGCGCGCTACCTCGCGCAGGAGAAGTCGAGGACCGAGGCGCCGTCCTTCTGGAAGGCATTGCGCGACGCGCTGAAAGTGCGGGACTTCATGGCCTTTATTCTCCTGTACTTCTTCTACCAGAGCGCCTGCCTTTGCATGACCGCGTCCATCCATTACGTCGGCGACTACATCGTCGGCCGCAGCACGACCTTGATCTTCGCGGGCATGCTGGCGGGGGCCTTGGCCGCGGTGCCCCTCTGGCTGGCGATCGGCCGCCGCTTCAAGAGCCGGCAGAAGGTCCTCGCCGCAGCCGCCGCTTCGATGGCCGTCCTCTGCCTGCCCTTGGCCTTCGCTCACACCTACGATGCCTTCGTCCTCGCCATGTTCGGCTGGGGCCTGGCCTTCGGCGGCTTCTGGATGATGATGACGCCCGCGATGGCCGACGTCATCGACGAGATCGTCGCGACGACGGGGAAGCGCGACGACGGCGTCGTCCTAGGCTTCCGCGCCTTCTTCGGCCGATTGGCCAACGCGACCCAGGCTTTGTGCTTCTGGCTCGTCCACATGGCGACGAACTTCGCCTCCGATCCCCGCTCTCCCGCCGCTCAGGCGGGCATCAGGATCCATACGGCCATCGTTCCCTCGATCCTCCTAGTCATCGGGGTCGTCATCTTCCTGAAAATGAACAGGCTCGACGCGGACAAGGCCGAGCTCTACCGCAGGGAGCTCGCCGCCAGGTCCTTATAGCTGCGGCCGCCCGGTCATTGTAGCGAGCGACGCGCCGGTGCTACTATTCCGGCCTATGAAGCCGGCGATCGCCTGGGCCAAGCGGCATCTTTCCATGCTCAAGTCCATCGCCTTCGTTACCTACAAGGAATGGGCGGCCTACCGTTCGCACATGCTCCTCTCGATATTGATCGGACCGGCCTTCTTCCTGGCGCAGTACTTCATCTGGAACGCCGTCTTCTCGGCCCGCGCCGAGGTCGGCGGCCTCGACCTGCGGAGCATGCTCCTGTATTACGGCACGGTCACCCTCGTCTATTACCTGACCATGGACTTCGCCGACTGGAACCTGCAGATGCACATCCGCGTCGGCACCTTCCTCACCTTCATGCTCCGGCCCCTGTCGCATCGTTGGTTCGCCCTCTCGCAGAAGGCCGGCCATAGAGTCCTCGGCTTCCTCTTCGAGTTCCTGCCCGTGTGGCTCATCCTCGCCCTGGCCTTCCGCCTGCCCATCCTCCCCGTATCCTGGCCCTGGGCGATACTCTCAGTTGGCCTCGGATTCCTCATGGTCTTCTTCCTAAACTACTCGATCGGCATCGCGGCCTTCTGGATGACCAGGACCGACGGGCTAAGGTCGATCTTCGCCCTCTTCCGAGACATCATGGCGGGCAGCTTCCTCCCGCTGACCCTCTTCCCCCTCGCCTTCCAGAAGGTCCTCTTCTTCCTGCCCTTCCAGTACGCGACCTACGTCCCCGCCAAGGTCCTCCTGGGCAGCTACGAGCTGGGCGGCATCTCGATGAGCCTCCCCGCCATCGTCGGCTGCCAGGCGGCCGCGGTGCTCTGCATGTGGCTGGTCAGCGAGATCCTCTGGCGCCTCGGCGTCCGAAGGTACACGGGGGTGGGCGCGTGAGCGCGGCCGCGCTCGGCAGCCGCGCGCCGCGGGGCAGCCGCGTCCCGGGCCTAGGGCAGCTGTGGCTGCGCTCGATCCGCGCCAGCTTCGCGCGGCGCATGGCCTACCGCGCCGACCTGGCCTTGGACATCGCGGTTACCCTTTTGTCGGAACTTGTGGGACCCGCGATCACCCTCCTCATCTACGGCAGCACGGCGGGATCGGGCTTTCCCGGCTGGGCCATGTACGAGGTCCTCCTCATCCAATCCGTCTTCCTCATGTCCAGGGGCCTGGCCTTCCCCCTCTTCATGGGCCTCATGTACGGAGTGCTCGATCAGGTGAGATCGGGAAGATTCGAGCTGACCCTCCTGCGCCCCCGCGCGCCGCTCCTCATCCTCGTCTGCCAGGGCATCGATCCCATCGCATTTACGCGCCTCGCGGGCGGCGTCGCCATCTTCGCGATCAGCCTCTCGCATCTTCCGTCGCCTAGCGCGATGGGAATCGCGGCCTTCGTCCTCTTCTTCGCCTTCTCCCTCCTCGTGCTCTTCAGCCTGGCCCTCTTCCTGTCGGGCACCCTCTTCGTCTGGGTCGGCAACGGCCGCGTCTACGAGCTTCTCGATCTCCTCTTGAATTTCGCGCAATATCCCCTGTCGATATTCCCGCGCGCCTTCGGCCTGGCTCTGAGCGTCGCCGTACCCGTGGCCATGGTGTCTTACATACCCGCGAGCGCCCTCTTGGGCCGGCTCGACCTGACGGGCCTCGTCGCCGTACCGGCGAGCGCTGTTTTCTTCCTGCTCTCGCTCTTGTTCTGGGAAAAGATGCGATCGAAATACACGGGAGCCGACGGATGAGCGCCAAGATGCAGATCGAGATCCGGAGCCTGCGGAAGAACTACGCGACCTACAGGCGCGGCTCGGGCTTCGCCGAGATCGCGAAGAGCGTCTTCGCGCGCGAGAAGATCCTTGTCGAGGCCTTGAAGGACATCGACGTCTCGGTGGAGGAGGGCGAGCTCCTGGGCTTCCTGGGACCGAACGGCGCGGGCAAGTCCACCTGCCTCAAGATCCTGACCGGGGTCCTCTTCCCGACCTCGGGGCAGGTCGAGGTCATGGGCTACTGCCCCTGGAAGCAGCGGAAGAAATACGTAGGCCGCATCGGGGCGGTCTTCGGGCAGAAATCCCAGCTTATCTTCGACATCCCGCCCCTGGACAGCTTCCTCATGAATCAGGCGATCTACGGCGTGCCCAAGGCCGACTTCGACGCCCGACTCGACGAGCTGTCCTCCCTCCTCGACGTGCGCGACATCATGGGCCAGCCCACGCGCAACCTGTCGCTCGGCGAGCGGATGAAGTGCGAGTTCATCATGGCCATGCTCCACGGTCCCAGGATCGTCTTCTTGGACGAGCCGACCATCGGCCTCGACGTGATCGCGAAGGAGCGGATCCGCGACTTCATCCTCGCGATGAACCGCAAGGGCGTCACCTTCATCCTGACCACCCACGACCTGGCCGACGTCGAGTTCCTGGCCCGCCGCGTCATCGTCATCAACCACGGCTCCGTCATCTTCGACAAGGGCATCGGCAGCCTGCGGGATCACTTCGGCTCGCGCAAGCGCATCCGCCTCCTCTCCGAAGGCGGCCAGGACGCGTTGTCCCTCGACGGACTCAAGGCGACCGACCGAAGGTCCGAGAACGAGGTCTTCTACGACCTCGACCTCTCCGCCTGCCCTATCGACCGCTTCATCGCGAAGGCCAACGAGGTCTTGCGCATCCGCGACATCTCGATCGGCTCGATACCGATCGAGGAGATCGTCAAGGGACTGTATTCCGCCGCGATGCCGGAGCGCGAGGGAGCCCTCCCATGATCAAGACGCATCAGGGCGAGCTGGACTCTAGCCCCTCCGAGGCGCGCTACGACGAGCGGGCCATTGCTGCCCTCGACGAGCACTTCGAGGGAATGATTAAAGCCGAGCGGATCCAGTGCGCGAGCTACGCGCTCTCGCGCGGAGGCAAGGTCTTCGCGCGGAAGGCCATCGGAAACCTGACCTGGAAAGAGGACAGCCCCGGCTTCAGTACCGACTCGATACGGCACATCGCCAGCATCTCGAAGCTCTTCACCGCGATCGCCGTCATGCAGCTGGTCGAGCGAGGCAAGCTCTATCTCTACCAGAGCGTCGCCTCGATCATTCCCGAGTTCGACACCAAGCTGCACAAGGACGTAACGATCGTCGACCTGCTAACGCATACCTCGGGACTCAAGCCGGACTCGGGCGCGATGGCCGAGCCCTATCCGGCGGGATGGAAGAAGTTCGAGGACAGCCCCGAGGGCGTCTCGGAGATGGTAAAGGACTTCTTGTCGGGGCCGCGCCTTCGGCCGAGGGGAGTCGAGTGGATGTACTGCTCTTCCGGCTTCTGCGTCCTGGCCGAGATCGTCAAGCGGAAGACGGGCATGCGCTTCGTCGATTACCTGAAGGCCGAGATCTTCGAGCCCTTGGGCATGTCGGAGACCTGCGTCGGGACTATCGACGAGGCGAAGGCCGATCGCGTCTGCATGACCGGCGAGGACGAGGCCTGGCTCTTCGATCGGGATTACGGAGGGCATCTCGACGCCCTCGCGGGGGGCAACGGGATAATCTCGACCTTAGGCGACATGCACCGCTTCGGCCTGGCCCTCCTTAACTGGGGCAAACTCGGGGACGCGCGCATCATCGGCGAAAGCACCCTCAGGCACATGACGCGCAACCAGCTTGCGGGAGTCCGATCAGTCTGCTGGGGCAGCCCCGAGAATAAGGACTACCACTATGGCCTGGGCTTCGTCCTCTACGAGGGCGGCAACTACTCGCCCGGATGCTTCGGCCACGAAGGCGCGGGACGCTCGGTCCTCATCGTCGATCCCGCCGAGGAGTTCGTCGCGATGTGGTACGTTCCAAGCAAGATCGGATGGGTAGCCGAGTCCGTCCGCAATCCTCCGGCGATCATGTGGTCCGGCCTTCTGTGAGGAGCCTCCAGATGAGCGACATCATTCCCGTCGAGAGCATTCCGATCGCGCCAGGCGCGATCGAGGCCGAGTGCGGCGAAGTCGGCTACGACTCGAAGTACCTGGGCTACCTCGACGCGCATTTCCTGAACCTGATATCGCGGCGCAAGATCCAATGCGCGAGCTACGTCCTCGCGCGGCGCGGCAAGGTCTTCGCCAGCAAGGCCATGGGATTCCTGCGACCCGATACGGACATTCCCTTCCGGACCGATTCGCCGCGCCAGATCGCAAGCATAACGAAGCTCTTTACGGCCATCGCCCTGCTGCGGCTTTACGAGCTTGGGAAGCTGGACTTGAACGAGAGCGTCAGCCGCTACGTTCCCGAGTTCGCGACCGACATGCATTCGCCTATCACGGTCTTCCAGCTACTGACCCATACGGGCGGAGTCGTCGGCGACTCAGGCTACTTCCTCGAGCCCTATCCCTTCGAGAATCCGCTCATGCAAGGGAAGGAATGGCTGAAGCGCGGCCTCGCCGGCCCCCTGCAGGCCGCGCCTGGCAGCCAGTGGATCTACTCCTCCTTCGGCTTCATGGTCCTAGGCAAGGCGCTCGAGGCGATAACGGGCGAGGATTTCGAAGATCACATAACGCGTACGATACTGAAGCCCCTGGGGATGTCGCGCTCGGCCTTTCGTCCGAGCCTAGAAAAGTCGGGCGAGATATGCGTCGCCTCGGCCGAGGAGGCGGCTTTCCTCCCGAAGATACTGGACCCGAGGCCCTGGCCCGGCCCGCCCCGCTCATCCTGGGGCATCTTCTCGACGGCCGAGGATCTTTCGCGCTTGGGCCGCTGCCTCGCGGGCGGAGGGGAGCTGGACGGCGTCCGCATCCTGGGCCGCAAGACCGTCGAGGCCATGGGCCGTAACCAGATACCGGGGACCTACGCATTCTATTGGGGAGCGCGCAAGGCCGAGTATCCCTACGGACTCGGCGTGCAGATAGCGAAGAACGAGTTCACCGGGAAGGGCGGCTTCGCCCACGAAGGCGCCGGAGCCTCCTGCCTGACCCTCGATCCCGAGCGCGAGTTCGCCTCGGCCTTCTTCGTGCCCTCGAAGGGCGGCTGGACCGCCGAGGCGGTAGATAACCCAAATCCGATTATTTGGGGCGGCCTTTGCGAGGATCCATGCCGCGGACGATATCGTCCAGCTCCTTCTCGAGCCTCTTCTTGATGCGGTCGGCCGTATCGTAGGCCGCTTCGGGCCCAAGGGCGTCCGCGAAATCCTCGGGCCCCATCAAGAGCTTGTAAGGCTTCAGGCTTAAGGCCTTCGCGATCTTCTCCAGCTTCTCGCCCGAGGGGAACTTGCGCCCCATCTCGATCTCGCCCACGAAGCCCGGCGAGATGCCGGCGCGCTCGGCCAGCTCCATCTGAGATATGCCGAGCAGCTTGCGGTGGAGCTTCATATTGCGGACGAGGTTGCGGTGGATCTCGATCACCCGGACATAGTAGGGGGAGGTCCGGGAAATGCAATTTGCCCTAGGAGTGCGACGCTCTCTATAAGAGAGGAAACAAAAGAATCCGCTTGATTATTTGCTCGAAGGGGTTAACTATCTGGTTAGCATGAATACAAGCGACGATAGCCTCGAGTCCGGGGCTTCCAGCAAGGACCGCATCCTGCGGGCGGCCCTGTCCATTTTCGCGAGAAAGAGCTTCGAAGGCTCGCGCGTGGACGAGATCGCCCATGCCGCCGGCGTAAACAAAGCCCTTATCTACTACTACTTCAAGAGCAAGGACGAGATACTCGAAGCTCTTTTTCAAGACGCCATCGAGGATTTCTCCCGCCACGTCGAGTGGTCGATATTCCTTCTTCCCCAGGTGATCGAATCGGATACGGCTCTTGATACCGCCCTGGACGTGTTTTTGAACTTCATCGAGGAGCGTCGCGAGCTCTTCACCGTCGCGATCATGGAGCTGCTGAAAGACTCGGAACGCCGCGTTCGGATCCTGGAACTCCTCAGGCTGGAGATAGAGAAGGAGTATGCGGCCATCGCAAAGGACATAGGCGGCCCGCCCGGCGCCCAGGAAATGGTAACCGAGTTCTTCACTGGCCTGGTTCCCTTCTTCATGTACGTTATCCTGAAAGAGCCTTGGAAAAAGCTGTATATGCAAGATGATCGTGAGCTCAACGCGATGTTCAAGAAGGCGATTCGAGAAACCCATGTCCGCTACACCTACGACTTGATCAAATCCCGAAAGCAAGTGAAGTAGGCTATTGACAAAAACTAACCGGTTGGTTAGTTTGACCCTATTAGTTGACTAACTGGTTAGCTAGTGGGAGGGATATAGTGAAGCTTCGAGAACGAATTCTAAGCTCGCTTGGGGATTATGTCATACGCCATAATAAATTATTCATCATCATCGGCCTTGTGGCGGCGGGCATTGCCGCGTACTTCGCCCTCGGAATAAAGATGAATACTCGCATCATCGACATGCTGAGCAGCAAAAATACCCGGGTTGTCGCCTACGAGAAGATGAGCGCCGATTTCGGCGGCGCCTCGATGGTCGTTACCCTGGAGGGCGGGACCAAGGAGAGGATGGCCGCCGCGGCTGAAGCCTTCGCCGCCGCGATCAGGGCGAAGCCCGAACTGAATCGGTACATCAGATCCATCTCGCTCAAGCTCGAGAAGGACTTCGTCCTCGACTGGGGCTTCCTCTTGCAGAAGCCCGAGGACATCCGCGCGATGCGCGAGCTCTTCGACCAAACCAGCATCCTGCCCTTCGTCGCGGCCATCAACGACAAGCTGGAATCGTCCTACACCGGGGACGAGGCCGAGGAGGAGCTGGAGACGAGCCGCCAGGAGCTGGATGCCGTCGCCAGCATGTCCCAAGTCGGCGCCTTCGCCGAGTCATTGACGAGGTCCCTCGAGGCGCCCGGCGATATCGACGCGGCGGCCTCCGCCCGCGAGCTCGCCGACGCCATGGTTTTCGGAGACCTGTACTCATTCAGCCACGACGGCGGAATGCTCCTTTTCATGGTCACGATGAACTTCGATATAGCCTCGAACATCGATGCCTGCACCGGGATCCTCGAGGACATGAGGACGCTCGCCTCTTCGATCGAGGGCGAGTATCCCGGGATATCGGTCGGCTTCTCCGGCGACATCGCCATGCAGGCCGACGAGAACGAGGCGATGGCGAGCGACACGCTCGTGCCCTCGATCATCGCCTTCGCCCTTATCCTCGCCCTCTTCGTCTTCTCCTTCAGGCAGCTGCGCTCGATCTTCATCGCCATGCTTTGCCTGGTCCTGGGCATCCTCTACAACTTCGGCATCATCGGCGCAACCTTCGGCCAGCTGAACCTCGTTACCAGCATGATAGCCTCCCTCCTCGTCGGATTGGGAATCGACTACGGCATCCAGGTCACGACCAGCCTGAGCTCCTTCCGCGAGGAAGGCCGCGGCCTCAAGGAAGCGATAGCCCTGACCTTCCGCCGCACGGGCTTCGGCGTGGTACTCGCGGCAGCGACGACCGCGGCCTCCTTCTTCGTGCTGATCGCCTCGGGCTCGAAGGCCCTGCGGGAGCTGGGCATCGTGGCCGGCTCGGGCATCCTGACCTGCCTCGCCGCTATGCTCCTGATCCTCCCGGCCTTGACCTCGCTCTTCGGCAAGCGGAGCGAATCCCGGCTGAAGCTTCCCCAGATCGACTTTACGCCGCTCGAGCGCATCGGAACCTTCGCCGCGCGGCGCAGAGTTCCCGTCCTCGTCGTCGCGGCCCTCGTCGTGGCGGGACTCGGCCTATCCGCCTCGAGGCTCCAGGTCGAGTACGACATGATGGAGCTCGAGCCCCAGAAGGGCGAGGCGATCCGTACCTACCGCAAGATATTGAAGGAGTTCGAGATGAATACGAACTTCGCGGTCGCCGTTCTTGGCAGCGTCGAGGAGGCGCGCTCTCTCGCCTTGAAGCTTGAGAGGCTGCCCGGCGTATCCGAAGTGCAGTCGGTCTCGGACTACCTGCCCTCGGCCGAGGAGCAGGAGGAAAGGCTGGCCGAGATAGCCCGGATACGAGCTGACCTTCCGCGGCCCGGCTCCATGAAGTACGGAAACGTCGAGGTCGAGTCCTTGATAGAGGAAGTCCAGGAGCTCGAGTGGAACCTCATCGAGCTGGGCGACATCTCGGTCGCGGGCCTGGGCGAGGGCAACAGGATCATGCGCAAGCGCGACGCCATGATCCGCGAGATCATGGGAGCCGAGGTCGGGACCGAGGGCGCCGAGATATTCCGAAGGCTCATGGACGCCCTAAAGGCAGATCCCGAGCGCGCCGCCGCGCGCCTTTCGGCGATGGACGCGTCCTTCTCGGCCTCGGCCGCGGGGGTGATCGCGCGCATGGCCTCGGCCTCGAGGCCGATCGCCGCCTCGGACCTGCCGCCCGAGCTGGCCGACAACTTCCTGGATAAGAAGACGGGGACGCGGAACATCATGACCATCTACCCGAAGGCGAGCGCGACCGCGACCAACGAAGCCCTGCGCCGGTACGACGCCGCCCTGCGCGAGGCAGCTCCGGGGATTACAGGGACGACGCCCCTCTTCCTCGACTTCTTCGACGAGACAATGCAGGAGGCGAAGAAGACCGCGCTCTTCGTCGGGATTCTCGTCCTCCTTTTCGCCTTCCTCTCCTTCAGGAGCCTGAAGTACACGCTGATCGCGGCGGTACCGCCCGTTCTGAGCCTCGTGCTGCTCTTCGGCGCTTTGCCCCTGATCGGCTGGAAGATCAACGTCCTCAACCTGATTACCCTGCCTCTCACCATAGGAATAGGCGTCGCCTACGGTACCTACCTCCTGCAGCGCTACCTCGTCGAGGGGCGCGACCTGCGGAAGGCCCTCAAGTACACCTCGAAGGCCGTCTTCCTCTCGGCCTTCACGACGATGGTCGGCTTCGGAAGCCTCGGCCTCGCGGGATCCTTCAAAATGCTGGCGAGCTTCGGGGCCGTGCTCTTCATAGGCATCGGTTTCTGCTACCTGACGACCATGCTGATCATTCCCGCCCTCCTCGGCGACACGAAGAAAGAAAGGAGCGCATCATGAACGCTAGGAAAAGCGCAATCTTGGGAATCTCGTGCGCGGCGCTGTGCGTCGGCGCGTCATTCGCTCAAGGCTCGGGCCCCGACGCTCGCGTCGCAGCCGACGCTCGCGTCGGCGAGGACGCCCTCTCCATCATACGGGCGGTCGACGCGAAGCAGAAAAGCGGAAGCTCCCGCCAGGATATGGTTATGACGACCTATCCCGATATGGCCGACGAGGGCAACAAGCGCGAGTTCTCGATCCGCAGCTTGTCGAAGGGCGAGGACGACGGCTACATGGAATTCCTCGAGCCAAAGAGCATCAAGGGCCTGCGCATACTCAGCAAGGGCGACGACAACTGGGTCTTCTTCCCCTCGACCGGAAGGACGCGCAAGATCGCCGGCAAGTCGAAGAAGGATTCCGTGCAGGGCGTCGGCGGCGACTTTTCCTACGAGGACATCGGCTCGGGCTCATTCGAATCGAAGTACGACTTCAAGATCCTGAAGAGCGACGCCTCCTCTTGGACGCTTGAAGGCGCGGCCAAGGCGGCGGACGCCGTCTACTCGAAGATCGTCGCGGCCATCGACTGGTCGCGGATGCTGCCCGTGAAGATCGAGTTCCATACGAAGGAGGACGGTCGCTTCAAGGAGTTGACCATGGCCGACTTCAAGGTCTTCGGGGGAAAGG
>Ga0075317_1000079_pt1 | contig 11572 bp, 9 predicted proteins | sample MayberryNE_TuleB_FD_120068 | JGI IMG/M metagenome (GOLD analysis project Ga0075317, IMG submission 120068) | Natural and restored wetland microbial communities from the San Francisco Bay, California, USA, that impact long-term carbon... | ecosystem: Environmental > Terrestrial > Soil > Wetlands ... | reverse complement strand
GACGCAGGCGAAGGGAGCGCGGCTGACGACGCCCGCGACGAAATCGCGGGGGCCGACGATGAGGCCGTAGGTCCCTATGCGGACGCGGCCCTCGGAGGCGGCCGCGCCGCGCGGGGCGGCCTCGGAGGGCGATGCGCCGCCTTCGATTTCGTCGCGGCTCGCGAGCATGAAGCGCGGCGACGAGCCGAAGGGTCCGGGCACGGCCTCGGCGAAGGAGGCGCATAGGCCGCTTCGCTCCTCGGCGCTTAGCGTCCCGCCGTCATAAGTCCTCGTCGAATGCCGCTTCCGAATCGCGTCCATGCCGAGCTTCATCGCTTCCGCTCCTTTTTCTCGCCGCCGAGCTCGGCCCAGCGAAAGCAGCTCGTCAGGTGATCGTTGACCATGCCGATCGCCTGCATGTGGGCGTAGATCGTCGTCGAGCCGACGAAACCGAAGCCCCTCGCTTTGAGGTCCTTCGCGAGCTCGTCGGATCGAGCCGTCGTCACGGGTACTTTAGCCATCGAGGACCAGGAGTTCACGATCGGCCTTCCGTCCACGAAGCGCCAGATATACGCATCGAAGCTCCCGAATTCCTCGGCAACGCGCAGGAAGGCGCGGGCGTTCGCGACGGCCGCCTCGATCTTTCGCCTGTTGCGAATGATCCCCTGATCGCCCAAAAGGCGCTCGATCCGCGCCTCGGTGAAGCGCGCGACCTTCGCGGGGTCGAACTCGGCATAGGCCTTCCGGAAGGCCTCGCGCTTTCCGAGGATGCAGCGCCAGGAAAGGCCAGCCTGCTGGGTCTCGAGGAGGAGGAACTCGAAATGCAGTTTCTCGTCATGGATGGGCCGGCCCCATTCCTCGTCATGGTAGGCGAGGTAGAGCGGATCGTCGCCGCACCAGGGACAGCGCGTCATTCGAAGAATCTCCCCGCGCGCAGGCCGAGAACCCAGCCCGAGCCGTCGGTCGCCGCTCCCGCGAAAGCGCTGACGGCCATCGGCGCGAGGCCCATGATCGAGAAGCCCGCGCTGAGCATTCCGCCGATCGTGAGCCTCGTCGCCGCAGGGCCTCCATCGGATGGCAGGACGCCAGAAAAGTCCGCGTAGGCTCCGATCTCGGGGCGCTCGACGATGACCAGCTCGCCGAAGGCGATCTCGAGCGGCTTTGCCAGCCATACGGCTTCCGCGCTCGCCAGGAATCGGGTCTCAGCCAGTCCTTCTATGACCGCGCTCCTGTACGGATCGGCCCGGTTATGCGCGAGCCCGGGACCCTCGAGGGCCAGGCGGTACTGTCCCCTCGCGCGAAGGGCGATGACGCCGCCGGCCTCGATTCCAAGATCGAGGGAGAGGGAGGGCCCTTTGTTCCCCTCGGAATCGATTTCAAAGGACGCATCAAGGCCGAGCACGGCCGGAGCGCGCCGCGGAGTCTCCAAGCCGATGCCGCCCGAGGCAGTCCACGGCAGCTCTCCGGAATCGATCGGCGTCGAGAGTCCGGCGCGGATGGCCGGACTAAGGATTAGGCCGTTTAGTATCTCGAACGAGAGCGAAGAACTCGCCTCTGCCGCCGCCTCGCGCGGCTCGGGGACCGAGGGACCTCCGTCCAGAATGCCCGAGCCCGAGAGCAGGGCGCGCGTGCCTAGGCACCAGGCGAGTCCCGAGTCCCTCGACTCGTTCATAGGAAACGCGTAGCCCTCGAGGCCGAGCTTAAGCCCGAGTCCCCAGGCGCGCTCTGAATCCTGCTCGAGACCGGCGAGGGCCGAAAACGCGGCGCGTACGGGCCCGCCCCGAAGCTCGACCGAGGGCCCCGCCCATCGCCGCCCCGCAAAGGCGGCCGATCCTCCGCGCGCCTCGTCGAGGACGCGGATATCGGCGCCGAACAGGATGTCCGGCCGCGCGGGGAATGCGGCTCCGAGCCTGGCGGCAGCGGCCATCCGCTTAATTCTGCGGCCGTAGTACGCGCGGCGCTCGGCGAGCCCCGCCGCAGCTTCCCTCGGCTCGGGAGCGATAGCCCGAAGCTCTCCGAGCGCCGCTATGGCCGATGCCTTCCCCCGCGCAGCGACCTCCGACGGCTGCGAGAATTGCATGTACGACAGCTCCTCGACATCGCATCTGATGACGAGAGGCCGATGCTCCAAGAGTCCCTCGATCGAGCTTCTCGTCTTGCCGAGGTCGAGGGCTCGGTTAATGACGACGAAGGGGCTCGAGAAATCCATCTCGCGGCCGTACAGGGCGGTCGCGACGGCGATCCTTCCGCTATAGCGATACGCGGCCTCGACCGGCACGAGGCTCGTGACCCCGCCGTCGATAAGGAGGAGATCGCCCAGGCGTACCGGCTCGAAGACCGCGGGCAGGGCGAAGGACGCGGCCATGACCGTAGCGAAGTCGCCCTCGGCGATCAGGACCTGCCTCCTCGAGATGAGGTCCTCGCAGGCGACCAGGACGGGAATAGGCAGATCGGCGAGGTCGAGATCGCCCGCGAGCGCGCGGACCATGGCGATGAAGCGGCCGCCGTCAAGGAAGCCGCCCGAGAACGGAAGCTCCGGATCGAAAAGCCCGCTCGCGGGAAATGCGTCGAAAAGCGCGGCTATGTCGGCTGGCGCCAGGCCGGCGCCGTAGAGCAGGGCGACGATGGCGCCCATCGAGTCGGCGACCAGGAAGTCCGGCCTTATCCCTTCTTCATCGAGCGCCTCGAGGACGCCGATATGCGCGAAGGCGCGGGCGGATCCCCCTGACAGGACAAGCCCGAAGGGATCTCCGCCATCGGCGGTTTCGGCGATCCGCCTCTTGAAGGCCTCCTCGCCGAGGATGATCGGACGGGCGACCGACAGGATCGCGTCGTCATCGTACAAGGGAAGGACCTGGGAGACGGCGAGCGGAGCGGCTAGGGCCGCGAGAAGGAACGAGGCGCCGAGCGCCTTCGCTCGGCGGACCGCGATTTGTCGGATCATAAGGCGACGATATCATGGAAGAACGAGCCCAGACAGGGAGGCGCCCAGACTCCCTCGACGGGAGTCGTTGAATATAATATATTATCCGCTATGACAATTCGCTCGACGACCGAATCCGAACCCCCATCCGATTCCTCCGATTCTCCCTACCCTAGTCGGGCGCCGATAGGCGCCAGCAAGATCTCCATCGGGCAGGGGCCGCGACATGGCCGCTGAAATCCTCATCCTCCTCGCGCTGATCCTGCTCAACGGCTTCTTCTCGCTGTCCGAAATGGCGGTCGTGTCCTCAAGGAAGGCCCGGCTCAGGCACGAGGCCGAGCGAGGGCGAAAAAACTACAAGCTCGCCCTCGAAACCGCCGAGAGGCCCTCGCGCTTCCTCTCGACCATCCAGGTCGTCATCACTCTCATCGGGACGCTGACCGGAGCCCTCGGAGGCGTGACGATAGCGCGCGCGCTCCAAGTCCCGCTTTCCTCGCTTCCCTTGATAGGCCCTTATGCCGAGCCCGTATCGATCGGCATAGTCGTCATCCTGACTACCTTCGTGTCGGTCGTGCTGGGCGAGCTCGTGCCGAAGAACCTGGCCCTCTCGAGGCCCGAGCCCATCGCGGCCGCGGTCATCGGACCGGTCCGCGCCTTCGCCGTCGTGTTCTCGCCGCTATCTCGGCTTCTCTCGGCGACGACCGACCTCATCGTCTCCCTCTTCGGCGGGAAGCGGCGGGACGAGCCCGCGGTCACCGAGGAGGAAGTGCGCGTACTCATAGCCCTAGGCGCGGAATCGGGGGTCTTCGAGCCGAGCGAGCGCAAGATGGTCGAGGGCGTCCTGTCCCTCGACGACCGCCGGGTCACGACGCTGATGACCCCGAGGATCGACGTCGTCACCATCGACCTTAGCGACGGCGTCGAGGAAGCGCGCCGGATCATCCTGGAGAACGCGCGCTTCGGCTTTATCCCCGCGGTCGAGGACGACCTCGATCACGTCATCGGCATGCTGCCGGTCAAAGACTGTCTCGCCGCGATCGCGCTGGGCGGCTTCGCGGACGCTCGGGACTTCCTGGTCCCGCCGGTCCTGGTTCCCGAGTCGGTCTCGCCGCTCAAGCTCTTCGCGGCCCTTAGGGACGGCAACGCGAAGAGCGCCCTCATCCTCGACGAGTACGGCGGAGTATCGGGCCTCGTATCGCTTTCCGACCTCGTAGAGACCATCGTCGGCGCCGCAGCGGCGACGGGCGACGACGACGAGCCGCATATCCTCAAGAGGGAGGACGGCAGCTGGCTGGTCGACGGGGCCTTGGGGCTCGAGCGCTTCGCCGAGGAGCTTGGCCTGGAGAAGGCGCCCGGCGGCGGCGAGTACGACACGGTGGCGGGGCTCGTCCTGGACCGCATGGGCGCGATACCCAAGACGGGCGATCGCTGCCTCTGGGACAGCTACGAGCTCGAGGTGCTGGACATGGACGGGAATCGAATCGACAAGATACTCGTAAGCCCCGCCGTCAAGCCGGGCTCGGAAGAAGATACTACAGGCTGAGGAACCAGCGGTGGATCGCGGCGCCCGGCGAGAGCTCGGGATGGAAGGTCGCCCCGACGATAGAGCCCTGCCGTACCAATATAGGATCGCCGCCGTGCTTGGCCAGGATCTCGACGCCCGGCCCGACCTCGACGATCCGCGGCGCGCGGATGAATACCGCCTCCACGCTCTCCGCGCCGGGAACCTCGGTATGCACGGCGGCGCGGAAGCTGTCGATCTGCCGCCCGTAGGCGTTGCGCCTCACGGTCACGTTCAAGAGCCTTAAGCCCGGCTGATCGCTGCCTTCGACCCTCGCCGCGAGGAGGATGAGGCCGGCGCAGGTGCCCAGGACGGGCGCGCCCGCGCGGATGCGCTCGGCGAGGCGTTCCATCAGGCCGAAGCGCGTTAGCAGGGCGCCGATTACGGTACTCTCGCCGCCAGGCAGCACGAAGGCATCGGCCGCCTCGATGTCGGCCGTCGTCCGCGCCTGGAAATGCTCAGCCCCGGCCTGCGACAGGGCGGCCCCATGGGCGGCATAATCCCCCTGCAGGGCGAGGACGCCGACTCTCTTCACCCTTACCAGCCGCGCTTGGCCATGCGCTGGTCGTCCTTGAGCTCCTCGAGCCCTATACCGACCATGGGCTCGCCGAGGTCCTCGGACAGCTCGGCCAGCTTCTTGGGATCCTTGTAGTAGGCCACGGCCCCGACTATCGCGGTCGCGCGCCTGGCGGGATCGCCGGACTTAAAGATGCCCGATCCGACGAAGACCGTCTCGGCGCCCAGCTCCATCATGAGGGCCGCGTCCGCGGGCGTCGCGACCCCTCCGGCCGAGAAGTTGGGCACGGGAAGCTTCCCCGTCTTGGCGACCTCGACGACGAGCTCGTAGGGGGCGCCGAGATCCTTGGCGGCGGTCATCAGCTCTTCGTCCCGCAGCCGCGTAAGCCGGGCGATCTCGTCGGTGACCGACCTCATGTGCCGTACCGCCTCGATGACGTCGCCCGTTCCGGGCTCGCCCTTCGTGCGTATCAAGGCCGCGCCCTCGCCGACGCGGCGCAGGGCCTCGCCCAGATCCCGGCATCCGCAGACGAAGGGAACCTTGAAATCATGCTTGTTGACGTGGAAGCGGTCGTCGGCGGGAGTGAGGACCTCTGATTCGTCGATGAAATCGACGGCCAAGGCCTCGAGTATCCTCGCTTCCATAAAGTGCCCGATGCGGCACTTGGCCATGACGGGAATGCTAACCGCGTCCTGTATCGCCTTAATGATCTTCGGGTCCGACATGCGCGCGACGCCGCCTGTGGCGCGGATGTCCGCGGGCACCCGCTCTAAGGCCATGACGGCTACGGCGCCGGCCTTCTCGGCGATCTTGGCCTGCTCGGCGTTCGTCACGTCCATGATGACGCCGCCCTTGAGCATCTCGGCTAGGCCGACCTTGGTCCGCCACTCGGGGGACTGCCGCTCGGACCACAATCCAGTATTCATGCCCAGCTCTCCTTGGCATGCCCCATGCGGCGCCGATCCGGCGCCGGCACCAAGCCTGCTTATGGATAGAGTACAGAAACAATGGCGGGATGTTCAATAATGCGGTATGGGCATCGATGCTTGTGGGCCCACCTGGACTTGCCCTCCGCTCGTCGGCGTCGTGCCGACTCGCTCCAGGCCGGCTCGGGCGCTGGCACTCGGCATAGGCCTAAAGGCCTGTGCCGCAAGGAATGGATTATCGAGGTCGCATTCGCGACCTCGGCATCCTGCCTCGCTTCCGGCGCTAATCGCGCCGCGCGCCCTCGCTTCAAGTCCAGGTGGAAATCGTTGGGCCCACCTGGACTTGAACCAGGGACCGACGGATTATGAGTCCGCAGCTCTAACCAACTGAGCTATAGGCCCGAATGATAAGGAATGGTACAATAAATACATAGGCTCGGGAAAAAGTCAATTGCCGTGTATACTGGCCCATCGGCCCGACGCAAGAACGGACCGACGCCCCCGAACGGCGCGGAGGTGCAGATGCGAAGCATACCTGTCGTCTCGACCGACGAAGACCTCAACGAGATCGTGCGCGCCGAGTGCTCGCGCTCCAACGGAGAGATCGCGCCCGTATTCTTCTCGAATCCGTCCGAAGTCGTCGAATTCATGAAATACGAGCTGCCAGAAATCAAGATCTTCTATTTTTCCGACAAGAGCCTCGATTGCCTTCAGATACTCGAGGAAGTGCGCAGGGATCCCTGGCTCCACTACGGCGGCATCATCGGCATCCATGACAGCAAGGAGGACCGCAGCCGCCTCGAGGCCATCCGGGACGCGAATATCGTAGCCCTCTTGCGCACGAGGGAGATGCAGTCCGACTTCCCTAGGCTCCTCCGAATCCTGCGGCAGAACAAGCAGATCCTGTTTCAGCGGGGAATCCAGCAGCACCTCATCAAGGACATTTCCGGCGCCTTCATCATCAACAACGACCCCCTCGACATCACGGCCTACACGAACCTGATCACGAACTACCTTTACAACGCGAACCTGATTGGCGCCGAGGAGAGGGAGGGGCTCCATGTCGCCCTCCTAGAGCTCCTCATCAACGGCATCGAGCACGGCAACTGCAGGATCGGCTACGACGAGAAGACCGCCTGGCTGCAGAAGGGCGGCAATATCATGGACCTTATCCGCGAGAAGAACCGGATCCCGGCGGTATCGGAGCGCAAGATATACTTCTCGTACCGCATAGGCCCGGAACGCTCGACCTTCACCGTCAGGGACGAGGGCTCGGGCTTCGATTGGCGCTCGAGGATCGCCTCGAGCGAGGACGAGCCCGGGCTGCACGGCATGGGAATGCGGATGGCGGGCCTTTACGTGGACTCGCTTTCGTATAACGAGGCCGGCAACGAGGTCGCCTTCGGGATCTCCCATCGGAAGGCCGAGTCCAACGCGATTCCGAAGATATTCGAGAGCGCCGAGGAAATGCGCTATGCCAACGGCGAGCGCGTCTGCTCGGAGGGCGAGGAGTCGGACTCGCTCTACTACATCGTCTCGGGCACGCTCTACGTATACTCAAAGGGAAAGCTGGTCTCGGCGCTGACGCCGGACGATATCTTCATGGGCGAGATGTCCTTCCTCCTGTCCAACCGCCGCTCGGCGACGGTCATCGCCAAGGGCGAGACCGTCCTGATCCGCATCTCGAAGCAGGACTTCGTGAACCTGATCAAGGAGAATCCCCATTACGGGATATTCCTGGCCAGGCTCCTCGCCCAAAGGCTAACGAGGCTGAACGCGAGGACGGTACGGCTGAACGCGGAGTATCTTAAGCTTCGGACGCTCGCCGAGCTGAAGGGCGTCCTTCCCCAGCCCGGGCCCGCGGCGCCCTAGGCCCGGGGGCCCTACGCGGCCAGCAAGAGGATCGCGAAGTAGACGGCCATAGCGGCCCCGCCAAGCGGCACGCCGACCGAGATCCATTCCTTGCTCTTGATGTTCAGCTTTCCCGCGGAAATTATGTTCGGGATATTCCCGGGGATCAGCATGCCTCCCGCGACGATGAGGCCCATCAACGAGAACGTAAGCTGGCTCTTCGACATGGCAGGCCCCACCTCGGCGGCCGCCAACGTGGCGTTGTCAAGTATCGCCGAGATTGAATTGATCCAGAACAGCCCCTCGGCGGGAAGCTTCACGATGAAGGCGTCGATGATCGGCTTGAAGCCCGTTCCCAGGAAAACCAAGGCCATGACGAAAAAATAGGTCTTGACCGTTCGGAAGACGATGTCCTTGATATTCTCCGCGCGATCCTCGTTGAGGCTCGTCGCCTCCGAGTTCGCCGTCTTAACGGTAATTGCGGCGATCGCACCGAAAGCGAGAACGCCGGGCACGACGTAGTACCAGAAATTCCGGGCCAGGAACCAGAAATCAGCCGAGTACGGCTCTCCCTTCAGCTTCGATATGGCGATCGTGGCCAAGGGCTCGCCCAGCGGCGTCAGGACCGCGCCCATACCGATCGCGAAGCAGGACACGACAACGATCTTTATCTCATCACGCCTGTCGAGCTTCATGCAGTCGATGACCTCGACGAGTATCAGGGCGGCGATGATCGCGGTGATCATGCTGGATACGAAGCCGAGCAGGACGACGATCGCGAAAGTAAAGGCCTTGACGCCGATCGCCGCGATGGACTTGTTGACAGCCCTGCGCATGGCGGGACGGAGGATCTTGAAGAGGAATCCCGCGACGAGAACGGCGGCGGTAATCTTTATCGGCTCTACGAGAGCCTCCTCGACGAGGACCCACTCCCATTGGGAGGTAACGGTAACCGCCAGGATTCCCATTATAAAAAGGAATATCTCTAGGTTCTCCTCGACATGCTTGACGAAGAAGGGCAGCGAAAGCACGGCGGTCAGTATGCTGAATAGGGAAATAAACGTAGGCACGGAAGCGCTCCTTGGATGCAAGACCGTAATCGCGGGTGCAGTATAACGAGGAGCGTTTTTTTGTTTAATAGGGTAGTCCCTGTCCCTCCGCACGGTTCGTGAACGGCGCACGGAGGACAGGAGGGACTCCTCGAGCTTCAGCCTATGCTCGAAGGGCCTCGCGCCTTAAGACGATGAAAAGAGGGATGGCCGCGGCCTCCGCCGCGACGGCCGCGACGACAAGGACTGATATATTATTGTCGTATAAGAGCCCCATGGCGAAGCTCGAGGCGAAAATAGCCAGCCCGTAGATCGTGTTGAAGATGCCGTATCCGGTTCCCCGCTTGCGTATAGGCGTGATATCCGCGATCGCGCTCTTCATGATGGTCTCGTGCGTCCCCATTACTATTCCCCACAGCACCGCCGCCCCGATCGCCGCGGCCTTCGAATCGCCGAAGCCGAAGACGGGTATCAGCGCCGAGAGCAGGGGTATAGCTATCAGCGATACGAGGCCGCCGCTATCCGATCCCTTCCGTTTCTTCAGCTTGTCGTATACGACCCCGACGATCAGCGCGGTTAGCCCGTCGACGCCCATCGCGATCGCGTAGAAAAGGGCGATCTGCGCGCCGGGAAGGACCCCCGTCGCGGCGTAGTGGTAGGAAAGGATCGGCCAACCGACGAAGCCCAGCGTCGTCACGAGGCTGAAGGCCGTGTACAGCCAGAAAGTCCGCGACAGCTTCTCGCTCTGGACGGCCTTCGGGGCTATGGGCTCGAGCTTCTCGGGATCTGGCACGCGGAGGAACGCGTACAGGACGCTCAGCATGAGGATAACGAAAGGTATCCAGAGCCAGGAATAGGCCGCGCGGAACAGCGACAGCTCGGTGCCGGCGCCCATGGAAAGGACGGCGGCGAAGACCAAGGGGCCCAGTAGGGCGCCGAGCTGGTCCATCGCCTCATGCAGCCCGAATCCGATGCCGGTGCCGACCTGCCTGGTAGCGGCGGATAGGATCGTGTCCTTGGCCGGGGCGCGGACGGCCTTGCCGAAGCGCTCCAGTACGATGAAGAGCGCCGCCAGCTGCCAGCCCCCCGCGAGCGCGAGAAGGGGCACGCTGGCCAAGAGGCCGTATCCCAGGAAGGTGAAGAGCCAATAGGCCTTCATCCTGTCGGCGAACCAGCCGGAAACAAGGCGCGTGGCGTAGCCGAGGAATTCCCCGAGGCCAGCGATGAGCCCGACTAGGGCGGCGCTGGCACCCAGGGCTTTCAAGTAAGGGCCGTTGACAGATCGGGCTCCCTCGTAAACGATATCGCCGAAAAGGCTGACGACGCCGAATGCGATGATGACCTGCCAGGCCAATCGCTTATGTCCCGGCTGGGAACCGCCCGATGCGTCCGCGGGGCTTAAGCGGAACGGTTTCATCATGGAACGCCTCCAAAAAGAAAGATGGCCGCTCGCGAGCGGCCATATTCTCCCGAAGAGAGAGCGCCTAGATCTTTCCCCGGAAGGTTACGCGGACCTGCTTGTACAAGCCCTCGCCCTCGCTCTTCGTCTCGATATCGACGATGTCGTTGAGAGTCGTATGGACTATTCGGCGCTCGAAGGGGTTCATGGGCTCGAGGAGGACCGACTGCCTCGTCCGCCTGACCTGCTCGGCGGTCTCGTAGGCGAGCCGAACCAGGGATTCCTCGCGGCGGATCCGGTAATTCTCCGAATCGAGGATTACGCGCGTATCCTCGCGGCCCAGCCTGCCCGCGTACACATTGACCAAGAGCTGGAGGGCGTCGAGGTTCTTTCCCTTCTTCCCGATAATGATGGACGCGTTCTCGCTGTCGATACGGATACCGAGCTTCTTCTCTTCGCGGAAGAGTATGGACACCTCGCAGGAATAGCCCATCCCCTCGATGACGCGCTTCGTGTAGTCGGAAATCTTCGCCTCGAACTCGTCCGTCGCCACGGCGTCGGCCGGCTGCGCGCGCCTCCGAGGAGCCGCGGCCGCGGCGGTCGGGGACTCGTCCCGCGTATGAACCCGGATGCGGACCTTGCCCTTTTTAAAGATGCTTCCCGCCTGAGACTCGAGAACCTCGACGTCGAAGCCGTCGCGTTCCAGGCCAAGCTCTTCGGCAGCCGCGTCGATGGCCTCCTTCTCTGAGCGCCCCTCGAACTCTTGAACCATATTTCCACTCCTAGGAGAGAGATGTCCTATCTAGGGCGGGCGCGGGGGAGGGGCCGTAAGCCCATTCCCCGCGCGCCGGCATCGCCCAGCTAACGGCGCTTCTTCTTCCCGCCGCCCTTGTTCGGCGGGACGACGCGAGCCGGAACCGCGGGGGCGGCGGCCGCTAGGGCCAGCTTCCTCTGCTTAAGAAGATTGTTGATCACGACTTGCTGGCCGATGGTCAGTATGTTCGATATGATCCAGTACACCAAAAGGCCCGAGGGCGCGTTGTACAGGATGAAGAAGAAGAAGATCGGCATGCCGTACATCATGATCTTCATCTGCGTCGCGCTCTGGGTCGGCGCCGACATCTGCGTATACTTGCCGTACAGGAGCTGGCTGACGACATAGATGATCGGCAGTATGCGCAGGGCGTCGACCTGCCAGATGACGAGGTTGACCGTGCCGAACGTGAAGATAGACTCGGGGACCGACAGGTCCGATATCCAGCCCGGGATGAACGACGCGCCTCGAAGGTCGAAGTGCGTGTTGAACAGGTTGTACATCGCCAGGAAAATCGGCATCTGGATCAGGAGGGGCAGGCATCCGGACATCG
>Ga0075317_1000078_pt1 | contig 11579 bp, 11 predicted proteins | sample MayberryNE_TuleB_FD_120068 | JGI IMG/M metagenome (GOLD analysis project Ga0075317, IMG submission 120068) | Natural and restored wetland microbial communities from the San Francisco Bay, California, USA, that impact long-term carbon... | ecosystem: Environmental > Terrestrial > Soil > Wetlands ... | reverse complement strand
CGATGAAATCGTATATGTTGGCATTGGAAATATGATCGTACACGGCCTGACCTTTTATTGCAGGAGAAATCAATAAAAGAGAGAGAAATAATAATAAAAAGGATCTTTTCATATACCGCAAAGTAATGAAATTTATAGTAAAATTTCCGGGGAGAAAAAGAAATCATGCAGTCAAAGAAGTCTTGCAGTCGGGGAGCGTCCAAGCGCCGTCCCTCCGGTCAGGTAAAAACCGCCAGTACCGGTTTAGCTGGAAAAAGAAGTTACACAGAGGTTCACGGAGAAGACACAGAGGACAATGAGAAAACGGATTGTCCCGCTTCGCGGGATTGTGGGTGAGCGCACAGAGTTTGGGTTGCCGTCGGCAACCGGATATAACTCCATAGTGGTGAGCCACTCTTTGCGAAAAAAACTATTTCATTAGCTTTGCTAAAAATATCAACTGATGGCAAAACTCAATGATGACATCATACGGCTCATACAGGCGGAAATAGATCGCCAGGGAGGTGAATTTGATTCCATCGAATCACTCAACAAAATAGCCGGCAAGGTAATGGACCTGCATAACCGGGAGGCCATTCAGGAATTTGAGGGATTATCTCCTCATCAGATGTTTCTGTTGACGAACACCCCTTTTTCACCCGACAGCCCGGTAATATTTAAAACCGCACCGCGACCGGAGCTTATCGATACGGCTCCTATAATGAGGGTTTGTTCCCTTTTAATAAGGACAATCGGTGCTGAAAAAAACGGAATTAAGCTCACTCCCAAAGGAAACCTGCCAAGGAAAATAGTCAATGAAATTTATCAATTGAACTTATACAGCACTGTAAATTCAAATTATTCGCAGTTTAAGCCACTTGATGAATTCGATTATGTACCCGCTGCATATACAAGAACTTTATTGCAATTGGCAGGATTTGTTAAGGTGCGCTCAAATAAACTAACATTGACAAAAGCAGGATCGGCTATTTCAGATTCGTTTTTATTATTCCGCAGTCTGTTTACTACGTACATATCGAAGTTTCATAAAGGATATCTGGACGGATTTGGTAACGACAATATTGGCAACGTTGCTCCGCTCTATGTTATATATCTCTTAAAGCGGTATGGTTTAGAAAGAAAAGAAGCCTCCTTTTATGCTTCTCTTTATTTTAAAGCGTTTCCTGATTTGCTGAATGAATACTTACTGAATCCTGATAACCGCTTAAAGCATGCCCATGATTGCTTCATATACCGGACCTTTGATAAAGGATTGTTTATGTTTGGCCTGGCAGATATTGAATATGAAGGAATTAAATACTATGATCAGAAGCAGTTTATAAAAACAAGTGCGTTATTTCGAGAGTTGTTTTTATGATGCCGGTGGAATCAACATGCTTTCTTTCAAAGGTCAATCTGATTTGAATGCAGGTCAGTAAGAACTTTCTTCAAAACCTGTCTGCCTTGCAGGGGCTTTTACGCTGGCAGGCAAGTCTGCGTTTTTCTGCGCAATCTGCGAGCAACCTTTTCTGACTAAATGCAGGCAGGCGAGAACGTTTATTCCTTACTGACTCCCATAAGGAATAAAACTGATAGCCAACCCTGTGAAAGCAGCAATGCTGAAACTTAAAAGGGTACCCACCAATACATATTCTGTTTTTTGGGTATCATTAAACCGCAAAATAGATTTTGCAGCAATTATTAAACCCACAACTTCGTATTTCCCAAGCAGAATCAACGTCAATGAAAGAAATCGTTCGGTAATGCCTATCAGCTTGCCTGCATTGGGCAGACTCTTATCTTTATTTTCGGGATTTTCGACGGGTGTCTGTATCGAAAATGCTTCCATCATGAACTTGATAATAATATTTGAAGGTTTTGCGCAGAAAATATATCCTGCAATAATAGCCAAAGTCCGGGTTTCAAGGTCGAGCAGAAAATGAATACCGTTGGTGTATTCATAGAGTATAACTATAGCGGTTATGAAAAGAATATGTAAGAACTGATCTATGAAAAACATGTACCTGACCCTGAATTTCGAAATTGCATAACTTTTCAGCATGTCAATGACAAAATGTGTTAATGTCAGAAAAATTGCGACCTTCCAGAAACCAAGGTCAAACGACAGCACAAATGTGCACGAAAAAACAATAATGATATGATATACATGATATGAATTAAACAGGCTTCCTTCTTTTTTATCACACCAGCGCTGAGGCTGAAAAACAAAATCCGACAGCAGATGGGCGATAAACTGTAGAATCAGTAATTGTACCATTGTCATTTTATATATTTTTCAAAGTAACGGACCGATTTATCAATCGAAAGCCAACCGGCTGCAGTTGAGTGCTGACTGATAGTAGACTGGTTTTTTTTTAATTTTTTGGAAATGTCCTTTTCACTTAAATCAAACAACTTATAATAAATAATTTGGCTTTGTTTTGCCGAACAATTTGAAATAATAGTGTCAAGCAATGAAAAAACAGTGTCAAATTGTTCCTCCAGATATTTGTCGTTTGAGCAGAAAAACATACTGTTTTTGATAATGATTTTTTGTTTGTCAGATGTCGAGAGATTTTTAATTGCCCTGCCCGAAAGATAAATAGCTTCTCCATCGATAATACCTTTGCCGGCATCCAGTTTATCCAGAGGAGCAACAGCTACTGATAGTCTGATGCCATATTCACTGAAATATTTTAAGCGGTTGTCGGTCAGAATTTTACTTTTAAAGCTGAACGATTTAACGAAAGTTTTCAGGATCAACGCGATTCTCAATGCATATTGAGGCGAACGGAGAGCGCATTCAATATAATCTCCCTGTACAATCCTTCCGTAAAAGCCATCGCCCTTATACTTACCGGATAATTCTTTTAAAAGGCCCTGGATATCTGATTCCAGTTTTCGCTTTTCGTCTTGTGAAAGCGCTGTATAAGAAATCACATCGGCAGAAATTGTACCGAAATTCATATTATTTGATTTATCGGTAAATATACTAATAAATAAGAAATATCGGTAATTTTACCGATATTTTCACAAAACATTATGAATTTATCGCAAACGCAGATTTCTCCTGACAGCCCAAACCCCTAATTGCCTTTCCCCGGACTCAGCGGGGAGCTGTAAAATTTTCAATAAAGTTGTTGATAATATCCTGGCATGGTAACAGCCTATTCACAAGGATTATCTTAATACCGGTACGCGTCACTCGCAGACCTGCCTGCCAGCGTAATGGCCCTTGCACGCCAGGCAAGTACCGCAGATAGCCGCAGAATGAAGAATTTATGATGCTGATGGCATCAACATTTCTTACTTTGCCTTTCGGCAGGCCAGTTATTAATACAAATTAAAATTAGGTTTAGTGGAAATGAATAAAATATCTTGCGAAATCATCATAAGCAACTGTTTGTTCAGGTAATAATGAAAATTCATCCCGTAATTTCTTCCCAATTAAAATGTGTTTTTCTTTAAATTCCGGATCAGCATTAACAAAGAAATCCAGGTCTTCGCTATACCGGTGATTGAGATAAAATCGCCCGAGTGCTGTTCCCCCGGTTAAGTAAAAACCGGGATTCAAAAACTCTATTTTGTATCCGGTAAAGCTTCCTGTAATCTTTTCCTGACATAGGTGTATTTTTCCGGTACTGATTTAGGCCAAATTTTTCTTAAAACATCATCGGTAAGCAATTCTTTTAGCTTTTCCGGACCGAGAATATCTACAATAGTAAACCAGGGTAATCCTGTAACCATTTTAATAAATAACGTTTCTAATGTATAATGACCTGCCTTTAAGGTTTTACCTTCTATCAGCATTCTCATCTCCTGAATGGTTATATTATAATCCCACATTATGGATTGAAGAGCTTTGTAATGACGGGAGTTCATTTGCATACATCATTAAACATGATAAAGAAGAGGGACGAGGGACAAGGGACTAGGAAGAAGAAGAGAGCGGAGAGGGAGTAGAAGAAGGAGTCAGTCGATGAAGATGAGGTCGTGCGTCTGAAAACCCCGTTGGGGATTCCTTCCCCGATGGGGTGTGGGAGGCCGTCGGTGAAAAAAAAGTCGTGCAGTCGAAGAAGTAGTGCAGTCGGAAGAAGAAGAGAGCGGAGAGCGGAGAGGAGAGCAGAAGAGGGACAGGGGACAAGAGAAGAAATGTCTTGCCGGTCGTGCCAGTCTGGAATGTCTTGCGGTCGGGGGAAGAATTGTCTGCTAGCGGAGTGTGAGTCAAAGAAGTCATGCAGTCAAAAAGAAGAGAGATAGGGAATCTTAAAATAATTCTAACGGAGGGATAGTCAGAAATTCCTGCCAGGGAATTCCGCCTTTTCCAATAAGCAAAATTTTAGTATGGGGAAAGTGCTGACGGAAAAGCTGCATGCCTTTAAGTGAGACTTTTTCATTGCTTTTTACTTCAAGAGCCAGCAATTTTCCTCTGCTTTCAATGATAAAGTCAACTTCCTGATCGCGGTCTCTCCAGTAATACACGGAAAAACCAGCATAAATTGCAGCATTCAGCCCATGAGCACCTGAATAAATCTTCCAGGTTCCCGAAGCCGGTTCATTAAGAGTTGTAAATGATGACGTTCCATGCTTATTCACAATTTACTCAATATACTGAGCAAATATACTCAATAGTACACAAATCATCAGAAAAAAGAAAGGTGTCTTTTGAAGTCGTGTGTCGGCAATTCGGAATAAGAAGTTACACAGAGGTTCACGGAGAAGACACAGAGAACACTGAGAAAACGGATTGTCCCGCTTCGCGGGATTGTGGGTGAGCGCACGGAGTTTGGGTTGCCGTCGGCAACCGGATACAACTCATTACAGGTGTACAACTGTGCATTTTAGAATATTTTTCATATCTGCCTCAAGCGTCAAAAAAGAAGTCGTGCGTCGGCAAACCCCGTTGGGGATTCCTTCCCCGATGGGGTGTGGGGAGAATTTTCCTAACATCCTAACTTCCTTTTCTCTGCACAACAATTAACCCAACAATCATTCCCGCTATATTCGCAACCCAGTCGAATATGTTAAAAGAGCGTGCCGGCACCCATAGCTGAACTAACTCTGTTATGGTGGCCAAGTATAGTCACCGCAACAATAAAGTTCTTTAATGGCTTCTTTTTAAAGAGTTCAAGACCATTTTTTCGGCCATAGATAAAATACAGGCATATCAGAAAATAAGCGCCAAAATGAAGCAGGTGATCCAACCGGATCTCAAATGATGGTACTCCAAACTTTATTTTGGATAAGTCACCGGAAATCGGAAGACATGCCACCATAAGAGTAACTGCATAACCTGTCCAAAATATGAGTTTATATAAAGTGTGATTTAGCATACGAAAAGTTTGTCTTCTGGTCTTCTCAGTCTTCTAGGTCTCCTGGTCGGTGTCCTCAGTAATTATATTTAGGATAACGGCTAGGTTTTCACAAAAAAATATCAAAAAGCGCCCCGGTGTAACTCATGAAAACTTTCTCACAATAAGCTTCTTCACCTGATTCTTCACATTCTGCACCACCAGTTCCTTAGTCCACAGAAGCGGATTATTGGTCCACCGCTGAGGATGCACTGTGATCATGATCTGATCTGGCAAAATACCTTCTTCAGCTGCTTTTATGATGTCAAATGTAGAATGAAAATTATGGTTCAAAATTCTTCCTTGTCCCTCGTCCCTTGTCCTCTCCGCTCTCCTCTCTTCTATCTCTCCGCTCTCTTCTTCTTCCTCGTCCCTCGTCCCTCGTCCCTCGTCCCTTATCCCTGCCTTATCTCTCACACTCACCTTATTCCCGTCCCATCGTCTTCCGGTATCGGTAAGGTATAATACCTTCGAAAAATCCACATCAAAATAGGGTTCGCCGATGATACCAAAATCCTTGTAATTGTAGTTTTCCCAAAGATTCCTGTTATCATATTTGCTCAGGGGACTGCCATGCATGCAAATCGTTTTTACAGGATAAAACTGCCGGAAATAATTCAAGTTTTTTTCAAAACTTATAATGGCCTTATCCATATTGCCTTTGCAAAGTGCCAGATCTTCATAGTGATAACCTATTTCATGCCCAAGAGCGACAATTTGTCTGATAATCCCGGGATTATTACTCCGGGATACAATCCGAAAATAATAGGTTCCCTGAATTTCATTCTCCCTTTCAATTTGAGCTGTCCTAAGTGAGTTTTGGGGTAATGCATCCACATCATGTCTCATGATTATGTTTCTCTTCAAAGGAGTTTCAATAATATTCTTATAAGAGCAAAAATCATACTCTAATGAATTCAAATACTTTAAAAGTAATTTATAGGCTTCAATTGTAAAATCCCGCATCTGTCTTCTAGAATATATGAGCGTTGAGTCTTTATCAAAATTCAATTCTCATATTGAATTATAATATTTTGAATAATATCTAATACTTCCTTTTGCACTTTCTTACTTCTTTCCTGTTGAGAAGTTTTTTTTTCAGAAGATTTAACATACTCATAAATCTCATCTGGATTCCGAGATTTGAATTCCCATCCTTTTTCCTGCATGATTTTGTCTACGGTCAAAAACTCTTTCCCCGGGAAAAAAGAAACTGCAGGGGTTCCCAGCAATGCCGCCTCTCGTGCAAATGTTCCGGCACCAGTCAGCATTACGTCAGAATAATAACAAACATCAAGCCCATTAAGGGGTCCTTCAGGAATAAATATATTTTTATAACCACTGGCATATGATTTCTCCTCGGGGTACCTGGGTAAATAAAGTATATTAAACTCTGTTAATTTTTTAAACAAAGCAGGCACAATGGTCTCACTGTCAGGAGGCACATACGATGCTTTGAGGTTTTCAGGACGGATTGTAATAAAATTCCTGAATGGTAATATATCTAAAAATCGAGGATCAGGATGATAATCAGCTACATAAATATCTTCTTTAAATCCATCAAATGTAAGTATTTGTTCGTGTTTCACTCCGTATTTTTCAGTGACATGCTGAAAATCAAAATAAGAAGGAAAAATAAAATGGCTCCCGAACTTATAAGCTGGGGTTTTAAATGAAATATCGTTATCGCTGAAAACTATAGACGGTTTTCTTCTAAACCTGCTAATTGATGCTGTATAATTACCTCCAAGAGATAGACTTATATCAAAATTCGGAATCTTGCGATGAAGATTGTATACTCGTGTAATCAGTCCAATTACTTTTTTAAATCTGCTTTTCCCTTTATAATCTCCCAGTATAATCGGTTCGATATCATTTTTTCTGAGCAACGGAACGGTTTCTGAAAAGTCTCGCGCAGTAATTATTAACTCATGTAAAGGCCTTAAATATCTGATAATGGGCATCAGTACATTCACATGGGGAGTATTGGTAATGTCAATCCAAATTTTCATACATCCCTATAATTTTTAATGATTTTGGCAGGTATTCCTATGGCCAAACTGTAAGCAGGCACATCTTTTGTAACAACAGCACCTGCGCCAATTACGGCCCCTTCACCTATTGTTACTCCCGGAAGAATAATTGCTCCTATGCCAATGTGGGCACCATCTTTAATAATTACTTTTCCCTCTTTAAAGGGGCATTCCATCGCATACATGCCGGGTTTGTATTTCGAAAGATCTCTTTGATGACAAAGGATCATAACCCTAACGGTAATCGCCACACCGTTCCCGATTTCCACTAAATCAGGATTACGATCATCAATAAATACGAAACGCGCAATATGGGAACGCTTCCCAACCTTAACACCACGCATTCTATGCAACATGATTGTTAGTTGATAAGGAAATGAAAAATAAGCAAGACGTGATAAAATCCTGACCCAAATACCCTTAGTAATTTGTCCAAATGTTCTATGATAAGATACTATAGACATTTTAAATCCCTTTAAAATTAGATTTATCTTTGGTGTTAATATTAAGATAAATTGGAGATTATAAATCTAAATTTCCCTGAAGAGGTTAAAGGTATGGAATCCATTTTATTTATTTTTACAATCACCTCTTCTCCGCAATGAAACTTCATTATTTCTATTATTTTATTCAGTTCTTTGGTATCAAAATTTGATTTGGGAACTATATTAACATCAATGCTGCTGACAGAATTTTGTACTAGTTGATATTGTTCTATATTAAATTTTCGAAAAATTAAGGTAAAAGCAGGACCGGCCAGGCTTCTTCCATTAAAGAATTTAATAATTTCAGTTGTACGACCCATAATTTCGCTTATCATTTCTGATTGTTTACCACAACTACAGATTGTTTTGTTCTTAATAATAATATCACCAGGTTTGTAACGTATAACTGGCATAGCGTAATTCGTAAGGCCCGTAATTATAGCTTCTCCTCCATTTTCAATTGTTCCGTTGGTTTCTGATTCAAGTATTGAAGCTTCAAATGCCCAATGCAAACCATTATGTTTTCTACATTCAAAGGCATGACCACCGGCATCTGCACAGCCATATTGATCAAACACCTTGCAATTAAAAACATCTTCGATCTGAACTCTGTGTTCCTTCTGCAAAACTTCGGCAGTGGTAATAACAGCTTTCATATCAATCTTTAGATATGATCTCTTTAAAAATTCTGCAAATTGTAATATGGCAGTTGGATATCCTCTGAGGAATCTTATTTTCTTTCTTTTGATAATTTCATAATAATCAAGCAATTCCTTATCAGAGTAACTTGTCATAGATAAAGGAACAAATCCTATTGATTGATTCCAAATTTGTCTTTTTAGTCCAGCCTTCTGGTTGGGTATTAACGAGGCTCCGGCAAGTACAGCCATTTTTTCACCCATTGAAAAATCAGCTTCTTCAAAAGCACGAATCTTAAGTGCCCAGTGCAAGGCCCATGTGTTCATATCAGAATAAAACTTATGCGGAATTCCGGTGGTACCACCGGTACTCCGTTTCTGATAATTTATTAAATTCAATTGTTTCGATTTAAAATCAGCAAAATTTTCTCTTATAACTGCTTTGGACAATATAGGTATAGTTTTCAGATCATTAATTGAGTTAACATCAGCGGGACAAAAGCCAATAGTATCAAAAGTATTAGTATAATATCGGACATTTTCATAGGCATATTCTAATAAAGCTTTTAATTTCTCCAATTGATAAGCTTTTATATCAGATTGTGTTAGATTTTCATTTTCCTTAATAATAGAATACCATCTGATAATATTGGCTTTAGATAATTTGCTAATTACAAACAGACGGAATAACTTATTGATATTCATAGGTTTTCTGAATTTAGAGCAATCCGGTTTAAAATTTAGTTGGTTAATAAAATGCGAAATGAGTTATGCAGGATTTAATCAAAAATGCGAATAGCGATTAGATTTCTTTAATTTGGTAATAATTTTTTCCCATTTTACCACTGCAGATTCTACGGAATGTTCTTCAATGATAGTTTTTCTTGCGTTTTCTCTCAGCATTTTATTTGATTCATAATTGAGATATGCAAATTTCATTTTTTCAGTTAAAGAGACATCTAAATTGTCAGTTACTAGGAATCCATTATAATTATTTTGAATTGCCTGTTGAATATTGTAAATATCAGGCGCTATTACTGTTAATTCACATGCCATTGCTTCCATTAGTGCGACTGGTAAACCCTCAATTTCGGAGGACATAATAAAGATTTTCACTTTATTTAATAATTCCTCAACTTTGTCGGAAAAACCATAAAATATGACATGTTCATTCAGATTAAGTTCCTGACATAAATTCTTTAGATTATGTTCTTCATTTCCTTTACCAACAATAAGCAATTTTAAATTATCGCACTTTGAATACTGTTTGTAAAGAACCGCGAAACTTCGTATAATTTTGTCTACTCTTTTTCGCCGAATTAATCCCCCTACATATATAAAATCATAAATCTTTGATTCTTTTTTATTGTAAAACTTGGCTGTGTCAATAACACTGTGCAGAATATTGATTTTTTCAGCATTAACTCCGCTTTTTACCCAATAATTTTTTGAAAATTCACCAGGTACATTAATAAAGGCAGCCTTTTTCAATATATGTAGGATCAGATGTTTTAAAAGTCTATTTTTATCACATTGAATTTGAATTAAACCTCCAGTTTGACAGACTACAAAAGGTATACCCATTATTTTATTTGCAAAATAGGCAAAAAAAGCATGTGGTATAATATGATAGGATAGTATGAAATCAGGTTTTATTTTTTTTATCAATAATATAAGTTTAATGGGAGTTATAAAAATATTTGCAATCTTGAAATTTACTATTTTAGGTAATGTATGAAAATGCAATTTGTTTAATTCTGGCCCTAAGGATTTTCTCAAGATATGGATGGATTCAATCTCTTCCATTCTGATAAGTGGATAAAACTTAGGTTCAAAATTTCCGCTAATCATTTTGGCCGTTACAACAATTTTTATTTTGGTATCATTCATAAGGTACAGTTTATGATTTATTTGTAATGGATATTAATTTAATGCCTTCCTATCCTTAACTCAAGAGCAACTAACTGTTAATTAATACAGGAGTTGCATACTAATAAATTAGCCCTAAAACAGCTCAGGCATATTTATTTTTTTTTGATTATCAAGATATTTTAAAATAGCTCCCATGAGTAGGAAACAAGGTACCATTACATGAAAGCCATGCAACCTTGATGTTAACAGGTAAATCAAAATAGAGATAGGAAGCGACAGATATAATGCAAAAAGCAATTTCCCTTCTTTATTTTGATCACCGGCTCTTATTCGATACTTTTTATAACTTACTATTCCTCTTGTAATAAATGTCAAAATAATTGACAAAAAAAGGAATAAACCAATTAAACCGCTTCCATGAAGTATTCCCATATAACCAACATGTAAAGATCTTGCACCAAAATAGGCACTGGAATTTAAATTATGTGTACCTGTCAGCCAACTTTTTTCTCTTGTCAGGGAAGCAGGAACTTCCTGCAGCTCTAAAAATCGTCCTTCAATCTCATAGTTCGCCAATGAACCTTCTCTCTCTTGTACCCTATAGTTGTATCTTTCGATTAGCAAATTATCATACAAAGGGAATGAAAGAATCAGTAATGCAGAAAATAATATAATATATTTGATAATCTTAAAATTAAGTCCTACAACAAATGAGTAAATAAAGAAGGCTCCGCCGAGGATCAGGAAAGCTCCTCTCCTCAATGAGATAAGTAATATTATTGCTGAACCAATGATTAAAAAAATAGTAAAACGGTTCCAAAATTTATGCTTATTAACTAGGATAAAAACTATTCCAACCAACAAAAAAATAGCCAGTTCATTTGCAGATCCTACTCCAGCACCGCCAATGTAAAAGGAATCTTCAATATATGTTGAACTTCCGAGCTTAAATATATTAGCAATAACATAATTTAAAATAAAGAAAAAAAGGGCTATTACATAATATTTTAAAAGTAAAGACAAATCTTGTCTATTTTTAATTACAAAATATCCAATAAAAGGCATAAAAAAAGCTAAAAAAAGTCGAGTATAATTTATTAACGGAGTTGTAAGATCTTCATTTTTTAATACGAGTATAAGGTTATAAAAAAGAAATCCAACAATTAGGAAGAATAGTTTGCTTCGGGGAATTTTAATAACAAATAAATAATATAAAATGAT
>Ga0075317_1000077_pt1 | contig 11588 bp, 6 predicted proteins | sample MayberryNE_TuleB_FD_120068 | JGI IMG/M metagenome (GOLD analysis project Ga0075317, IMG submission 120068) | Natural and restored wetland microbial communities from the San Francisco Bay, California, USA, that impact long-term carbon... | ecosystem: Environmental > Terrestrial > Soil > Wetlands ... | reverse complement strand
ATGATGGATTTTTTGAAATCTCCGCACCTGCGACTTTGGATATTGAACCCGTCACAGTTTCTTTCTTTTGTATTCCGTATCCAACCACCACTACCTCTTCAAGGCTGGTAATATCTGCAACTAAACTTACATCAATTGAAGTTCTATTGCTAACCTCAACTCTTTCTGTGTTGTAGCCAATAAAAGAAAACAAAAGGACAGTGGTTGCTGATGAAACATTAATGGAATACTTTCCATTAACGTCGGTTACAGTACCTTGCATCGTTCCATCTATCAATATATTTACACCGGGCAAAGGATCGCCGGTGGAGGCATCCGTCACGGTACCCGTGATACTGAGTTGTTGCAGATTCGGAAAAACAACTACAAAGTTGTTTTCAATGATCTTATAGGTCAATTCAGTATCAGCGAGCAATACTTCAAGTACCTCATCCAGTGAGCCATTATTAATATTCCCTTTAACAATTTCATTGAGCTGTGTAAAATCATCATTATAAAAGAAACGGAAATTACTTTCATCTTCGATGATTTTGAGTACGTTACGGATAGACTGCCCATCCGTCTTCTGGTCCAGGCTTATTTCCTGGGACAACATAGTAGCATTGATCTGGAAGGAAATAGCAACTGTTAATAGGAGGGTTAGTTTCATGATACGCAGTATCTTATTAAAAGAACTTGAAATATGGGGAAAGATATCCCCCATTGATTTTTTTTTCATAGATTTGAAGGTTTAAGTTCTACACTTAGAATTAAAACAATTTCATTAAGGAGGAATAGATGCAAGCTATTTCTCCTTTTTTCACTTAAGTATGTTAAGTGTACCGCTTGCTTAGGATGTATTCATTGGAAAAAGAGTTAGTTAAATAACTAGTCAATCATTAAGGTTAATTATTAATTTGTGAATTGATCATACCGTTCCTTTCTCATCTTATTGGCTGACAGAATAATCCGGTTTTTTTCAAACCTGTATTGAATTGGAGCAGATAATTCTATTGCCGTCAATATCTGCTCGATAGTTTCATTTTGAATTCTACCGTTAAACTTATAATTCATTATTTCATCCGATTCAAATGTAATCTCCATATTAAAGCGGCGTTCCAATACCGGAGCCAATTTACCCAGAGGTTCCGACTCAATGATCCATGTTTCATCTTTCCACGAAGTGACGAGTTCGGTTTTTATATTTGGAATCATTTCCAATTTATCATCCTTGTCAGTTTCTTTAACAGGTTTTTCTTTTGTGGTCTTTTTGTCTGAAATCATTGACATCTTGTCCTGCTTATAATAAGTGACCATTTCACTGGGTTTAAGAATAATTGGTTCTTTCGAATCAGGTGTAAGCAATGATAAAACTTCAATTTTACCTTCTTCAAGAGTGGCTGTAATGGTTTTCTCGTCAGGATATGCTTTTACATTAAATTTAGTGCCCAATGCTTTCACCATAATATCAGATGTTTCAACGATAAATGGCATATGCTTATTCGTTATGACATCGAAATAGGCTTCGCCTGTCAACTGTACTTCTCTTTTTAATTTACCATAAGAATCATTGTAAGTGATTTTACTGCCTGCATTGAGCCATACCTTGGTTCCATCTGGCAAATCAACCACGCTTATTGATCCCAGTGGTGCTGTGATTTTGGTTAGAATTTCAGGATTTATTTTTACCTGTGCAGGTTGATTCATGAATAAACCGGAGGCTACGCCGCCGATTACGAAAAAGATAAGCCATGAAGCTGCAATTCGCCAAAAGCGCCAAAATGGCTGTAATTGCCTGATATTATTATTGCCCAATTTTTGGTTGATTTTACCAAGAGCAATCTCAGAATTTTCAGCACTAGTCTCAATTGACTTTCCACTCATGAGCCATATTGCTTTGAAAGCATTAAACTGTTTCTCATGTTCTTTGCTTTCTGCAATCCACCGACTGAGCTTTTTAATTTCCTCTTCTTGAAGGCTGCCATTTAAGAAATCGACAATTAATTGCGATATTTCTTCTGGAATAATAAAATCTTCTTGCATAATAATAATTGTATTTATGAGACAGGATTATTTTCCGTTGTGTTTACAACGAATGAGTTTTTTTTCGGGAGGTATTATTGAGAAAGTCCTTCAGGAATGTTATAGCCCTGAATATCTGAACTCTCACTGTATTTTGGGATAAATTCAGTTGATCCGAGATCTCTTTATTTGATAGATTTTCAAAACGACTAAGGTGGAAAATCTCCCTGCATTTTTCAGGGAGTTCTTCCATTGCCCTTAATATTATATTTTCGGTCTCGTTTGCCTCAAACATTTGTATGAAAGCATCATCCGTTATGAACGTATGATGTATTTGTTTCCATTCTTCCTGGCTGGTAGTTATATTAGGCTGAAACTTCAGGGTTTTGAAATGTTCCAGTTTGTTTATAGCCAGATTGTGTACAGACTGGTATAAGTATGATTTTATTGATCCTTTGAGGTTGATCCTTTCCTTGTTTTGCCATAAATGAATAAAAACGTCCTCAACAGTTTCTTCAGATTCGGACAAATTATTCAAAATTCTTTGTGCAAAATTGCATAAACAAGGAAATAATTCTGTAATCAATGAATTGAATGCCTTTTCATCTCCCAGTTTTATTTTGTTCCATAAAAAATCAAGACCGTTGATCATATTCCAATCCGGATTAAAACTTTGATTTTCAGATATTATAATATGCTTTTGCCGGCAGACTCACACGGGTACTTTCCCGCGAACTTTAAGGATATAAATATACAATAAAAGGAGATAGGTTGATATTATTGCTTACGGATTGACGTATTCCACTGAAAATCCTCCTCAATGAGTATCTTAGTATGTAATTTCCTGGAAATCCCCTGTATTTCATCAATCAATAAATCGGCGGCAATCTTGCCCATTTTTCGAGGATCCTGGTTAATAATAGATAAAGTCGGACTAAACAGATGAGCCGTTTCACTGAAACCATAACCCATAATACCAATATCATCAGGAATTCTTAATCCTGTTTTTCTGATGGCTTTATATGCTCCCAGAGCAACGCGGTCATTTACCGCAAGAATGATTTGCGGCAGTTTTCCTTTTTCTCTTAATTTTTCAAATGCCCTGATACCATCCTCAATTTCATAGCCGCCTTCAATGATCCAATCTTCATTAACCGGAATTCCATTATTGATGAGCGCTTCCCTGTAACCTTCGCATCGTTCTTTTCCGATACTTGTAGCTGCATAACCTGCGAAATGAGCAATATTGATATATCCCCGGGAAATAAGCTGATTCAGGGCTTGCAGAGCGCCTACCCTGTCATCAAAAGCAACATGACTAAAGCCCATTCCATTGATTGCACGGTCAAAAAACACAAGCGGAATTTTCATTTTCCTGACATATTCAAAAATTTTGTAATCCGAAGTTTTCTGAGACACGCAAACCAGCAATCCATCAACCCTCATACCGATCAGGTTCCGGATGTTATTCTGTTCATGCTCTTCTTTTTCCCGGGAAACGGTCAGGATAATGTGATAATTGCGGTCTGTGGATGCATCAATGATACTGTCTACCAGATAGGAAAAAAAACTGTTTTCAAGATCAGGTATGACAATCCCCAGTGTAAAGGTTTTCCGCAGTGTTAACTGCTTAGCTATTAAATTAGGAGAATATCCCAATTCTTCCACCGCTTTTTTTACTCTTTCTTTCATTTCGGCAGAGATGTCGGGGTGATCTCTCAATGCTTTTGAAACAGTAATGCGTGATACCTTTAAGCTATCAGCTATGTCTTGTTGGGTAATAGGACTGGTTTTCATTTTATTCATTCCCCTTGGAATTATTATGTAAAAATAGGGTTTCCATTTTATTTCCAAGCAATACTTACAACCAAGTTGCCACTTTAGGCCCGGAAGTGTAGAATAAAAAAAGGGGGAATGCCTTGCGACATTCCCCCTCTGTTATGTTACTAAAATCGTAATCTAAATCCTTTACAATTACTGATAAGCTTCATTCTGATCGCACAATGGATTCTTCAACAGCTCATCGGTAGGAATAGGCATGTCCATCTTCTCAAGATTGAAATCGAAAGTACGATATGTATTATATGTATCCCAAACCGTAGGATCGCTGTTTGGAACTCCAACACCCTTAGGATAATTGTGGGTGATATGATCTTCGATAAATCCTGAACGAATCATATCGGGAGCCAGACACCATTCAGCGTTGAACTCTTTGCGACGCTCTGTAGCCAACGCAACCAGCCATACAGGGGAGTCAAAACCCTTGTCGGTTTTTAACTGAGTATAGTAGGTTTCTGCATCAGGTACTGCTACAGTAACCTCATTGAATGCAAGAGGATATGTATCAGGTACTACCACAGTTTGACCTTTTGTTAAATAAAACTCCTGCAGTCTTTGATAATAAGGCAGATATGTAGCTGTTAACGCAGCCGATTTACCAACCTCGTCATTACCCCAGGCACGTTGACGGATCTGATCAATATAACCCCAGGCTTCAGCGTCATTTCCACCTAGGCGGAAGAGGCATTCAGCATAATCAAGCAATACGTTTGCATAACGTTTGTAATAAACCTGCTGAGGTGAGTGCATTGCACCAATCCACTGGGCTCTGGTTGTACGCCATGTTTTCAGACTCCATATTGAAGGACCTGCTTCACCACCCATATTATAATGATAATGGGTTGATAAATTGGCACCGCTTGCAAGCGTCTGCTGGAGGTAAGGATGGTAACCATAGTTGGTAGCGGACTGCCATGCAGGATCAATTCCTGCAACAGCTCCGGTAACACCTGATGCTTCGCGGCGTTTATCGCCCGGCTCATAGCAACTCCACCATTCCCATGAAAGGTAAAGGGTACCCCATCCACCTGCTTCAGGACAAGCGGTAAAAAAGGTGTGGAAAGTCCAGTTATCATATGTATCATTACCCGGATCTGTAAAATTGTTGCCCATATCAAAAACGGCTTCCCAGATACTTTCTTTTGTCCATACAGCACCCGGATCCCACAGTGTGGTAAAAGAAGCATTCAATTCATAGGGTCCGTCTTCAATAACTTCATTTAAAGCGGCAGCAGCCAGGGTATAATTGGCAGTAGCTTCCGCGGGAACCTTGTAAGCTTTCCACATATAAGCTTCACCCAGGAAAGAAAGGGCAAAACCCTTGGTAATACGTCCATATTGTTCGTTGTACGGAGTCCAATCAAGTTCTTCGTTAGCAACTTTCAAATCTTCAATAATAAAGTCCCACATTTCTGCATAAGTTTCTGCGCGAGCTTTTGCAGGAGTGTTCTCGTAAGTTTCACCTGTTGCCAGCATGGGTACACGGCCAAACGCTTTGGCAAGCCACATATAGAAAAAAGCACGGATACCTCTGGCTTCACCGTCCATGGTGATTTTCAAAGCAGGTGTAATTGCCGTTGCTGCTTCAAGTCCTGTAATGAATATATTGCAACGGTTGATGGCCGAATAGGCATGTATCCAACCAAGTTTCAATTCATTACTGCTTGGATCCCAGTTCTGTACGTTCCAGTCTTTATCCCAACCCGTTGCCTGAGTATCCATGGTAGGATGGCACCCAATAAACAAGTTTGGTTTAATACCCCAGTCACCTGATCCCTCACGAACGTTATCACCGTCAACATCACCTGCAGGGTACATCATATCATAACAGCCAACAAGGCCTTTCAATGCATCTTCATCCGACAAAAAAGTCTGTCCGGCAGGCAAAATGTCATAATGGTCCACAACCAAAAAATCTTCACTGCAGGAATTGATGCCCAATAGGAGCAAACTGCCTGCAATTGTATAAAATATTTTTGCTATTTTTTTCATAGTATTATGCTGTTTTAAGTGAAACAATTAATTAAAATTGGAGATTTACGCCAAGAGTGTAAGTGCGAGGCATCGGATAACGGCCTGTATCCAATCCGGTATAAATAACACTTCCTTGTCCAATTTCAGGATCACCATATTCTTTATATGGGCTAATGGTAAGCACGTTCTGAACTGAGAAGCTGATGCGTGCAGTTGAAATGTGCAGCGGAGTTAACATCTTTCCTGAGAAGTTATAAGCAATCTGTATATTTCCAACTTTATAGTAACCGCCTTTTTTAACCCAGGCATCAGATCCGCGCATGTTCCTGTTATAGTCAAGCAACGATAATTTTGTAACGGTAGTGCTTCCGTTTTCAGGTGTCCAGGCTTCGTCAGATGAAGAGTTCAGTATGTTTGGCACGGTACCGTTATCTGATCCGAACATATTAGAAAGAGTCATTGCTGAATAGGAATTGATCTTCACGCCAAATACGCCATAAGAATATACTGAGAAATCCCAGTTCTTATAAGAAGCATTTAAGGTCAAACCTAAATTCAATTTTGGGAAACCATTACCCAAAATGGTCATGTCATTCGCGTCAATGAAACCATCTTCATTTCTGTCTACGTACTTATAGTCACCAGCTCCGGTTTTATCTTGCTGGTACCAATCATGACCTGCAGCCTTTGCAGCAGCATTGATGTCAGTAACTTCCTGTGCACTTTGGAAAATTCCTTCCACTTCGTAGCCATAATATGAACCAACGGCATAGCCATCACGCATGATGGAGTGACCGTCCCAATGAACATTGGACGCAGTTCCAACAGCACCCTGATTAGAATTGTCACCAGAAGCTACCTCGTTTACATAGAACTGATCTACACCGGTATCGCTAATTTTGTTTTTAACGCTTGAACCGGTCAGGATAGCACCCAAAAGCAAATCATTGCTAACTTGTTTTTTATAATCAATACTGAATTCAATACCTTTATTATTAATTTGTCCATAGTTGCTATATATTCTTTGATAACCAGCTGATGGGCGTATATTTTGCCATAACAAAAGGTCCTTAGCGGTCCTCATAAAATAATCCACCGTAATATTTAATGAACTGTTCAGCACGCCAAGGTCGATACCAATGTTGGTTTGTTCATTCGTTTCCCACTGTAACGACTCATCAACCAATGTGCTTACTGTACCATTAGATAATGCACGTGTAGAACCGAAAGCGGCAGCTCCACCCTGGGGATAATAGAAGTATTGAACAGTCTTGGATGTCAATGCAGCTGTGGCCCTGCTTCCAGTGTTGCCCGCGTTACCGGTTTGTCCCCAGCCTAAACGGAGTTTCAAATTATTGATAGCCGAAACGCTTTTCATGAAGTCCTCTTCTGTAACACGCCATGCAAGAGCTGCTGAAGGGAATGTTCCCCAAAGATTATCAACACCGAAATTGGATGAGCCATCCTTACGGATAGTACCGGTTACAATATAACGATCTTTAAAGCTATACGTCATACGGCCATAGTAAGATAACGCACGACCCTCCAGGTCCCATGAACCAGTTGCGGTTCTTGAACTTGGTACATTTGTAAGACCTATATCACGGATCGTTGCTGCAGGAAAGTCTTCTGCACCAACATTACTATAGCTGCCAAAGGATCTGCTTACAGAATTACCTGCCATTAAAGTCAAATTGTGAACTTCATTGGTCCAGTTGTAAGTCAGGTAACTTTCGAGAGCCAGGTCGTTCCTTTGACTATTATTGATGGTCAATCTATAGTTGTCATTATAATTGTACCGTGCCTGCTCTGTACCATCGGGGAAATAACGCTTTGTATTACCTGAGAAATTTTGATAATTATTTGCGCTAAACGAATAGGATCCAATGGTTTTAAAGGTCAACCCTTTAAACAACTTGATACTGGCAAATGCATTAAGCCTGGTGCTATTGTTTTTATTTATTCCGGATTGTTCCATCTGTTCGGCCAAAATGTTTTGAGTGATCAAAGCATCGTAAGCACCTGTTGCAGCTTGCAAAGGAGCACCAAAAGTGCCGTCAGCGTTTCTGGCATTCGGACTGATAAGTACACCGCCCTGAACATAATCCATGGTTGGAGCAAAGAAAGCCATATCGCGGAGTGAGGAAAGGTTACCGTTATTACCTAAACCGGCATTGCTACCTTTTGATTCGGTATGAGTAAAATTAAGGTCTCCCCCAATTTCAAGAAAATCAGCAGCTTTGGTAGTTACACTGGCTCTTCCGGTTAAACGATTCATCCTGGTATTAACAACAAGTCCGTCATGGTCCAAATAACCAATCGAAACATTATACTGTGTGTTTTCCGAACCTCCGGTAGCAGAAACATTGTACTGCTGCCTGAGAGCAGGCTGTGTCATTTCTTTTTGCCAGTTGATGGTCTTTCTCTGTCCATCATATGCTTCGCTAAAAATAGGATTTACCACGGCATTACCATCGTTTGCACGTGCAGTACGAAGGTTTATGCCATATTGGTTGGCATCAGTAACGTCCAATTCTCTGGCCAATGTCTGAACACCGAAGTCGGCTGAAAGGGTAATATGGGCTTTTCCAATGGTTCCCCTTTTAGTGGAAACCATGATAACGCCGTTTGCTCCTGCTGATCCATATATAGCTGTAGCTGAAGCATCTTTCAAAACTTCAATACGTTCTACATCGTTTGGATTCAAAAAGTTGGCATTATCACCCACTACAACACCGTCAACTACGTATAAGGGTTTGGAACTACCTGAAATGGTTCCAATACCACGGATGTAAACAGCACTGTTTGCATCAGGAGCACCGTCCTGGGCGCTGACAACAACACCGGCAGCCATACCTTTCAAACCTTCCAGAATATTTGACGGAGCTTTTTTCATCATGTCAGTAGTGTTTACTGAAACAACAGATCCGGTAATGTCACTTTTCTTGGAAGTACCATAACCAATCACGACAACTTCATCAAGGTTTTGAACGTCGGGAGACAGCTTGATGTTGATGGAGGTTTGTCCGCCTACCAGTACCTTCTCAGACAGATAGCCTATATAAGAAAATTCAAGAGTAGCATCGGAGCTGGGTACCTCAATGGTATATGCACCATTTACATCTGTAGTTGTTCCACTATTGGTTCCTTCGATACGGATGTTCACACCCGGAAGGGCTTCATTGGAAACACCATCAACAACTTTTCCCGTAATTTTAATCTGCTGGGCACTGGTCCCGGCAGGACTATTATCCGCCATTACACTTAATGGCTGAATACAACATAGGAGTAAGGCTAGCACAAAAGGCAAGAAAATATGCCTTTGTTTCTCCTTTTGGAAAAAGGTAATCCATTTAGAGTTGTTTTTCATTGTTTTTAAGTTTGTTAGGTTAATAAATGAAATTGAAATGTATTTGATTAAAAGGTCAGGTTTTATTGTTTAAATAAAGACATACGTATCCACTTTCCTGTTTTCCGGTATTATGACATACAATTTCGAACAATCATTTGCCAAATTCGAAAAATGTCAAAATTCAGAAAAACCAAGCGTATATGAATTCAATTCACTTAGAATAGAGCAAAATGAATTCCGAACGACTTAAAAATTTGCTTTATTTTCTAGGGTGTTGCAACGCTGAAAACAGCGGCAATCCATTTAGAGTTATTTTTCATTCTTTAGTTTGTTAGGGTTAATAAATGAAATTGAAATGTATTTGATTAAAAGGTCAGGTTTTACAGTATGTTCAGAGATCAATTTAACAAATCGATATAATTTTTAACATATTTTTAAATTATAAAGATAATGATAGTTTCGAATTGCGAAATAAATTTGAAAAAAAAATCACATTTTTAACATTTCATGTGATGAATATATTTAGCTGATCATCGTCTGATATATATACATAGGTATGAGTTTTGGTCATCGGCTCTTACTCCGTTAAACTTCTTGTTCGGTGTTTTCACTATTTTCAGCACTTCGGGCAGTGCTTCATTCGGTGTTAGATTCCTTTTTTATTTGAAGCTGATCCAATCGATTTCTATTTCATTATCTCCTGATGATTCTACAACCAGATTTTGAACTCCGGGTATAAATTGCTTTACCTTGGCTTCAATAACCTGCCATCCTGTATTTCCCGTTACTTTTACCTGCGAAAGGATAATTCCATTTGAATCATTGGTTCGGATGTTCAGAATGCCTCCCTTTTCTGAATGAGCTTTAACCAGTATAACCTTGGCTTTTTTGTTCCCAAAATCCACTGCATTGTATCTTACCCAATCATTCGGTTTACTCATTACTGTCTTCCAGCCTTGAAAAGTATCCGATGTATCAATGAATTCAACAGAAACACTTGTACCACTGATTGAACTATACCGGTCGATTTGAATTTTCTGTGATGAACCGGTTGTACCAACGCCCCTTAAAGTAGGCTTGACCTTTTGGATGGTACCATCTTCATTGAAAAACAGACTATCGATGCAAGCCGCCCGGTTTTTATCAAATTTCGGAGAATAAGCGTTTTGATGGTAAAACAGATACCATTGATCTTGGAATTCAATGAAAGACTGATGATTAGTCCAGCAGTTCATGGGAGATTCATCCATGATTACTCCCGCGAATTTGAATGGTCCCATGGGATTGTCACCGATGGCGTATTCAAGTCTTTCAATGGTATTTTCCACGTGTGGATAGGTCATATAATACTTTCCGTTCCGTTCAAACAAGTAGGGTCCTTCTATGAGTCCTTTTTCAGGAAGTTCTTTAACTACCTGAGGTTCGGAATCCAGTTCAATCATGTTTGCTTTTAACCTTGCAACAAATATTTTCCCCATCGAATAATAAATGTAAGTCTGTCCGTCATTATCGACAAAAATATTCGGGTCGATTCCCATGATACCCTTTATGGGTTCCGGCTGTGGAATAAATGGGCCTTCGGGTTTGTCTGCAATGGCAACTCCAATTGCAAAACCTCTCCTGCTATTGCTATCCGTTTTTTTATTAGAAGGGAAGTAAAAGTAATACTTTCCATTTCTGTAAATACAATCAGGAGCCCACATGCTGTAAGAAGTTGAATCAACCCAGTTTACTTTGTTTTGACTGACAATCATCCCATGGTCCGTCCAATCGGTCAGGTTTGCTGAAGAAAAAACATGATAGTCTTCCATGCAAAACCATCCAGGACGGCCTTGTCCTTCTCTGGCCCTAATATCATGTGAAGGATACAGATACACTTTGCCATTGAAGACCCTTGCTGAAGGATCCGCCGTAAACTGATCACGGATAATTGGGTTTTGGGCAAAGGTTTGGGGAATGCAAATCAACAAGCCAATAATAAATAGAGATAGTCTAAGGTTTTTCATAGAGTCGATATTTCAGTATAATTTTCTTTTTATTATGAAAGCATAAGCAATGGTTAAGCCTACTCAGCGGGTTCCGTTATACCATATCCCATTAAGGTAAGCATTTGGGCTGCATAGCGCTTCCCCAGCATCTGGTAACCTTCGGCATTGAAATGCAGGTTGTCGGGAGCATCGGTGCAGCCATTCGAAGGTATGACATACGAATTTGCGATCGTTTGAGGTAAGGTAGCTATTATGGTATTCATACTGGCACAAACGCCTCCCTGGTCAGCATTTACCACTTCACCTGCAAGCAAAGGAACAGAATCGGGATTCAGTTCCAAATCCTTCATCAGGTTGTCGTAAACGATTCTTACTTTCTGCGGCCAAAGAGTATCATTTGTATTCGATTCGCCCTGATGCAACAATATTCCCTT
>Ga0075317_1000076_pt1 | contig 11651 bp, 11 predicted proteins | sample MayberryNE_TuleB_FD_120068 | JGI IMG/M metagenome (GOLD analysis project Ga0075317, IMG submission 120068) | Natural and restored wetland microbial communities from the San Francisco Bay, California, USA, that impact long-term carbon... | ecosystem: Environmental > Terrestrial > Soil > Wetlands ... | reverse complement strand
GGCCCTGGCGATCCTGCGGGGCCGCTCCCGCTTGGGGCCGGCCCTGCGAGCGGTCGAATGACCCGCCCTGCCCGCCTTGCCCTCCCGAGGAGCCCAGGAGCTGCACCGTATTGGCCGTGATGAGGGTCTTCGACCTCGTCTGGCCGTCCTGCTCCCAGCGGTCCTGCCGCATCGAGCCCTCGACGGCTACGAGCTTGCCCTTTGTCAGGTACTGATTGATCGACTCGCCGCCCTTGCCCCAGAAATCGACGTCCCAGAAGCTCGATTCCTCGACCCACTGGTCTCCTTTCTTGCGACGGGCGCCGGTCGCGACGGAGAAGTGGCAAACGGCCTGTCCTGAGTTCGTGTATTTCAGCTCGGCGTCGCGCGTGAGCCTGCCGACGACGACGGCAACCGCGAGGTCGCTCATACCCGGCCGGCCCTCAGGCCTCGGCGTTGACGAAGAGGTATTTGAGGAGGTTCTGATTGAGCTTGAACATCCTCTCGGCGGGCGTGACCTTCTGCGGATCCAGGTTCATCGTGAACAGGATGTAGTGGCCGCGCTCCTTCTTCTTGATCGTATAGGCGAGCTGCCGGTCGCCCATGTCCGTTTCCTTGACGTCGGCCGCGCCCTGATTGGCTAGCTCGGCGACGACCGCCTCCTTGCCCTGACGGAAGAGCTCTTCTTCCGGGGGAAAGACGGCGACCAGTTCATACTGTCTCATGGTTCCTCCCAATGGTCGGTGCCCGCGCTGCCGCGGACTAGTCCGCCCCGCTATGGGGGCGGCTGGGAGCCCGCGGCGGAACAAGCCTTCCGCGGGCGCAAAGTCCGACTTGTATAGCACGAAAGGAATCGACGCATCAAGGCTTTACGAGATGGCTACTATGGTGGAATATAGGAACAGATATATGCCGCAAATGATCCACTATCAGGACGACCTCTTCTTCCTGAGCGTACAGGTCAAGGCCTTGGCCTCGGTCCTCTCGACCGAGGCCGATCCGGAATACTTCAAGGACCGCGTCCTGGGGGATATCGCCTTCCTCGACGGCCTGCTTCGAAGCTTCGGCTCGATGCTGTCCAAGAACGCCCTCCTCATCGACCGGACCGAGTACCTGAAGCTGCTCGAGCGGACGGTCAGGACCTACTCGGGCATCCTGGAGAAGCTCCTCGGCAAAGAGTATCCGCGAGCCGCGGCCTACGAGCCGGAAGCGAGCCGCTTCCGGGAGTGCCTTGCCGCCCAGCGGGAGCTGCTCTCGGCCCTGGGCGGAGAGCTCTCCTCCTCCCTAGCCGGGGACGCGGAAACCGACCACGTATCCCAAGACGAGCTCTCGGGCCTCCTTCGCGAGGATACGCAATAACTCGCGAGGATTCGACCTAGGGCGGGCCCGGCGCGCGCATCGCCGTACCTTGAACACTCCCGCGCGCGAGGGGCATAATGGCCGCTCGGAGGGATCATGCCCGACATCATCGAGCCCAAGGTACTCAAGGGCTTCCGCGACTACCTTCCCCGCGACGAGACCGCGAGGCGCGGCCTAATGGAAGTCCTCGAGCGCGTCTTCAGGGCCTCGGGCTATACTCCCATAGACACGCCCGCCCTCGAGTACGCCGAGATACTCCTGGGCAAGGGCGGCGGCGAGACCGACAAGCAGAGCTACCGCTTCCGCGACAACGGCGACCGGGACGTCGCCCTGCGCTTCGACCTGACCGTTCCCTTCGCCCGCTTCATGGCGGCCCATGCCGACGAGCTCTACCTCCCCTTCCGCCGCTACCACATGGCCAAGGTCTGGCGCGGCGAGAACACCCAGCGCGGCCGCTTCCGCGAGTTCGTCCAGTGCGACTTCGACATCGTAGGAGTCGACTCGTCGTCGGCCGACGCCGAGATACTCATCCTCATCGCCGATGCGCTGTCGGCCCTCGAGGTCGGCGGCTTCACGATCAGGCTAAGCCACCGCGGCGTCTTCAACCGCTTCCTCTCCTCGCTCGGGGCGGCGGGCTCCTCGGTCGCCGTCCTCCGCCTCGTCGACAAGCTCGACAAGATAGGAGCCGAGGAGGTCCTTCGCCTCCTCGAGGCCGAGATCGGGGCCGGGGCGGCCGCGAAGGTCCTCCTCTTCGTCACGGCCAAAGGCGATTTCGACGAGACCCTCGCGGCTATGGAACAGATGGCCGGAGGCCCCGCGGACGACACGCGCCGCCTGCGCGAGATATGGCGGGACGCGAAGGCCGCGGGCATAGGCGGCTCGGTCCGCCTCGATCCCTCGGTCACGCGCGGCCTCGACTACTACACCGGCGTCGTCTTCGAGACCAATCTCTCCGCCCTCCCGGATATCGGCTCGGTCTGCTCGGGCGGCCGCTACGACGAGCTCGCGAGCCTCTATACCAAGAAGAAGCTCCCGGGCGTCGGAGCGGCGATCGGCCTCGACCGCCTCCTCGCCGCCCTCGACGAGCTCGGCCTGTCGAAGGGCGCGCAAGCCTATACCCGCGTGGTCATCCTCAACATCGAGGAGGGCCTCGAGCCGCGCCTGCACTCGCTCGCCCGCGCCCTTCGAGCCCAGGGCATCGAGACCGAGATCTATCCCGAGCGACGCAAGCTGGCCCAGCAGTTCGCCTACGCCGAGCGCAAGGGCGTTCCCTTCGCCCTTATCTTGGGCAAGGACGAGGCCGAGCGCGGAGTCGTCCAGATGAAGGACCTCGCGTCCCGGGAAAGCGTCGAGCTTCCTGCGCCGGGCCCTGAGTCCGCCCTCGACGCCTCCGCGGCAGCGCGCTTCGTGCGGGAGCGATCCGCGGGATGAGCCGGTTCCGCGGGCCGGCGGCCGCGATCGCAGCCGCGGCCGCCTTGGGACTTATCCTCTCCGGCTGCGGGATCGAGCCCCCTTCGATAGCGGCCGTGGAATGGCGGCTCGAGGCCCGTCCCGGCGATTCCGGCCCCCGCTACGAGAGCCTCTCGGCCTTCGCCCTCATCAAGGGCGGGGCCCAGGACCCCGCGATAGAGGAGCTGTGGATCGTCAACGACGCCGCGCAGCTCGCGTGGAAGCTGACTCCCGACGACTGGATCAAGAAAGACGAGGGCTCAAACGCTTGGATAGGCGGCGCTCCCCTCGCGATGTTCGATTTCTCGCCGCTTCCCCGCGGAGAGTACCGCATCGTCGCGATCGACCCGGCCGGCGACAGGGCCGAGCGGAGCTTCGGCGTCGCGGGCGAGTTCCCGACGCGCGCCTCTCCCTCCCTCTCGCTCGACGATATCGGCGTCGCCGTAGTCTCGGCCTGGCCCGAGAATCTCATCCTGGCCTTCGACGGAGCCGGCGAGCTCCTCGCCTCCGTCGCAGCGATCTCGCCGCGGGCCCCGCTGTCCGCCCTTCTCGGCTCGAGCCAGGCGGAGCGGAGCGTCGTGATCCAGGCCTACGGCTACGATCCCGACCTGCGCATGGGAGCCTTCTCGGCGCGGAAGGCGCTAAAATGAGCGATGTTCCCGACCGCGGCATCCGCACCTACGTCCTCAGGGCCGGGCGGCTAACCGACGCGCAAAGGCGGGCGCTGGAGGAAGAAGGCCCCCGCTTCATCCTCGGCTTCGATCCGGCCGCGCCCCTCGATCCCGCCTCGGCCTTCGGCGAGGCGCGTCCCCTTATCGTCGAGATCGGCTTCGGCATGGGACAGGCGACCTGGAAGATCGCCCAGGCGAATCCCGGCATCTCCTACCTGGGCATCGAGGTCCACACGCCGGGAGTAGGCCGCCTCTGCTACGAGCTCGGCTCGCGGGGCATCGATAACGTCCGCATTATCAGCCACGACGCGATCGAGGTGCTCGAGTCCATGATCGCGCCCGGATCCCTCGCCGGCATCCACATGTTCTATCCCGATCCTTGGCCCAAAAAGCGCCATCACAAGCGGCGCTTCGTCCGGCCGGGCCTGGCCGAGCTGCTCGCCTCGAGGCTGAGTCCGCGGGCTTACATATACTTCGTCACGGATATCGAGGATTACGCGCTATGGTCGCTCGACGTGCTGTCCCGCACCGAGAATCTGCGCAACCGATACGAGGCCTTCGCCCCGGCCCAGGAATGGAGGCCCGAGACCAAGTTCGAGTCGCACGCCTCGCGCGACGGCCGAGGCAGGTGGGAGCTGGTCTTCGAGCGCCTTTAACTCGATGACGCGCGTTGGCGGCAGGGAAGACAGCGTCGCCATCATTTCGCACATTTTCTGTCCAGCAATACATCGCCGGAGCCACGAAGGCGATAAATTCAATGTACCTGATCAATAAACATATAGTAATACTTTTCGTCATATTTCTTAACTATCTTTTCCAATACGCCACTTCTTTTCATTTCACGCAATGCTGCGTCAAACCTTTTTGCCAAGTCAAAAAAATCCGCCTTTTTGCTGAATGAAAAATAACTCGGGATGATCTCGATCGGCGGCCCAGTAGTGACTATTTCATTCTCATATCCCAGTCTATTGATTATTTCTTCTCCAATAACTCTACTGCAAAGAGCAAAATCAGTTCTATTTGCCATTAGTTTCTTCATCACCAGCTCAAAACTATTCGCGCTATCAATGCGACTAATAAATCCTTTCCTTACTGCGTTGTCATAAACCTCACCGTAATAAATATCACGCACCACGCCTATTGATATGCTCTTCAGCGATTCAATGTTGCCATCATAGTCAAGGTTGGTATTTTTTTTTTAAATAAAACATAATCTTGTACAACTATTGGAATAGTTGGAAAAATCGAGTTTTTTTCACGTTCTTTGGATCTTTTTGTAGAAAATACTCCATCAGCTTCATTGTTCTCGAACAATATCACGCACCGCGATATAGGAAAAAACTCAATAGTAATTGGTACGTTCATTTCTCGAAATACTTCTTCTACAATCTCAACACAAATGCCAGACGCATTATCTTTACTATCGGTATACATGAATGGCGGATATTCAAAAGTAATAATCCGTAATGGCTTTGCTTGAGAGACAATATCCACAGAATGTATACTGAATAGAAAGACCAGAAAAAAAAGCATCTTTTTCATAGGACCCTAATAGTATTCCATTACGCTATCTGCGCAATGAATGGCGCAGATTATCTAAATATTTACAGCCAAGAAAAAATGCATATAGCGTTTAATACGTAATGATCACGGCGTGGAAGACCAAGGGAACCGTCCCGGCGTTCCTGATGCTGTGTCTAGCGCCGCCGCCCGTAACCACCACGTCGCCGGGCCCCACGGCCCTTTCCTCTCCCTCATCGACGACTACGCCCGTTCCCGAGAGGATGATGTAGTACTCCGTCTCCGATACGTGATCGTGCTCGCCGATCGAGGCTCCGGGCGGTATCGTCGCCTCGGCCAAGAGGCGGGCGTTCCTCATCGATGACGGCTCGACGATATGCCTCATGGAGACGACGCCCTCGCCCCCTCGCATCTGTTCCTTCAATTCGATCCTCATATCGGAGCGGCGCGCGACCATGCTATCCCCCTCGATCCAGACTACTCGAAGAACGAGCCCAGCTTGCGGTACAGCGCGCTCACGCGCTCCCGGTCTTCCGCGCTCGTCCGCTCGCCCAGATCGTCGATAAGGCTCTCGAGGCTCGCGACGCTCTCGTTGATCGCGGTGTTGAAGCCGCGCGAGCAGCGGAACCAGTACACGCCCTCCCGGTCGGTAAACAGGGCGACGAAGCCGAGCTCGCCGGTCTTGTCCCTGGCGCGCGAAACCTGGAGCACGTGGGAGAGGGCCGCTACCAGCTCGTCCTGCTCCTCCCGGACGTCGTAATTCCTCCGCCTGGGCCACTCCCGCTCGAGGTCCGCCTCAAGGTCGAGCCAGGGCGATACGCGCAAGATAAGGTCGAGCCTCTCGCCGTCCATGAGCCTGTACTTGCCCAAGGCGACGAAGCCCTTCATTCCCTTGTAAAGCGATAGGGACTCGAGGTCGATCTCCGAGCGCACCTTGAGCAGCTGGGGCCATTCGAGGCGGGCGCACTTCTTCTTCGTCTTGTCGACGACGAGGTCGAAGATCTCCGATCCGATCTTTACCTTGTTGGTGAAGTCGCGCTCGCGGCGCCGCGAGCCGGCTTGCGCGGTCTTCGCGATTTCCTCGGCGCTGGGCGCGGCGGCCCGCCTCCCCTCCCTCGCGGCGAGGCCCGCGCGCTGCCTCTCGGGAGCCGGGGCCCTGCCCGCGAGGGCCTCGAGCCGCGGCGATATCCGCGCGAGCAGGTCGCGGCGCAGGGGCGAGACCGACATCGCGTACATCCTCGTCGTGCGCACCACCTCCCCGGCCACGATGAACTGGGGATTCTCCTTGTACATGACCGAGCCCGGATGGATCTGTATCTTCTCGGCGGTCAGCGAGCGGAAGAGCCCGCGCTCCTGCCTGGCGCAGACGAATTGGATGAGTCCCCTGGAAACCGCGCAGAGGTAGTCGTCCGCGCTGCCGCCCCCGGAGATCGGCACGCCCAGGCCGGAGACGATCAGCTCGAGCTGCTCCTTGATGCGGACTATCTCGAGCAGGGTCCGCTCGTCCAGGTAGTTGCGCTCGCACCACTTCGACTGATCGCGCGCCGAATTGAAGGCGGCGAAGATCCTGAGGTAGGAGAGGAAGTCGCCCGCGGGGTCCCGGAAGGCGTGGTGGGCCCTCCTGGCCTCCATCTCCTCGCCGGGCGGCAAGATATAGGGGCTCATCGTGGATAGGAAGCTCGCCGCGATGAGCACCTCGTCGACGACGTCCGGATAAGCCATGATCGCCTCGACGATCATGCGGGAGTGCCGGGGCAGTAGGGGGAAGGCGCACATCATCTGGCCGAATTTCGTAAGCCCTCGGTCCGGCTCGAGGGCGCCCAGCAGGTTAAGGGCGTCGATGGCGCCGGCGATCCCGGACTTCGCGGGCTGGGATATGAATTCGAAGCGCTCGAACTCGGTGATGCCGAGCTCGGCCATGCGCAGGACGACCTCGGTCAGGTCGGTGCGGTAGATCTCCTCGGTCGTGAACAGGGGCCTGCCCTCGAAGTCGGAGCGGGAATAGAGGCGATAGCAGAAGCCCGGCCGGGTGCGGCCGGCCCTGCCCTTGCGCTGGTTCGCGGAAGCCTTCGATATCGGCGTCTCGATGAGGCTCGAGGTGAAGGTCTTCGGATTGTAGTAATTGAGCTTCGAGAGCCCCGAGTCGATGACGCTCGTGACGCCGTCTATGGTCACGCTGGTCTCGGCGATATTCGTCGAGATGATCACCTTGGTCTTGAACAGGGGAGCCTTCTCGAAGACGCGCTCCTGCTCGTCCTTCCCGAGGCGAGAGTACAGGGGGATGATATGCAGCCTCCCGCCGGCGGAGCCGAGGGCGAGGCGCTTCATGCATTCCTTGATCGCTTTCTCTCCCGGCAGGAAGATCAGGATGTCCCCCTCGCGGCGCTCGGCCAGGATCCGCGAAACGATCTGCTCTATCTTCGCCTGGAGGGCCTCGTCGGAGCCGGCGCGAAGATTCGCGCCCCGAGAATACTCGGATGAGAAGTCCGGCTGCTCTCCCTGGCCCAGGGGCGAATCGTACAGGAGCGTGACCGGGTACATGGGCGTCTCGATCTTGACGATCGGGCACTGCCCGAAGTACTCGGAGAAGGTCTCGGCGTTGATCGTCGCCGAGGATACTATCACCTTGAACTCGGGCCTGGCCTCGAGGACGCGCTTTAGGAGCCCCAGGATGAAGTCGATGTTGAGGCTCCTCTCGTGGGCCTCGTCGACCATGATGACGCCGTAGCGCGACAGGGCGGGATCGAGCTTCATCTCCTGCAGGAGTATCCCGTCGGTCATGATCTTGATCTCGGTCGCGTCGCTCGTCCTGTCCTCGAAGCGCATCTTGTAGCCGATGAGGCCGGAAACCTTGACGCCGAGCTGGCGGGCTATGAAATCGGAGACCGAGAGGGTCGCGATGCGGCGGGGCTGGGTTATGCCGATGAGCCCATGCTTCGAGTAGCCGGCCTCGTGGAGGATGATCGGCAGCTGGGTGGTCTTGCCCGATCCGGTAGGGCTCTCGACGACGATGACCTGATGCTCGGACAGGGCTTGGAGAATTCGCTCTTTTTGCTGATAGACGGGCAGCTCGCGTGGATCCATGCCTACGATTGTAGCCTCGAGGGGACCTCTTGCGCCAGGCGGGCCATTTTCGCCTATAGTCTTCCGCGTGAGCCTTAGGGAAATCCTGGAATACGCCATTATCGCCGCGTCCATCGCCGGCATCGCGATCGGGGCCCTTCCCGGCCTGCGGATGAACCGCGCCGGCATGGCCCTCGCGGGAGCTTCCGTACTGCTCGCGATCGGGGCCGTCTCGCCCCTCGACGCGGCCGGGGCGATCGACATCGCCACCATCGCCCTCCTCCTGGCGATGATGCTGATCGTGGCCAACCTCAGGCTGGCCGGCTTCTTCACGGCCGCGGGAGCCCGCATCCTATCGATAGCCCGCGGCCCCAGGCAGCTCCTCGCCCTGATCGTCGCCGCCTCCGGCATCCTGTCCGCGGTATTCCTCAACGACACCATGTGCCTCATGCTGACGCCCCTGGTCGCCGAGGTGGCCAGGCGCTCCGGCAGGGATCCCGTGCCCTACCTCATCGGGGTCGCGGTCTCCGCGAACATCGGCTCCTGCGCCACCATCGTCGGCAATCCCCAGAACATGCTGATCGGCGCGCAGAGCGGCATATCCTTCATGAGCTTCCTCGCCGGCCTGGGGCCGCCCGCCCTGGCCTGCCTCCTCCTGGCCTGGCTGGCCGTCGTCCTCGCCTTCCCCCGGGAATTCTCGAAGGGCGGCATGCTCTCGGCCGCGCCGACCGCCCCGCGCGGGCATGCGAGCTATAAGCCCCTCATGTACAAGAGCTTCGCGGCGGCCCTCCTCATGATCGTCCTCCTGGTCGCCGGCATGGAGCCGGCGGTAGCCTCCCTGGCCGCCGCCGCCGTCCTCCTCGTCACGCGCCGCGTCAATCCCGAGCGGGTATTCGCCGAGGTGGACTTCTCGCTCCTGGTATTCTTCTCGGGCCTCTTCGTCCTGACCAAGGCCGTCGAGGGAACCGCTGCCTTCGCGTTCGCCTTCGACAGCGTGGCCCCGCTTCTGGCTGGCGAAGGAGCAAGGCCTTTATGGGCCCTGTCCGGCTTCACCGCCCTCTTCTCGAACCTGATCTCCAATGTCCCCGCGGTGATGCTTGAGCGTCCCCTGATTGCCCTCTTCGCGGATCAAGAGCTGGCCTGGAAGATCCTGGCCCTCTCCAGTACCTTCGCGGGCAACCTGACCCTCCTGGGCTCGGTCGCGAATCTCATCGTCGCCGAGGGGGCCCGCAAGGCCGGAATCAAGATTTCATTCGGCGCCTACCTGCGCGTGGGCCTCCCGCTTACCCTCGTCACCCTCCTTATCGGGACGGCATGGCTCGCCCTAGCCGGCTGATACGGCAGGGAAGGCGCGGCCGCGACTCGAGGCGGGCGTTGCCCGAGGTCGAGTTTTGCCGTATCGTAGGGCCGTGACGAAAGCCCAGGATCGCCCCCTCAGCGTCTCGGAGCTGACCTCCCTGGTAAAGGAGCTCCTCGAGGGCTCCCTGCCTCCGCTGACAGTCGAGGGGGAAATATCGAATTGCAGGCCCGCCAGCTCGGGTCATCTCTACTTCACGCTGAAGGACCGCTCCTCGATGCTCCAGGCGGTCATGTTCCGCTACAGGACGCGAGGCATGGGCTTCGAGCCCGCCGACGGCATGCTGGTGCGGGCCCGCGGCTCGGTCACGGTCTACGCCGCCCGCGGCCAGTACCAGCTCCTGGTCGAGGGCATGGAGAAGGCGGGCCAGGGCGACATCCTAGCCATGCTCGAGGAGCGCAAGCGCAAGCTGGCCGCCGAGGGCCTTTTCGACGAGGACCGCAAGAAGGCCCTGCCCCGCTTCCCCTCCCGCATCGCCGTCGTCACCTCGCCGACCGGCGCCGCCATCCGGGACATCCTCAATGTCCTTGGCCGCCGCAACGCGGGCCTCGGCGTCGTCGTCCTCCCGGCCGCCGTCCAGGGCGAGGAGGCTGCGGCGCAGATCGCCGCCCAGATCGGGGCCGCCAACCGCCTCGGGCTCGGCGACGTGATCATCGTCGGCCGGGGCGGCGGCTCGATCGAGGACCTACTGCCCTTCTCCGACGAAATGGTGGTCCGCGCAATCGCGGCCTCCGAGGTCCCGGTCATCAGCGCGGTCGGCCACGAGATCGACTGGGCGCTCTCCGATTACGCGGCCGATCTCAGGGCGCCGACGCCGAGCGCGGCGGCCGAGCTCGTCTCCGACAGCCGCGAGGCCCTCGAGCGCGAGATCGCCCAATTCGGGGCCGAGCTCGAGACCGCGATCCAATCGCGCCTCGATCGAGCCCGCATGGTCATCGGCCGCTTCGAGCCGAGCGCGGTCGAGGCGCGCTTCCAGCGAATACTCATGCCCTTCGCGCGCAGGCTCGACGAGGCGGTGGCCGACCTGGACGCCGGGATCGGCTCCACCCTCGAGAACAGGTCCCGCCGCGTCGAGGTCTCCTCGCGGGAGCTCCTCGCCATGAGCCCCGCCGCCGTCCTATCCCGAGGCTTCGCGGTCGTCCGCGTCGCGTCGGGAACCGGAGCTCAGGCGGCGAGGGGCGTCGCCGTCAGGGACGCCGGCTCGCTCGGCATTGGCGATAAGCTGGATATTACCTTCTCGAGCGGCAGGGCCGCCGCCGAGGTCCTGGAGGTCGGGAAATGAAAAAGGACTCGAAGAAATTCGAGGAGCGCCTCGAGCGCCTCGAGGAGCTGGCCCAGAAGATCAAGGAGAGCGACCTGCCCCTCGAGGATGCCTTCGCCGTCTTCGAGGAGGGCATCAAGCTCTCGAAGGGCCTCGAGAGGGACCTGGAAAAGATGCAGGGAAAGGTCGAGGCGCTGCTCGGCGTCGCGAGCGGCGAGGACGGCGAGGAAAAGGCCGAGCTGGGGCTCTTCGAGGAAGACGAGGAGGAGTAGTCAGGCTAGGAGGACATCCGCCCGCGGATTATATCCGCGAGCTTCCTGTCGGACTCGACCATCTGAAGCCCATCCAGCCGGTCGATGGCGATCCAGGCGGATTCGCTGTGCTCGCGCAGCTCGAAACCCTCGACTGAAGGAAGCTCGATGAGCCAGGCCGCGAGCGTCCGCTCGATCCCGCCGTGGCTGAATCGCGTCTCGCCCAGCAATCGCAGCGGCCTCGCCTCGATCCCGAACTCCTCGTCGAATTCGCGGATTATCGCGGTCTCGTCGCTCTCGCCCGTCTCGACCTTCCCGCCGGGGAATTCCCAGAGCCCCTCGCAGCTGCCCGAGGATCCGCGCCTCGCCACGAATACCGCGCCCTCGCGGACGCAGATGCCGGCTACGGAGCGGGCCATCAAGCGCCCAAGGCCTTTGCGGCCTCGCCGATCAGGGCCCCGGCCTCGAACCAGCCGAAGGCCGCGCGGGCGGCCTTGCCGGCGCGGCCGTGGGCGATGACGGCGGCCCTCGCCGCCGAGAAGGCCTCCGCCTCCGTCGCCGCCCTCCCCTCCGCCTTGGCCCTGGCCGAGGCTCGGGCGAGGAGGCCCGCCGCCAGCCCTGCCAGGACGTCGCCCGAGCCCGCTGTGCCTAGGCCGCTCTCCATGCCTTCCCATACGGCGAGCTCGCCGGAGGGAGAGGCGATCCAGGTTACCTGCGACTTCAGGATAATCACCGCCCCG
>Ga0075317_1000075_pt1 | contig 11707 bp, 9 predicted proteins | sample MayberryNE_TuleB_FD_120068 | JGI IMG/M metagenome (GOLD analysis project Ga0075317, IMG submission 120068) | Natural and restored wetland microbial communities from the San Francisco Bay, California, USA, that impact long-term carbon... | ecosystem: Environmental > Terrestrial > Soil > Wetlands ... | reverse complement strand
TGGGAAGCGGGATCGAGGCCGTATATCTCCCTCTCGGGCGAATGGGAAGCGCTCGGCGGAGAGCTGACGCTGGACGGATGGGAAGGCGCCGGATTCGAAGTCCTGCCGGAAGCCTGGAAGGAAAGGCCTGCGGGCTTCGCTTCCTACCGACTGCGCGTCTCGGGCCTGAGCCCGGGTTCGGCCTACGGCGTCCTCGCGCCCTACCAGGCCACCGCCTACGCCCTCTACCTGGATCGCGAGCTGATCTCCTCGAATGGCCGGGTCGGGACATCCAGGGAGGATTCCGCGCCCGGATACCTGCCCGAAGTCCTCCTTTTTTCCGCGAAGGGGCTTGAGGCGGAAATAATCCTCCAAGTGTCCAATTTCCATCATCGCCGAGGCGGGCCCTTCCAGACGCTCCTATTCGGCGAACCCGAGTCCGTACGCAGGATCGATGTCGGACGCGCTTTAGCGGACGGCTTGATCGCATGCATATACCTTGTTATGGGCCTGTACCAATTAGCCTTCTTCCTACTGCGCAGGGAGCGGAGCGTCGCCTACTTGTCGCTCTTCCTCCTATTCGCGGGATTGAACTGCCTAGTAGGAACTCGCGAGGTACTCCTACTCCGCTTGTTCCCGGGATTATCCTGGTTCGTCTTCCAGAAGCTCTGCTACTTCGCCGCTTACGGCTCCCCGCTATGGCTCCTGCTCTTCGCGCATCAGCTGTATGGCGGCCTATCGCGCAAGCAGGTCGCGGTCCTCGCATCTCCCTTCCCGGCCATTATTCTATTCGTGGCAATAACGACGCCCCGGGTCTTCTCGTCCTTGAACAATCTCTTCCAGCTCTACACGGTCTTCACGCTCGGGATCGTCTTCGCGATCATCGCGGCCGCGGTACGGGCGAAGGTCCGCGGGGCAGCCATCGTCTTGACGGGCTTCCTCCTCCTGGGCGCGGCGGCGGCGAGCGCGATCTTCTTCTCGAACGATCGCATACAGGGGGGCGCGATCCTTCCCCTGGGCTTCCTCGAATACTATCGCATAACCTTCTTCGATCGCTTCTCCCTATCGCTTACATCCCTCTCGTACCTCGCGACGCTGGCCTTCGTGGGCATATTCTGCCTCTCGTACTTCTTCCGGCATCCTTCCGTCCTGAGGGGCAGGGCCGGCGGCGAGATCGGCCCCGTCGATATCGCGGACGCCGCGGAGCGGCTCGGCCTGTCGGCGCGCGAGGCTGAGATAGCCCGGGCGATGCTCGAGGGAAAATCCAACAAGGAGATCGCGATCGATCTGCGCATTTCCCTAAGCACCGTGAAGACTCATGCCTCTCGGATATTCAGGAAAACGGGAGTGGATTCACGGTCGGGGCTTTTCCGCCGCATGAGTCCCGGGACGGCGGAATCGCCCAAGCCTTCCTCCGCCGATTCAGAAGGCGCGCGGGAAACCGAGTAGCCGCCCGAGCGCCCCCCCCGATCCCCCGCGGCTTGGTCCCTCAGCCCTCCGTGGAGGTCGCCACGTAGCCGACGCTGACCGACCAGGCCATGGCGTCCGTGGAGCCGTCGGAAAGCGGGACGCGTACCGGGGCTATCGCATCTTCGGAACGGGAGTCCGTCCAATACGAGGCTACGGAATTCCCCCCGCCGGAGAGGTAGCATCCCGCGACGAATATCTGCGAGTCCGTCAGGAAGAGGGAACCTGCGTAGCTCACGGTGGTGCCCGAGTCCAAGAGGACCCGCTCGGGATCGTCTGAGTCAACGGACGCGGAGTCCGTCCAATAGCAGGCTCGGTCGAGGCTGTCGGCCGTCACGTAGTCCGATCCGGACAGGTAGACTACGCCGTCGTCCACGAGGATGCCCGCGGCGTCCGACGCGGAGGCCGACAGGTCCACGCTCCGGTCCCCGGGCCCCACCCAGTAGCAGGCGATCATGTCGTCGTCCTCCTCGCCGACGGAGCGGTACCCGGCGGTATAGACCGTACCTGCGTCGTCCACGAATATAGAGCGCGCTTCCGAGTCGTAGTCCGAGACGATGAGCGGCACGGCGCTCTGGCTCGAATCGGTCCAATAGCAAGCGACCCTGTCCCCGCTCGCGTTCGTGTAATACCCCGCCATAAACACAGCGCCGTTTCGGACATAGATTGCGCAAACCTGGGCGTCGGCGGATCCGTCCGTCAGGAGATGCTGAACCGTGTCAGTCGAGCCGATTTCATGGGTCCAATAGCAGGCGCGGCCCATATAGGAGGCGTTGAGCTCATAGCCTGCCAGATAGACCGTATTCCCGTCCGCGAACACGGATTGCGCCAAGGCGCCGGAGGAGCCGCTCTGCGGAAGGTCGACGCGATCCGCGGTGACCGCGCCCTCCCCCCCCGGGATCAGCCGGCACCGCCAGTAGCAGGCCGATTCTTGGAATCTTCCCGATACATACGCGATACCGTCCGAGACAGCCACGCCGTAGTACACGCTGCCGTTAGGCTCCGTCTCCAGCTCGGTTCCGGTTCCGCCGTTCCAGAGGCAGGGATAGTTCCGGTTGTCGTCATTCTGGAAAAAACCCGCGACGTTGACCGAGGGCGTCCGGATTTCCGCCGGGGGCGGGGAGCTCGAGGGACTCGAGCAGCTGAGGGCCAATAGCGCGGCCGCCGCGAATGGGACGATCAATTCGGATTTTCTCATTCTTCTCGCTCCTTGCGGAAATTGCCCGGCTGGGCGGTATAGGACTTTCGCGTATACCGCGACTCTATCGCCGGATGAAGCGAGAGGCATGTCGGTCATTGGTATGATTCTGAGCCGGCGCTCCCGCGCCGAGACGACGTCGGCCGCCGCGCTCCGGCGATCAGCTCCCGATGATAAGGTCGAAGGAACCCAGGAAGAGCTGGACGACCGCGGGATCGAATTGGCTGCCCGAGCCTGCGGCGATGTGGCTGAGCGTCGCGGCCTCGTCGAGGGCCTTGCGGTAAGGCCGGTCGTGGGTGAGCGCGTCCCACACGTCGGCCACGGCGAAGACCCGCGCGCACAGGGGGATCAGCTCGCCGCGGAGGCCGCGCGGATAGCCCGAGCCGTCCCACCACTCATGATGGCACCAGGGAATGTCGATGGCCTGCCGCAGGAAGGGTACGTCCGCGAGGAGGTCGCGCGCGATGGCGGGATGGCGCTTTATTATCTCGCGCTCGGCTTCGTCGAGGGGCCCGGGCTTGTGGAGGATCGCGTCCGGGATGCCTATCTTGCCTATGTCGTGCAGGAGGGCCCCGCGCCTGAGCAGGGCTATCCCGTCCTCGTCCATGCCGAAGGCCCTGGCGAGCGAGGTAGTGATCGTCGCGACGCGTAGGCTGTGGCCCTCGGTCTCGTGGTCCCGCAGATCGAGGGTCTTCGAGAGTATCTCGATGCTGGTGTCATAGGATTTCAAGAGCTCCCGGTCGGCCTTTCGAAGCCCCTCGAGCAGCGCCGCGTTCCGCAAGGCGGCGGCGGCCTGGCCCGCGAAGGCCTCGGCCGCGGATCTCCTCCTCGTCGAAGCTCCTGCCGCCCTCCCTGACGATGAGGGCCGCGCCCAGGGCGCCCGCGGGGCCCCGAAGCGGAAGGCAGAGCGCGAAGCCCTCGTCGCACTCCTCGACGAGGGTCCGCTCCCCCGCCCTGCGCGACAGGTCGTCGACCATGCGCCCGAGCGGCGCCCGCGCTCCGGAGCGCCACTCGCGCGAGGCCCGGGCTTCCAGGACCCCCCGCGAGCCCACCAGGAAAACCTGGGCGGCGTCGTAGGCGACGATCCAGTTCAGGTAATCGAGGAGCTCTTCGAGCAGGGCGTTCGAGTCGGGGCTGCGGCTTAGCGCGAGGCTGGCGGCCCGGTAGGACGCGGCCGCCTGGCGGGAGCGCCGATCGTCCGATGCCAGGAGCCTGGCCCGGTCCGCCAGGCGCTCGAGCTCCTCCGCCAAGGAAGCCGGGCCCGGGTCCCCGCCCCCGGCGCTCTCGCCCTCCAGGGCGTCGGACAGGGCGTCGAGGGCGGCCCTCTCGCGTCCCGTCAATCCTCCGTCCATACGGCCTCGCCGGCGAGGATGCGGCAGAAGAGCTCGGAGAAGCGGCGCCCGTCGATGGGCTTGCCGATGAAGCCGTCGAAGCCGGCGTCGCGGCAGCGCTCGATATCGCGGCGGGTGACGCTGGCCGTGAGCGCCACCACTTTCGTCGACGAGATGGAGGGATTGGCCCTGATCTCGGCGAGCACGGCGTAGCCGTCCTTCTTGGGAAGGTGCAGGTCGAGGAAAACGAGATCGTAGTCCGCGGCGGAAACCGCGAGGTACTCCGCCGCGTCGCCCTCTATTTGGGCGAAGCGCTCCGGGGCGACGCCCGACAAGCGGAGCAGCCGGGATATGACGGTCCTATTGTCGGCGTCGTCGTCGACGACGAGGACCTTCGCCTCCCGGGGCTCTATCCTCAATTCCCGGCCTCCGCCGGCGGCCCCTTCCGCGCCGGCGCGCGAGCGCGCCTCGCGGCCTGGCCCCGCGGCGATTCCGGGGACGACCTCGGCAGGGCGAAGCGAAACGTCGATCCTTGCCCCTTCTTCGACTCGGCCCACAATCTTCCTCCCATCAACTCCACGAGCTGCCTCGACAAGGGGAGCCCAAGTCCCGAGCCGCCGACGCGCCGGTCCATTTCATCGTCCAGCTGGACGAACTCGACGAATGCCTTCGGGATGTCGTCGGGATCCATGCCGATTCCCGTGTCCTCGACCTCGACCTCGACTTCCGCCGGCGAGTACGAGGCCCTGAGCCTGACCGATCCCGAAGGCGTGAACTTAATCGCGTTCGCTATTAAATTGAAGAGGACCTGCCTCAGCTTGACGCGGTCCGCCATGACGAAGGGCAGGGACTCGGGCAGCTCGTCCACGAGCTCGACGCCGGGAGAGCGCCCGAGGCCGGCGGTCGCGTCGAGCACGGCCGCGGCCGCGGCTCGAAGGTCGACCGGCTCGAGCGCCAAGTCCGTGCGCCCGGCTTCGATGCGGGACAGGTCGAGCACGTCGTTAATGAGCCCCAAGAGGTGCCTGCCCGCATTCTCTATCTTGGCGGCGGTCTCGACGACCCCGGGCGGAGGCGGAAGCTCCTCTCCGTCCCCTTCCTGGATAAGGTACGCCAGATTGATGATCGAGTTAAGGGGCGTGCGCAGCTCGTGGGTCATGTTCGCCAGGAAGCGGGACTTGAGCCGGTTCGCCTCCTCGGCCTCGGCCCGCGCCGCGCTGGCGGACTCGTAGAGCAGGGCGGAGCGCCTCGCCTCCTCGGTAGCGCGCTGGTGAAGCCGCGCGTTGACTATCGCCACGGTGGCCTGCCTCGCGAGGCCCGAAAGGAAATCGAGGTCGTTCTGCCGGAAAACCGGCTCATCGGCGCCGCGCCATACCGCCATGGCCCCGATAACCCTGCCCGTGGCCAAGAGCGGCGCCGCGACGAGCTTGTCGCCCGGGGCATCGGGTTTCCGCGGCATGTCGAATCGATCGGGATCTGAATTGACGTCGTTGACCACCTCCCCCGATCCCTTGGAGACCACCCTCCCGACGATGCCGGCGCTCGAGGGCATGCGGAAGTCCCGGAAATGCTCGGCGTGGGCGCCGACGGAAACTACGGCCCTGATGGAGCCGTCGGGCTCGACCAGGAACACGGCCGCGGTATCGCGGCTTAGGAGCGACTGGGCGCGTTGCGCGATCCTATGCAGGACCTCGTCCGGATCGAGGCTCTCGCCGATCTCGCGGCCCGCGTCGGCGATGGCGGCGGCCTCCTCGGCCATGCGCCTCGCCTCCTCGTAGAGCCTCGCGTTGCGGATGCCGGCCCCGACGGTCGAGGCGATCGTCGACAGGAGCCGGACGTCGTCGTCGGAGAACGCGTACTCCCGGTCGTAGGACTGGGCGCAAAGCACGCCGAGCGCCCGCCGCCCCGAGCTGATGGGAACGCCGAGCCAGCTCGCCGGCTCGCGGCCGGGCAGGGCGCTCGCCCCCAGGCCGGGCAGGGCCGAGCCTACTCCCGCGCCGAGGTACAAGGTCTTCAGCTCCTTCAGCACGTGCGAGCATAGGCCCTCGCCGTAGGCGAAGGGACCGTAGGCCTCGCGCTTGCCGCCGTTCGAATAGTAGGGCACGCGGACGAGGCCGGACTCCTCGTCCCAGACGGCGACGTAGACGACGCCGGCGCGGAACACCGCCTGGACCCTCTCGCCCACGACCTCGCAGAGCTCGTCGACGTTAAGGCGCGAGGCGACCGCGGCCCCGACCTTATTGACCGCGTCGAGCTCGTCCAGGCGGCGCTTCGTCTCCGAGAAGAGGCGCGCGTTTCGGACGGCGACGGCGGCGAGGTCCGCGAAGGCCCCCGCGGCGTCCAGCTCGCGCTCGCCGTAGGCGCCGGGCAGGCTCGAGTCGATCGACAGCATCCCTATCACCTCGCCCGAGGCCTTAAGGGGAATGCCCATCCAGGACCTGATATCGCCCGAGCCCTCGAGGGCGTCGGCGGCATTCCAGCGGGGATCCTCGCGCGCGTCCTTGAGCGCTATCGGCTCGCCTCCCTCGACGACCGAGCGGTTCAATGGCAGCCGCTCCAATTCGATGCGGCGTCGCGCGAAGAGCGAGCCCTTCGCGCGGCCCTTGGCGGCGCGCACCTCGAGGCTGGATCCGCGAAGGAGGGAAAGCGTGCAGGAATCGAGGGGAATAACGTGGCCGATCGAGTCGAGAACGCGCGCCAGCATCTCGTCCAGCTCGAGGCTGGACGCGAGGGTCTTCGACAGGCCGAGTACGACCCTGGCAGCCTTATCCGCCCCGCTCCTCGACTGGGTTGCCATGGGGGGGAATTGTATAATGCGTTACGCGGAATCCGCAACATCAAAGCGATTCCGCCTGAAAGGGGGCGGCCGTGGGCACGAGGAGATCCATCAACGCGGGGGCGTCGGAGGAGAGGCTGGACCGGCTGATCCGGGAGCGCCTGGAGCCGGGAGCGGACCGGGCCAGGGTCGACGCGCGCATCTGGGACCTGTTCGGCGAGGACTGGGCCGTTATGTTCACGGACCTCTCGGGCTTCTCCCGCAGGGTGGCCGAGTTCGGGATCATCCATTTCCTGCAGACGATCCACGAGTCCGAGCGCCTCCTCGTCCCGGTCATCGAGGGCCACGACGGGATCCTGCTCAAGGTCGAGGGCGACAGCTTCCTTGTGATCTTCCGCAATCCGGCCAAGGCCCTGCGCTGCGCCGTCGAGATGCAGCGGACGCTGAAGGCCTACGACGAGGGGCTTCCGGACGAGGATAAGGTCCTGCTCTGCGTCGGGCTCGGCTACGGGAAGGTGCTGCGCATCGGCGACGCCGACGTCTACGGCGCCGAGGTCAACGCCGCGAGCAAGCTGGGGGAGGACAGGGCCAAGGCCTGGGAGATCCTGGCGACGGGCGGATTCCGCGGGCGCTGCGGCGCGATCGAAGGCGTGGCCTTCACCGAGATCGCCGATCCCCCCGCGGGCTGCGATTCGGCCTTCATCGCGAAGTACCGTATCTAGCGCCCGGCGCGAGCGCGTCAGGGACGCGCGATCACGGCGCCCTCGTATTCGTCCGGCGCCACGCGGACTCGCGAGGGGGCGGGCCGCGCCGCCCGGACGAAAGCCTCGAGCGACAGGGCGGCGCCGAGGGCTTCCTCGGGGTCGTAGGCGAGGTCGAGCTCGGTCTCCTCGCCCTCGGCGAGGGCGCGGCCCCAGGCTCCGTGGAGGCGCACGAGGTCGCGCAGCGCGGGAAGGAGGCGCTCGAGGCGCGCCTCGGAATAAAGGCGCCCGAGAAAGCCCAGCTGCTCGGCCTCGATGGCGCGCGTGCCGCCCACGGACCCGGCCCCTCCCCCGCGCGCCGCCCCGCCGGCCGCCCCCTTCGCGCGCCGCGCGAAAGCGCCGAGGAAGGCCGAGGGCCGCATGCGAAGCGGCTCGAGGACGGCCTTGAACCAGGCGACCGCGCGGCCGCCCGAATAGAAGCGGTCGCAGGCCTCGGCAAGGGCCGCGGCCGCCTCGAAGTCGCGGCGAGGCATCTGGCGCGTCGATCGGACCAGGTAGGGAGGGCGGGGATCGGCCTCGATTCCCAGCTCCTGCGCGCGCTCCGCCAGGAGGGTTCCCGGCAGGAGGGCCAAGGGGAAGACGTCGAGGTGATTCGGCTCCAATCCCAGCGCGAAGTCGATGCTTTCCTCGAAGCGCCCGAGGCCGTCGCCGGGAAGTCCGTAGATAAGGTCGAGGCCGTAGGTGACGCCGGACTCCGAGAGGGATGAGATCGCGCGAGCGAAGGAGCGCCGGTCGAAGCCAGGCCGGTTCACGGTTTCGAGGGTGTCGCGATGCGCGCTTTGAAGCCCTATCTGCAGCGAAGAATCGAGCGAGGCGAAGCGGCGCACGAGGCCGCGATCCAAGAGCTCGGCCCTGACCTCGAACTTCCACCTGATATGCGGGGCTTTCTGGATGATGAGGTCGAGTATGGCCGCGGCCCTGGCCTTATCGGCGTTGAAGGTCGGATCGAGCACGAAAGCGTAGCGGACGCCCGAGCGCGCGAAGAGCTCGAGCTCGGCCTCGATCCTCTCCATCGGGAAGGGCCGCATGCTCGACTCGCCCTTCGATTCGTAGCAATAGGCGCAGCGGAAGGGACAGCCTCGCGCCAGTTCCCAGAGGATGTCGCCGCCCCGGGAGCGGGGATCGGCCATCCCCGAGAGCCAGGGGGATACGAGGGCCGACGCGTCGGCCGCGGCCGACGGCGCGCTCGCCGCCGCGATCGCGCCGCGTCGGGCCGGGAGGACGATGCCGGGAATCCCCTCGAGCGCGCTGACGGAGCTCCGAGCCGCGGCGCCCGAGAGGCGAAGCGCCGCGACGGCCGCGACGGCGGCCGCCTCGCCCTCGCCGGCGATCGCGAAATCGAGATCCGCCTCCTCGATCAGGGACTGCGGATCGGCGGTCGCCTCCGGGCCGCCCGCGAAGATGGCGGCCCCCGGCGCGGAGGCCCTTAAGGCGCGCGCCGCCGCGGACATCGAAGAGCGGTTCCATGAGAATACCGAGAGGCCGACGAGATCGGGGCTCTTGGCCGCGATGCGCGACGCCAGGATCGTCCCGGCGCCCTCCTCCTCTTCCGCGGAGGGACGGGCCGACTCGGGCGGTCCTCCTTCTACGAAGAGAAGCTCGAGGCCCGCGAGCGCGGGACTCGCGGCGATCGCCGCGCCGACGCACAGGGCGCCGAGGGGAAAGGCGTCGGGAGATTCGCAGGCTGGAGACGAGGCGATGACGAGGCGCATACGGTTCCAGCGCTACATCGGAAGCGCGTCGGGCCCGGGACGGCGGCCGCGGATCAGGGACGACTGCTCCTCGGTCTGCGGCGAGGAGGAATCAGGCGAATCGGTGGAGGCGCGCAGCGCGGAAATGAGGCTGATCGCCTCGCCGGGAGGCGCAAGCCCCTTCTCGACCAGGAAAGAGCCGACCACCGTCCCGGTGCGGCCGAAGCCCCCGAGGCAGTGGAGGTAGACGGCGCGTCCCGAGCCGAGCAGCGAGTCCAACTCGGCCAAGGCCCGCTCGACCGCGTCGCTCTCCGCGGACATGTCCGCGATGGGGATATTCCTGTACTCGACGCCTCCGCCGGCCCTAACGCCTTTTCGTTCAAGGCGCCCGGCGTAAGGAGGAGCGGAGGCATCCTCGCCGGGCGAGGTCAGGTCGACGAAGGCGTCGATGCCCGCGTCGAGCAGGGCCTCCAGGCCCGATCCGCCTGAGCCGCCCGTGCCGCCCGACCCGCCCGAGCCGCGGTCGGGAAATCCGCCGGCGAGGAGCTTGCCCGGGAGCACCCAATAGGAGCGCGGAAGCGGCGCCGCCGCGTCGACCAAGGCCGCGAGGCGGCCCGCGAGCTCCTTGATCTCATCCGCGCGCGCGAGCGCCGAGACCCAGTCGCGGGGAATCGCGCCCGAGCCGTAGGCCAGCCCGGCCAAGCCGCCGGCTACAGCGCCCGTCGTATCCGCGTCGTCCCCCATATTCACCGCCGCCAGGGCGCAGGAGGCGTAATCGCTCGTCGCGACCAAGCAATGCAGCGCGGACTCAAGGCAATGGACGACGTAGCCCGAGCCTCGGAGCTCGGACGCTTCCATGCTCGCGATCGACCCGTCGAGCACGCGGGAATAGGACTCGGCCTCGGGCGCGAACTGCCGGGGCAATCCGCCTAGGAGGCCGCGGGCCTCTTCCATCGCGAGGAGGTAGGCCTCGCGCGGCTCGTGTCCCCCCAGGAGGCGTCCGGCGACCAGGCAGTGAAGCCAGCAGCCCATGATGCTGCGCGGATGGCCGTGGGTATAGGACGAGTACGCGGCGACGGCGCGGAAACGCGCGGGCTCCGGCAAGGCGGCGAGCCAGATCGAGGCGGGCAGTATCCGCATGAGGGAGCCGTTCCCGTTGTCGTTCTCGCCCCTCCCGCCGGCCATGACCGCCGGGAGGCCGGATCGTATATGCTCCAAGGCCCGCAGCGTCGATCCGCCGACGCCGAACGCCGATCCCCTGGCCGACCAGTAGCCCTCGTCCAGCCAGGCGAGGGAGCGCCGGCCCGCGTCCTCGGGGTCGAAGCCGCGCAGGACGATGCTCTCGGCGAGGCAGAGGGCCAAGGCGGTATCGTCGGACCAAGTGCCCATCTCGGTCAGCCAGACGCCGCCGGCGCGCATGCCGGCTACCGGATCGGCGATCCGATCCTCGCGCGCCTCGTGCTCGACCGGCACTCCCAGCGCGTCGCCTGCCGCCATCCCCAGCAAGGCGCCGACGATACGATCGCGAATCGAGATACGACCGCTCATCCCATCCTCCTTATCGATACGCGCTCGCGACGGCTGACGAGCGCCGAAAGGCGCCGCAGGTCAAAAAGCCGCCCCGGCGAGCGGCGGCGGACGTCGATCCAGCGCAGGAGGTTCGAGGGCCTTCCCTCGGCCGAGCCCGGCGCGGGCCAGGGCGGCGGCGGCCATATCCAGCTGCCGTCATCCCTTCTCATATGCGAGCGGTCCGAGGAAAAGCTCGACAGGTACTCGGCCGCAGCGATCATACGGAAGCGCGCGGACTCGACCGAGGGGCTGCCGACGGGAAAAGTATCCTCGATGTAGCGGGAAAAGGGACAGGGGAAGGGCAGCTGCGTATCGATATCGAGGACGAGGGCGCCTTCGCCGGGATCGAGGAGGAGGGCGAAGGCGTGGTAGTCCCAGTGGACGAGCCCGTCGACGGGCCTGCCGGCGCGCTGGCGCATGAGGACCGCGTCCTGGGTCCTGCTCGAGACCAGGACGGCCCAGGCCTGCCACGCGGCGAGCTCGGGATGGCCGAGGAGGCGGAAGACATTCTCCTCGCAGTAATAGGGCTGGTAGTCCAGCTCGTCGCGGCCGAAAGGTACCACAGTATAAGTATATCATCCTAAGCCAGGCGGCGAAGCCGCCTAGGACTGCGGCTTCTTCTCGTACTCTTTCAGGAATTCCTTGGGCAGGACCAGGCATTCCTTGGTCTTGGCGCTTGTAGGCGCCCACAAGACGGCCTCGTCCTTGAGCATGCGGTAGATAGCCGCTTCGATCTCGTCCTGGGCCGCGCCGAGATGGGTGTTGATCCAGGCCTTCATCTGCTCGATGTTGACCTTAATCCCGCCATCGTGGATCTTCTCGCCGCGCTGGGCGGCGAATTCGACCATGCCCCGCGCTATGCGCTCCTTGGGCATCGTCTCGATAAGCTCCGAGAACTGGTCGTTCGACCTCCTGATCCTGGCCGAGAGGACCTTGAT
>Ga0075317_1000074_pt1 | contig 11880 bp, 13 predicted proteins | sample MayberryNE_TuleB_FD_120068 | JGI IMG/M metagenome (GOLD analysis project Ga0075317, IMG submission 120068) | Natural and restored wetland microbial communities from the San Francisco Bay, California, USA, that impact long-term carbon... | ecosystem: Environmental > Terrestrial > Soil > Wetlands ... | reverse complement strand
GGACGGCGAGGTGCAGGAGAAGATCTACAAGAACATGTCCAAGCGCGCCTCGACGCTGCTTAAGGAAGACATGGAGTTCATGGGGCCGGTGCGCATCAAGGACGTCGAGGAGGCGCAGCAGAAGATCGTCTCGATCATCCGCCACCTCGAGGACACCGGCGAGATCATCATCTCCAGGGGTGAGGGCGACGAACTTGTACAGTAATGGCGACCGCAGATCGCAGGCGCGGAGGAGATAGGCGATGGCGAAGACGGTATTCAGGCCATACGAAGTCGTGGCGCTCCGCTCGACCATGGTCCTGAAGCACGAGGGCAGGGAAACCCTGGCCGAGGTCTCCGAGGTCGAGGACGCGGTCCCGGCCGAGAGCTACGCGGGCCCGTCGGCCGACGATCTGAAGCGCGAGGCCGACGCGTTCATGGAGGAGTGGTCGAAGGAAAAGGACGCCATGATCTCGGCCGCGAAGGCGGAAGCCCAGCGCATCGTAGCCGAGGCCGAGGCGGCCGCCTTCGAGGATGTCCGGCGAAAGACCAACCAGGCGCAGAAATCCAGGCAGGAGGCCGAGGAGGCCGCGGCGAGGCTGATAGCCGAGGCCGAGGCCAAGGTCGCCCAGCTGGAGTCGACCGCCCAGGCGAAGGTAGATGCCGCCGAGCGCGAGGCGGCGAAGAAGGGCCGCGAGGAGGGCCGGGAGGAAGGCTACCGCGAGGGCGTGGCCGAGGCCGAGCGCCTCGTCGGAAGGCTGCATACCATCCTCGACCGCGCGATGGAGAAGCGGGGCGAGATCCTCGCGGAGACCGAGGCCCAGGTAGTCGAGCTCGTGCTGCTGGTCGCCCGGAAGGTCGTGAAGGTCATCTCCGAGAACCAGAAGAGCGTCGTCGTGCAGAACATCGCCCAGGCCCTGCGCAAGCTGAAGACCAAGAGCGACGTCATCGTGCGCGTCAACATAGCCGATCTCCAGCTCGCCACGGAGCACGTGAAGGATTTCGTCCAGATGGCCGAGAACGCGAAGAAGCTGCAGATCGTCGAGGACTCCTCGGTGGACCGCGGCGGCTGCGTGATCGAGACGGACTTCGGCGAGATCGACGCCCGCATCTCGAGCCAGCTCCACGAGCTGGAGGAGCGCATCCTCGACGTCGCGCCGATCAAGGCGCGCGGAAAGGCGCAGGGCTGATATGGAAGGCATGGCGAAGTACCTCGCGGCCGTCGAGCGGACGGACCCGATCAAGTACGTCGGCCGCGTGACCAAGGTCCTCGGCCTCCTGGTCGAGAGCCGCGGGCCACAGGCCGTCATCGGCGAGGTCTGCCAGATTCTCGTGCCCAGGCTGGGCAAGGCGGCCTACGCGGAGGTCGTGGGCCTGCGCGAGGACTCGGTCCAGCTCATGGCCTACGAGGGCCTGGAGGGCATCGAGGTCGGCTGCCAAGTCATCGCGACGGGCGGCATGCTGGAGGTCCCGGTATCGGATCGCCTGCTCGGACGCGTGCTCGACTGCATGGGCCGCCCCGCCGACGGCAAGGGCGACATCTCCTCGGACACGATGTATCCCGCTGTGGCGCGGCCGCCGGACGCCCTGACCAGGAAGCGCATAACGCGCCGCGTCGTCACGGGAGTCAGGTCCATCGACGGCCTAACGCCACTGGGGCGGGGCCAGCGCATTGGCATTTTCGCGGGCTCGGGGGTCGGAAAGTCCACGCTCCTGGGGATGATAGCGCGCAATACGGACGCCGACGTCAACGTCATAGCCCTGATCGGCGAGCGGGGCCGAGAGGTTCGCGAGTTCATCGAGAACGACCTGGGCGAGGAGGGCCTCAAGCGCTCCGTCGTCATCGTCTCGACCTCGGACACCTCCCCCCTGGCTCGCCTGCGCGGAGCCTACGTCGCCGCCGCCGTCGCTGAGCACTTCCGCGACGAGGGCAAGGACGTCATGCTCCTGTTCGACTCGGTGACCCGCTTCGCCAGGGCCCAGCGCGAGATCGGACTGGCCGTCGGCGAGCCGCCCGCGACGCGCGGCTACACGCCCAGCGTCTTCGACTCCATGCCCAAGCTCCTCGAGCGCTCGGGAACCTCTGACAAGGGATCGATCACCGGGATCTACACGATCCTGGTCGACGGCGACGACATGGACGAGCCGATAGCCGACGCCGTCCGCGGGATACTCGACGGCCACATCGTCCTGTCGCGGCGGCTGGCCCAGCGCTACCACTACCCGGCGGTCGATCCCTTGAAGTCCGTGTCCCGGCTCGTCGGGGCCGTTACGGGCCCGGTGACCCAGAAGGTCATGGGCTACGTACGGAAGACCATGGCGGTCTACGAGGAGAACGAGGACATGATCACCATCGGCGCCTACGTCAAGGGATCGAATCCCGGCGTCGACGAGGCGATAGCGAAGCACGAGCCCATCGAGGAATTCCTCCAGCAGGGCGTCGAGGAAAAAGCTCCGATCGCCGATACGCTGAAGCGCTTGTCGGCGATAGCGGGGATACCGATACCGCCTCAGGAAGTCTCGGCCTACGCGGCCGGCGCCGCCCCCGTCCCCGCCGCTCCCGCGTCAGCTCCATCGAGCGCGACGGAAAGCGCGGAGGCCAGGTAGCATGCGCCGCTTCCGCTTCAACCTCGAGAAGCTCCTCGAAGTGCGGGCCTTCCACGAGAAGAAGGCCGAGCTGGTCCTAGCCGAGAAGGCGGGCAAGTGCGCCCTCCTCCAGCTACGGCTCGAGGAGATCGCCTCGTCGAGGAAGCGGACCGGCAAGGAGATGTTCCTGGCGGGCAGGAGCCTTCCCGACTACCGCGCGGCCGAGCTCTACCTCGTCCGCCTGGACCGCGACCGCGAGCGGACGCTCCGCGAGCTGGCCGCGGCCGAGCTCGAGCGCGAGGAGGCCCGCGCGGATTACGTGGAGAAGCGGCGAGACCGCGAGGCTTTAGGAAAGCTGAAGGAGCGCCGGCAGGCGGAATACTACCGCCTCGCCGAGCGCGAGGAAACGAAGACGCTCGACGATATGGCAAGGCGCCGTCCCGTCGAGCAGGCGGGCCGACGCGGCCCGGCCGCGCGCCGGGAAGCGGCGGCGAAGGGCTAAAGCAGTATGGCAAGCTTCGGCAGGCCCCGGGTACTGGGGCGGATCGTCCTCCTCATCGCGATAATCCTCGCCCTGCTGGTGGGGGGACTCGTCTGGTTCGACTTCATCGGGCTCATCGACGCGAAGAGCTTCCTGGCGCCGGCCTATAAGCTCCTCGGGATCGGGGTCAGGACCGGCGCGCCGCTACGCGCCGACCATCCCCAGCTCCTCGAGGAGGAGCGCTACGCCAAGCGGATCGAAGCCCTCCAGGTCCGGTCCGAGGAGCTGGACGCCCTCGAAACCGAGCTGAAGAAGCGGGACGACTCGATATCCCAGCGCGTCCAGGAGCTGGACGACCGCGGCAAGGCTATCGAAGATAAAGAAAAATCGTTTAATGACCGGGTAAAACAGTACGAGAATAGGAAGGCCAACATAGATCAGAACGCCGAGTACCTGACCGGCATGAATCCGGACCAGGCGGTGAAGATCCTGGCGGCCATGGAAGATCAGACGATCATCGATATCTTCCGCGCCGTCGAAGAGAAAGCGAAGGCCGAGGGCGTATCGTCCCTCGTCTCCGTCTGGCTCTCCAGGATGCCGGCCGATAGATCGGCCGCCATCCAGAGGAAGATGGCCTTGAAGCCGACCAGCCTCGAATAGGGGAGGGCCGGCCCGCCAGGGGCGTTCCGATCGGGGCAAAGGAGCTCGCCTACGCCCATTCCGGCCAATCCTTCCAGCCCCGCGACGCAGGGAATCGCAGGCCGCGAGTCCTCGGCGGCAAGCGCGTCGGGAGCCTTCGGCAAGCGCGGCGCCGCCGCGACTAAGGGGATCGCGGGCCTTTTCTCCCGCATCCTCAGCCAAGCGCAGGCATCGATCGACTCGAGCTCCGCCGCGCTCAAGCAGCCCGGCGCCCGCGTCTCCAAGACGGCCGCCGCGTCGGTAGCGTCATCCGCCCATGCCAAGTCCCTCGCGGCCCCTAATGCCCGCGACCGATCCCTCCATGCCGGCGCGGCCTCCGGGACCGCGGCCGCGGCGGAAAAGGCGCCGAAAGCGGGCTCTCGAGCCTCGGCCGCCGCCGCCGCTTCGGGCGAGGCGAAGAAGTCGTCTCGGCAGCTTCAGCCTGGGCAGGGCGCCGAATCGGCCGCCGGATCGGCCGCCGAAACCGAAGCCTCGGCGCGATCGGAATCGACCGCCCATGGCAAGAAGGCCGCGAAGCGCCGCGATCCGATCGATCAGGAGCGCCTGGCGACCGGAGCGGAAGCGGCCGGCGCCCTAGCCTCGAGCCGCAATACCGCGCTCCAGAAGCCGGATAGCGCGGCCCTGTCTCGCGCCGACCCCGCCGTTTCGAATGAAGCCGGAGCGAAGAAAGAGCCGAAGCTAAGCGTCCTCGACTTACGGAAATCCTCTCATGCAAAGAAGGAAGCCGCCTCGCAAGACGGCCGGACGGACGAGGCCGCGGCGTTCAAATCGGCGGATGCGAAGTCTCCGTCGAGCGAGGCGAAGGGCGAGGTCCTCCGGGAATTCAGCCTGGACGCCCGGGGGGCGTCGTCGGACAGGCTCGGGGGCGCTTCCGAGCGCGCCGCTCCCGGCTCGCCCGCATCCGATTTCAGAGCCCTCCTGGCCGAGCGCATGCAGGAGGCCTGGAACGGCGAGATCGTCCAGTCGGCGCGCATAGTGCTGCGGGACGGAGATTCGGGAACGATCCGCCTTAGGCTCAGGCCGGAATCCCTGGGCAATGTCAAGATCGAGCTGAATCTTACCGACAACAATATCAGCGGCCGGATCGTCGTCGAGTCCGACGAGGCGAAGAGCGCCTTCGAGCGGAACATGAGCGAGCTTTCCGACGCCTTCAGGCGCGGGGGCTTCGAGTCCGCGAGCCTGCAGGTTTCGGTGGGCTCGGGATCGGGATCGGGCGCTAACGCGAATAGCGGAACGGGCGAGGGGCCCTTCTATTCCGAGAGGCTGCGCGCCGCGGTGGATTCGGGCGCCGAGCCCTCGACGGCTCAGGCGGCCTACGTCATGCAGGGCTCGGCCGTGGACATGCTGGCCTAGGAGGAAGATGTGGCAAGCGCTATCAATACGGCCATGAGCGCCGCGGACCTGGCGAGGACCAAGTTCGAAGTCGACGCCTTCAACAAGGCGATCAACGAGGGCAAGAGCGCGCAGACCACGCTCGGCCAGGACGATTTCCTCAAGATCCTCATAACCCAGCTGCAGCACCAGGACCCGACCTCGCCGATGGAGGACAAGGACTTCATCGCGCAGATGGCGCAGTTCTCCTCGCTGGAGCAGATTCGGAACATGAGCCAGAGCTTCCAGAAGCTCTCGGGCCTCCTCGCCTCGAGCGAGGCCGCAGGAGTCCTGGGCAGATCGGTCGAAGTCCGCGACGGCGAGAATCTCGTTCGCGGCGTAGTGGAAAAGGTAGTGCGCGGCGACGCGCCCCTGGTTAGCGTCAACGGAAAGATATACGACTTCTCTCAGGTCGAGTCGGTCATAGAGTAGGAGGGCTAGCCCCAATGATGCGGTCATTGTATTCAGGCGTTTCGGGCCTCCAGAACCACCAGGTTCGGATGGATGTCCTCGGCAACAACATCTCCAACGTAAACACCTACGGCTTCAAGAAGGGCCGCGCCTCCTTCCAGGACCTGCTCTACCAGCAGCTCTCCGGAGCCTCGGCGCCCAACGCCGAGGTAGGCGGCGTCAACCCGAAGGAGATCGGCCTCGGGATGGCGATCGGGTCCATCGACACGATCCACACCCAGGGCGCCCTGCAGACCACCGGCGTGCAGACCGACGTGGCCATCCAGGGCAACGGCTTCATCGTCCAGAAGAAGGGCGACAGCACGCTCTACACGCGCAACGGCGCCCTCGGCCTCGATCAGGAAGGCGCTCTCGTCAATCCCGCGAACGGCTACAAGGTCCAGGGCTGGCTCGCCCAGGTCATCAACGGCCAGGAGATCCTCTCCACATCCGGCGCCCTCGAGGACTTGGTGATTCCGGTCGGCTCGAAGGATCCGGCCCGGGCGACGACCCGCGTGGACCTGGCCTGCAACCTCGATAAGAGGACGGTCGAGATCGAGCCGAACGCCGCGGCCGATACCGTCGAGCAGGGCACCTGGAGGGTCGAGGAGAAGATCTACGACTCCTTCGGAACCGAGCATATCTTCCGCGTCGAGTACCGCAAGGTAGCGGGCCAGCCCAACCAGTGGCAGGGCGCGGTGACCATCGATCCCCAGGCCGAGACCCCGACTAACGCGGCGGTCGCCCTGGGCGCCGAGGTCGCGGCCGGCGCGGGGACTACCTTCATCGTCGAGTTCGACAACCGCGGCCTCCTGTCCCGCGTCCTCGATTCCCAGGGCAACGCATCCCCGACGACGGGGGCCCTCGACATGGGCGTATCCTTCGACGTGGCCGACACGACCCCCGAGGCGGGGGGCGGCCAGACCAGGCAGACCTTGAGGCTGAACCTCGGCACCGTCGGCTCCGCGACGAACACCGTCACCCAAATGGCCGAGCGCTCTTCCACGAAGGTCTTCTCCCAGGACGGCTACTCGATGGGCTACCTCGACAGCTTCAAGATTGACCAGTCGGGCGTGATCACCGCCGTCTACTCGAACGGCTCGAACAGGACCATCGGACAGATGGCCCTGGGAAGCTTCACCAACCCCGGCGGCCTCGAGAAGGTCGGCGAGACCTACTTCGCCGAGTCCAACAACTCCGGCATGGCCAACATCGGGCCCTCGGGCATAGCCGGCAAGGGCAAGGTCATCGGCGGGACCCTCGAGATGTCCAACGTGGACCTCGCCGAGCAGATGACGGACATGATCGTCACCCAGCGCGGCTTCCAGGCCAACTCGAGGACGATCCAGACCTCGGACCAGATGCTTCAGGAGCTCCTGACGCTGAAGCGCTGATGAGGGCGATGCCGTACTAGGCGACCGTGAGCGGGGCGGGCAGTAATGGCCCGTCCCGCTTTTTTTGCCGCCCGGCCGGCGGCGGGAGAGGAAGTGCGATGATCGAGCTGACCCTGCTGTCGGGCAAGCAATTCTGGCTGAATCCCCACCTCATCGAGTCGATGGAGCGGAACCCCGACACGACCCTTGCCCTGATCGACGGAAAGAGGATCATCGTCCAGGAGAGCGCCGATGAAGTGATGCGCAGGATCTTGGAGTATCGGCGATCGATCGGCCCCTCTTCGGGCGAGGAATAAGGGACAGATGCGGCCATAATCGGCCGCTAGCGCGCGTGCCGCGAATTCGGCCCTAATCTTGCGCTTTTCAGGCATAATCCCGTCGTGTATACTAATCCGCGCTCGGCGATTTCCGATAATCAGAGGAGGAGGCCGCGCTCGGGCAAGAAGGCGGGCGAGCTTCCGGGAGGGCGAACGTGTCGGACAACATCGACGATCAGGAAATGAGCTTCGCCGAGGGCGAGGCCGAGTCCGCGCCGCCGCCGAAGGCCAAGGGAGCGGGCCCCGGGATCGCGCGCATCCTCACCTTCGCCGGCATCGGCCTAGGCGCCGTCATCTTCATCGTCACCGTAGTCGTCATCACCGTCGGCATCGTCAACAAGGGCGGAACGCCGGCACCCGCCATCGTCAAATCGGAGCATTTCCAGGCGGCGACGCCGCTGTACCAGTACGTCGGCACCATCGGCGAGATCCGCACCAGGACAGGCGACGCCGAGCCCGCCTCGGTGATCGTCAAGATCGAGCTCGGCTTCGACCTGAACGACAAGACCTCGGCCGTCGACCTCAACGCGAGGATGCCGCAGATACGCGACTGGCTCCGGAACTATTTCACGGCCAAGACCGCGAGGGAGCTCGCGGCGGACCGCGAGAGGATCCTCAAGGACGAGATCAGGGAGAGCCTGAACAATATCCTTACCGAACCCACGGTCAAGGAAGTGCTCTTCGAGAGACTAGACGTAGTCAGATACTAGGGTAGGGCTGCCTGGAGGCGGAATGACCGAGGTCCTGTCGCAGGATGAGATAGACCAGCTCCTCACGGCGATCAACGCGGGCGAGACGGAGATCGAGAGCATCAAGCCGACCGCCGACACCCGCAAGATCAAGATCTACGACTTCAAGAGGCCGGACAAGTTCTCGAAGGAGCAGATCCGCACCGTCCAGAATATGCACGAGACCTTCGCCCGCCTGACGACGACGACCCTGTCGGCCTCGATGCGGGCCCTGGTCAACGTCCACGTCGCCTCGGTCGACCAGCTGACCTACGAGGAGTTCATCCGCTCCATCCCGACGCCGACCACCCTGGCGGTGGTCAGCATGGACCCGCTGAAGGGCCAGGCCATACTCGAGATCGACCCTTCCGTCACCTTCACCATCATCGATCGCCTCTTCGGCGGCTCGGGCGAGGGCGCGAAGCTCAACCGCGAGCTGACCGACATCGAGCACTCGGTCATGGAAGGCATCATCGTCCGCATCCTCGGCAATATGCGCGAGGCTTGGACTACGGTAATCGACCTTAGGCCCAGGCTTTCCCAGATCGAGACGAATCCCCAGTTCGCCCAGATCGTTCCCCCCTCGGAGATGGTCGTCCTCGTCACCCTCGAGACCAAGGTCGGCGAGGTCGAGGGCATGATGAACTTCTGCATCCCCTACATGACCATCGAGGCCATCGTATCGAAGCTGTCGGCGCAGTTCTGGTACTCCTCGGTCCGCAAGGGCGCGACGACCGAGAACCTGAAGATCATCCAGGACAAGCTCTCGTCCGTGGAGATACCGGTCATCGCCGAGGTCGGCCATATCAGCATACCCGTGCGCGACGTCCTGGCCCTGCGGCAGGGCGACGTCATCCGCCTGCATTCCGTACACGTCGGCGATCCCATGGCCCTCGACGTCGGGAACAAGAGGAAGTTCCTCTGCAGGCCCGGAGTCATCGGCAAGAAGATGGCCGTGCAGATAATAAAGAAGCTCGAGGACGTAGGCCAGGACGAATTCGAGGAACTGGCATCCGAAGGAGACGATAGCAATGAGTGACGGCGCCCTCTCTCAGGATGAGATAGATTCCCTGCTCGCCGGACTCGACGGAAGTCCCTCTTCTCAGGCCGGCGCGTCCGGCCGCGGAGGCTCCGCGCTGTCGGCGCAGGAGGCCCAGGCCTTCAAGGCGATACTCGACTCGATGACGAGCTCGCAGTCCCAGAACCTCTCGATGATCACCGGCCTGCCGGTCACCGTCCAGGGGCCGGCCGTCGACTCGACGACCAGGGACGGCTTCCTCAAGGACGTGCCGGAGGAAGTGCTCGCGGTGTCGGTCCCCTATGCCGGCTCGATTCCCGGGGACCACGCCTTCGTCATGTCGAAGGAGACCGCCATCAGGATCGCTTCCTTGGCCAACAAGGACGATACCCTCTCCGAGGTCGACGACATGTCGGTGTCTGCGGTCCAGGAATGCGTTTCAACACTCACGGGCACCCAGATAACCGTCATTACGGAGAAGACGGGCAACCGGAGCATCAACGCGGGCGTCGCCGAGGGTAGCTTCGGGCCCAAGGCCATGGTCAGGGTGCCGAGCGGCGAATTCCTGCGAGCCACCTACCAGCTGCAGATAGGCGACGGCCAGCCGGAGAGGCTCATCGAGCTCTTCGCCCTATCCTTCGTAAAGGACGTGCTCGCGGCGTCGGGAGGCGCGCCTGCCTCCGCGCAGGCGGCTTCGGCGCCCCAGGCGGCGTCAATGGCCCAGCCTCAGTACGGCGGGGCCATGGGCGGCATGCAGGGATACGGAGGAGGCGCGATGGGCGGCATGCAGGGATACGGCGGCGGAGCGCCTATGGCCCCGGGGATGGGCGGCCAAGGCTTCGGAGGCTACATGGGACCCGGGATGAACCCGCCCAACGTCCAGCCGGTGCAGTTCGCCAGCCTGGGCATGCAGCACGCCGCGCCGGAATCGGGCAATATCGGCCTCATCATGGACGTCCTCATGGAGATGACGGTCGAGCTCGGCAGGACAAGGAAGCTCATCAAAGACATACTCGGCATGGGCGAGGGCACGATCATCGAGCTCGATAAGCTTGCCGGCGAGCCGGTGGATATCCTGGTCAACAAAAAGCTCATCGCGAAGGGCGAGGTCGTCGTCATCGACGAGAATTTCGGCGTGCGCGTCACCGAGATCGTTTCTCCGATGGAGAGAATGGCCGACCTAGGCTGAAGCTTCGCGTCGAGGCTAATGCCTGGCCCCTTTCAGCGCGCCGTCGCGCCGAAAGGGGCTAAAATTTTACCCTTCTGCTAAATAGTTATTGCGTTCCTCGATCATATGCACTACAATATCGGTGTATTTGGGAGGGGATCTTTGACACGCATAGCACTCGTCTTATGCGCCGCGCTTGCGACGCTGGGGACGGGGGCCGTCAGCGCGCAAGGCACAACTGCCGAGGCGCGACCTGCCGGAAGCGCCGTGGGGACGGCGACGACGGTAGACGAGACGACCCTCGCCATCGGCGAGACGACCGCGGCCGACAAGGCGGAAAATTCCGCCCTCGGATCAAGTACATTCTCATACTTTCTCAGGATGGTCGTCGTCCTCGCTTTAGTCGTAGCCGCGATCTATGGCGTCTACCGGCTAATGAGGCGGATGTCGCGGCCGAAGGCCGCCGATGACGAATCCCTTAATATCCTCGCGACTCGATCGCTCGGGCCGGGCAAGGCCTTGCATGTCGTCGGCTTGGGCTCGAAAGCCTATCTCATCGGGGCGGCCGACGCATCGATATCCCTGATCGCGCAGATCGACGACAAGGAGTGCGTCGACGAGCTCAAGCTTAAGGCGGCCCAGAATCCGGCCAAGGGCGGTTCCGCGGCCGATTTCGGCCAGATGCTGTCTGGCATACTGGGATCGCGCCGGAAGAAGGGCTCGAATTCGGGAACGGCCGGCGACTTCCTGGCCGGGCAGCGCAAGCGGCTGACGAGGTTTTAGGCTATGCGACCGACGAGATACCTGCGAAGGCTCGGGATGGCCGCCTTGATGTCGGCTTTCCTCGTTCCGATCGCGCAAGCCCAGGCTGACGCGTCCGCGACGCGATCGGCCGACTCCGCGATCAGCGCGACGACGCCGTCCCCGGCAGCGAGGGGGACGTCTTCCTTCCCCTCGGGCAGCGCGGCCGGCGTCACGGGATTGCCGACGCAGGTGCAGGCCGTGCCCCTCGTGGACCTTCGCGTCCGCAATCCGACGACGGGCAAGGATGTCGCCTTCTCGGTCCAGCTGCTCTTGCTGCTGACCGCGCTCAGCCTGGCGCCCAGCATCCTGATACTCATAACGTCCTTCTTGAGGATATCCATCGTCCTCGATTTCATTAAGAGGGCCCTTTCGCTCCAGCAAGTGCCGCCGAACCAGGTGCTGATGGGCATCGCCCTCTTCCTGACCATGTTCGTCATGTGGCCGACCTTCCAGACCGCCTACGCCGACTCGATCAAGCCGATGATGGACGGGAAGATAGGGGTAGAGGAAGCCTATTACGCGGCGGAGAAGCCTTTCCGGGTGTTCATGTACAATCAGATGAGGGAAAGCCCGGATAATATCCGTCTCTTCATGTCTATGCGCGGGCTTCCGAAGCCTAACACCCTCGCCGACGTGCCCACCTACGCCCTCGTGCCGGCCTTCATCCTCCACGAGCTTACGGCGGCCTTCAAGATAGGCATCCTGCTGTACATACCATTCATCATCATCGATATGGTCGTCGCGTCGATCCTCATGTCCATGGGCATGATCATGCTGCCCCCCGTCATGATATCGACGCCCTTCAAGCTGATCCTCTTCGTCCTGGTGGACGGATGGGGACTCTTGACGCAGCAGCTGGTGCTGTCGTTCCAATGAGGAGCCTGG
>Ga0075317_1000073_pt1 | contig 11983 bp, 8 predicted proteins | sample MayberryNE_TuleB_FD_120068 | JGI IMG/M metagenome (GOLD analysis project Ga0075317, IMG submission 120068) | Natural and restored wetland microbial communities from the San Francisco Bay, California, USA, that impact long-term carbon... | ecosystem: Environmental > Terrestrial > Soil > Wetlands ... | reverse complement strand
TGCCATAGATCATTTTTTCAGAATGTGTGGTGAGCTAAGGATTATTGTTCCGGATGGCATGAAATATTTTTGTATTTCAGAATACGTGGTATTTTATCTGCAGTAATATATTATTTATCGCAAGCGGAAGATTTTCTTTGGTGCCGGAACCATTGCAGATCTTGTTGAAGTTGCCAACCGCCATGGAGAGGAAAAATACCTTTTGCCATTTTCAGATCTGCCTCATGAAGAGCTGACCGAATTATTGGATAAAAATGGTATTAAATATGAAAGAGCAATTCTTTATCACAATGTCAGTTGTGACCTTACGGATTTTTCCGTTATTAACTATGATCTTCTGGTATTTTTCAGTCCCTCGGGCATTAAATCGCTTATGAAGAACTTTCCCGAATTTCAGCAAAATGACATTAAAATTGGTTCTTTCGGAACAGCCACTGCCAAGGCTGTAGTTGATGCAGGTTTGCGTCTTGATCTTCAGGCTCCGCGACCTGAAGCACCTTCAATGATTATGGCTATTGAAATGTTCATCAGGGAACAAAATAAGACGCTTAAGAAATAATCAGACGGTAGCATTTCATTCCTTCCCGCAACATTTGTACGAAAGGCTGTAACCACAGCCCCCGTAGTTACGTACAATTAAGGCAAAATGATATTTCATGAAGCCTCACATCTCCGGGAACATCGGAAAGATATGTAAACGTTGTTACAAGAATCCTGCTACAGATTTAATCTGTGCCTCGTGTAAAAACGATCTTATTTCCATTTACGAGAATAAGCTTACCTGGAGAACCGCATTCGAGGTGGAGAAAATCAGTAAAAAAGCCATGCGTTATTCAGGTGACAACAGCGACGAGCTATATTAACCTTTTTTAACGCGAATTCCTGTTCATTTATGCATTCTTAATCCTATTTGGATTAATTTTGAATTCCCATAAAACATTTAATTTTTTGATTCAATGGAACAACCGGTAAGAAAAAAGAGAACCAGGCTGATCATTATTTTATCCCTGGTCACCATCATATCATTCGGATTTGTAACTCTTCGTGATAAGGAATTTGAAATCGTTAAGAATCTGGAGATTTTCGTCTCCTTATTCAATGAACTTGATCGTTTTTACGTCGACGAAACAAATCCTGATAAGCTGGTAAAATCAGCAATTGATGGAATGCTAACTTCGCTTGATCCTTATACTACTTATATTCCTGAAGAAGATATGGCTGATTTTGCCTTTATGACTACAGGTGAATATGGTGGTATTGGTGCACAGATCCGTAAAGCCGGTGAATACGCCATTATTGCAGAACCATATGAAAGTTTTCCTGCACAGGTTTCGGGTCTGAAAGCCGGTGATACCATTCTTACTATTGACGGTATGTCCACCAGGGGTAAGCAGATCAGTGGTGTTAGTGAATTACTGAAAGGCACACCCAATACTTCACTCAAAGTAGCCATCAAACGGCCGGGTTCAAAGGAGATTCTTGAAAAGACCCTGGTAAGGCAGCAGATATCAATACCCAATGTGCCTTATTATGGCATGGTGGCTGACAAAATAGGATACATTCGGCTTGCCGGGTTTACAAAGGAAGCGGCTAAGGAAACTAAAGCGGCTTTGTCGAAATTAAAGGAAACCGGAGCCAAATCCCTTATTCTTGATTTACGGGGAAATCCGGGAGGTTTGCTCATCGAATCCGTTTATATTTCGAACCTCTTTATTCCTAAAAATCAGGAAATTGTCAGTACAAAAGGTAAGGTAAAACAGTGGGACAATGTATACAAAACGATGTCGGAACCGGTAGATACTTCCATTCCCATAGTCGTTCTGATTAGCAGGGGCTCGGCTTCAGCTTCGGAGATCGTTGCAGGTGCCTTACAGGATCTCGACAGGGCAGTAATTGTGGGTCAGAGAACGTTCGGTAAAGGCCTTGTTCAAACCACACGACCTGTGAGCTATAATTCACAGCTGAAGGTTACCACAGCAAAATATTACATCCCCAGCGGAAGATGCATTCAGGCTGTAAATTATTCTCACCGGAATGAAGACGGTAGTGTCGCCTTCATTCCCGATTCTCTCATTAACGAATTCAGCACCAGGAACGGAAGAAAAGTATTCGATGGCGGAGGTATAGCTCCTGACATCAATCTTGATCCCATGAAGCCGGCAAATATTACCATCAGTTTGTATACCAAAAACCTGATCTTTGATTATGCCACCCTTTATGCTTCGAAACGAGCTGTACCTGTATCTGTTGAAGAGCTGAAACTGGACGATACCGAATACGGAAGATTTATAACCTTTCTGAAAGGCAAGGATTATGATTATAAAACGGAGAGCGACGATAAGCTGGAAGAGCTCATTAGAACAGCCACTGAAGAGAAGTATTTTCAAAGTGCAGAAGCCGAGTTTAACCAGCTCAAAACCAGGCTTGCCCATGACAAAGACAAGGATTTGCAGACCTTCAGGAAGGAAATAAAGAGTTTATTGTACGAGGAAATTGCCAGTCGGTATTTTTATCAGAAAGGACGAATTCTGGCCTCTTTTAATGAGGATCCTGAATTGGCAAAAGCCATTGAAGTACTTAAAGACCCCGCGGCCTATGCAAAAGTTCTGGATAAGTCATTCGGACATGAAAAGACCAGGGCAGGCATGAGCGCCTTAAATAATTGAGACTTTATCGGTTGTTGTCCAGAGCTAGAATGGAGCTAAAGAAAGGTTTTACACAGAGTTTAATTATTGTCCTTTAATAGTGCTAAGTGTTACTATTTTAGTTTGAGGGTCTTACTGGTTCTTGTCTGGAGCTAAATGGAGCGCACAGAGGCAAAAATCTCACGATTTTTGAAGAGGATAGTCCCAAAAAAACCGAAGGTTTTTTTCTCTGGGAACTCTGTCTTCTCAATAGCTACATCAATCAAATCACATTTATTATGAGCATGCTGAAGCTTCTGCAATAATAACTATTCCTCTGTGTAAAAAAGGCTGCTGGTTACCTGCCTGAGGTAGCAGGCCGATTGACGTGTAACTAACAACTTGAATTACTAATATAATCTGTAATCAGTTGGTCATAGGTCTTTATCAGTTTTTGCAGCAATGGATCAGAAACCGAGAAACGAATATGGGCAATGCGATTGATGGGCAATATTTTTGGGGATGTTCCCGTAAAGAATGCAGCCCGAAATTCATCTAAAGTATTAGTTGATATTCTTTGCTCAATTATGGTTATTTCCAAGTTGCTACATAGTTCAAATATTTTTTGGCGCGTGATCCCTTTTAATACCACATCTGCAGGTGGGGTAAAGATGGTTTCTCTCTGAATAAAAAATATATTCGTTCTGCTTCCTTCGGTTATGGCATTGCTTTCATCTATAAGCACAGCGTCATACAGTTTTTCGGCACTGATAAATGCATTAACCCGTTGAATCATTTCCGGATGGAGTTTTTTTACATTCGGATCATTTCTTTCTGCTTTGAAAAAATCAGTTTCCACACCCGCTTCCACCATCGGTGGAGTAGGATAGGAATGGGGTATAAAAAAAGCATACAGAACCGGGGCGTTATGATTGGGGAAGAGAAGGATAATTTTTACATTGCCAAGCTGAGTGTTGTTTTTAAGAACGAGGTTTGCAATCATTCCGCGTATTTCAGCGATCGAAACAGGGTACTTTAAGCCGGAAAGATTGACCGATGTCTGAAGCCTGTTGATATGATCTTCTAAAAACAGGGCTGTTCCATGGATGATGCGCACAACTTCATAGATTACGGTACCCGACCGCAAAAATTCCGGTTGAAATGTTGAGACTTCATGAAAAACAAAATTCTCTGAATAGTAAGAACCGGTTAATTCAGCCATGAAATTAGTCTAAAGTAATTATTGAGCTAAGAACACGTATGTTATTGTCCCTAATTGCTTTGCAGAAGCTTTAGAGTCAGCATTAAACCGGGCTGATACGGCAGATTTATAAGCTTCCTCCCTGAGACATGGATCCTGGGTAGATTTATTCTCCTGAATAATTGCAGAAACAACAATTCCCGACTGATTAATCATAATGTCCATCAGCACCGTTCCGCCGCCCTGGCATTTATAGGTAGGAATATATATATAACTATGCCATCTTCCGTCCAAAAAATAGGATACTGTAGTATTATCTTTTCTGATAACATTGGGTACCGTAAGATCACGTTCTGTTTTACTTTCCGAAGGCTTTTGTTCAACAGCGTTTTCATCGGTTTGTTGTTCGGCTGATTTTTCAAGTTGTCCTCCGGGAGATTCAAGACTGGAAATTCCAAGTTCCTGCAGTACTTGTTGTTCATAGGCGCTGGTAGAAATTTCCGGCTCAAGCTTGCCTGCAACGTTGGACGCAATGTTATGCAAGGTTTGTTGGTCGAGTGCTTCCAGTTCTTCTCCGGCATTTTCCCGGGCCATCATTTCTTCAATTGCTTTTTCATCGGGGGCGATTATTTCCAATTCAATGAGCATCTGCTCCTGCTGCATTGCTTTATTTTCGCCTAGTTTAAACAGGAGAAAGATGATAACTACCACAAGATGCAAACTTATAGCTCCCAGGATACTATTTACGTTATCTGTGAAAAAGCTTTTCAAGATTTAGTATTTTACATTGCAAAAATAATAAAATGCGCCTAATTCTACGGATGTTTTATACGCGGTATAATACTTGTATTTGTGTAATTTTATCAGCAATTTTATGATTCACGATGAGGAGCCTATTCAGATTGTTATTCAGCCTTATTGGGTTTTTATGTTCCTGCACCTTGTACGGCCAGTTTTATGTTACAGGGGAAGATCCGGCTTCCGTAAGGTGGAAGATGATAACGACCAATCATTTTAAAATTGTATTCCCCTCCGTAATCGATTCGGATGCATACAGGACCGCCCGGTTGCTTGAAAAAAATTACTCCGGCACGGTAGGTGATCTTCAGCGACCGCTCAAAAGAAAATTTCCTGTTTTACTGCATCATTTATCGGTCATTTCCAACGGATATGTGACCCTTGCACCCCGACGTATGGAATTGGTTACCATACCACCTCCGGATTCGTACCCGATTGAATGGCTAAGCCTGCTTACGCTGCACGAATTGCGACATGCTATTCAACTGAACAAACTCAACCAGGGTTTTACCGGTTTTATGGGTTTTCTAACCGGTGATATTGCCAATGGCATTGTTTCAGCTCAGATTCCATCCTGGTTCTATGAAGGTGATGCGGTTTATAATGAAACCCTTCTTTCATCCTCCGGAAGAGGCAGAATACCTGGTTTTTCAATGCCCCTGAGGACGATTCTTTTAGAAAAACCCCGACCCTATTCCTATAATAAGTCTCTTTTCGGATCGTACCGGAACTTTGTTCCGGATCAGTATGTTTTTGGTTATCATATGGTAAATTATGCCAGGTCAGCTTTTGGTAATGATGTGTGGTCGGAAGCTTTGAATTTCACAGCCCGGAATCCTTTTTTAATATGGCCCTTAGCGAGGTATTTCAAAAAGAATCATCATTTGGTCAATTCCGGCTTATATGCCAGATCAATGATGAATCTTAAAGATCAGTATAATAAAACCATATACGATACGAATTATAGTAATACTTTACAATTTAATTTGAGAAATCATAGGGTTTACAGAAATTATCTGATGCCTAAGGATGCTGGCAATGGCCATGTGCTGGTTTACCGGACAGGATTGGACGACCCGGGCAGTTTTGTGATCATTGACTCCACAGCTAAGGAAAAGCAGCTTCTCGTTACAGGAAACAGAATGGCGGGTAAATTTGATATTTCCGGAAATAAGATCGCGTGGGACGAAATGGTCAGCGATCCCAGATGGGAGCAGCGAAATTACTCGATTATCAAGGTAATGGATATCTCAAATGGAAAGCAGCGTTCCCTGACAAAGAAAACCCGGTATTTCAGTCCCTCTTTCTCTCCTGATGGGAAAAGCATTGCTGTCGCGGAGATTGATGAATTAAACTTAAATCATCTGACCATTATAGATGCAGCATCTGGCAAACAGATCCTTCGGCTGCCTTCTGGAAGAAAATCAATCCTGACGCCTCATTGGATCACACCAATTGAAATTGTGGCCGTTACGGTTAGTGAGCATGGAAAGCAGCTTGAAACAGTAAACTTACAATCAGGAATGTGGGAAGTGCTTATTCCTTATTCATCCTATGAAATCAGTGATCCGGTTACCTATAAAGGATGTATTATTTTCCACGCTGCCTTTGGCGAGTCTGATAATATTTATGCCATTGATGTATCAAAGCCCGGTTCACTTTACCAGCTGACTCATTCCGAATTCGGGGCCTTCTCTCCATCAGTCAGCCGTAACAATCAATCTTTATTTTACTCCGATTACAGTGCTGAGGGACATGATATCAAGGTCCTCCAATTAGATCGGGTTCATTGGGAAACTATTGATTTCAGCCGGTTAAAACTGGATGCTGATATCCAAAAACAAGATACAAGCACCTCCAATTTGAGTTATAAGGCAACTCCTTACCGGAAAGCTCTTCATCTTTTCAACCTGCATTCATGGCTTCCTTTTTATGCAGATATAGATGCCATTAGGGATGATCCTTATGACACTTATATTTCACCAGGGGTTATGGTTTTCTCCCAGAATCTTTTAAGTACTGTTATCTCAAGCTTTAGTTATCAATTTTCTGATGGTAATCATTATTTCCGGCCATCATTACGATGGTCAGGCTGGTATCCCGTATTTGAATTTGACGCACGCATCGGAGGGCCACAAAGATATCTCGTAGACCCGGATGATACAGAAATCATTGACAGAAGTACGGTATATAGCGACATCAACCTGAAATCATACATCCCGTTAACATTCAGCAGGGGTCGGTTTACAACATTTCTTCAGCCTGAAGTAGAGTTGCAACGTGCTTCAACAAGGTATCAAACCTCAGACGGACTTAAGAAAGGCATATATTCTATGCATTTGCGACTCTATTGGAGCCACTATGTTAGATCTTCCGCAAGAGATATCTATCCCAGGTGGGGACAAATGATTTCTGCCACCCACACCGAATCTCTTTCAGGAGAAGATCCTTTTGGGAATCTTTCATCCATTCAAACTATGGCGTTTTTTCCGGGAATTTTCAGGCATCATCATTTTTTCGCCCGTGGAGGATACCAGGTACAAAAGCCAGTACGATACTATTATTCCATTAACCGGGTAGATTTTCCCAGGGGATATAACACAGCTGTTTCCCGGGAATTTGCTGTTCTAAGACTGAACTATTCATTTCCGATGGCTTACCCTGATTTTTCTTTGGGAGGTGTTATGTACCTCAAGAGGTTACGGTCGAACTTTTTTTATGATATAAGCTACGGCAGAGACATCAGACAAGCTTCGGTTGCTTTTACGGGTATGTACAAATCTTATGGAACTGAAATAGTGGCCGATATGCATTTGTTCAGGATCATCTTTCCTATTTCAGCAGGCGTCAGAATCGGTTATATGCCAGGCAGAAACAGGGTATTCAGCGAAATGTTGGTCAATGTCAATACGACTATCTTTTAACAGAAACCCTTTAAGAGAGGGACAGGATTTTGAGGACCCTATGAAAGGCCGTCAGCAACGAACTTTCAATTTCTTTAAAAGTTATATTCGGCTTATCTCCAATATATACAATACCAACATGTAATTCAATACCTGAAGCAAGCACGGGACTCAATTCGTGTTTGTGAAGCCGGTATGCCTCACGGATGAGTCTTTTGATACGATTCCGGCTTACTGCCTTTTTAAACTTTCTTTTTGGCACAGAAACAAGAAGCCTGATACAACCCTTTTCACCGGCAGCCTTAAGATAAACTACCCTTAAGAATCCTGCATTAAAAGCCGAACCTTTCTGAAACAAATCATCAATTTTACTTCTGTGCGATAAGCGTTCATTTTTTCCGAAAGTAAAAAGTCCGCTCATTTTTTTAGAATTATTCTGAATACTGTGCCTTTGTTTAATTCAGATTGTGAAACAAAGATCTTTCCGTTATGGTATTCTTCAATAATACGCTTTACCAGCGACAAGCCTAAGCCCCATCCTTTTTTCTTGGTTGTGAATCCCGGCTTGAATATATTGGCCAACATCGATTTTGGAATTCCTTTGCCTGTATCACTGAAATCGATTTGAATTGTTTGTGATGTCGGGACAAGCGAGATCTCAATATTGCCCTGTCCCTGCAAAGCGTCAATTGCATTTTTGCAGAGGTTTTCCACTACCCATTCAAAAAGGGCTGCATTCAACGGAATTAAAACGGATGAAGTGGGTAATTTCAGCGTGAATTTAATTTTATCCGATGATCTCGTTTTGATGTAATTCACTGCAGTATGAATTACAGTAACAATATCCTGTTTGGTAAGCACAGGTTTTGACCCTATTTTGGAAAATCGCTCTGTTATTTTTTCAAGCCTGGAGACATCTTTTTCCAGCTCCAGAAGCATTTCCTTATCGGTGTTTCTGATCTTCATCATTTCTACCCATGCCATGAGAGAGGAAATAGGGGTGCCTAACTGGTGAGCCGTTTCACGTGTAAGTCCGACCCATACCTGGTTTTCTTCAAATTTGCGCGATGTTCTGAATGCAAAATAGGCCACGAGGATAAACAATAATACAATTCCAAGCTGAATATACGGATAAGATTGCAGCCGCGTTAAAAGCAATGATTGATTATAATAAAGGTATTGCTGGTCCGCAGGTGGAAGTACAATAACGATAGGTTCTGCATGTTCCATCATCTCACGGAATTCTTTTTCCAGATAACGCGGATTGTGAAGCTTTGCAGTATCCAGATTTCGTGTAAAAACGATGTTATTCACTGAATCGGTTACAATAACCGGAATGGTTTCATTGTCTTCAATAACTCCGGCATAAAAATCAAGGTTCGTGTCTTCAGTTCCCGAGTTTACAATCTGTGTCCATGCATTGGCAAGCATTTCCGCCTTGATTTGTTCCTGCCGTGCCATCTTTTTAACCAGGCGGTTGGTATATAAAAGCGAAGCCATACCAATGATCACAGCGGCGATGAATAATAAAAGCTGGAGACGTTGCCTTTTTTTATAAATATTCAATTTCTTATCCGCATTAAATTAAGTAACCCGACTAAAAACATTATTCTTCCCATTCAATAATTATATCAGATGAACTGCCGGTCTCATTTTCCTTTTTTTGATCCTTTTTTTCCACCGGTTCTTCCCATTCTATCTTAAAATTTTCCGGAACCGGCTGCCGCGTATCCGGTTTAACCGAAGTATTTTTCATTGTGGAGCGTGTAAGGTTAAATGCCTTTCTCCGGTCAAACTTTACATCAAACTTAGCCGGAGTGCCTGCCACGATCAAAGGAATTGTGGTTTGATCCTCAAGAGTTTCTTCAACAAGGAATTCGTCAATCTCCTTTTTCTTTTTTCTGGGCTTATTGAAAAGCACGTCCGATAACAGTACCCTCATCCTGTAATCGAAAAGGTTGTCGAATGAATGCTGACCTGAAACACTGATGTCAAAAGCAGAAGAATTGATGTTCATTTCAGGTATATGAACAATCCGGTCTTTGATGAAGATCGTATTTTTAAGCGTTTTGAACCGAATATGCTTTAATTCGTCAATGTCGATATATTTAGAAAGCTTGAGCATGGGCTCAAACTGAACAAGTTCGCCATTGATGATCTGAAAATCACCTCTTGCCATCATGCTGGCGGGCATTACCTTAAGGGTTGAATCCCATTGAGCATAGAAATTAATGGTGCCATCCAGCAATCCCTTAATATTTTTATCGATAATAAAGTGCTGGGTGAAATTATTAAAAGCATAAAAGAGTTGCTGAATATTGATTTTTTGGGGCTGGGCATTACAGGTTAATGAAATTTTTCTGCTTTCATCCACAGTTATGAGTGCATCACCCCTCATGAGGCCATCAGGGAACATCAAAATTATTTTATCGAGAAATATGGAATCTTTCAGGGCCGACATTTCAAAAGATACATGTGAAGCTGTAAACTTGCCTGCAATAAAACTACCGGCTCTTACCCGGGCCTTCATATAAATGTCTGCAGGAAAAACTGAGAGACTTTTATATCCGGTTGAAGATTTACTACTTTTAGAATGATTTAAATATTTGGTAATGTCAAGGATATCAGTAGTTATTTGAAGGTCCGGTTTTAACAAGCCTTTTTTCAATATAAAAGCAGAAAGGTTTTTAATATTGCCGGTAACCAACAGGTCAGTCTCGTTAATGCGTAATCTCATGCTGTCAAGATGCACTATTTTGTTACACACAGCCCTGCCGGAAATATGTTCCATGGAGAGTGGAATGTTCTTAAAGTAGAAACCGGCATCTTCGAAAATAAAAATCCCGTTTTCAATAAAATCCAGTGCAATTGCAGATGAATCTGCCGTAATTCTTTTCAGATTGCCGGCAGCCTTGATTTCAGAACGTATGATTCCCGTCATTTTTTCAATAGAGTCGATACCTGCAAATTCCTTCAATGCCTGCAGATCAATAATGGCATGGAGCCTTGATTGAAAGGCAAGGGTTTTCAGATTGCCCAGGGAGAAACTGCAGTTTATCTTTCCTTTTCCAAGGTCAGCACTCAAGGTATCGAGCTGCAAAAGAAAATTTTTCGCATTGGTGCCAGACAGGGTACCTTTAAGATTGAGATGGGTAAGCGATTTCCTGTTTTTTATATTCCGGGCAGTGCAGTTGTTCAGTTCAAATGAAGATCGGATGAGCAGATGATCGGGATCGGAAAGATTGCCTTTCACGACTGCCTGAAGCTGTCCATGACCGTTAAAATCATAATTTCCAACCGAAAATTTGGTATTTTTTGGAACAATCGACATGACCTCTTCCAATCCAAACCGGTTCATGGTTAAGGACATATCGATTGTACTTCCTCTTCCAAATTTAAATTCCCCTTCAACAGCAGCAACAGCCTTGTTCACCTGTACATTACCTTTTGATATCCGAAGCCGGTTTCCACCATAAATCATGTTCATGGCCATTTGCAGTCTTGCATCCCTGATGATGGTATTTTCTTTCAGGTTAAAAGACTTAATTGCCAGATCGCCATGAACCTCACCCGATAAAACCCCTGTGGACAGGCTTCCTTTGAAATAGGATTTTTCTGAATATGTAAGCAAGGAGAACTGATCTTTCAATGAAATAAAATGCACACGGGTTTTGGTAAGAACAATATTCCGAAGATTCACAGAATACTCGCGGCCCGTTGATTCGGAAGATTTCCAGATATTCAGATTGTGTTTCTTTTTCTTATCAAACAACACATTCATGGAACCCTCTGAGATCTCAATTTTTTTTAATTCATAATCTTTATGGAACAGCTTTAAGAGATTAAACTGCAGCATAACACTCCGAGCATGTAACAATGTATCCGCCGTTGTGCCGGTGAAATCCTTCCTGTTGAAATCGATTCCGGAGAGCAATACGGCATTTTTTATTTCAATGGTAGCTTTGGGGAATCCTTTTAAAAATCTGAAGTTGATATCCTCCATGGTTAATCGGGTAAGCAAATGTTCATCGAGGTAATTTTTCATATAACGTACCAGGGCCTTTTCGTAAAACACCGAAACGATGATGGAACTGATCACAAAAAAAGCCGCCACCGAAATTATGGCTATAATGAAAACCTTCAGTGGTTTTCTGATGCCGATGCTTTTCATAAATTAGTAACCCGCGTAATTTTTATTCTTAGTAAACTCCATCCATATCGTTTTTATTACCACGACGTAGCAAAAGTATGATGAATTAATGAAAAAAACGGTTAAAGGGTAATAATCCTTGATCTGTCAAGCGTTCGTGAGGATTTTTGAAGGTAATTGTTGAGGATTCCCAACAATTGCTTTGCATCAAGTGGCTTGGGAATATAGTCATCACAACCCGCGAGTTTCATCTTTTCTTTATCACCTGCCATGGCATAAGCGGTTTGGGCAATTACCGGAAGCCGGT
>Ga0075317_1000072_pt1 | contig 12030 bp, 12 predicted proteins | sample MayberryNE_TuleB_FD_120068 | JGI IMG/M metagenome (GOLD analysis project Ga0075317, IMG submission 120068) | Natural and restored wetland microbial communities from the San Francisco Bay, California, USA, that impact long-term carbon... | ecosystem: Environmental > Terrestrial > Soil > Wetlands ... | reverse complement strand
TACGGAAGGAAGGCCGGCTGGTCGCGGCGGCGCCCTTCTACGTCAAGGCTCATTCCTGGGGAGAGTTCGTCTTCGATTTCGGTTTCGCCGAGGCGGCGGAAAGCGCCCGCCTCGCCTGGTACCCCAAGCTCGTCGGAGCTATCCCCGCGACTCCCTGCCCCGCGTGGCGCGTCCTGACCGCAGAGGGCGAGGACGAGGAGGAGCTGATCCGGCTCTCTCTCGAGGCGGCGGAGGAAGCCGCCCGAGAGGCGGGCCTGGCCGGCATCCACATCCTCTGGCCCGATGCCAGGACCGCCGGAATCCTGCGCGGCCTCTCGGAGCGCGGCTCAAAGGCGCGGCGTCCGCCCGCGCGCTGGTCCGAGTGGTCCCACCAGGCCTTCCTCTGGACCAATCCCGGCTGCTCCGATTTCTCGGGCTACCTCGGCTCCTTCTCCAAGAACATGAGGCGCAACGCGCGCCGCGAGCGCGAGGCCGTCGCGGCCGCGGGAATCTCGACGCGCATGATCCGGGCCGAGGAAGCCCGGGACCGCCCCGGCCTTCTCGAGGCGATGGCTCGGCTATATGAATCGCATAACGCGCGCTTCGGGCCTTGGGCGGCCAAGTTCCTGACCGGGGATTTCTTCGCGATGCTTCCCGAGTACATGGACGAGGGCTGGGCTCTCGGCGCGGCCTTCGAGGAAGGAGAGCGCGAGCCCGTCGCCCTCTCCTTCCTCCTCGAGGGACGCGACCGCCTCTACGGCCGCTTCTGGGGCGCGCGCCGCGAAGTAAGCGGCCTCCACTTCGAGCTCTGCTACTACCTGCCGATCGAGTACGCGCTAAGCCGAGGCATACGGAGTTTCGATCCCGGCATGGGAAGCCCGCACAAGGCGCGCCGCGGCTTCCGCTCGGTCGACGCGCCCAGCTTCCATAGGCTCTTCGACCCGAGGCTGGCGGCCCTGATGGAACGCGTCCTCCCCGAGGCCAACGCGGCGGAGCTGGCGGGAATAGAGGAGCTGAACCGGGAACTTCCCTTCAAGCGCGGGCCATGATCGAGAAGATGAGCGGCGCGGCCTTACGCGGGAGCGAGCACGTTGTAGATCGGCTTCGTGACCTGGATCTCGAGGGGGAAGTCGGCGCTCTCGAGGAGGGTGACCTCGCCCTCGCGCTGCAGGAGGATCCGTCCGGGATAATCGATCCTGACGCGAGAGGCCGAGAATAGCCTGACGACGTCGAGGCCGCGATGCCTGCCCGTGGCCGTCAGCTCCTTGAGCGCGATCTTCTTGAGCATGGGCATCTGCCTGATCGCGCAGACATTGTCGTCGTCCGGCAGGATGGGCGTATTCGATCCGTAGGTCCTATGGCCCGAGACGCCGACCGCGACGAGGAGGCTGGGCTCCTCGAAGGAGGCCACCTGGGCACCCGCGGGATCGAAGGCGAAGACCGACATCGGGGCGGGCGGCCAGATCCGGTCGTAGAAGATCGCGGAGACGTCGACCCAGAACTTGAAGAAGTCTCCGGGGAAGATCGCCTTGAGCTTGTTGGTCATCTCGCAGACGAAGGCGTCGAGCCCGATCGAGGCGATATTGAAGGACCACATGGGAGCCTTGCCTCCCTCGGGCCGGGGCATGATGCGCAGGGCGGACCGGCCCTCGTAGGCCATGGGCCCTAGGAGCCTGCCGAGGCAGGTCCCGAGGTCCCGCCCCTCCGAGCCGTCGTTGCCCGTGCCCATGGGCAGGCGCAGGATCGCGAAGCGGCTCCGCTCGGGCTCGGGCAGCTCGACCAGGGAGGCCGCGGTCTCCAGCGAGGTGCCGTCCCCTCCCGCGGTCATGACGATGCGCCGCGTTCCCGGCGCGTCGCGCCTCGAGTCCTCGATGACGCGGCGGGCTATCTCCGACGCGTGGCCCGAGCGTTCAGTCAGGTGGAGGCGGAAGCTCGTCGCGCCGTCGCGGCGCGGAAGTGCCGAGGAGCGCGCCTCTAGCGCCCCCAGCGCCGCCTTATGCCGCTTCGAGTAGGCGGGCCGCAGGAAGCCCCCGGCGCGGGGATTCGCGATGAGGTCGACGCGAAGCGCCTCTCCGGGAAAGGCCGGGCAGCGCTCGACCAGATACGAGACCGCGCTCGCCAATTCTTCAGGACGCATAGATATCAGTGTAAACGGAGAGCTTCGCAATGTCTATCTCGGCTCGCATTGAAGGATACCGCTCTCGTAGCCGATACTGTACGCAGGAAAGAAAATGAGGGTCCTATGCATCGCCCAGCAGAAGGGCGGAGTGTGCAAGACCACGACGGCGCTCTCGCTGTCGGCGGCATGGGCGGGCTCGGGCCGCCGCGTCCTCATGATCGACGTGGATCCTCAGGCCAATCTTACCCGGAACATCCTCGACTACGAGAATCTCGGCGGAGATCTCTCCGAGGTCTATCTCGGATCCGCCTCCTTGGCCGATATAGTCGTCCCCACCTCGACAGGGGGACTCTTCATCGCGCCGGCCCGCACCTCGCTCGCCCGCGTCGAGAACATGGAGCGCAAGCTCTCGACCTATACCGCGCTCAGACGCGAGCTGCCCAAGCTGGACGGCTCCTTCGACCTCGCCGTGATCGACACGCCGCCCTCGCTCGGGCTCTTTACCGTCTCTGCCCTCCTCGCGGCGACCCACGTGCTCGTGCCCGTCCAGCCCACCTTCTTCTGCCAGGAAGGCTTGGGCGACCTCAATCGCACGATCGTCGAGGCGCGGGAGGACAACCAAGGGCTCCTGTCGGTGCGCTATTTCATGACCCTCTTCGACCGCAGGACGGTCATCAGCCAGGAAATCGCCGACCTAATCCGCGAGAAGCTGGGACCGAGCCTCTTCGCCGCCTCGATTAGGAAGAACGTCGCGGTCGAGGAAAGCCAATACGCGCAAAAGACGATCTTCGAGTACGCCCCGAGGTCCACGGGCGCCGAGGATTATCGGGCGCTATCCAAGGAAGTAGCCGCATGGCTCGAAAGCGCCTGACAAAGGGAACGAACGCCCTCAGGGTGGAGGAACGCATCGCGAGGGTGCCGGCCGATCTCTCATCGCCGCGAGCCGAGGGCTCGGGCGTATTCGAGGCGCTAAGGCTCCTCGAGAGGGAGTCCGAGGGTGCGGGAGGCGGCCGCGACGACGCGACGATGCAGCCTATCCCCGCGACGCCGCCCGCCGCTCGGCGGCAGAAGGCCATCCCGGCTCGGCGACGGATCCCCGCGGCGCCGAAGAACGCCCCCGCGCCTGCGGAAGGCCCAGATCCTAAGAAGCGGCTCGGCCCCGAATCCTTCACCAAAGCGGAACGCCGCGCGATCGTCGTCTCCTGCATCGAATACCGGAACAGGCTGCCGACCTACCTCAAGTCGGCCATGCGCGAAGTCGAGATCATCGACTCGATCCTCCAGAAGTGCGAACGCGCCGGAGAGGACGGGGCCGAAAGCCCAAAACCCGACGGCGGCTCGTCGAAGACCGTCCGCTGATCAGGCTTTCCGCTTCCTCGCCTCTATCGTCTCCATCCGCTCGAAGAAAGATCCCATATCGGCATAGAAGTTGTCGGCGTACCTATCGCGTCCGATCTCGCGCCTCGAGCGGGGATAGCTGCGGACCTCTAGCCCGGCCTTCTCGAGCTCGCCCAGCTCCTCGGTTCCGAGGAGGGGATCATCCTCGCCGGCGAAGACGGCGGCGCGGCCGCTGAGGAAAGCGGCGCGCGAAAGAGGATTTTCCGAAGCGAGGGCCCGAAGATCGCCCTTGCCGAACCTGCAGCGCCTTTCTTGATCCATGAGCCCGTCCAAGAGCGCGATCTCCCCGCTGAGCATCCGGGCGTCCACGCGGAGGAAGGCCGGCAGGAAGCAGGGGAAGCCCGAGCTGAGGCCGGGAGGCGGAAAACGCAGGACGGGAGCGATCAGCGCGGCCGCGGCGATCGGGCCCAGGCGATCCATGAAGCCTAGCAGGGCTGAGGCCGAGAACGATGAGGCGATTACGTACAGCGGCAATCTCGATGCCGCCATCTCCTCGACGAGGGCGGCCGCGGCCTTCCGAAAAGCCTTAAGACTCGCGAAGGGAGGATTAGCCGAGCCGAAGGCCAGATCGAGGGCGACGACCTTAAAACCCTTCCCTATAAGGAAATCAAGGAGCCTCGTTTCGCGGTCCGGGGACCACAGGCCGTTGCCCCAATAGAGCGCGATCCGGCGAAAGCCGCCCTGGCGAAGCTCCCAGGAGTGAAGCCGGTACTTCCGGCCGTCGCCGGCGGAGAAGTCCCTCGAGACATGGTTCATGCAGGCCTCCGTGCCTAAGCCTAGGCCGAGTTGAGCCCTTCCGCAAGTCGGAAGGGAAGCTCGGGCGCGTACGGCCTAAACATTGCGCCGGGCGCCCGGCGCGAACTATAGTGGGAAGACGGAGTCGCTAGGATGATTATTGCCCTCTTCGCGGACGGGGACTCGGCCAAGCTCGTCTCGGAAGAACTTGCTTCGCGCGGCCACGCCTGCATCCTCGCCGTCGATTCCATTCCCGGCGAGGCCGACTGCCTCATCGCGATCGGCGATCCGGGATCGCGCGCCTCGCTGATCGAGGCCGCCGAGGAAGCGGGGCTTCCCGTCCTCAGGGTGGCGGGGGACTCGGCCGATTCGGCGGCCCGGGCGGCGGCCTGGGGACTCGGCCTGGCCGACGAGCGCTATATCGAGGCGACGCGCTCCGACGCCAAGGTGAAGCGGCTCGAGGACATGCGGATGAAGATGGCCGAGCAGCGGGCCCTCGAGCTGGCCGCGGCCAATGAGATCCTCGAGCGCCAGGCCCGCGACCTGCGGGAGGCCCTGGCCCGCCTCGACGGGGCGAACCGGCAGCTCATCGAGGAGCTCAACCTCGCCAGCGAGCTGCAGAAGAGCCTCCTGCCCCGCTCCTACCCGAGCGACGCTCCCCTCGAATTCGCGCACAAGTTCATTCCCTTAAGCTCGGTCGGCGGCGACTTCTTCGACGTGCTCAGGCTGGACGAGAGGACTCTTTGCCTGGTCATCGCCGACGTGTCGGGCCACGGAGTCGGTCCCGCCCTGGTAACCGCCATGTTCAAGAGCTCCTTCTGGATCGAAGCCAAGAGGAAGGACTCGACGGCTTCCCTCATGGCCGCCCTCAACGAGGAGCTCGGCGGGACCTTGACGACGGGCCACTACGTGACCGCCTTCGCGGCCATGATCGACTTGGAGACCCTGGTCATGCGCTATTGCAGCGCGGGCCATCCGAACCAGCTCCTCGTCCGCTCCGACGGCCGGGTCGAGGAATTGGCTACGATGGGCTTCCTCCTCGGCATGGTCGACGGCGTCGACTACATTGAGAAAAGCGTCGCGCTCGAGAGCGGGGACACGATCGCGCTTTTTACCGACGGGGTATTCGAGGCCCTCGACGGGCAGGACGCCGCCTTCGGCCGCGAGGGCATAGCTCGATCGATCCTTTCGCGGCGCGGCCAGGGCCCGGCCGCCCTTTCGGACGGCCTAATCTCGGATCTCCTCTCGTGGACCGAGGGAACCGAGTTCTCGGACGACGTGACCCTCCTGATCGCGCAGGTCATCGAGTCGCTATAGGCGAGCTCCCCTCAGCGCGCGACGCGGATGCCGACCTGGGAGCAGGTCCTCGGATCCATGTCGAAGCGGGCGCCGACCCTGAGCGTCCCGGCTCCCGACATCCATGAACCGCCGCGCACGACCTTGTACTCGCCATCGCGAGGGCCGCGGGGATCGGCGGCCTCCCCCGCGGCGTAGGGCCCGTACCAATCCTCGGTCCACTCGAAAAGATTCCCCGCCACGTCGTAGAGCCCGAAGCCGTTCGGCTCGTATGAGCGAACGCTCGTAGTGCCGCGTCTCTGCTTGGCGAAATTCGCGAGCTTCTCGTTCATCTGGTCGCCGTCGGGGTATCTCTTCCCGACCAGGCCGCCGCGGGCAGCCCGCTCCCACTCAGCCTCGGTCGGAAGCCGCAGGCCAAGCCAGGAAGCGAAGGCCTTCGCCGCGAAGAAGGACACGAAGGCAACGGGATGATCTCCCTTGCCCTCGGGATATCCATCTCGGCCCCAATCCTCCAGATAATGCTCGTCTCTCAATTCGGGATCGGCCCTATCCTTCGCCCACTCAGGATGATTCGAGAGGAACAAAGCGTACTCTGTACATGTAATCAGGTGATCGCATATCCTATATGTACCGAGAGTTACGCCATGCGCGGGTTTTTCGGCCTCGGACTCGTCCGACCCCATCACGAACTTTCCCGCAGGTATCTCCATAAGGAAGGGCTCGATAAGCGCTTTCGCCTCATCGAGTGCGGCCGGGGAAGACGTTTCCTCTACGATAGGCGGAACTGCCAAGTTGGGCGGAACTGCCAAGTTGGGCGGAACTGCCAAGTTGGGCGAAACTGTCAAGTTGGGCGAAACTGTCAAGTTGGGCGGCGCGACTGAGACGCCACTAATCGGCGCCGAAGCCCGCGACTCACGCGAGCCCAGGATGCTTGCAAGCAGCGCGCCGACCGATACGCCTCGATTCGTCCCTACCGACCTAAGCTCCTCGCCGAAGGAAGCCAGGTCCTCGCTATCGGCGCTTTCCAGGTAGAAACGTAGATCCTGCAGTAAGCGGACCTTGCGTTGAAGGGCCGCCATCTTCAGTTCCAGGCCTTGAAGATAGTCCATATCGCAGGAAGTGTAAGCCTAACGAGGATTCATGTCAAAAAAAGAATAAGGATTCGCATATCCGATTTGACAGTTCTTTTCCGGACACCTATACTTTTTCGCATGAGCGTTCCCGCGGCCGAGCTCCGCAAGCTGATCAAGATAGTCCGACAATACGAAGTCATCTACGGCGGAGGAATAAGCTCAGGGGACGCGGCGATCCGAGAGGAGTGCGAAGACCTCGTCGCGGCGCTCGAGTCAGAGCTCGGCGGCGCGCGAAAATCGGCAAGAAACTCGTCTTCGCCCTTGCCCTCCCTCGTTGAAGCGAAGAAGGGAATCCGGGAACGGGGAACCCAGCGCCCGAAAAGCGCGCGCGCCGAGGCGATCGCCGATCTCGGCGGCAAGCGTCAGCGCGATACGACGCCGACTAAGGCGGCCGCGCCCGTTAAGTCGGCGATAAAAGCTAAGGCGGCCGCGCCCTTAAGGACCGCGGTAAAAGCTAAGGCGGCGGCGAAAGCTAAGGCGGCCGCGCCCGTTAAGGCGGCGGCAAAAGCGAAGGCGGCCGCGCCCGTTAAGGCGGCGGCTAGGGTAGCGGCCGCGTCGAAGCCGGCCGAAGACGCCGATATCAGGAGCCGACACAGGGGAGCGGCGAAGGCCGCCAGCGATCGCGCCGACAAGCTGACGGTACGGAAATCAGGCGACGCCGAGCCCGAAGCCAAGCGGCGTTTCGCGGCCCTCCACCTCTTCGACGCCTTCTCGCAGAACCGCTTGCCCAAGTACGGCGGCTACATCGTCTGCGTGCGCTTTTCCGAGGAGACCGGCTACACGATCATCGAGATCATCGGCTACGAAAACCTCCAGGACATCTTCCCCGAGGGCGACAGCCTCGTCTTCAAGTCGGTCGGATGCAAGATCTTCGCGATCGTCGAGCCGACCAACTACCTATTAAAGAGCGTCGAGCCGGTCAACAGGCCCTCGGACCAGATGGTCCCCTACCGCTTCGCCGAGCTGCTCAGGATTACCACGAAACGCTTCCAATCAATCCTCATCGGACGCAAGCCCGTCTTCATGCCTACGAGCTTCTCGGTCTACAAGCCCTCGGGCGAGGATCTCGCCGTGCTCTTCTACGACACCGCGGAGGTGTACGCGAACATACAGGATTTCACGATCATGATCCTCCGGGACAGGCTAGGCGTGCCCGCCCCGGACTCGCGAAAGGCCGCCGAGTCCCTCGCCAGGGGCGCGCGCGAGTTCCGACTCTGGATCGACGAAGCCTGACGCGCCGGGAGATATGAGCCGATGAGCGAAAGGATCGCGTGCGATTTCCTCTTGACCGCCTTCGACGCGGAAGACGCCCGCTCGCTTGCGGCGGTCCTGGCCGAGCTGGGGCACGCCGCGATCTCTGGCGACGCGGTCAACGATCCGGGGCCGAGCTGCGTGCTCGCCGCGGCCTACGACGAATCCGGTCTCCGCGCCCAGCGCGCGGCGGCCCTCGACGACCCGCGGCCCTGGGCCTTCTGCGTGAGCTCGGGCGACCGCGCCCTCGTCGCGGCGGCCTCCCAGGCGCGCGAGGGAAGGATGCTCCTCCTGCCGCCCGACAAGCGGGAGATCAAGCGCTTCCTCGCCGCGGTATCGGACGATACCCGCGAGTCCGGCAGGACCAAGTCCCTCTTCTCGGGACTGGAGCGCTGCGAGGCGGCCTTCTCGTGGAAGACCCGCGACATCGACGTCAGCCCGATCAGCCGCCGCCTGGCGCGTCTCCTGCGCGAGATCGGCTTCTACGGCGACCGCGCCGAGGAGGACCAGGGAGCCCTCTCCCTCGAGGAGGCCCTGGTCAACTCGATCGAGCACGGCAACCTCGGCCTCGACTCTTCCCTCCGGCCCGACGACTCGGCCTCGGAGGACCTCTACGAGGCCGAGCGCGAGAGGAGGCTTTCCGATCCGATCCTGGGCGGCAGGATGGTCCGGGTCTCGATGAGCGCGACGAGGGACGAGGCGACGATCTCTATCGAGGACCAGGGCGAGGGCTTCGACGTGTCGGCCCTCGACGAGAGCCCCGAGGGGCTCGACGTCTCGGGCAAGGGATACTGGCTTATCAAGCGGGCCTTCGACGCCGCCTCGTACAACGAGAAGGGCAATCGCCTGACCTTGTCGATGAGGCGCCGCGGCCCGGGCGACGGGATATAGACGGAGGTCCGCATGGAGTTCACGAGGGAGGAAGAGAGGATCCTATTGCAGGCGCTCTACCGCTTCAGGGGCGACGTCTCCGGGGCGAGCCAGAGCGAGCAGAACAAGTACGCGATGGTCGAGGAAGTGATCGCGAAGATCGAAAAGAAGTCGGGGCCCCTCGCGGCCGAGCGCACCAGGTTCGACCGCGAGATGGAAGAGAGCCTTTCCGTGCTCGCGCGCGGCGGGGCATGGCCGCCCGCGGCCGGCGAGCTTGACAGGGGCACTCCCTCGCCTAAGGTTGAATCGAAGCCGCGCGCCGGCCGCTCGGCGGCTTCGGGCGGGAAGGGCGCGGCGGCCAAGGGCCGCGCTACGGCGGGCAAGACGGCGGCTTCGAGCCGCGCTCCCGGAAAGAAGAAGGCCGCGGCGAAGGCCCCGGCCGCCAAGAAGGCGAAACTGGCCGGCGCTCCTAAGTCGGGCGGCGCCGGAGGCGCGCGCTCGAAGGGCGTCCGCGCAGCGAAGCGATAAGGAGGGGCAATGGCTACCATCAAATCCGAGGAGCAGGCCCGGCTCTGGACGCGCGAGAACATCATCGCGGTCGAGAACAGGGTCCTGCAGCAGATCATGTCCTCGAGGACATCCGAGGCGGTGGAGGCGGCGCTCGCCTACACGCGCTTCCTAAGGCTCTCGGGACTGACTTCCGACAACTATCCGCTCTTCCTGAAGATGCTGGAGATCGAAAACCACTGGGTGCTCGACGCCCTGATCGGGGACGAGGATCCCTTCCTCTTCCTGTCCACCATCCAGCCGAACCGCTACGTCATCTCCAAGTGCTTCACGCTCTTGACGCGCTGGCATCCGGGCGGCATCTACCCGAAGACCCTGTCGATCGCCCTGGGCGTGCTGCAGAACGCCTTCAGCTCGCCGAAGGACGGCTACAAGATCTACCCGCTGACGGTGGCCGACGTCGACAACCTGGGCAAGCACCTCGAGAAGGAGAAGGGCCAGAACTTCCCCCTGAACCGCTGCATCCTCGACATCCTCGACCGGATCGGATCCCTGCAGGGGCTCGGTTGGGACGAGAGCATGGAGGAAGTCTCGCGCCAGGCCATCCGCATCCGCAGCTACTTCTTCGACACCTCGAAGAAGCTGGAAGAGTGCATTCCCCAGGTCCTCCTGGTCCGCGGCGACTACCTCAAGGAGGAAGTCTCGCCGAGGACGCTCTTCGCGGAGGATATCGACATGGCCCTCCGCCACGACTAGCCGCAAGGAGACATCATGGACGAAGTCATAGTTCACGACGATTGGACCGAGGAGCAGATCAACTCGATCGAGAACCGCCTCCTGCAGGGCATCATCGGCTGCAGGACCTACGAGGCCGTCGAGGCGGCGATCACCTACTCGGCATTCCTGAACACCGTCGGGCTCACGCCCGAGAACTACCCGGTCTTCCTGCGCATGCTGGAGATCGAGAACCACTGGGTCATCGACAGCCTCATCGGCGACACCGATCCCTTCCTCCTCCTCTCGCCGGTCCAGCCGAACAAGTACATCATCGGCAGGATCTTCGCGATGATGACCAAGTGGCACAAGGGAGGCATCTACCCGAAGAACCTCTCGGTCATCCTCGGCGTCCTGCAGTCCAACTACTCGTCGCCGCGGGACGGCTACCGCATCTATCCCCTGTCGATCGCCGACCTCAACGGGCTGGCGAAGCACCTGGACAAGGACAAGGGGCAGGAAGACCCCCTCAACCGGACGATACTCAACATCCTCGACCGGGTGGGCAACCTCGAGGGCGTCGGGACGGACGTGGACATGGAGGAAGTCGCCATCCACGCGTCGGCGGTGCGCAACGCCTTCTTCGACGACCGCAAGCGCATGGAGGACGTCATCCCGCCGGTGCTCCTCGTGAAGGCCAGCTACCACGAGAAAGAAGTCGCGCCGCGCAAGCGCGTGCCGTTAAAGGAAGCCGAGAAGAAGGAAAAGGAGAAGGGGAAATAGGTGGAAAGGATTGAGCGCATAGCGGCGGCGCTGCGCTCGCTCGACCTCGGCGCCGGCGTGACCGTCGAGGGCAGGACCTTCGTGGGGCCCGAGGAGGACCTAGCGAGGCTCCGCGACCTCGAGGGCATCATCGCCGGGCTGTCGTCGCGCGACCTCTTCGAGCTGTACGACCGGAGCGTCGCGCACGACGGGGTCTTCGACGAGGATATACACGGCTCGGGCCGCTACTACGCCTACCTCCTCTTCGAGCTCAAGGGAACGACGCCCGAGCAGAAGGAGGCGGCGCTCGCGGCCGCGCTCGAGGACCTGGCGGCGCAGTACGGCAAGGACGCGGTGCTGGGCCGGATCCCCGGGCGGATCTCGGGCCGGCAGATCACCGAGGCGCTCACCGTGCGGCCGGAGATCGAGGAATTCCCCGCCTTCTACTCGAAGGCGCGGACGGCCTACGCGGAGAAGATGGCGCTCGAGGAGCTGCCCAAGGCGGTCGTCGCCGGCTTCCGCGACGAGGAGGAGCGCATCCTCGACGCGCGCGATTGGACGACGGTGCGGATAGAGGACGCTCAGGGCGAGGTGATCGACATATGCGGGGACGCGTACGCGCTCTCCGGCAAGGGGCTCGAGGCGGCCGATCCCTACCGGAAGATATGGGACGCCTTCCTGGAGGCGGGCCCGGACGGATTCTACGATATCGAAGTGAGGACCGACGGGGAGTACCCGCCGGACATCGACAACGCGCTCGGGCGCTTCTACGCGTACCTGCGCGCGACGCTCAAGGGCCAGGCGCCCGAGGAGCGGAGGACCAGGCTCCTGGCCGCCCTGCCCGCGCAGGCGGTCAAGGCGCTCGGGGCGGAAAAGGCGGCGGCCCTCTTCAGGGAGGTCGTGGACGGCGACCAGATCACCTCCTCCCTGACCCTGAGGCCCGAGCCCGAGGACTTCCCCTCGTATATAAGCGAGAAGCGCCTCGAGGCGGGCAAGGAGCGCCTGCGCAGGCAGGTCGCGATCGACGTCCAGGCCGAGGTGCTGTCCTCGGTAGAGGACGCGCTCGGCGGTACGAGGAAGTACGTCATCCTCGAATAGGAAGCGAGGGAGGGAACATGGACATCGAGCTGGACAAGAAGGGCGGCGAGCTCAGGATCGTGATCGACGGGAACATCGACACCGACGGCGGGCACAAGCTATCGGTCTCGCTTCAGGAGGCGATGGAGATGGAGGGCGTCAAGTCGGTGCTCCTCGACCTGACGACCG
>Ga0075317_1000071_pt1 | contig 12111 bp, 10 predicted proteins | sample MayberryNE_TuleB_FD_120068 | JGI IMG/M metagenome (GOLD analysis project Ga0075317, IMG submission 120068) | Natural and restored wetland microbial communities from the San Francisco Bay, California, USA, that impact long-term carbon... | ecosystem: Environmental > Terrestrial > Soil > Wetlands ... | reverse complement strand
GAGGCGAACGTTACGGGCATCTCGGACATGGTTCCCGTCCGCAGCCATCTCGAGTTCATGCTCAAGCTGAAGAACGTGAAGCGGCTCGGCCATGTCTATAACGCGGGCGAGGCGAACTCGGTGAAGCTCGCCGAGCTGGTCAAGGAATTTTGCGACGAGAAGGGCATTAAGCTCGTCGAGGCGACCGTCACCAACTCGGCCGAGGTCAAGACAGCGGCCCTCTCCATCGCGGGCCGCGTCGACGCGATCTACCTCGGGAACGACAACACGGTCTTCTCCGCCATCAACGCGGTCGCCGAGGTGGCTATCGACAAGAAGATCCCCCTTATCACCGCCGACCCGAGCTCCGCCGAGGAGGGCGTCCCCGTCCTCGCGGCCCTGGGCCACGACTACTACGCCATGGGCCGGGCGACGGGCCGCCTCGCGCTCAGGATCCTCAAGGGCGAGAAGACCATCGACATCCCGGCAAGCCTTTCCAGCGATCCCAAGGACTTCCTGACCGTGATCAATAAGGATACGGCCGCCAAGATCGGGCTTTCCATCCCCGCCTCCGTAATGGACCTCGCCCAGGTCGTCGTCGAAGGCGGCAAGGCTAAGCGCAAGTAAATGGTCGAAGGCATCCTGCTCGAGGGCCTGATCTACGGGATCATGGCCCTCGGCGTCTTTATCGCTTTCCGCGTGCTCGACTTTCCCGACCTCACGGCCGAGGGGGCCTTCCCCTTCGGCGCCGCCGTCGGGGGCGCCCTGATCGCCTCGGGCGCCGCGGGACCGCTCGCCCTTCTAGCGGCCTTCGGCGCCGGCGCCCTCGCGGGATGCGCTACCAGCGCGATCCATCACGGACTAAAGGTGCCGGCCCTCCTCGCGGGCATCGTCACCATGACGGGCCTGTACTCGATCGACCTTCGCGTTCTCGGAGGCCGGGCCAACCTGCCGCTTATCGCGAAGAATCCCATCATGCGCGGCAGCGAATCCTGGCTCGGCGCCTCCATCGATCCTACCCTCGCGTCGCTCATCGCCTTCGCTCTCGGAACGGCCGTCCTTCTCGCCATCCTCATCCTCTTTTTCCATACCGAGCTCGGCGTCGCCTTGGGCGCCTTAGGCGACAACGAGGCCGCCGTCGTGTCGGTCGGCGTGAATCCCGTGCGCCTGCGGACCCTGGGCATCGCCCTGGGCAACGGGCTCGCGGGCCTGTCCGGGGCCCTCGCGGCCTCCTACCAGGGCTTCGCGGACGTCAACTTCGGCTCGGGAATCATCGCCGCGGGCCTCGCCTCGGTGATGCTGGGCGAGCTGGTGATGCGGTCGAACCGTATCGGCGTCCTCCTCCTGCGCGTCCTCCTGGGCTCCCTCCTCTTCCGCGCAATCATGTACGCGGGCCGCTCCTGGGGCTACTTGGCGGGCATCACGCCGAACGACCTGAAGCTCCTGACCGCCGTACTCGTCGTCGCGGCCCTGGCCTTAAGCCGCTGGAAGAACCGCCAGCCCAAGGCGGCCCGCGGATGATCAAGCTCCAGAAGATAGAGGTGGCCTTCGGCCGAGGGACGCCCGACGAGCGGCTCGTGCTCCGGGGCATCGACCTCGAGGTGCCCAAGGGCCAGAGGGCGACCGTGATCGGCTCGAACGGGGCGGGCAAGACCACGCTCTTCAACGCGATAGCCGGCACCGTCCCCCTGGCCGCGGGAAGGGTCTTCATAGACGAGGTCGACCGCGCCGGAGAGAGCGAGTGGATGCGCGCGCGCTACGTCGGCCGCGTGCGCCAGGATCCCCTCGCGGGCACGGCGGGCGGCATGACCGTGCTCGACAACCTCGCGCTGGCTTCGCGCAAGGGGCCGCGCCGCCTGGCGCCCGCCGTCTCCCCGCGGCTTAGGCGGGAGCTGGTCGAGCGCGTAGCCGAGCTCGGCATGGGACTGGAAAAGCGCCTGCGCGAGAACGTGAACCGACTCTCCGGCGGCCAGCGCCAGGCCTTGACCCTCCTCATGGCGGCGATCTCGCGGCCCTCGGTCCTGCTGCTCGACGAGCACACGGCCGCCCTCGATCCCCGCAATGCCGAGATCGTTACGAACCTTACCCGCCGCTTCGTCTCCGAGTACGGATTGACCGCCATGTCTGTAACGCACGACATGAAGCGCGCATTGGAGGAAGGCGATCGGCTTATCATGATGCACGAGGGCCGGGTCATCGTTGATCTCTCGGGGAATGAGAAGGACGGCATGGACGTCCAGAAGCTCGTCGCCCTCTTCGGGAAGGCGCGGGGCGAGATCTACGCCGACGACGGCGCGCTGCTAAGCTAGCCCGCGCTTTCTTGGCCGCGACGCGAGCAGCCGGCGCGGGCGGGCGGCCCGCTTACGCGATAGCGCTGCGGATTTCCTTCAAGGCTTCCGCCTCCTCGAGCGCTCGGCCGAGCTCGGCGAAGAGGAGGGCCATCTTTTCCCGGGATTTTCGGCCCGGCTCGTCCTCGACCCCGGAGCAGAGGTCGATCCCGTCCGGCATGACGGAAAACACCACGCTGGCCACGTTGCGCGGCGCTATGCCGCCGGCGAGGATGAACTCCTTGCCGAGCTCGCGCGCGATGGCGCGGGCGGCCAGGGTCGCCCATACGCCGATGGTCCTGCCGCGTCCCGCGGCCGCGGATAGCTCGCCCGAGTCGACGAGGATGCGGCCGCATCGCCATCCCGCTCCGAGCCTTCGCTCGGCCTCCTCCACCGATGATATGCGGAGGGTCTTGTACCAGGGGAAGCTGAGGGCGGCGCAGTCCTCGGGACTCAAGCCGCCCTCGATCTGGGCCTCGTCGAGGCTCGCCGCGCGCATCGCCGCCTCTATTTCCCCCGCTCCCTCGTCAGTAAAGACGCCGACAGCCTTGCGGCCCTCGAGCATGCCCCTTTCCCGAAGCCGACTGACGATCCAGCCGATTTCTCCGGCCTCCATCGCGCGGGGAGAGCCGCTTAGGACGAAGCCAATCCGATCGGCGCCCAGCTCTAGCGCCGAGGCAGCGTCCTCGTAGTTCGTCATTCCGCATATCTTCACGTTCATATGTCTATCCATCCTTGCTCCGCCCCAGTATTCGCGAATCGCGACCGAGAATGATGTCGCATGGAACATGCCAAGCGCGGCGATACGGCGAAGGTCGAGTCGCTTACAGTAGGAATACCGCGCTAAATAGGCCGCGCGCCTTCTTTTTCTTACGCGGGCATAGCGTTTTCTTACGATTTGCTTGACCATCGAACGACGGATGCGTAGGGGGAAGATACGATAATGTAGGCGACGCTCAGCGACGACGAGGCCTATGCGGGATCGATGGGAGCCCAGCGCCCCCCGCGCCGCTCGAGGCCGCAGGGACCGGAGAGCTTGGCGGCGAGTCCGGAGCTGAGGCGGCGCGAAGTCTCGGCCAGTCCCGCCGGGATGCGCGGATCGCCCGAGGCCGCGCCGCTGGTCAGCAGCGTCTCGGCGAGGAGCTTGGCCGAGATGAAGCGGTCGTACTTGTCGACGGCGAAGGCGAGGAAGTCCGGCAGTATGCCCGCGACCTCCCAGGTCACCTGCTCGGCCTGGGAATACTTGCCCGAGTCCTTGTCCTGGTCGCTGAAGCGCACGGGCAGATCGCGCGCGATCTGGTCGATGCGCGGAACGAGGTAGTCGAGGTCGAAGAGGCCGGTCGCGCAGTTGAAGAGGATGGAGAAGCCCTCGGCCTCCAGGCGCTCGATCTCGGCGAAGGAAATCGCGGGACCTATGTCGGCTATCGTGCGCCTTGCCCCGCCGCCCGGGCCCTCGGCCTCGACGAGGACCCCGCCCTTGACGTCGATCGGGGTGCGGAGCGAGAAGTCGAAGGCCGCGCATTTGCCCGAGAGGGCGAGGGCCGCTATCTCGGCCGGGTCGGGCAGGTAGCCTGAGTTGTCCACGTTGCCCAGGTAGGCGAAGCGTGCCCCCTCCTCGCGCAGCTTCCGCAGGACGGGCGCGAGCACCCTGAAGCATTGGCCGTGCCCTCCGGGAAGGGCTATCGCGGAGTCGGCAAGGCCCTTGGCGCGGTCGAAGATCCGCTTCGGCCGTCCCTCGCTCGAATGCGTGTAGGCCGAGATCATGCTCTGGACCCCGGTAGCCCAAAAGACCCCGTCGATGCCGGCCTCGCGCGAGAGCGCGGCGATGAAGGGATGGCTTCGGTATTCATCGTAGGCCGAGGCGAGCTCGGCGTCGTTAGCGACGCTGGTCATTTGGAAAAGGGGCATGAAGGACTCGTCTATCTTCTCGCCCCGCTTCTTCGCGGCGAGGGCGGCAAGAAGCCGCGCGCGCATCTTCAAGATGAGGAAGCTGGCCCCGGGACTTCCGTCCGGCTCCAGGTAGGCGGGCGTGAGGCCCTTGGGACGGTCCTTGCACAGGGGCGCGAGGGACTCGAAGCCTGGCTTCAGGGCCTCGAAGGCCTCGTCGCCGAAGGCGCGGTTCTTCTTCGAGTCGGCGTAGCTCGTGGCGGAGCCGCCGTTGAGGACGCCGAAGGCCGTTCGCCCCAGGAGCTTGAGGCCGAGCTCCGCCAAGGTCCCGCGATCGAAGGCGAGCGTGCCTCCCGGAGCTTCCTCGGCGCCGGGCGGCAGCGCCAGGCCGAGGGCCGCGAGCCTCTCGCGCGCGGATCGGGAGTCGACGCCGAGGACGGGGCCGCTCTTCGCGGAGAAGTCCAGGACGGCGCGGCCGTCGATGCGCGGCACTCCCGTCGCTCGGAGCTGGGCTGCGCCGTCGTAGAGGCCCGCATTGTAGTCGGCCAGTATCGATAGGCTCAGTTCCTCGTCGATGCCCTTCTCGCGCATGTCCGCGCGGAGCGCCGCGCTCGGTTCGTACATCCCGGGACCTGCCTTAGGCCAATGCCACGGCGGCGTTCGCCGCGCCGTAGAGCGAGATCGAGTAGTCCTTGACGATCATGACCGGCGTCGAGGCGAGGATGGTCCGTATATGTTTCGCATAACTTCTTTCATACATGGCCATAAAGCGCGAGCCCTCCAGGAAGCGGGATTCGTTCTTCGAGGCGATGCCCCCGGCCAGGAAGACGCCCCCCGCCGGCAGGAAGGTCGCCGTGTGGTCCGCGGCGACCCGGGCGTAGAGCTTCACGAAGATATCCATGGCCTTGGCGCAGATCGGGTCCGCTGACGCGGCGATGATCGCGGGCCGATCGGCCTCCGAGGCCTCGCGGGCCCTGCGCGCGTCCTTGCCCAAAGCGGCCCCGGAGGAGTCCGCGAGCTCGCAGAGGTAGAGGAATATATTCGAGATGCCCTGTCCCGAGACCGCGGCCTCGGCGCCGGGGACGAAGCCGCAGCGGGCCTCCAGCCATCTTTGCAGGGAGCGGGTCTCCTCGTCGTAGACGGGAAGGGTGATGTGGCCGCCCTCGGAGGCGAAGGCCTCGACCTTGTCGCGTATCTTGACGACGTAGCCAACGCCCAGCCCCGTGCCCGCGCCGACGATGGCCCGTACGCCGGGCCGCGGGGCGGGAAGGGAGCCGTCCGTATGCGGAAGCCTCGTGATCTGATCGGGCTTCTCGGGATCGAGGAGGATGACGCCGTAGGACACGGCCGTGAAGTCGTTGATGAGGGTCGTGGGGATAGAGAATGCAGACTCGACGGCCCGGGCCTCGATCGCCCAGGGAGCGTTGGTAAGCTCTATGCGTTGGTCGACGACTGGTCCCGCCCCCGAGATGCAGCAGAGCTCGGGCCTGATCGCCTTGCGATCCCTCTCGGCCTCTTTGAGGAAGCGTCCCAGCGGTTCGATGAGGGAGGGCTCTTCCTTTGTCTTGTAATGCCGGTCGAAGAGGAGGGTGAAGGTGCCGCCCTTCTTTCCGAAAAGGGAGAGGTTGGTATTGGTGCCGCCGATGTCCCCTGCGAGGATCACGACGTCGTAGGAAGTGCGCGACGAAGGCATGATTTATTCTACACATCGCCGCGAGCCTTGAGAAGAGGCGGGAAAACGCTGAATAAAAAAAGCGCCGGACGGGATATTCCGTCCGGCGCTCATCGCGCGATAGGCGAGGGTCGGCTAGAGCTGGAAGCGCAAGGTCGCCGAGGCTCCGAGAGACTTGGTCGCGGGAACGTACATGGCCTGGAGGTCCAGGTCGACGAGTATCCTGAGCGAGAGGCCGCCGTAGACGCGGAAGACGGGTTTCGTCGCGTCGACCGTGTAGGTGAAGCCCTGGTCGCTGATGGTCGGGCCGCCGTTCGCGGCGCTCCAGGCGTTGAGCCCGGTGATATCCGTTGAGTAATTCGTGCCTACAGTAGAAGCAATTCCTCCGTCTACCTTCGAGCTGCCGAAGGTATAACCTGCGCCGAGGTAGGGGATAATGAAGAGGAATTTCTTGCTGGCCTGAAGAGTGACGTCGAAGACGTTGGAGCTCCAGCCGAGGCTTACTTCAGGATCGCTGACATATATTTCCGTATCGCCCTCGTTGGTTGCAATGGTAAAGGTCTGCGGCCCGATGCCTGAGGGAGCCTTCAGGCTTCCTTTCTGGTAGTTATACGACGCGCCGATGCTGATGTTCGGAAGGATGACGTTCTGCTTGATGACGGCGTAGCGGACCTGGATGCCGATGTTCGTGTAGTCGACGCTCATCCCGCTGGAAGCGTTGATCGCCTCTCCGACCGAAGCCGGGATATAGCCGGCCTTTACGCCGACATCGATGGGCAGGAAGGGTATGCCGATCTTGGCGGTGGCGACGGCGGCAGGTATGGGGACGCCAAGACTCTCCAGTTCCGCGGGGAGAGTTAAGTCGAGAGCGTCGAAGATCGTTTTCGCGGAGTCGGCGTTCACGAAGGCCGCTCCGACCGCGAGGCCGGCCCCAAAGTGGGGGAAGCCGCCGATGTAGGCGTCCGACCAGTTCGAGCCTATCGTCGAATTGACGGCGAGCGTGGCTGCCATGTCCCCGGCGAAGTCCTGGAACGCGGTCTCGAAGTCCTCGAGCTGCTGAGCGAATGCGCCCGATACGGCAAGAAGCAATATACAGGCTATCGTTATTGATCTCTTCATTCGATCCTCCTGTCGGTTAATACCTGACAGTAAAAGTATAGCTCTATGTCGCGGGCTTTCAACGGGGATCGGGCGATTTGGGAGGTGGCGGATCGGAGCTTTCCGCGTGTTGCGATCCGCGGCGCGCTTCGGTAAAGCCCGACGCGAACGCGCCCCTGCCCTTCAGCGCTTGATGATGTCGAGTATCTCGGTCCCGCGGAGCGCGATATCGCGCTCGCAGTCGAATATCTCAAGATGAACATGGCCGCCGTGATCGGGCCTGCGCGCATTCATGCCCGTGTTGCCGCCGGTGCCGAGAACCTCCCCCGCCTTGACGATATCGCCGACCTCGACCGATACATCGCGCAGGTGCAGATAGGTGAAGTAACGGCGCGACGCGCGGTCGTATACGACGACGCCGTTGCCCGCGGCCGGGCTTAGGCCGCCTCCGATGTACGCGGAGGCTCCAGGCCCGCCTTTCCAATCTCCCGCCGCGGCTACGACGATGCCGGGGTAGAGGGCCTTGATCTTCGGACCGAGGTGCTCTCCGTCCTTGCGCTTGAAGGACTTGAAGAAGACGTCGAGGGCGAAGGGATGGGCGTATTTCAGCTGTTCCTTGGGCGTGAACCAGTAATCGGATTTCGTGAAGGGCGAGGGTGCCTTGGCCAAATAGGAGGCGAGCTTCCGGCCGCTTATCGCGGGGGAGTCGGCGTCTTCTCCCGTGCTTTCGGCTTGTGCCGCGGCGAAGGCGAGCTCGTACTTTTCCCTATGCGGGCGCATGCCGAGGCAGAGCTCGACCTGCCGCTTGTAGTAGATCCCGGCCGGGCCCTTGATCGCGGAGTTTGCGCGATAATCGCCGACGTCGCGGTCCATGGCGATGAGGGCCATGACCTCGCGGCTCGCGGGAAAGTCCGGGCGGCGTCCCGGCTCCGCGTCCGGCTCAGGCTCGGCGGCGGCGGGCGCGGCATCGCCGTGGCCGGCGCCTCGAGCCGAGGCCGAGCTAAGGACGAGCCATGCCCCCGCGGCCGCCAAGGCGAGAGCTCCGAAGGTCAACGCGAGCCGAGGCGCCCTGCTCGTCCGGAGGCTCGGCCCATCCTTCGAATCGCGCGAGTCGCCGATCAAGAGGCGGATCCTCTGAGCCAGATTTCCCCGGGCTGGGGATGGCAGAGGAATCCGCTCATCGCTTCGGTGAAGCCGTAGGCTCCGGCCTGGCCCAGCATGACGAGGTCGCCGGCCTTCGCTTCGGGAACGAGGACCTCGCCCAACCTGTCGAGGGCGGTGCAGAGGGGGCCGGCCAGGGTCCATGGCATCGGCGTCCCGGTCCCGCCGACGAGGCGCGTCGGGAAAGGTTGTCCGGTCAGGAGCGGACGAAGGAGGTGGTTGACGCCGCCTTCGAGTATCGCGAATCTCGTGCCGCGGCTGCGCTTTGTCCGGAGGACGCGCGCTAGGTAGACGCCGCAGGGCCCCGCGAGGAAGCGTCCGGGCTCGACGATTACCCTGCCCTCGAACCAGGGATTCTCTTCGAGGATTCGGCTTAAGCCCGAGCCCAAGGCGGCGAGATCGAGCTCTGCCTCGAGCTCCGCATAGGGAATGCCCAGGCCGCCGCCCAGATCGATAAGCTCGAGCCTGCCGACTTCGCGCGCGAGCCGGCTGGCGATCTCGAAGCTCCTGCGGTAGTTGCCCAGGAGACGCGCCGCGTCGCGCTCGTTGCTGGCGGCGAAGACCTGGAGGCCCGTTATGCGAATCCGCGTAAAGCGCCGCGCGCTTTCGAGGAAGGGAAGGAGATCCTCCTCGTCGACGCCGAAGGCCGAGGGCCCCGAGCCGCCTATGATGCGCGAGCTCTCGGCGACGCCCGAGGCGGGATGGACGCGCAGGCTGATCCGCAGGGGCTCTTCGCGCGCCTCGCCGCGCCCGCTCTTCGCCGCGAGGAGATCGTCGAGCCGCTCCAGGTCCTCGATGCCGTCGGCCTGTATGCGAGCGCCCATCGACAAGGCAAGCTCGAGCTCGGCCTTGGTCTTGCCGGGGCCCGCGAACAATACGCGCCCTCCCGGCATTCCCGCCGCCTGGGCCCGCTCGAGCTCCCCCGAGGAGGCGCAGTCGATGAGGGCCCCGGCCGAGGCGAAGGCCGCTATGAGGGGGGCGCCGGGATTGGCCTTGACCGCGTAGGCGATATCGGCACGCGCGGGAAGGACCGAGCGAAGAGCCCGGAAAGAGGCGAGGGCGACATCGAGGCGATAGGCGAAACAGGGCGTACCCGAGCGCGCCGCGACCTGGGCGGCTTCCTCATCGGAGAGGGCGAAGAGTCTCACCTGAGCTTGGCCTTCAGCCTGCCGACCGCCTCCTCGACATCCTCGCGATGGCCGAAGGCGCTGAAGCGCAGGAAGCTCTCGCCGGAGGGGCCGAAGCCCGAGCCCGGCGTGGTAACCACGGCGCAGGATTCGAGGATGCGGCCGAAGACGTCCCAGGATGCCTCGCCGGGGAAGCGCGCCCAGATGTAGGGCGCGTCAGTCCCGCCGTAGTTCTCGACGCCTAAGTCCTCCAGCGCGGCCTTGATGACCTGAGCGTTGCCCATGTAGTAGGAGACCGAGTCCTTCATCTCCGCGAGCCCCGCGTCGGAGAGGGCGGCGAGGCCGCCGGCCTGGGCGACGTTCGAGGCCCCGTTGAAGAGGGTCGTCATGACTCGGTTCCAGTCCTTCGAGACGGGAGTGCCGTCGGAGAATTTCAGCTCTCGCGGGACGATAGTCCAGCCCAGGCGGACGCCCGTGAAGCCGATGGGCTTCGAGAAGGAGTTGACCTCGATCGCGACCTCGCGCGCGCCCTCGATCTCGAAGATGGACTTGGGCAGGGTCGGGTCGGAGATGTACTCGGCGTAAGCGGCGTCGAAGATGACGATGGCGCCTTTGGCGCGCGCGAAGGCCACGAGCTCGGCGAGCTGCGCTTTAGCGGCGCAGGCGCCGGTGGGATTGTTGGGCGAGCAGAAGTAGATGAGGTCGGCCCCCTCCGCCGCTTTAAGGTCGGGGAAGAATCCGTTGGCCGGCGAGCAGGGAAGGTAGGAGATGCCCTCGTAGCCCGATCCGTCCGCGCGGGCCTTGCCGGTCGCGCCCGCGATGACCGAGCCGTCGACGTAGACGGGGTAGGCCGGGTCCTGCACGGCGATCCTGACTCCGCAGCCGAAAAGGGACTGGAGCCGCGCGATATCGCACTTGGCCCCGTCCGAGACGAAGACCTCGTCGGCCTCGATCGGGCAGCGGTACATGGTCTTCGCGATGGCCGCGCGAAGCTCAGTCATGCCCTGCTCGTCGCCGTAGCCCGTATAGCCCGTCCGGGTCGCGAGCTTCTCCGCTCCCTCGCGCAGGCCGGCCGCGATCGCGGGCGAGAGCGGCTCGGTCGTGTTGCCGATGCTCAGGCTGATGACCTTGGTTCCGGGATTGCGCTCCTGGAAGGAACGGCGCCGCTTCGCGACCTCGGGGAAGAGGTAGCCGGCCGATAGTTTCTCGAAGCACTGATTGCGCCTAACGCGCGTAACGAAACCGCTATCGCTCATGACTGCTCCTTGCTCCAATAGAGGGATTCACCGCGGAGAACGCGGAGGGGAGTAATGGGATTGCTCGGCAGAGAAGATAGGAATCCAGTTAGAATTCCCTTGCCTATATTCTTCTTTCTCCGCGCGCTCCGCGTCCTCCGCGGTGTATTCATCATATGTTCTTTCTCGCTTCGAAGTCTTCAAGCTGGCCGAAGTCAAGGGTGGCGAAGTAGTCGTCGGCGGTCTCGGCCCTGCGGATCTCGACGACGCCGCCGTCCTCGCGCAGGAGGAGCTCGGCGGAGCGGAGCTTTCCGTTGTAGTTGAAGCCCATCGCGTAGCCGTGCGCTCCCGTGTCGTGGATCGCGACAAGGTCGCCGACCTCGACGGGTGGAAGCTCTCGGCCGATGGCGAACTTGTCGTTGTTCTCGCAGAGGGAGCCGGTCACGTCGTAGGTCTCGGTCCGCTCGGCCTTCTCCTTGCCGAGGACGGTGATGTGGTGGTAGGCCCCGTAGAGCGCCGGTCGCATGAGGTTGGCCATAGAAGCGTCCAGCCCGACGTACTCGCGGTAGGTGCTCTTGCGGCGGATGACGCGCGAGACGAGCCATCCGTAGGGCCCCGTGATGACGCGGCCGCATTCCAGGAAGACCTTCATCGGCGAGAGTCCCGCCGGGACGATGATCGACTCGTAGGCGGCCTTGACCCCGGCGGCGACGCGCCCGAGAGGCACGGCTTCCTGCTCGGGCCGGTAGGGGATGCCGATGCCCCCGCCTAGGTTGACGAACTCGAAACGGATGCCGACCGCCTTGGAGATATCGGCCGCCAGCTCGAAGAGGAGGCGCGCGGTCTCGACGAAGTAGTCGGGATTGAGCTCGTTCGATGCGACCATAGTATGGAGGCCGAAGCGCTTAGCTCCCTTGGCCTTCAGGACGCGGTAGCCTTCGAAGAGCTGTTCGCGCGTGAAGCCGTACTTCGCCTCTTCGGGCTTGCCGATGATTGCGTTGCCCTCCTTCAAGGGGCCGGGATTGTAGCGGCAGCACGCGAGCTCGGGGATGCCGGCGGCCTTCTCGAGGGCCGCGATGTGCGAAATATCGTCGAGGTTGACGATGGCCCCTGCCTTGAAGGCGGCGGCGAACTCGGCGTCGGGCGTGTCGTTCGAGGAGAACATGATGTCCTCGCCCTTGATCCCGGCGCGCTCGGCCAGGATGATCTCGGGAAGCGAGGATGCGTCGGCGCCGAAGCCCTCGGAGGCGAGGATCTTCAGGATGAAGGGATTGGGCAGGGCCTTGACCGCGAAGAATTCCTTGAAGCCCCCGGGAAGGATCGAGAATTCCTTCAAGAGAGCCCTCGCGCCGGCGCGGATGGCCGATTCGTCGTAGATGTGGAAGGGAGTAGGGTGCTTCCGGCAGATCTCCTCGAGCCTTTCCTTGTCGAGCGGAAGACGCTTTTCGGTCATGCTTTTTCCTTTCGAGGGCGCGCTTCGCGCCGGCAGCTATACGTCGATCTTGAATCCGATGCCCGCCTCGCGGGCGGGCTTGCCGTTCAGGCCCCAATTCCCCAAAGGCGGCTCGTTGAGGATTACCAGGGCATCCGAACCGGCGATCCCGAGCGCCGCCAGGCGCGCGGCG
>Ga0075317_1000070_pt1 | contig 12158 bp, 12 predicted proteins | sample MayberryNE_TuleB_FD_120068 | JGI IMG/M metagenome (GOLD analysis project Ga0075317, IMG submission 120068) | Natural and restored wetland microbial communities from the San Francisco Bay, California, USA, that impact long-term carbon... | ecosystem: Environmental > Terrestrial > Soil > Wetlands ... | reverse complement strand
TGAAGAGCTTTCACTTGCTTCTATAGCTGTTAACTGGTTGTCGATCGTAAAATCACTGGCCTTGCCTCTGACATCCAGCTTGTGGTAATCGCGCAAGGCAACCGTTATCTCCTGTTCCGCTCTTTTCATTTGCGACCGATCCTGAACTTCCACGAAGATACGGCTGAGATAATCCATATTAAAATATCTTCTCATGGCGGTATTTATAGGTATAAGCACCTGGGCATCCAGATTTCCTCCTTCAGCATTTGCGCCTTTACTCCTCAATGCCCCTATAACGGTGTAGGGTACTTTGCCCAACAGAATGGTTTTACCTTCAGGATTGGTTTTACCAAAAAGGTTTAGGCTGATTTCACTACCCAGCACTGCAACACGGCGACTGTAAAGATTATCCTCCTCCGTGAAGAAATTTCCAAATGAAAGCTGAAAATTCCTGATGTCAAAATAAGGAGTTGTAACACCATTCACCATATATACGGTAGCAATATTGCCGTATTTCAGTTTCACGGTGCCCGACAAGGACGGTACCACTTCTTTAACCAACGCACAACGTTCCCTGATGATTTCGCAGTCCTTCATTCTCAGCGTGGTGACCTTATCCGAACTATCCTTTCGCTCCATTACATTGGTAATTTTACCTGCATTGATGGTGATGAGGTTGGTACCCATTTGTTCCAGCGCATCCAGTGCCTGTTTTCTGGCCCCATTACCAACAGCAAACATGCTGATTACAGCTGTAATACCAACCGACAGGGCAACGATGGCAAATACGGACCTTCCTTTGTTGATTTGCAATTGCCTGATGGCAATACCTATGGCCCTCCTGTTGATCATGATCTTAATGCATCCACCGGGTTATATTTTGATGCCTTACGGGCCGGGATAATACCTGCGCCTATGCCTACCAGGATGGGAAGCACAATGATTCCCAGTATGACCAATAGTGGAAGGTTGAATGGAATTTGCATGTGTATCTTCACTAAACAAAAAGCAACCAGTCCCAGCGCTATCCCTATAATACCGCCTACCATGGATGTAGCAGAAACTTCGGCAATAAACTGGAAGAGTATATCTTTTGACCTTGCTCCAACAGCCTTGCGCAGCCCGATCTCACTTATCCTTTCGTTCACCGACATAACCATCAGTACCGCAATAACAATGCCGGCTGTCAATAATGCAATCAGGGATATCAGCGGCAGGAATACATTGAAAACACGTGTCATTTTGCTGATGGTTTCACGGACAAAAACAGGTGTAATGAGGGAAAAATCAAGCTGACTGTCATCGGTAATATGATGCCGTTCTTTCAGAATGGCTGTAATAGCACTGACCGCTTCGTCCATTTGCGATTCATCATGTAGAATTACTTTTCCAAAGGCAATATAATCCACATTCAATATTCTTTTCATCATGGTTGTGATGGGAATGATCACATCAAGATCAAGATCATTGCCATGAGGATCCATCCCTTTGGGAATCAGCACTCCTTTAATCACAAAGGGTACATCACCAATCCGTATGGTTTCTCCAACCGGATCGGATCCGCCAAAAAGTTCCGTTGCAATTCGGGGTCCGATTAATGCTACCCTTGCTGCGCCCAGCTCATCTCCATCATTGAAATATTCACCGCGACTGACACCCCTGTTCCAAACAATTTCTCCGTTCACGGATCCTCCTTTTATGGTAGTGGAAATGTTTTTATTCCCGGCAATAACTTCCCGTCCATCCGATATCTGAATCGGATCAGTTAAACTTACCGATGGTACTTCGTTTGCAATGGCTTTTAAATCTTCAATGGTAAAGGTGGAAACGAGGTCGGATTCAAATGGCCTGCCTTCAATCTTCAGTTTGTGTGCGCTGATCACTATGCTGTTCGATCCAAGGTATTTGGCTGCTCTTTCGGATATCTGCTGTTGTACACCCTTTCCCATGGTTATCGTGAGGATGAGGGCAGCTACAGAAATAACGATCCCCAGTATCATAAAGAATGTACGGATCCTGTTTCGCCTTAATATGCGAAAACTGTCTTTAAGTATGGCTTTTCTGTTGATCATGGTTTTTATAGTATTTATTTTTCGGTAATCATTCCGTCGTGTAAATGAATGGTTCTTTTTGCATAGGCTGCAATTGTCGGGTCGTGGGTAATGACCACTAGGGTCTTACCAGCAGAATTCAAATCCTGAAAGATTTTCATTATTTCCTGTCCCGAAGCGAAATCCAGATTACCCGTCGGCTCATCGGCAAAAATAATTTCAGGCTCGTTCACAAGTGCCCGTGCAATGGCGACCCTTTGCTGTTGACCGCCCGACAGTTCATTGGCACGATGTGTTGTTCTGTCACTTAATCCTACCTTTTCCAAAGCCCTGATGGCATATTTGCGGATGTTCTTTTTATCGGAATACAGTAGCGGAAGTTCGACATTTTCAACTGCGGTGGTTTTCGGCAAAAGGTGAAATTTTTGGAATACAAAGCCAATTTTCCGGTTCCTTATACCGGCCATTTCATTTTCGTTTAGCCCATTGACGTCTTTGTTCTCAAAGTAATATTCCCCTTCAGTAGGCTTATCAAGCATGCCCAATATATTCATCAGGCTTGATTTACCTGAACCGGAAGGCCCGGTTATAGCAATGAATTCGCCTTTTCTGATCACCATACTGGTCTGTTTCAGGGCTACAACAGGTTTTCCGTTTCCGTTATAAACTTTACTTACATTTTTTAACTGTATCATAGCATTCCATTTTATGGGTTGATTATTTCAGTGTTTGTGATTATCAGGTCATTTTCATGAAGGCCTTTCATTACTTCAGTCATATGATTTCCTTTGACGCCGGTTTTAATTTTACGTTTTGCGGGACGGCCATCCTGCAGCACATACACCACCGGATCACCTTCCATCCTTCGGATGACGTTATCGGGGACACTTAATACATTCTCCGTGGTTTCGGTCATTATCGTCACATACGTTGTCATTTCTGGTCGGAGCTGTATGCCCTGAGAATCGTCAATTTCGAGGATTACTACGTAGTTCACTACATTATCACGTATCTCTGCTTTGGGATAAATGGTGGTAACCGTTCCGCCAAAAACCTTTCCGGAATAGGGATCCACGGTGAAGGTTGCTTTTTGTCCCGCTGCCACCCTGCCGATATCGGTTTCATCCACATAGGTCCATATTTCTATTCTTGAAAGATCAATGATGGTTACGAAGGTTGGTGAAACGAATGAGGCAGATACGGTTTCACCTTTCTGAGTGGATACGGAGCCAATCACCCCTGAAATCGGCGCGTGGATTTTTGTAAATCCCAACTGGGTGGATGAGTAGTCCATTTGCGCCTGCTGACTTCCCAGACGGGCTATGGCAAGGTCATATTCTTTCTTAAGATTGTCATATGCTTGGGCAGATGCAAAATCATTTTCGGCCAGTGATTTCATACGGTCCATTTCAATACGGGCATATTTCACAACGGTTTGGGCATTTTCCAGATTGGCCATTTCAAGGCGGTAACGGGCCGATAATTCCGAATCTTCAAGAGTGGCCAGCAAATCGCCTTTTCTTACAGTATCCCCATTCTTTACAAAAAGATCTTTGACCACTCCGGAAACACGGGAGCCAACTCTGACTTCAGCTCCGGTTTTTGGCCTTACTATGCCTGTTGCCTGAATGAAAGAGCCGATGGTTCTTCTTTTCACGGCAACTGTTTCGAAACTGGCTTTGTCTTTTGTTCCTGAGCAGGACGCGGCAATGAAAAATGCGCTCCATAATACCGACTGTTTGAGGATCTGATGCATATTATTATTTTTCAAAAGTTATTCCTGTTAATTGTTCGAGATTGGCCAGTGCTTTTTTGTAACCGCTTATTGCCTGCACATTGTTCTTTTGCGCCTGCAGATCGGTAATCCGGGCATCGGTAAGCTCCAGTATTGATCCTGTTCCGGCAATATACTGGCCGCGGGCTACCGCAAGATTTTCCCTGGTGGTTTTCATAAGTGACCGGGTGAGATTGATTTGTTCCACAGCCTCAAACAGACTGATGATGCGGTTATTGACCTCTCTTATCACATAGTTTTGTATTTCTTCAACCTGATAATCATAGTTTTCCTTTTTCAGGAATTCGAGTTTTTCACGGTAACGGTTTACATTGCCGTTAAAGATATCCCAGCGCAGGGTTATCAGGGCAAACCAGCCTTTCTGATTATCCGTTAATGGATTGTCGCTCCATTCGTACCCCGTATTCAGAAATAGACCGGGAAGGAGGGCGGCATGGACTTCTTTTATTTTGGATTCCTGCGATGAACGGAGATTAAGAGTCGCCTGTAATTCGGGATATCGGATCAACGCAATGTTCAAAATGCTGTCCATGCTTTGCATGATGTGTACAGTTGTATCCGCCACCCATTTCTCATGTTCCGCCAGTTGGCCCGAAGGAAGACCTGTCAGCATACTCATATCATTCAGCAATTTTCTGTACGCGTTCAGCGTAGCATTCTGCTCAAACAATGCCTGCACCAGGTCGCTTTCAGCCTTGAGTACTTCCGACCTTCTTCCCAGTCCCGCATTAACCCTTTCCCTGGCATATTGAAGAAAAACTTCGGCCCTGGCCACATTATCACCGGCTATCGTATGTAGTTGCAACTGCTGCTGACAATCATAAAAGAGCGTTTTGACGGCGATAATGAGTTCCTGTTTGCCGGCTTCCTGCGAGGCATCGGCAGCTTTTCCTGCAAATCGTGCCTGTTCGATAGCGGCATCAACCTTATTGTTTTGCCAAATCAGCTGATCAGCGGAAAGTCTCGCAAAACCTGTTTTATAATTATTGCCGAGCCGGTTTTGATCTGAAAAACCTGCGGCAACTTCAGTGGAAAGAGATGGATATCTTCCGGAACGGGCAATTTTAATATCAACTGCAGCCATTGAAGATTCGGTAACACTTTGCTTAAGAGTTGGATTGGTTTTCAGGGCGGCTTCAATGCATTGGGCAATCGTAATTGGCTGCGTTTGTGACCAAAGCAGGGGATTGAGAAAAGAAAAAGTCAGCAGTATCAGTAAGCGGTTCATGGTAATTCTTTTGTTTACTCAGCAAAAGAACCACATGTTTGTAAGTGGTTTATTTCAGAATTGTAACAAGTTGTAACAAGACGGTAAATTAATTAGCACATAGTTTCTACCTATAGAGATTTCTCTGGAGGCAAACTTCAACAGGGAGTCATTGAAGAAAAGTTCAGTTTTGTGGCCTCTTTTGAAGAAATACAGGAAAATGAATTCAACCTCACACGGTATGTGGATACGTTTGAAGAGGAACCTGAGGTAGATATAGCTAAAGTACAACTGGTAATTGTCGCATTGGAAAAAGAATTGGTTGCTGTTCAGGACGAATTAGGAATATGATGAAGAAAGTAATTTTTAAAATTATATCGTCAACTGCTGATATTCAATATAATTGCATTATATTTGCACGATTGCATAAGCTGTGCAATCGTGCAAAATATTAGCAATCATTTAGATTATCAACCATATAAATAACATTTCAGTGAATGGATGAAGTAATAAAATATTTAAGAGACGCTTTGGGGGTTGATACGGAAGTCAAAGAGCTAAAGGCTGAACGGCTTAAGACCTTACCTATGTATATAACAAATGAGTATAGTATTCAAAATATTCGGTTATACCAAAGGGATATCTTACTTGTATTTGTTAAAAATGATTTTACTCCTACAAAATTGAGAAAGCATCTAGATATTATAAAAAGTAAGGTTAATATTTTAACTGTAGCTGTTTTAGACCAAATTGAAGCATATAATCGATTGAGATTAATCGAGAATAAAATTCCCTTTATTATTCCTGGGAAGCAAATGTATTTGACTGATTTACTTATTGACTTAAAGGAATTTAGTGTTTATTCCAAGAAACAGATCACATCAATGCAACCTGCAACTCAATTATTATTGCTTTATCATTTGCAGGTTGAATCTTTGGAAGGTAAAAATCTCAAGGAAATAGCAAAAAAGACTAAATATAATGCTATTACAGTCTCCCGGGTTGCTTTTTATTTGCAGAATATTGGTTTATGTACTTTAATAGGCACAAAGAATAAATATCTGCATTTTAGTTTTGCTGGCAAAGATTTATGGAATATTTCTAAAGATTTAATGGCGAATCCTGTAAAAAAAATTACATACATGAATGCATGGACGGTTCCAGACCAGATGGATAGGTCAAATATTAGTGCACTCGCTCATTATTCAAATATTAACGATGATGAAACTATTTATTTCGCAGTCAATACTCGATATTTTAAGTTCTATTTAAAGCATGATGTTATTGCTAATCAAAAGGAAGGTAAAATATGTATTGAAGAATGGAAATACGACCCAAGATTACTTACAAACTCAACATTTGTTGACCCGCTATCTTTGTATTTATGCTTTAAAGGGAGTTCGGATGAGCGCATTCAAATGGCTTTGGAGCAAATGATAAATAACATTAAATGGTAGCTGGATTAAATAAGGTTAAAGAGTTTTTTTCAGCTTACCCTGATCATTTTATAATAATCGGAGGTACAGCATGTGATGTGATCATTGAACGGGCCGGGTTAAAGCCAAGAGCAACTAAGGATATTGATATCATTTTGGTGGTTGAAGTTTTAAATAGCTACTTTGTCAGACAATTCTGGAAATTTGTTGAAGATGGTATCTACGAGCGAAGAGAGAAAGGTGCAATTGATCGGAAGTATTACCGGTTTATAAATCCTGAAAACAAAGATTTCCCCGTCCAGATAGAATTGTTTTCACGTAATCCGGATTTAATGGATATAAAAGAGGGTACGCATCTAACACCCATTCCGGTAGATGATGACCTGACCAGTTTGTCTGCCATATTGTTGGATGATGATTATTATAAATATGTTATTGAGCATAGCGATAATATAGATGGTTTACTTCTTGCCCGAAAAGAAGCATTGATCTGCCTGAAAGCCAAAGCTTATTTGGATATAGTCGAACGGATTGACAAAGGAGGTAAGGAAGATAAAAAGAAACTGCTAAAGCATAAAGGGGATGTATTTCGGTTAGGAGTTATGCTGGCACAAAGTGATTTGTTCAGCCTACCTGAAAAAATGAAAGCAGAGATACAGGTTTTTGTCGATCGTATATCAGAGAATTTGCCGGGTAACGAAATATTTAAAGAAATGGGATTAAATGCAATAACCGCCAGAAAAGTATTAAATCAAATCATTAAAAGTTTTCAACTGAATGGAGAATAAGAAAGTCTGAACCATGACTCTCGGGATTTACCTGATGACTATGATTTAATAAATAACAATCCAAATCTAATCAATATTTGAATCGAAAAAATCAAGGGGCAGACAATTTGCATTGCTTACACAATATAGCCATACCAAATGAATGGCGATTAAGAAATCGAAAGAAATATTAATTGAAGGTCGTTTGGGAGGAAATTATGAAAATGCGGAGGCAAATGATGGTATTCCAGTTATTAAGATGGGTAATCTTGATAGAGGTGTTATAAAAACAAACAAAATTCAATTTATACCTGAGGATGAAGAATATAATAAGGAGGATGTTTTGAAGGAGGGAGATTTATTATTTAATACATGATAAAAATCCGGTTCAATCTTGATTCTTGCAATAGTAGACGGTAAACTGGTAAAAACGTCGCACTAAAATTCATTATATTTGTTACATAAAAAACCAACATTTATGAACACGATGATATCCAATGCAGAACCCAAAGAAGATAAAGGCTCCGAAAAACAGGGAGGAATTCAGAAGATTATTGAACAGAAATTTTTGGAGCAACGCAAGATTTTTCTGTGGGGTGAAGTTGATGATAAATCGGCAGAAAATATTGTAAGCAAACTGCTTTACCTTGAAGCTGCCGGTCCCGGTAAAAAAATCACTTTTTATATCAATAGTCCCGGGGGCATGATTACCTCGGGATATTCCATTCTGGATACGATGAACCTTATAACCTCTCCTGTAGCAACCGTATGTATGGGACTTGCAGCATCAATGGGTTCGCTTCTGCTGTCGGCCGGAAAAAAAGGAGAAAGATATATTTATCCCCTTGGTGAGGTACTTATTCATCAGCCAAGCATGGGATATCTTCAGGGTCAGGCGAGCGATATTGCCATTCATGCAAGGCAAATTCTTAAATCAAAGGAAATTGCCGCTGATATTTTATCGAAAAACTGCAACCAGCCCGTTGATAAAATATTAAAAGACTTTGACCGCGATTACTGGATGAACGCTCAGGAATCTATTAGCTATGGTATCGTTGACAAACTGTATACGCTATAAAAAAGCTTTGTGACACATCTGAGGGCATTATTTGATGAAAGCCGATTTGCACATACATTCAAAATACAGTCTGGATGGCGAATACAGTGTCGGAGAAATACTGAAAGAAGCCAAAGCAGCATCACTTAATGTTATTTCGATTACCGATCACAACCTGGTTAAAGCATTACCTGAAGCGATTCCCGCATCAGCTGATTTTAAGATCACGGTAATTCCGGCTATTGAAATCGACTGCAACTATAAAGGCACTGACCTGCATGTGCTGGGATATAATATCGACTGGCACAGCAATGACTTTGCCATTTTGGAAGATGATATGACAGGTAAAGTCATGGAATCATTTGGAAGAATGATAGAAAATCTCCGGAAACTGGGTATTGCGATAGATGCTTCTGAAGTCCTTGAAAAAGCTGTCGGAACTTTGCCTACTGTAGAGCTCATTGCAGAGGTACTGCTTGGAAATGAAAAGTATGCCGGTATTCGGGAGTTGGATCCGTACAGATCAGGAGGTAACAGAAGCGGCATGCCTTCCCTTAATTTTTACCTCGACTTCTTTGCTCAGGGAAAACCTGCTTATGTAAAGATTGACCTTATGGATTATGCCGATGTCCTTCAATTGATCAATAATAATAAAGGAGTGGCAGTCATTGCACATCCCGGATTAAATTTCAGGGGGAGGGAAGAGGTTATAAAAGATTTGCTGAAGATGGGTGCTAAAGGAATTGAAGCCTTAAACAATTACCACGATGAGGATCAAATACAGTTTTTCGCTGAGGTTGCGATTAAAAATAGTGCTATCATGACCTGTGGTAGCGATTTCCATGGAAGGACCAAACCATTAATAAGGCTGGGAGAGTTTAGGAAGATTGACAGGTATGACGCTTACGTGGTCGAGAGTGTGGAAGAGTTATTGTGCAGGTAGCTAATGGCAATGCAATTTTCTGCAAATGTTGCTTGAAATTTCCTCCAGCGGCAGCACATCAGTTGCAGCATTGATTGAAATAGCAACCTTGGGCATACCAAAAACAACGCATGTATCTTCACTTTGGGCAATGGTGTAAGCTCCTGCTTCCCTCATTTCGAGCAATCCTTTTGCCCCATCATCGCCCATCCCTGTCATGATAATACCCACAGCATTTTTACCTGCGCAATTGGCTGCCGATCTGAACAGAACGTCCACAGAGGGGCGGTGACGGTTTACCAAGGGTCCATCATTAATCTCAATGAAATATCCCTTGCTATTCTTTTTCACCAGCATGTGTCGGTTTCCTGGTGCGATAATGGCTTTCCCGGCGGTTATATAATCACCTTGAACGCCTTCTTTAACGGTAATCGTGCAAATATCGTTCAGACGTTTTGCAAAAGATCGGGTAAATAATTCAGGCATATGTTGTACGATTACGATTCCCGGACAGTCGTGTGGCATCGACATCAGAAAGGATTCAATAGCCACAGTGCCCCCCGTTGAAGCGCCAATGACAATGATCTTTTCGGGGGTATCTTTAATGGATAATGTATTGGGTGAGGCAACCAGAATTTCATCCGCGGAAAGTTTTGGCGTGACCCATGATTGTGAGGGCACAATTGCAGCACGTATTCGTGCTTTTTTGATTTGTGCATGAGCCGCGGCTTTTATTGCGTCACAGATGATTATCCGTGATTCTTCGAAGCTTTCCTCTGTGATTAAAGTTGGTTTTGTAATAACATCAACAGCCCCATATTCGATGGCTTTAAAAGCCGATTCACTGCTTTTGCCGGAAAGGCTTGAAATAACTACTACAGGAATAGGGAATTGCGCCATGATCTTTTGAAGAAAAACGAGTCCGTTCATTCTTGGCATTTCCAGATCAAGGGTAATAACATCAGGATGCTCTCTGAGCATTTTGCGTGCAGCAATTAAGGGATCAGCGGCGGTTGAAATCACGCTGATCTCAGGATCAAGATTCAGCATGCCGGTAAGAGTTTGCCGCACAAATGCCGAATCATCCACGATCATTACCTTTATATTCCCCATAAATTAAAACCGTCGGTTATTTTGGTGAAAACAGTAGGTATGGACTGCCGTAAGGGCAGGTCGAATCCTGTGAGGGATTCAGAATGACCCAGAAAAAGATATCCTCCGGGATTCAGTAGATTACAGAAGTGATCGAGAATTAGTTTTTGAGTCAATCGATCGAAATAGATCATTACATTCCTGCAGAAGATGATATCAAATTTGTCCAGTTCCGAATAACCCGTACCCAGCAAATTGAACTTACGAAATTCTATTTTATTTCTGATCTCGGAATTTATCCTGACTTTGTTCTTATAACCGTTTTTACCCCTTAGAAGATACTTGCTTTTATATTGCGGCGGTATTACAGAAATTTTATCTTCGGTATAAATACCAACTAAAGCATGTTGAAGAACGCTATCGGAAATATCGGTAGCAAGGATATCAAAATCGATGAACTGCTTTGTGGCAGCATATTCTTTTAAAACCATGGCGATGGTAAAAGGCTCTTCTCCGCTTGAACATCCTGCACTCCAAATATTAAGCCGGCTCTTCCCTGTTAGCGAAACATAATCTTTAATTCCATGGTTCGTTAAAAAATCAAAATGAACAGGCTCTCTGAAAAAATCTGTTTTATTGGTGCTGATGGCATCTATCATCATATCCACTTCATCGCGGATGCCCTGAGGAGAGAAAATAAAATCCACATACTCCTTGAAATTATCATATTGAAGATGTTTCAGCCTTTTCTGCAGCCTGCATTCCACCATCGTTTTCTTATTGGCAGTAAGCTTAATGCCATACTGACTTATGATAAACCGGGAGAGCCTCATGTAGTCATACTCTTCCAGACATATGGTATTCCCCAGACCAGACATTTCTCCCTGCTGCATACCTTATAGTTTATTGTTTAATGCTCCGGTGTTTAGTTGTCAGCGATTATTGCACTGACTTCTGATAATTCCTGAACATTCAGTACCCTGTCGATATCCAACACCATTATAAACTTGTCATCCTTTTCAATAAATCCCTGCAGAAATTCCGGGTTATATTTAATGCCCAATTCCGGAACGGATTTTATGCTTTTGTAATCAAATTCGATAACATCATTTACCTGGTCCACCAGTAGGCCCATGAGCACGTTTTTTTCTTTATTGATGATATCCACTACAATCACCATTTTGTCAGCTCTATCACCTTCGGCTGCATTGAATCTTTTATGCATATCGATTACTGGTACAATAGATCCCCTGAAATTCATTACCCCGGGAACAAAATCGGAAGAATTGGGCACATGAGTAAGGTTTCCGAACTGTATTATTTCAAGAACCTTATAAACGCTTATGGCAAATTGTTCCGTTCCGATTCTCAGATTGACATAACTTATTTTTTTATCAATGTCCGTAGTTTGCATGGTGAACTAGTTAATGGATGCTTTGGAGAATAAAAAGTTGGTATCGAGAATGAAAGCCAGTTTTCCATCGACCATAATGCTCCCGCCCGAAAAATAGGGCTGGTTGGCAAAAAGATCGCCCAGCGGTTTGATAACAGCCTGATGTTCGCCAATGATGCGATCTGCAGTTATGGCATACTTCCGGTCGTATTTGTTAATGACGATGACCATGGTATCTTTGCTTTCCGATGATGAGTAACTGAATGTGTCTCGCAGAGATATCAGGGGTACAGGATTGTTCTTATAGTCAATATATTTGTGGTCTTGTTGGAAAAGGTTGTCTACATTATCCTTAAAACAGTATTCAATGTCCACAATAGGAATCAGAACCTGTGTATCCGCAACATCAATGATCAATGTGTCAATAATGGTAAGCGTTGTAGGCAGCTTCATGGT
>Ga0075317_1000069_pt1 | contig 12244 bp, 13 predicted proteins | sample MayberryNE_TuleB_FD_120068 | JGI IMG/M metagenome (GOLD analysis project Ga0075317, IMG submission 120068) | Natural and restored wetland microbial communities from the San Francisco Bay, California, USA, that impact long-term carbon... | ecosystem: Environmental > Terrestrial > Soil > Wetlands ... | reverse complement strand
CGGCCTCGGGCGGGTCCTGGTACAATAAAACGCGGGCCCAGCTATGCGCATACGCGCTCCGCCGGGTCCGCGTTTTATTGTACCACCCGCCGTACGACACCACCTGCAAGTAGTTCCACGGCGTTCAAGCCAACCACGCCGCTGCCCCGCGCGACCGTAGTCCTGCGGCCTCGTGATGCACCATTCCATCATCCGACGCGGCTCCCCCTCGCTCCGAAGTCCTCGCCTGCTTCGCAGGCTCCGGTCTTCTCCGCTCCCCCCACTCGGCATGAAATCATGGTGCGCCGCGGAAGCGCTCGGGGGAAGGCGGGCCGCTTCCCGATCCCGAGAATACTCCTCACCACCGCGATGGCGAGAGTACTGCGGCCTCCCAAGTGAAGTTGTTGCCCGCCTCGTCTTTCAGCTCGCGGAAGCTTGATCCTTCCCAGCAGCAGGGCACGGAGTAATCAACAAGGGAAAAAGACGGAGCATTACTTAAAAAGCATTATGCGAACGCATATGCAAGAGCGGGCATTGTCCCCGGCCGCACGCTTGCCGACATTGGTCGGCCGTATGCGCGAAGGAGCGTTGGACTCTGGTGAGATTGCGCGCTTCATCCTCGTACGGCTGGACTCGGGATCGTTTTCGGTCCGAGACGCGGCTCGCCGGTCTCCGCCCGGCTCCATGCCGCGCCGTTTTAGCGCTAACTGTCATACTATTTGCGTCATCGATCATCGTCCGGCCCTCCTTTATCCGCTACCTTCGTTCGTGACGAGCCGGCGCGACGATTCGCGACGATTCTTGCCTCTTTTTTGGGAGATGAACCGCATGCGCATGAAACTTGCTTATCTGTTCGCCGCCATCACGAGCGTTTTGGCCTTTCCCGGATGCGCATCGATATCAACGACCATGGGCGAGCCCGGAGGGATCGGAACCCTGGCTATCATGTACGATCCCGGCATGTCCGCCCTACCGGGCAGGATCGTAACCGACATCGGCCGGGAGTTAGCCACGCGCGGTTATCTCGTACGGATAGTTAAGGCCGATGCGAAACTCCGCCTGGACTCGTCCGAATTCGGCGCGCTCATCGTCAGTTCGCCAATCTACGCAATGAAGCCTACGGGCCTTGTCCAATCCTCCATCGCCGCGAACTCAGGCTTCGATCGTCCCGTGTTCGGCCTCCTTTCGGGCTTCTCGACCACCGAGGAAGACAGCCTGTCGCGGCTCTCCGAAATCCTCGTCTCGTCGCGGATGAGCCTCGCAGGCGGCGCTAAAATCATGATCACCGATACAGATGAAGTTATTGGCAGAAAGCTAGCCGAGCTCTGCGATCTCATCGACGCGACGCTCCATCCATGAAAACGAACATAGCCGACGCGCTAACGCTCTCGCGCCTTCTCCTCCTAGTTCCCTGGATAGAGTGCTGGATCTCCGGAAACGGAGCGTGCCTGCCGATCATCGCCGCGATGATCGCTTCCGACATCCTGGACGGTATCGTCGCACGGCGATCCGGCACGGCATCTCGGAGAGGCGCGCTGTTCGACGCGGGCTGCGATGCGATCATCGCGATCGCCGCGTCCATTGCCCTTGCCGCGAAGGAAGCGCGCTTCCTCTACCTCGCAGGTCTCATGGTAGCCTGTTTCGCGTCGTGGTTGGTCGGAGGCGCCGTCACGGGGCGCCTTGCCTTCTCGCGCCTAGGCCGTTACGACGGAGCGGCTTGTTATACCATCCTAGCCTACGAAAGCGCCGTCCTCGCCCTCGCCGGACTCGGATTCGCCATGCCTCGCTTCATCGCGTGGATAGCCTGGATTCCCGTCGCGGCCCTCCTCTTGGCTTCAATGGTTGAGAATGTCATAACGATAGCGAGCCAATACGTCGACCGCTCCCGCCTCGGACGACGGGCATCCGTCCCGGAGCGGACGGAGAAAGGAATTGGATAGCGAATCAATTCTTTTCGGGAATGAAAGCGCCGTTTTTTCGATCGCTCCGCGAGGCTGGAGGAATCACTTTTCTTTCCATCATTCTCTATCTCTTCCTTACCCTGCCGACATCTATTTAGAGGTATTGCCTTTATCCACATAAACTCCGTGTTCGGGTAGTATACCGATACCAGAGCCAGCTTAAGGAGCCGAGCGGGCGTAGACGGTTCGCCGCGGCCCACTCTCCCGCTGATCGACCCATTCGGTATAAGTTATGTTCTATTAGCATACTCGCGAGGAGTAAGCCCAGTCCATTTTTTGAAGGCTTTTCTAAATGCGCTCGGTTCGGAAAATCCGAGCATATAGGTGATATCCTCGATACTGCCGCCTTCCCTGATGTTTTTCTCGGCAAGACGGCGTCTCGTATCGTCAAGCACTTCCTTGAATCCCGTCCCTTCGCTCCGCAACTTGGCTTGCAGCGTACGCGGGCTCATCGAAAGCGAGGATGCGATCGACTTGATCGAGAACGATTTATCATCAAGATGCTTGAGAATCGCCTTAGCCGCGAGCCGCGCCGTTGGTTGACCGTTAGCGAGTTCCGCGCAAAGGTCGCGGGCGTAGGATTCGATGTATTCCAATAGTCCTTCGTCCGGCTGCAGAACGGGAATGCCGGCAACCTTATTATCCATGGTTATGGATGTGTGTTTCATGTCAAAGCATACCGGGCATTGAAGGACTCTTTCATACTCCTTCGTCGAGCGCGGCGACGGGAAAGAGAAGCGGACCTTCTCCGGCCGGATAGCCTGGCCGCTCATCGACCGCATCATTTGAAGGACTCCCGAGATCGCCGAATCGAAACAGTGCCTGGACAAGGTTGGCGCATACGGAGCGGCTTCCAAGACCACTTCGCTTGTTTGGAAGGAGAATCTCGTCGAAGAAGAAAGCAATGAGCCGACTATACTGGAATAGCGCGTTGCCTTCCTGAAAGCGTCGCCGAGAGTGGCGCAGTTCGCCATTAGGTAACCGACGACCGAATAGCTCCTTGGCTCTATGAATTCGCCCATATGAAGACCAAAGCACTCGTCTCCGGATATCCGAACTCCTTCTTCCTGAATAGCCAGATACGCCTCCGTGGGAATACGAGCGTCCTTATGGCTAAGAATCTTCGAATCCAATCCGGCATCGCATGCGAGTTCATCGCCATCGATACCGATTGATTTCAAATAGAGCAGCATATGGGTGAGGAGAGAATGGCTTATATCGATTCCCGATTTCACCGTGCGTACGCGCATGAGAATAACAATAGCACGGGAATCGCCATATTTTCTGCGCATTTCGTCATTGCCAGCGCATTACGCGGTAGGTACATTTGCCGTGATCCGGCGAAATGGCAGATCAGCCAATAAATGCGGAGACGAATATGCGAAGAATCAGTTCGATCGTCGCGATACCGGTATTACTCTTGGCAATGCCGTTTCTGGGCATAGCTCAAGATAACGCCCAAAATCCGACCGGGGATTGTCGTTTGATCATCGAAGCATCGAACATTACATATAAGCGTCCGTAACCGGAGCGGCCAAGGTCCTATATTTAAATCGCATATTGCTTGTATCCAGCGAAGAATGGCTAGGAGCGGCGACTTCCGCCCCCGGCATTCGGCTTTAGCCGACACCGGCGATAACCCCGTCGCGGCTCAGCTGGCCATTAAGCAGACCTCGCGGGCGTGGGTAAAAACGGACTCGTATCGCAACCCCAATGGACTGAATTGGAGGACTAGATGGAATTAGCCCATGAAGAAGAGACTTCTCATTCCTTGAGGCGCTTATATCTGTTTTCCGGGGGAATTTGTTTTCTTTTTTTGCTGTATTCCTTGTCGACAATGCTGATTATGCTGCTTATTGGTACTCCGCCAAAAACCATAGAAGAATGCTTTGCAATGCTTAAGGAGAACAGATTTTTCGGCTTCCTCAGATTAGATATCTTGACTGTATTCATCATGCCGTTTTATTACATCTTGTTTTATGCGATAAAAAGATCGGTAATTAAACCGGATAGGGAATTATCGAATATTTCGACCCTGTTGGTATTTATCGGCCTAACGCTGTTTTTAGCGACGCCTTCAGTGTTCTCTTTCGTAAAACTGAGCGATATGTATCATTTAACGGATGATATAGCGGAAAAAGAACGGCTTTTAGCAGCCGGAAACGCGATATATGCTTCTGATATGTGGCATGGGACGGGAGCCCTTGTCGGCGGCTTGCTTCAGCAATGCGGCGCCGTATTAGTTTCGATTGTCATGATGAAAAGCAAGGTATTCACGAAGACGCTTTCCGTAATCGGAATTATCACGCATGGTTTGGATTTTTTGCATATACTGATGGGTTTCTTTTCACCCGTTATTGGAGCGATGATTTTAGCTATTGGCGGAACTCTATACTTAATATGGTTTCCCATGCTTGGAATCCAGCTAATTGGTTTATCGAAGCGGACTCTGTCGTAATGATCTACATGACCTAAAAGGACGTTCCTTCCGTCGGCCTCGAGAAGCTCTCCTGAGACCGCGAGGAAGATACCGTGCCGCGGAAGGTTCCCGATGGCGGCTACATCAGCCCGGACGACGACATCGAGGTCTCGGTCCCCCTCTTCTGCGACATCGGCACCCGCATCAAGCTCGATACGCGCGACGGGTCCTTCGTGGAGCGGGCGAAGTAGGAAGCGCCTAAAGGGGGTGGCGTGGTTGCCGAAGGCGACCACGTACAATCAATTTCCTATCGCCCTAGCGAGCGAAGCGAGCGTTAGCACCCCTTACGCAAACGACAGGACCCCGAGCTTCGTACCAATCGAGCGGCGAAAGAACTGCCCTCGAACGATCCAGGGCGGGTCCTGTCGCGGAAAGCCGCGGGCCCGCTGCGCTACGCTCCGCTGGGTCCGTGGCTTTCCGTGACACCCGCCGCCCTACATCATCCACAAGAAGTTATGCGGCGTTCAAGCAACCACGCCGCTGCCCCGCACGACCGGGGTCCTGCGGCATCGCAACAGCCCATTCCGGCCGACGCCGCGGCTAACACTCGCTCCGCTCGCTAGACTTCGTTCCCCCTGCCTCCAGCGTCCTCGCGCGCCGCGGATGCGTGATCGCGGCGCGCGGAACGAGAGGAATGGATTATATGCCCGCTTGCGCGGGCGACGTTATCGGGCGCGCTCCGGTCGCTTAACGCTTCGCTAGACTTCGTTCCGGCACCCCCACTCGGCAATGCGAATGACGCCCGCCGCCCTATACCGCTCGCGACACGTTGCGCGAGCTAGGAGCCCCGAGCCGACCGCGCCGCCTCCCTATTTCTATAACCGCCTTAATAAGAAGCCGAAGATTCGACAGAGCCGCCCTTCACGAGACGATTGCCCTCGCTGTCCTTCAGCTCGTAGAAGACCTCGCCTTCCCAATAGCAGGGCACGCTGCGTAATCCGTTGAAGCAAGCCCCACCCGTGTATACCTTACCATCCGCAACCGTGATAGCAAGCGCGCGTACCTCACCGGTAAAGATGCCGCCAATGGCATCTTTCAGCACGTGGATATCTCCATCTACCCAGTAGCAAGGAATCGTGATCTCGCCATTGCCATATCCGCCGACGACATAGACGGTACCCTCCGATACCGTTATCGAATTGGCGTACGCGCTCCACATGAAGTCGTTTCCGTTACTGCCATTCAATTCATGGAGGCTGTCCCCATCCCAGTAACAGGGTACATTCTTGGAGCCATCGAAATACCTCCCGGCAATATACGCTCTGCCATCCGATACGATTATCGAGGTGGCTGACGCGAAATCGGTAAAATTTCCTCCGGCGCCGTTTTTCAGTTCATAGAGAACGTCATCTATCCAGTAGCAGGGCACGTTTCGCGTTCCGTTATAATAATATCCGGCCACGTAGACCGCGCCGCCCGATACCGCTATCGAGTAAGCGTGCGCGGCGCTCGTGAAGCTGCCGCCGACGCCGTTTCTCAGCTCATGGAGGCTGGCATTCTCCCAGTAACAGGGCAAGCTGACTGAGCCCTTAATATATTCCCCGAGCGTGTAGACCGTACCATTCGATACAGCGATCGCAAAGGCTCTTGCGGATGTCGCAAAACTGACGCCCTCGTCATTATTAAGCTCGCGGCGGGAGCTTCCTTCCCAGTAGCAGGGTATACTATTACTGTTTTTGTAATAGTACCCGGCGGCATAGACCGTCCCGCCCGAAACCGCGACAGGCGAGTGTGCATAGCCCGAGCTTTCGAGGCCGGCGTCCATCCTATGCAGGGTCGTTCCCTCCCAATAGCAGGGCACGTCTTTCCCGGCGGCGTCGGTGTAGGAACCGCCGAAGATCGGCCTGTAGGGCGTCTCTATCGTGCCGGGCCCATCCCCATCCGAGCAGGCGCAGAGCGCGGCGATCGCCGCGATCGCGAGGTACAGCGATGCCCTTTTTACGAAGATCTTCCAAGAAAAGCTAATAAACCGGTTTTTCATGCGCACGATTCCTCCATTAATGATGACTCGCACTGAACGATCAGCGAGCCATGCCCGGATACTAGGCGTAATTCGGGGAGAAATCGTACGAGTTTATAAATTCGTACCTTCTATAGCTCGGTTTTTCTATGTTCGGCGTCGAGGCGATCTCGGCTCGCCCAGGAAGGCTACCTTCGTACCGAGAGGGCGAAGGGATACGCGCTGTGAATCGGCCAGTTCCGGCGCTCCAGCAGAGAGATGACGTCCGAGGTGAAGCCGAAGCGGTGCCGTTCGCCGTGGTACCACATGCTGCCGGCGAATTGCGGATACTGGACGTCGGAAGCCAAGGGAATGCGTCCGATGAACGCGGAGCCTTCCATTAATTATTTATTAATTTGCCCTTCGTCGCGAACGCTATATTCTAGGCGATGATAAAGCTCAAATCCCTGCCCCTCTGCCTATTCCTCGCGAGCTTCGCGGCCTTCACGGCATGCGCGACATTGCCGGCCAAGGCCCAAACCCCCGTCCTCCTTTTCCAGACTGGTTTCGCCGGCACGACGATCCTAAGTCCGCACCCGCAGACCGCGAGATTCCAGGGCGCCGATCCCGATTTTATCGGCCACAGTTCCTGGGCGGAGCTCAAGGACGGGAAGTACATCAAGGACTTCTTCATAAATTACGAGGCCGGCGAAGCCTCGCAGCGCATCGCCGCGATCGTCGCTGACCCGGAGGACGCGCAAAATCCAGTCGCGGAATTCCGCATCAACGAGCCCCACATCGTCGAGCTCGACCATATGAAGGGTCGGGTGAGCGCGATCCTGCAGGGCCTCTCGGGCGTAAACGGCTTCAGCCAGACCATCCGGCTCCGGCTCGACCCGAGCCTCGAGTGCCTCCGGGATTGGGAGCGGAAAATCGACTGGCTCACCCTCTTCGAGCTATTCTGGGACGGGGGCGGGCGGCTCACGGTCTCGATCTATAAGGAAGAAGGGGCCGGCAAGCCCCTCCTCTGGCGCTTCACGAAAGACCGCAGCAGACTGATCGGCTGGAAAAGGGAATGGGAGGAGGTGTCGAAAGGCGCCGAGGTCGAGTGCGGCGCTTGGATGAAGCTGGGCCTCTCGGTGCGCGCAGGCAAGGAGGGAGAAGCCCGATCCTGGCTCGGCCTCGAGGCAGGCGGCGAGTGGACCACCCTCATCGATACGGACAAGGCCGTCGGCAAGAGCGCGGGCTTCGACACGCTCTGCCCCCTCAAGCTCTATACCTCCGACCGCCTCATCGAGTACGTGCGGGGCCGGGGCGCGACGCTCTCCGTCCTCTGGGACGACTGGACGCTCTGGCTCAACGACGGGATCGACAGATAGGAGGCGACGCCGGCGCAGATCGGGACCGCCTCGATGCGCCGTATCTCGGAGCATCGAGGCGGATCGGCTACGGTATCATTAGTTCGGAGCTAGAACGTAGGCATCAGTTATTAATTGATTGCCATGTTCATCCTTCAAGTCATGAATGATGCCGCCCTCCCAATAGCAGGGCGCGAATAAGTCTCCCGATTCGTAATACCCGCCGAAATATGCGGCATCGCCGGACAGGACCACCGAGGCGGCTACGCCTATAACAGTATCTCCCTGATCATCGAGCAGGTCATGCATCGCTCCATTAACCCAATAACAGGGAGAGTACATCATTCGGTAATCGACACCCGCCACGTAGACTTCCCCGCTCGATACGGCTATCGAGGTGGCTAGTCCGCCGCCATCAAGACTGTTGCCCGAGGCGTTCATCAGCTCATGAAGCATGGCGCCTTGCCAATAGCAGGGTGCTTGGCGCGGACCGTTTTCGTAGCGGCCGGCCGCGTAGACGGTACCGCCGTATACGGCAATCGAATTGGCGCAGGCGTTCTGCATCAAGCTGACCGTACCCGAACTATCCTTCAGCTCATAGCACTTGGTACCAATCCAGTAGCAGGGCACGTCGATGCCGCCCTTGTTGTAGCAGCCGGCCGTGTAGACGGTGCCGCCGGATACGGCGATCGAATACGCGTAGGCGTTTCCCGTCAGGCTGACCGTACCAGAGCCGTCCTTCAGAAGGGTAAGCGTGGTCCCCGTCCAATAGCAGGGCACATAGATAGAACCATTATGGATGTACCCGGCCGAATAGACCGCCCCGTCTGCCACGGAGATCGCTTTCGCGTACGCGTTTACCGCGAGAGGATTGTTCATCTCATCCATCAGGTCGTGCCGCTCCGTCCCTTCCCAATAGCAAGGCACGAAAAGGGGACCATCGATATGATAACCGGCCGAATAGACCCTATCCCCCGATACCGTTACCGGGGAAAAAGCGCAGCCCGAGCCGGACAGTCCCTCGCCGAGGCTGACCATGGTCGTTCCCTCCCAATAGCAGGGCGTGTCTTTGGTCCCGTCGTTGAAGTAGCCCGCGAAGCGCGGCGTGAAGGGGGGCGTAGAATCGTCTGGCCCGCTCGAGCCTGAGCAGGCGCAAAAGCCGAGGACGGCCGCGAAGACGAGACACTGCAACAAACTCTTTACGAGGGCTGCCTTTGAAAGCGCGTTAAACCGGTTCATGATTTGCAATACTCCTCCCTTTTCTGATAATTCTTGAGATCCGCTCTTCGGATCATGGCCGGATAATAGACGGGACTTCGGGAAAAATCGTTCAAGAAAAAAACTCGAACCTTTTTTGCCGGTTTTTTGCTTTATACTGGGCGACTAATGTCGTATGTATTCTTCGCCTGCGGCATCGTCATGTTTTTGTTCGCGGTAATGCAGCTCTTAAGCGCCGGCAAGCAGCCGCTTCACTACTACATGTCTATCGCGAGCTTCGCCCTCGCATTCGAGCTTCTATACTTCTGGGCCGCCGAGACGGGGATGCTGGAACGCCTGCCTTGGCTTATCGGAAGCAGCATCCCGGCGGTGCTCGTCGCGGCGCCGGCCTTCTATCTCGCCTCGCTCTCCGTGCTGCGCGGCGGCGCCCGCTCCGAGCGGCCCGCGATCGCCTACTTCGCCGGCCCCCTCTTATTGGTCTTCGGCTTCTCGGCGTATCGAATCGCGGCAGGCCCCGCAGTCCCGCCTGCCCGAGCCGGGATCGTCGGCTATTTCGAGTATTACCCCCTGTTCACGATAACGATGGCCGTCTTCGTCGCGACGGTTGCCTGTTCCATAAAGTCCGCCTACGACCTGAAGCGAGCCGGCAAGATCCGTAAAGGCGTCGCCTTCAAGACCCAGATCGTCTTCCTTCACATCTACATGCTCGAGGCCATCCTCATCCTTATCGCCTGCGCTCTGGCGAGCGACCGTGTCCTGGCGCTTTCCGTCGCGGCCTTCGGCTGTACCGCGGCCGGCTTCACCCTAACCTGCACGGGCATCGTCTATATCTCCCGCAAGAGCCCCTTCGCACCCTCTCGCGAAGCCTTGACCAAGCGCGCCCGGGACGGCTCCGCGGAGCGGCTTTACGCCCGCGTCGAGAAGCTGATGGAGGAGTCGGCCCCGTACATGGACCCCGAGCTCACTATCGATAAGCTCGCCCGGATGCTGAAGGTCGAACCGAAGGAGCTGTCCCGCTTCTTCAACGCAGGCCTTCGCACAACCTTCCGCGGCTATATAAACGAGCGCCGCCTGGGAGCCGCCTGCAAAGGGCTCATCGAGAAACCCGAGTCCACCATCCTGGAAACGGCCTTCGAGAACGGCTTCAATTCCAAGACGAGCTTCAACACGCTTTTCGCGAAGGCCTACGGGATGAGTCCGAGGGAATACCGGGCCGCGAAAGCGGCGGCGCGCGGAGGGACCGGGACATCGCGATGAGGATCGCCTATACTTCCTTCATAGGGAAAGGGGCAATCGCGTGCAAGTCACCTGGTCGGACGAGAAGCACTCATTCGGCATTGAGGAGATCGACGAGCAGCACAAGGAGCTCTTCGTCTTAACCAACAGCCTGTACGCGGCCAAGGATCTGAAGCTGCCCCTCGAGCGCCAGGCGGCGATGAAGACTTACCTGAAGCGCCTCTACGCCTACGCGCACTACCACTTCGCGGCGGAAGAGGAGCTTATGGCGGACTCGCTCTTCCCGCGGCTCGAGGCGCACGCGGCGCTTCATGAAGGCTTCAAGGCGAGGATCAAGGCCCTCATGGACGAGGCCAAGGAAGGAGGCGAGAGCGGGCTCGACGAGGTCCTCGACTTCCTGGTCAATTGGATCGTCTTCCATATCCAGGACGAGGACCGCAAGTACGTCGGCTTTTTCCGGGAGAAGGGGATCGAGCCGCGGCTGCACGCCGCGCCGGGCGGCGGGACCGGGGGCCGCGATGTCCTCGCGCTCTGGCAGGAGAAGCACCTTGCCCTCGAGATACGGGAGATCGACGCGCAGCACAAGGAGCTCGTCATGATACTCCAGCAGGCAAACGACCTCCTGCGCGCCTCGATCGAGCGGCAGAGGACCTTCCTCCCCGGCATCTTGCGGAAGCTGTTCTATTACGTCGAGTTCCACTTCTCCTTCGAGGAGGAGCTGATGTCGCGCCACGGCTATCCCGGGCTCGAGACGCACCGGAAGCTGCACGACGGCTTCTCCGCCGAGATCCGCGGCTTCCTCGAATCCTTCAGGACCGGCGACGAGGAGCTCCCGGGCAGGATCGTCGAGTACCTCAAGGACTGGATCGTGACGCACATCCTCGCGAAGGACGCCGATTACAAGAAGTCCGTGCAGGCGGGAAAGAGCGCGTAGTAGGGCGGTAGGCATATCCTAAGGGGAAAGCGATGGAAGAACGCGAGATAAGGAAACCGGGGAAGCTCTTGGATTCGAGGGGGCGGCTTAGGGAGCCTGGATGGGCGCGCTCCCTCCTCCTGGAATACGATCGAAAAGATATAAAGGCAAATCCGGCGAGGATCAAGGAATGGGATTACTACTGCCTAATCTCCGGCGAAACCGTCCTGGCTTTCACCATAGCGGACAACGGTTTCCCGCCGCCGCTAGGAGCAGGAGGTGTACGATGTCTCTCCATCTACGGATATCGACGACGCTCGCGCTCTTCTTCCTCGCGCTGTCGAGCGCCTTCGCGGACGCCGCTTCCGACGCCAGGACCTGGTGGTCCGAGGCGACCAGCGCCTACGGCAAGGCGTTGGGCCTCGAGGCGGGGCGAACGAGGATACGGATCGATGAAATGAACGAAGAGGGCTCGGTAACGTCGTATGAAAGCGGCGAGACAGTCGCCGAATGGGCTGGTTCCGAGCGCAAGGTGAGCGTCGTCAAGGCGGAGAAGAACGGCAAGGACGTAAGCGCCGCGTGGCGCAAGCGCTACGAAGGCCCAAGCACGGACGGAACCAGCGGCGCCACCCGCAAGGGAGGGACTCCATCGGGCTTCGACGCGACTCCCTTCGACCCTAAGTACGCCGTCTCGGTGACGCTCGGGTCCCCCAAGGCGGCAGGCGGATATATCGAGCTGCCCTACACGATCGCCGCGGACGGCGGCGATATAAAGGGAATAGCCGTCTTCACGACCTCGGGCAAGCCGCGCTCGGCCGTCCAGGAATGGGTCTCGCCGCCGACCTTCGTATCATCCATGCGCTCCAGCCTCGTATTCGCCTACGAAGCCGAGGCGCTCGTTATAAGCGGAATGGTTATAGAGGTTAATGCCTCGATTCTGTTCGTGAAGAAGAGATTCCGGATGTCCTTCGAGTTTTCCGAGTGGAAGCGGCCTCCTAAGGTCCGGGACTAGGCCGGGCTAGGCCCTATCTCTGCCACGAATCGGCGGCCGCCACGCGCCACAGCGGCGTCGCGAAGAAGGCTATCGCCCCCAGCTGGAAGGCGAAGGCGATAGGATCGCCGCCGCCCATGGAGGCGGCGGCCAGGACCGCCAGGGTCGCG